>ERZ1370068.10528-contig-9219_pt1 | contig 36430 bp, 56 predicted proteins | sample MGYA00561227_ERZ1370068 | MGnify/ENA primary metagenome ERZ1370068 (study PRJEB38410, sample SAMEA6850437) | metagenome | study: Metagenomic assessment of the ecological functions of the soil: analysis of the soil microbiota associated with the... | reverse complement strand
GTTATTACTTCGTTCAGTTACGTATTGCTGTACTGTCTTTCCTCTGTTTTGATCTAATCCGCGCTGCAGCCTGCGAAAGCCGCGGCCAATAAGAATTCGGTTTCAACTAAACGCCTCCAGGATATTTCACCCCGCTCCGGTATTGAAGAGACGATACGCTCGTTCTTTTCTAACCTCACCTGCCCAGCAACTTTACCAAGGCCGGCAAGCAGCTGCGCCTTCCGGAGCGCAGAATCCTTCGGCACCGCGCCAATCTCCCGAGTCGCCGCAATCAACTCGGCATCAGTCACTGCCAGCGCGGTTCCCTGATGCGCGTATCGCGTCCAGAATCAAAAAGTCTCCAATAGCCTTCGGCACGCGCAGTCCCGACGCCACTGTCGCGGCGTTCAGCAAACTCGTCAGCGAACCGTTTCCCTGCTTCAAACGCCTGCACAATCGGCGCACAGCCGCTCGCCTGCACTGTCACCATGCGCGGACGCTTTGGACCAATCCAGCCCATCTGTTCCATCTCCTCAGAACGCCTTACCATGCCGATGAGTCCACGTGCCGCCGCCGGTTGGGTAGATAATCACGTCAGGCAGTTCCGCAGTTGAACTGTTCGGCCAGCTCATAGCCAAGCGTCTTCTTCCTTCGACGCGATAAGGCTCTTTCAAAGTCGAGACGTCAAACCAACCTTCCGCTTCTTTGCGCCGACCCGACTTCCGCACCGCAATCGGTGATCAGTCCGGTCCATCAAGGTCACGTGCGCGCCAGTCTGTTCGCACTCGACTACGTTAGGCGCGCGGCGTGTCGCGCGGCATGAAGATGAAACACTCCAGACCGGCACGGGCAGCGTAAGCGGCGAGTGCGCCGGCGGCGTTTCCGGCCGATGGCACGGCGAGCTTGTGCGCGCCGAGTTCTTTGCCATTGAAACGGGCTGCCGCCATGCCGCGAGCTTTGAAGCTCTGCGTCGGATTCTGCGACTCGTCCTTGATATACAATTCGTCGATTCCAAGTTGTTGTCCTAAACGCTCGGCACGCAGCAGCGGGTCCAGCCCTCACCCAGCGAGACGATGTTTTCGTCGTTCTCAACCGGCAATACTTCGCGATATACGCCAAAGATCAGCCCGCCGCGGAACTAATGATTCTTTTGTCAAAGTGCGCGCTGGCTGCTCCAGGTCGTAGCGCACGAGCAATGGCTTGCCGCATTCTCGGCCGAGGTTGAGCAAGCGCCGTGCCTCGTGTTCCAGATGACCGTGACGGCGCATTCAAGGTGCGCAGCTGTTCATTGATTTAGACGCGCTTTCTCGCGCAGTTGTGTGTTGTCAGAAAGATGGTAACCGGGCTCCGTTCGCCATCGTTTGCTGGCGTTTGGCGCGATATTATGCACCGGCCTCTGGGATCGCGGGTGACAAACTACAGTGCGAAACCAAGTATCATTGTCATCCATCACTTTTCAAGCAAGTCAAGAATCGCAATCCAGAGATGAATCTAGAAGCCAGTACCGCCGCAGCTTCAAACCAACAACAGAGCACCATCAAATTCGAACTTCTGGAGTCGGATGCGCCGAAGACCACCGAGAATTTCATCACTCTGGCCCAACGCGGCTTACCACGACGGTGTGATCTTCCATCGTTGTATCAAAGGCTTCCATGATTCAGCGGCGATCCCTACCGGCACCGGACGTGGCGGCGAGTCGCGCATGGGGGCGGGCGCTTCAAAGATGAGATTGACGGTTCCGTCAGCGGCCGTACCAGCGCGGTTACAAAACCAGTGTGGCGTGGCGAGTGCTGGGCCAAACACCAACGGCTCAGCAGTTTTTCATGCGTATTGCCGATTATCCGTTGCCGCCAAGCTACGATCTTCGGGCGCGTAACCGATGGACTGGACGTGGTGGGACGCGATCGCGACGGCGGCCGCGCCAGCGACAAGACCGATCTCGGCGTCAAGATGGAGAGAGTGACGATCAGCGATCGTGGGGAGTTCCAATGAATTGGAGGTTCGGCGCCGACGAGTCTGACCAAAGAAAGTTCACGTCGACTAATATCAAGCCTCGCGGCTCGATTGTCGCAGCAAATCTAAAACAAAGTTCTGGCTGCGCCGACGATTTCTGCCCAGCGCCATTCCTTTCCCCAGCCCGGCCGCGCGATCGCTGCCGACAAAATGCAGCCGGAGCCGTGAAGCCCGGCGCCCACAACCCGCTTCCCCCGAAAGACCGTTATTTTTCGCTTCATCGTCAACACGCATCGATCGACTCTCCGCTGTGACCGCGTCATCCCGTTCACATCCTGGCGAGGTGAGGTGTCCGCCTTTGATCAAGACTGCCGGCGCACCGCTCGCGAAGAATCGCGGCGCGGCGCGTCGCATGTCCGCTTCTGAGTTGATGCTCATTCCGGTTAACGTTTCCGCTTCCGGAATGTTTGAGTCACGAGGCGAGCCAGAGGCAACAGTTCATCCTGTAAAACGGCAACCGCGTCAGCTTCCATTAGCCGCTGGTCTGACGACGACATCATCACCGGGTCAACGACGGGCCGCGGCAAATCAGTTTCGCGAAACAGACGCGCTACTTCCGTTACAACTTGCCGCGTCGGCAACATTCCAGTCTTGGTACAAGCGAACCGCTGACTTTCAGCAACGGCATGACTTGCGCGCAGAACCATTTCACCCGTTTGGTGTCGGGCGCCAAAAACCTGCTCTGCGTTTTGCAGCGTCAGTGAAGTGATTACGGCTGACGTTTGCAAGCCAAAAGCCGCAAACGTCCTTACGTCCACGAGCACGCCCGCTCCGGCCTGACGGGTCGAAGCCGGCGATGGTCAACGGCCCTTGGGAATGTCTCAAGCAACTGATCCATTGACGCCATCTCGTTGTCTCACGGCTGCCGCGGCTAACCCGAAGTGCGTTCACAATCTCTACGGTCGCTCCGGATCTTCAAACATGCGAATCGCGGCTACTCCGCGCGCGCCTGATCGAACGCAATCCACGACGATTGTCGATCGTCACTCCACCCAAAGCCAGGACGGGAAACGGCGCCAGCTCTGAACAAACCAGGGCCAGGCTTCCGAGCCCTGCGCGTCTCCGAATTCCCTCTTGATGCTGTTTCGAAAACCGGACCAAACACTCACAAAGTCTGCACCGCCGCGACATGGCGAGGCTCGCCTCCGCTAACGAATGCGTGGAAACCCCAATCAGGAACTCGTCGCCAAAAACGCGGCGTATCACTTCAGCCCGCAAAGAACTTGTAGTCAGGTGAACACCGTCGGCGCCGGCGGCCCGAGCGATATCGGAACGATCGTTTATGAGCAATCGGGTGGCGCTGCCTCGGTAAAGCCGGCGGCGTCTGCAGGCAAGTTGGTGCAACACATCCGCAGGCAGTTTCTTTTTCGCGGATTTGGACCAGATCGACCTCCCGCCGCTACGGCTGCTTGAATCAATCTGAGGATGCTGCGGAAAGCTTCAGTTGCCGGAGTCGTCTCCGCGTTCGTCTGCCCGCCCGTGATGAGATACAGGAGCGACTGTCGCCCGACAGGGTTGGTGATTGGCACTTGCGGAGGCATTCTTCCGTGGGACTACTTGCGGGCTCAATACTTTCCTGAAGCGTTTGGACGGTTTGGTCGAAGTGGAAAATCTCCCAAAACGCGAACCCGATATTCAAAAGACCGAGGCCGGTGACTGCCCGCGCATCCATCCGGACGCAACAACGGTCTGCAACAATGGTCCGGTCTTGCGCGCGGCGTACAAGAGAAAATAGTTGCTACCCCAATCGCTCAGGATGCCCAGCGTGCCTTGCGGAATCCACGGCAACAGCGTCAGCAGAAGGCCGATTTCCAGGCAAAGGATAATATAAAGACGACACTGAGTTTTGCAGACATGGTAAAACGGTGAAAAGTAAACGGTGAAAGGTGAATGGTGAAAGGCAGTCTAAGGCTGAATGGTGCTAACGAAGCTGGATCTTACTATTCACTTTTTACCTTTCACTCTTTACTAATCCTACTCACTTCTTCTTTTTCTTCTTCTGCGACGCGGCTCGTGCCTGCAAACTCTCGAGCTTACCGGCAATATCCCGATAACCCACATCAACGCCGTACACCTCGGTAAATGCGGCAACAGCGCGCGGCAGGTCTCCCATGCCTTCGAAAGCGGAGCCGAGTTCGTACTGCAGCGCCTTGTATTCCTCAGGCGCGGTGTCCGGGGCATCGAGGCCCTTTTTGAACCAGGTCACCGCCGCCCGTGGCATACCCTTCCTAAACGAAACAATGGCCCAACATGTTACAGCATTGAAAATATCGCGACGTGCCGTCAGACGAGCCGGTCAGGGCGGCCGCGGCCTGAAACTCAGCGAATGGCCTCATCTAAAAGGTCCATCTCCTTGTAGGCGGTCGCCATGTTGTAGTGGGTTTCCGTAGTCTTCGGCAGGCGCGGCGCTCTCGCCTTCCGGCCTCCATGCGAAACTCACTCGAAGATCTCCGCCAGGCCGGAATCGATCCCAGTGGCGACCGGCGGCCGTAGTAGGCGTTCGCGAAACAACTGGTGACTGCGCCACCTCACCAATCTCAATCTCGCCGAAGGTCATTTCGGCGGTTGAACCAATCTGAGTCTCAGCCGGCGCGCCTGCTCCAACGCGTTCAGTGGCTGATCCCGGATCCACGCCTGATTGCTCTGCCTTAAGGCGCTCGTGGCGCAAATCGATTTCCGGGTGCCAGCCAAACTGGTTCTCGAGCAGTTGGAGCGTGTCGCACGCGATGTCAGGCATAGCCTGGGTGATGTAAAAATCGACGCTCTCGAGTTCCTGGCGCATCATGTGCCTCAGGGCTGGCTGCTTCCGCGCCCGGCGCGCCGGGGCGCTCCGCTTCTGCCTGGTGCCGTCGCCTCGCGGGTTCAGGTCCCGCGAGGGGTCGGCCAACAGTGGGTCGAGCATCACTCCCGCTGGTGATTCCTCAGCTTCATTCAGATCGGCGAAGAGACATGTCCGAGCGCGGGACCGGTTGTTCGGCAGCTACTGAGTTCCATTCGAATTCCGATCCAGCTTTCAGCCGGCTCGACGATCTGGGCTTCGGTTTCGACGATGTTAAAGCCCTCGAAGGAAGGGACCGAAGCTAACGCCGCTTCGTCCGCCATTTGTGAACCGTCAAGGCTCTCCTCCAAAACACCGCCGAGCTCGTTCAGGACGATTCTCGTAGCGTTGCTCGTCCGGAGCGAGACGCACCAGTTGAGTTAGTGCATAGCGTTCGTCTTCAGCCAGACCAGCGGCCTCGGCCGACTCGGCCAGACGTTCCAGGGCGGCCCGCAGTTTGTCCATGTCCCGCTGCCACCAATGAATTCTGGCAAGCAATCGCAGGCTGGGTACGTGTTCGGGATTGCGCAACAGCAACTCATTAACGAGTTCGAGCAGGTCACTTTCCTCGCGTCCAGCAAGCATCTGCTCGATGATGCCGCCGAGCATCCGCGCCGCTTCGTCTTCATCGCCGAGCTTGAGATAAAGCATCGCAACTTCAAGGTAAGCGGCGATAGTTTGAAGCGTCTTGCTTCATCAGCATCGCGGTGGCCCGCTCGGCGCCGGGCGCGTTTTCGGCCTGAATGTACGCGCCTGCCAACATTGAAATAAGATCCGCCTCGTCAGGTTCGTCACCGACGGCCTTTTCCAGAACCTCGGCCGCGTCGTCAGCCGTACCCAAGGCCACGTGCAGCCGCAACCAGGCCTTTCAGCGCGACCCTATCATGCGGGCGCAGCGCGAGTGTCTTTGAGTAAGCCTGAAGAGACTTTTCAAACTGAGAACCCTCAAGCAGACGAGTGGCCGCGTCGCTAAACGCCTTGGCCGCCTCGTTGACATGTTCTCCTTGAGATAACCTTCCGGCAAGTTTGAGCCTAACCTCAGTGTTGTTCGGATCGAGATCGGCAATCCGGTGCAGCACCTTAAGAGTTTGCCTGCTTGGCCGGCGCGGGTGTAGGCATCGGCGACTACGAGATACTGCGTGCGGGCGTCGGCGATCAAACCCTGGGCCGGCATAGAGATCGCCGAGCTCCTTCGCGATGGCGGGATCGCGCGGCTTCAGCTTTCGATCTTCCGGTACATCGCGATAGCCTTCAGCCTGAATTCCTGTTCGCGATAGTGTTCCGCGATGCGCAGAAAGCAGGAAACCGCTTCTTCTTTTTCGCCGGTGCGCGCCAATAAGATCTCCCAGCATGTTGAGAGTGGTGAGATCGCCGTCATCGTTATCGATGATTTGGCGATACTCTTTGATGGCGGCGTTGATCTTTCCCTGGGAGAGGAATTTCTCAGCCGCTTTTATGACCTTAGCTTTTTCGAAAGCCATAAGGAGTATTATGTATCACTGAATATGGGAGCAGAGTCAAACGTGGTGGCGGGTTGTGGGACACTGGATTGGCTGTGCTGTCTTATTGCGCCGGCGTTTCCTAGCTGGAAAAGCGCAGGGCTACGCTAACACGCACAAAATATGACTGTCAACGTGCACTTCAATTTTGATAGTGGAGCACACGCACAGAAACCGCGCGCCGACCCCAGCCCTCGATATTCTCGGCCGCGAACAGTGGGCGCGTCTGGGTCAAAACACCGCGACGCTCGGGTTCATTCTTTACTCGGCCTTCGCCCCGCATTCCATCGCCGCCGCCGAAATCTCTTTGGCCATCGTCGGCGCCAGCTGGCTGGTGCGCTCCATCGCCTCCGGGAAAACCGGTCTGCGGCGGACGCCGTTTGATCTCGCCGATCTGGCTGCTTTTTCTCTGGACTGTCGCCTCGTCGTTGCTGTCACAGGAACCGCGCATCAGCATCGCCAAGCTTCAGTCCGCCTGCGTTTTCCTGCTTTTCTACCTCACCGCAGGCAATCGTTACGCGCCGAACGGCCGTGCTGCTCGTCGCGGTAATGATCCCTCGGCGCCGTAGGGACGGTCTACAGCGTTTACGATCTCGCGCGCGGTCGTGGCGTCTCTGATCGATTCCTTGGCGCCGGAGAGTCCCTTGCGACAACCTGGTATTCGCGAAGGTGACGCTATCTGGCGGGTTGCCGGGCAACGCGTCTATTCCGTCATCGGATATCGACAAGGCGATGAGAAATGCGCCGGCGGAGTACGAAACTCAGCGTCAGCTTGATCTCACAAGGCGAACACATAGAACGCCAGGGCCTGGTCGTCAGCGACGCCACGGAAGCAACTACCGTCGCCGTCAGGTATCACTGGCAGCTGAAGCAACGCATCGATTTCGCGCCTCGGGCTGGACGCGCCACTACGAAACCTATTCGGAGATCCTCCAGATGCTCGCGCAACTCGCGCTCGGGGCTGGCCGCTGGCAAATTTCAGAAACCACGCGTTTCAATCGTCGCTCGAAGCTGGCCTCAGTCGCCTTCGCGCTGCTGCGCGTTGGGCATTGTGCTCACTGCCATGCGGACTGTTTTGGTAGCGCTGGTGCAATCGGCGTTGCGGTGATCAGCTGGCGCGCGCTTGGCGAAAAAGCGCGAGTGTTGAGCCTGGCCGGTCTTTGTTTGTTCATAGCTTTCGGCGCGTTCGTGGTTTACCAAACGCGCGCGCGGCATGCTCTTCCTCGGGGATCCCAGTTCCGCTCTGCGCGTTGAGGTTGCGCGGGTCGGCATCTCGCGCACGATGCTGCACCCGCTATTCGGACACGGCATGGACGCCATGCACGTTCATTGGCAGGAGTGGGGCTTTCCGGGCACGGACATGCTGCATCTGCACTCGACGCCGCTGCAGCTGGCGTTTGATCGCGGTCTGCCGGCGCTCGCCTTCTGGCTGTGGCTCATTTGGCTCTGCTGGCGCACCGCCGCGCGTGGCGAGCAGTCGCTGCGCGATTCCAGCGATACGCAGCGGTACGGCATCCTGCTCGGAGCGACCGGCGCTATTGCCGGCTTCTTTGCCAGCTCGCTGGTCAATTACAACTTCGGCGACGGCGAAGTGGCGCTGGTGTTTTGGTGGTTGCTGGGTATCGTGGTAGTGATGACGACAACGAAATCAAATGCTGCTGGGTAATCGACAAGCTATGAAAACTTTCTCTTCGCCAAACTCGCCGGCACAGTGACAGTCTTCCTTGCCGTGCTCACTTCTTTGCCGGCGGCGGGTCCGGCAGCGACAAGCCGCGAAACCAACGCTCCCCAGTGTTAACTTGCAAACGCCAAGCGGTGCGTCAACCACTCGCCATTCTTCGCGCAAGAAGCGGCGGCTCCGCAAGCCCGATGTCATCTACTACCCCACGCCGCCGGAAACCGTCGCTGAGATGTTGCGCCTGGCCCAGATCAGGAAAGGCGACGTGCTCTACGATCTTGGCAGTGGCGATGGCCGCATTCCAATTGCAGCCGCTAAGCAGTATTGGCATTCGCGCGGTTGGTATCGAGATAGATCCAAAGTTGATAACGGAGTCGGAGGAAAATGCGCGCCAGGCGAACGTCTCGTCGCTGGTCCGCTTCCGCAATGAAGACATGTTTCACATCGACATTCGCGAGGCGACGGTCGTTACGCTTTATTTGTCGGAGAAGTTGAACGTGCTGTTGCGTCCGAAGTTGCTGCAGGAACTGCGTCCGGGTTCGCGCATCATCTCCCATGACTTTCGCATGGGCGATTGGAAACCGGAGCAGACCGTTCGCGTTCCCTGGGGCAAGCTTTACCGCACAGTCTACCTTTGGACCGTGCCGGCGAAGGCTCGCGCCACAAAACGCCAGGGCAATCCCAAATAGTCAGTCAGATCACATCCGCGAAGTTGCGGCGCGTCTTCGCGAACCACCAGTAACCAAAAACAAAGAGCACGAGCCGCGACGGCGCGTGGAAATAGGCAAGGCTGGGCCAATCGGGAGCCAGGCCTTCAAGAAGATGCGCCGATAACTGCGCACCAGCGCGGTAAACGGATTGAGGTTGATAAAGCAGACGATAGCGTTCCGGCACAATCGATTCCGGATAGATTATCGGCGTCAGGTACATCCAGGCCATCAAAACGAGCGTGATGCCCCTGAGCCAGGTCGCGCAGGAACACTCCCAACGAAGCCACCAGCCACGCCGCGCCGAGCGTGAAGATTAGCTGCGCGACGAGCAGCACCGGCAGCCAGAGAATGCTGGCGTGCAACTGGCGATCGACGATAACTGTGGCTACGACCAGCGCGAGCGTGCCAAACATTTGATTGCCCAACGACGGAGAGCCTGCGCCACCGGCAAAGTCTCGAGCGGGAACACGACACGTTTCACCAGATTTGCGTGCGTGACGATCGTGGTGGATGAATTCTGCAGCGTCTCCTGAAACATGGTCCACGGCAGCAAGCCGCAAAAAGATAAAGCGCGTAATCCCAGGGTGTGCCGCGAGCACCGAAGCGAGCGTGAAAGATGCCGGCAAAGATGAAGGTGAAGATCGCAATCATGACGACCGGAGTGAGCACGGCCCAAACAATTCCCAGCACCGAGCCCTTTGTAACGCGCCACGAGCTCACGCCGTGCCAGCGACCTGATCAGTTCGAAGCGGCCGGGAAGCTCCCAGAGTGGCCGCCAGACTGCGCGTCGTGCTGTTTGCGCTGAAATCATTTTGTTTTGTACTTTGTACTTTGCTCTTGGTCTTAGGTCTTTGGTCTTAGGTCTTTGGGTTCGTCCTCAACAAGAGTGGAACACAAAGTTCAAAGTACCAAGTACAAAGACACAAAGACCAAAGCCCTAAGACCCAAGTCCAAGGTCCCCAAATCCACGCCAACTATTCTTGTTGTGCCAGCCGATGACAACGTTGGTTGCTTCGACGTCGCGCCACCACGCTTCAAAATCCTCCCGACGAATGTAATGCGACGTGGGCGCAACCAGGTGGTCGAAAACGATTGTGTGTTGCTCGCGCCAACAAAATGGGAAATGGCGTTGAGGTAATCGTTGTAAAAAGATGGCGCGCCAACCCCGAGCCGCCGCCGGAGCGGTTTAGTGGTCCATAAACAAGTTTCGTCGCCAGGTACAGCAACGCCGCGGGCAACTTTGAAAGCTGCAACAAGGCGCGGCGATCGATCCGCGAGCTGAAACCCTCGCGCAGCGGATCGACGAAGCGGCGTGATCCATTCGTTGTTCTCGGCGCCGTAAACCCAGGCCGAAAGACTCCCGCCGGCCTTAACTTTGCCGGCCAGCGAGCGAAAGCCGGCGCGTGGATCGGGCAGATGGTGTAGCACTCCAATCGAGAAGGCATAGTCAAACTCGCGAGCGAAAGGCAGTTGATAGATATCCGCCTGAACGATGTGCGCATTTTCTAATTTGCGCGTCGCGGCAAAGCAGTTTCCACGGCGTCGCTCAAATCGACACCGATGATCTCGCGCGCACCCCAACTCGCCGCCAGCTGCGTGTGACGACCCTTGCCACAGCCGCCCTCCAACACCACTCTTGTTTCTGAAGAATTCGGGACGCACAGGCGCAATCCAACCCAGAAACTGATCGGCATACAGCTCGTCGGTCTGCACAAAATGCTGCCACTGCCAGCCAAAGTTCTTCAGCGGTGGCGGCCTTATCTGCCTCAGCCGGCCCCGAGTTCCGCCGGGTCGCGGCAGCGCGGCACGCCGCGGAGAATAGCAAACTCGCGCGCGCAGGAATCGCAGGCGAGCTGGCCTTCGATAATCTCCGCGTCTTCGGTAGTCACCACCGAGGCGAGTTGAATCACGCCGGCGCACGAAGGACATCTCAAGTAGTTGAGTAACTTGCGCTTCATCGCAGAGCGAAACTATGGTTGATTGGTTCGAGTGTCGGCATCACGCGTTGCGGTGAGAGACTAAAGATGCGAGCGGTCTCAGTCAAACGCACGCCGGCAGGAATGATTATTTGTCTGGATTTACTTTTATGCCGCCGACGAGGTAGGCGACTTCGCCAGAGTTGGCCTGGAGCCGAACGCTGTAGTCGCCCGGCGGCGCGTTCGCAGCGATCGTCACCTCGAAACTTATCACCGGCGTCGCACTGCGGAATTGCGGCAAACCGAGGCTTGCCTGGTCAACTGTTATGAAAGGCGAGTTGAAGACGAGGCCACTGCCGGGAATCAAATCCAAACCTTCGCCGGCGACTGAAAGTCGTGAGTTTACTGCCGGCGATGGCCGGCACCAGCTACGGTGGAGAGTTCGCCGTTGATTCCGATGAAGCGCGGACGCAAAGCCGGCTGCGAATTTTGCGGCGGCACCAGAACATAGTTCAACGGGTGTCGGCTTGTCAGCAGTGACGCGCAAGCGACTGGCAATCTCGACGCTGCGAAAAGCTCGCTGTCTTAAACCTGATCTGCGATCAACCGTCGTGAAGATTTCGGCAGTTGTCAGAGTGGCGGCAGCAGGTCGATGCCGCAGAATCAGACGGAAGGATCGACATATTCAAGCAGCGCGCGATAGTTTCCCGTCGGGAACGCCGCCGATGCTGAACCTGCCGCCGGCATTGGTAAGACTGCCGGCCATCACTTTGCCGCTTTCCAGATCTTCGATCCAAACGTGACCGGAAGCCACGGGCACAAAGTTGCCGCCGATACTGTTCTGAATTCTTCCCCTCGATTGAACCAACCTTGTCCGGAGTTTCATAGAGACTGCGAGCGGCGGTCTGGTCAGCATCACTCAACGTGCGTTCAGTGATGGCAGGCAAGCCATAGGTGCCGTTAAGGGCCTGCGCAGGCCTGCATGGTGGCGCCGATGACGTGCGAATGACTGAGGCCAGAGTAAATGACCGAGCTCATGGGCCAGCGTCGATTCCGAGATCGTAAGTTCCCGGCAGAGCCGTCTGTTGAAAACTGAAGCGACGCTTCCGGCCGAATAGGAAACGGATTGGATAACGATGTCGGCTTCGCTGATGTCGCCGCTGTCGGGATCATAAAACACGCGCGTGCGCGCGGCTGGTGTTTCCGTTACTGAACAGCGCGAGGTTCTCTTCGGTTGCCGCCGACCGGTGATCAGGCTTATGCCGTCGCCGTCGTTAACGGGACTAACGGATTGAGCTTTTGAAGAGACTACTGACAAAGCTGACATTCGCAGCACGCTGCCCAGCCGCAGCAAGACGCCGCACAGCGCCCATCACGTCGCTGTCGGGTTTGATGGCCGGCGAAGGCGCCGTCAGCGAGTGGAAAGTGCCACCTGGATGGTTTTAGTTGGCCACTTTATTTTTAGTTCCGGCGCCGCGACGGGCAGCTCAAAAGTAGACGGCTGGCCGGCTACAAGGAAAGCCAGTAATGCCACAATCGCTAGGAATGGGATTCGCGCGTCGCATTCGTGAGTTACTAAATCTGAAAACTGTTGGGGAGAGCCGGCGCGCTTCGCTGGAAGCGCCTGGCAGGACAAATTGCTTGGGTGATAGTACCACTTCTCGGCGCATTCCTATGCAAAAGAAACCCGCACGCTACTGGAGCGCGCGGGTTCGGGTCCGATGGAGACGCCCGGTATGAATCCCGTCGCCGGGACGCTACGGGATGATGGTGACCTGTGGCGCGGTCGCGGCCGCCCTGCTGGTAAACGTCCCGGCGCTCTTGGTAACCGTCACAATTAACTTGTAATCAATTGGTGCGGTTCCGGCCAGTGGCCGGCGGCAACACGATGGTGATCAGATCAAACCCAAACTTGTTCGGGTTTGGCCGAACCGAAGTTGGGACAATGTCGGTCGTAGTGGTGCCGTTAACAAAGGAAACCTTTGTCTCACTGGCCAGGGCCAGGCGAACGCCGGTTAGATAAACATCGAGCACCAGTTGGCCCGAGTGTCCCCGAGCTGTCCACCGGCGAGGTAACCTTGAACGGGCCCATGATGCAACCCGAACTAGCGGCCACCGGGTCGGTCACATTACAGACCACGGCCAGTGCCGCCTGCGTCATTCGTTGAGGTAAAGATGTCTGGTTGGGAAGCAACCACTCTGTACGAAGCCCCGGAAGGTTGTTCCCTGGTTGTTGATGACGAACGTCGCGACGCCGGTCGAGACGGCAACCGGCATCACGAAGCGAATTCCTTCCGCGGGCGAATCGCCGACAAAGTAAAGACCGGCAGCCGCGCCATTCACGGAAACAGAGACGCCATTGAGTTCAATGGGAAGGATCGGTGTGTGGCCTTCCCCTCCGCCGAGTTCCTCTTTGTCGGAATTGGCGAGCCCTACGGTCGATCCTCACGGTACCCAATTCACCCGGGCGCGAGCCCTGCCGGATCTCCGGGACTCGGTGAGGGCGCGGGCGTCGGCGTTGGACTGGCATTCGGGTTGGCGCTCGAAAACGGTCCCATGTTGCTCGCCCCGGTAAAGAATGACAGAGCGGCCGCCGACTCCGCCGTTACCGCTGGACTGAGCAGATAGAACACTTCCGGCGAGCCATCAGCGTTACCACCACCGAGTTCCACCGATGACAGGCTGAAAGCGATTCGCTTTGTCGAGTTGCTGGCGATTGGCGGCATGATGGGCGCAAATTGTACTACCGGAATCTTGGTCAGACGCGCAAACGTGTTGGTGTCAGTTACCGGAACCTGCGTCGCAAAGATCTGAGTGGGGCGGATGACATTGGGCGGCGCCGGATTAAGACCCGTACTCTCCCTGATCCGCAGCAGGAAACGTTCCGTCCGGCTTGAAGTTTAGCGCCGACTCAAAAACTAATGAGTGGGGCGCGAGCGCGCTGTCGTAATCTGAGAATACCGGGAAGTGAATGATGTCTCCGGAAACTCCAGCGCGCGCTTGCCAACGATGTGAGTAGGCAAAGCAGCATCTGAAACCTTGCAGACAAACATCGCCAGAAAAGCAGAATTCGTCCCGTTGTTTGAGATGGGGTCTTCGGCTCGCGACTCATAAGCGACGTATGCGCCGTCACGACTCAAACGCCGGCCCGGACTGAGCAGCACGACATTCACTCCGGCGTTGACCCCGGAGGTTTCCTGTTTCCGTCTTAGTGACCTGACGAATGTTGCCCAACGCAGTGCCATTAAAATCGCCCACATAAACTTCCGCGTTACCCAGCCCGACACCGTAATCGTTGTTGGTGTGGGCCGCGGTCAGGTCCACCGTGGAGCTGAAGCTGACGACGCTCCCGTTGGCCGAAAGCGACGGTGATTGTTGAAACGCCGGCCGGGTAATCGGGCTAACAAAAACGTCGGCGGTTGCTGTCCCCTGCACCAGGGTGGTGTTCGCACCTGGCGTGAATCCGTCACTGGTGCGACAGAAGAAGAGCTCGGGAGTTCAGATCCGCATTACCAGTCCCTACCAGGTTGCGGGTCGAAACAAAGGCGAGCGTTTTGCCATCGTCGCTGATGACGGCATCTCGATTGTCGTCAAGCATGTCCGGCGGAAATACGCCAGTGCGCAGCGGACGGCTCGGAGGAGTATTCGTAATTTGCTGGAACGTGCCGGTCGTGAGCGGTACGAGCGGTATGTCATTGCCGGTGGACAAATCAAACGTGTCGTCGATTTCCGGCAGTTGATAAATCCAGACCTCCTGATTGCCGTCAGCAACGAGGGCCGGGCTGTCGGTGCCGTCGAAGCTCGCTGGATTTGGAGCGTTGGAGCTGAACACAATCGTATAGATCCGTTTCCCGGCGATGAGCGCGGGCTCAAAACTGATCATCGGACGGTTGTTGCTGATCTCAATCTTCACCTGACCCAGATCCGGAGGCGTTGGCGAGGGCGTCGGCACGGGCGTCGCTCCCGGCGAAGGGGTCGGTGTCGCCGTCGGAGTTGGCGTCGGCGTCGGTGTCGGGGTGGGAGTAGCCGGCGTCTTCTGAACGTTGTGGGTGTCGGTTATTTGAAAGATGCGCCGCTGGGCGTAGTCAATTAGAAAGATCTCGCGATTGCCATCGGCGTTGCGACGGTTTTGCGTATCCAGATTTCCAGTCGACTCGAAAACTACGAAGCGCCCGTTCGCGGAGATGTCGCCCACGAAGGAAGAGAAACCCTGAGGACTTGAGGTCAATTGCGCTGCGAAGGGATCAGGCGTGGCGCTGGCGGTCTGTGCTTGCGCAGATGAAAATGCGCTAAAGACGACCAGAAGCGCGGCAATAGCGCACTGAGAGCGAAAAGCAAGCTTCACAAAATCCTCCGAGATAAAAGACGCAGATAAGAGCTTATTAGATGCCCCGGGGAGCGAGCGGCAGCAATGCGCGGGTGAAAAGACTTCTCAGGTGTCACCCAGCATCAAAAGAACCGACATTTTACGCAGAGATCAGGCTAACCGCAAGTTGACATAAGCCCAACAAGAATTGACGGTTAAAGCGATGCCGGTCTTGCTGTTCATCGTTGCTTCGAACTCAAAACAAATTTCCTTGACACGCCTCCAGCTCAGGCATAGAGTTTCGCCATTCCCCTAGTCTTTGCTTGAGTCAAACCAGCCAAATGTAACTGCGTCTACCCCGACAGATGTGGAGTAGCGCCGGAACACGTGGATCGTTAGCAGAGTTTCATGAGTCAGCGCACTCATGAGCGCTTTGTGCGCTGCCCCTTTCGAATGCGTTTTCAAACAGGAATGATTGACTACGCACCATGTACCACGAAGAGGAGAAGAACATGTTTCGCCCATTCGCACAGAATCGCAGGGTCACAAAACTCATAAGCGTTGCTTTGAGCGTTTTCGTTTACGTCCTGATGCTTCCGGTCGTTTCATCTGCACCGCGGTTGAATCGCGCCTTAGCTAAGCCTGCGGCCTCGGACGCAGCAAGACCAACAACCACTGGTACCAAACGTTCCGCCAATACCGGCCGGGTCAGCGTATCGGCAAACTAACTTTGTTTCTGACATACCGGGATTAGCCTTCATCCAGGAGCCGACTCTGATAAACCCGTGGGGTATCGCTTTCAGAGGCACCAGTCCGTTCTGGGTGTCTAACAACGGCACCAGCAGCTCAAGTCTTTTCAACGGTGACGTCCTCGGAAACCACTGGTGAAGAACCCTGGCTTGAATCTAGTTACAGTGCCGGGAGGACTACCGACTGGGATAGTCGGCAACGCGACGACCGACTTCGCCATCACGCCATGTGCCGTCGCCTCGTGCCCGGCCGCCTTCATTTGGGCATCGATCACAGGGAAACATCATAGGTTGGAACCCGAGCGCGGGTCCAAACTCAACCACCGGCGTGATCGCAGCCAGCCACGCGGGTCATGTTTATACGGGCCTTGCCAATGGCAGCAACTCGGGCGGCAACCGCCTCTACGCCGCCGACTTCAACAATGGCAACATCGACGTCTACGACGGCACCTACGCGCTGACCACTACTACCGGCAGCTTTCGCAGATCCAACCATCCCCACAACGGCCGGGAACACTTTTCATCCTTACAACATCCAGAACATTGGTGGCTCGCTATATGTTATGTATGCCAAAGTCGGCACCGATGGTAAACCCGAGGATGGTGTCGGCAACGGTTTCGTTCGCCGCTTCAATACTGACGGCGTGCGCGACCTGACATTCCGGAATCAACAACGGACCGCTGAATGCGCCCTGGGGTGTCTCCATCGCTGCTTCCACCTTCGGCATCTTTGGCAGCGCGCTGCTTATCGGGAACTTCGGCGAGGGCAATCCCAGCATCCACGCCTTTAACCCAACCAACGGCGCCTTCTTCGGCACTATTCAAAACGAGAATGGCGATGGCATCGTAATCGACGAGCTTTGGGGCCTCCAATTCGGCAACGGACGTCAACGGCGGCGACACCGGCACGCTCTACTTCACTGCCGGCACCGGCGATGAAGAGCACGGACTCTTCGGTTCCTTGAAGCCAACCACTGCCACCGCCACCTCGCTAATTCAGTTTTCAACAGACGATTTCGTCATCGGTGAAGGCAACGGCCACATCGATGTTTCAGTGATCCGTGCGGGTGACGCTTCGGGCACGGCAACGGTCAACTTCAACACTTTCGATGAGTCGCAGGCGGGCCATGCATCGCAGAAGTCTGATTACGAAATAGCGCTCGGCAAGGTCACTTTCCTACCGGGCGAGACTTCCAAGACTGTCCGCCTCCTGCTGGTTAATGACAACTTCGTCGAGGGCGACGAGACCGTTAACCTCGCCCTCTCGAACCCAACCGGCGCCGGCGTGGGATTAGGAAGTCCAAACCAGGCCGAACTGAGGATCGTTGACAACGATTCCGTGGCTCCGACGACGAACCCGATTGACGACTCGGCCTTCTTCGTTCGCCAACACTATCTCGACTTTCTCAACCGCGAACCCGATGCGTCTGGTGCTCGCTTTCTGGGTTAACCAGATCGAGTCGTGCGGGGCGGATGCCGCTTGCCGCGAACTCAAACGCATCGTCAACGTGAGCGCGGCTTTCTTCCTGTCTATCGAATTTCAGAAGACAGGCCTGAGGGCTTGTATCTGACGCACCGGGCTGCGTTCGGTAACCTGCCACCGAACCTTGCGGCAGCGGTGCCCGTTTTTTATGGGACCTTTGAACGTGACGAGCAGGCGCTACAGAAGGATTACGTCGTCGGAGCTCCAGGGGCCGACGCACAGCTGGAAGCAAACACGGTGGCGTTCTTCAACGACTTCGTCACGCGGCCGGAGTTCATTACTAAATACCCAATCACTCTGACCAATGCACAGTACGTTGATAACCTGCTGGCGTCTGCGGGACTATCACCCAGCAACTTCATCGTCAACCTGACGGACTCGCAGGAGAACCCGCCGACGAACCCAACCACGACCGGGGGTGCTCGCCGGCCGGCGTCTTCGGGACCGCGACCTTCAACATGAATACCGGTCAGACGCAGATGACATTTACCGCAACCATCAGCAACCTCGACTTCACTGGATCGCAAACGACAGACACAAACGACAACCTGGCCGCCGCTCACATACACGCGAGTGCATCTGTGACGCCGACCACCAATGGGCCAGTCGTTTGGGGTGTTTTGGCGCCCCGCTGAACGACAACAATCCTAACGACGTCGTAAAAACGGATGGGCCAGGTGTAGGCGGCACAATCAGCGGCAAATGGGATCCGCCCGAAGGCAATGGAACGACGTTCGCCGCACAGTTGACGAACCTCAAAACCGGTCACGCCTATATTAATTTCCACACCACGCAATTTGCGGGCGGCGCGAGATCCGGGGCAACTTTCCAGAAATGGACGGCTTCCCGCAACCTTGCTTGTCGCGGGCCTCGATAGTGCTTCGGACACTCGCGCCACGGTACTGCGCAAGGTGGCCGAGTACGCGTTTTTGAGAGACCGCGAAGTCAACTCCGCCTTCGGCTATACATGGAGTATGCGGGCTACCTGCAGGCGCGACGCAGACGTGTCGGGCTTCAATTTCTGGCTCAGGAAACTGAATGAATTCAACGGCAATCTTCGTTACCGCCGATATGGTGAAGGCATTCATCACATCGGGTGAGTATCGACAACGCTTCGGTCTCTAGACAAGTCCAACAGCGAAAGCTGACTGGCAAACCGGAAAGGGAGCGTCCGCGCTCCCTTTTCCATTACGTATCGCTATCGGTAGGAAGTGTGGGCCACGGCGAGCGTAGCAAAATTCTTGACACCCTCTCCCCGGCCAGCATACAGTCTCGGCTGTTCAACCCCCAAAATTTGTTCCGGACGGATCCTTGAAACTCCTTGCACGCTCACAGGTGTCAAGATTGGATCAGAAGAGGAGGACTGGAACCGTCTCGATGTCTCAAACAACATTACAGACGCTGAGGATTCAAGGGGTCGCGCCAGGATTGGAACAGTCATTAGTGTCAACAATTCCGCATTGCTCGAATTTGATCAGAATCTTCCGACCCACAGAACAAGGAGAATCACTATGTTGCGTTTGAGTTCAAGACGAGTCACAACTGCAAGCTGGTGAGCCTGTCGCTCAGCTTATTTCTTTACGTCTGCATGCTGCCGATGATTCCTTCGTCGCCGGCGCGTGCGAAGTCAGCCGGCTCCCAAAAACGGAGGGCCAACGCAGGATCAGAGCCCGCAGATCATTGTGATCCCGCCGGGTTCGGCTTACCGTCGAGACAAACTTTATCTCGGACATCCCCGGTCTGGCTCCGGTGCTGGATCCGCTCCTGGTCAACCCGTGGGGCATCACGGCGACCGCCAGCAGTCCATTCTGGATCTCCAATAACGGGACGAGTACGACGCAGCTCATCCGCGGCGACCAGCCGGCCGGTACCCCGGTCGTGCTAAACGCCAGCCCGCAGACGATCACGATTCCCGGCGGACTGCCGACCGGAACAGTCGCGAGTCCTACCGCGACCGACTTTGTTTTACCTGGGGCATGTGCCAGCGCGCCGTGCGGGCGCGAATTTCCTGTTTGCCTCGATAACGGGCAACATTTCGGGTTGGGACCCGAACGCGCCCGCGGCGGGTTCAACCACGGCGGTAATAGCAGCCAGTCATCCGGGCCACGTCTACACGGGCCTCGCGATCGCCAACAATGGCGCCAACCATCTCTACGCTGCCGACTTCGCTAACGGCACAATCGACGTGTTCGACGCCAGTTTCGCATTACAACCGGCGGCCAGTTTTCCCTTCGTTGATCCGACCATTCCGACCACAATGGGGAACACCTATCACCCGTTCAACATCCAGGCGATCGGCGGTTCAGCTCTACGTCATGTATGCCAAAGTGGATCCCATGACCGGCCTTGATGAGGAAGGCGTGGGCAACGGTTTCGTGCGGCGGTTCAATACGAACGGCGTCCGCGACCTGACGTTCGGCATCAACAACGGCGCACTCAATTCGCCATGGGGCGTTGCCCTCGCACCAGCCAGCTTCGGCATCTTTGGTGGCGCGCTGCTGATTGGAAACTTCGGCGAAGGCAATCCGAGCATCCATGCTTACAACCCGACAACCGGAGCTTTTCTCGGCACGCTCCAGGATGAATCAGGCAACGGGATCGTGATCGATGAACTGTGGGCGCTCCAGGTCGGCAACGGTGGCGCCGCGGCGGCAATGTCAATACGATTTACTTCTCTGCCGGTACTGCAGAAGAAGAGCACGGGCTGTTTGGTGCTTTGAATCCAACCACCGCGTCAGCCACCTCGCTCATTCAATTCGCCACGGATGAATTTGTAATCGGCGAAGGCAGCGGCCACATCGACATTACGGTGACGCGCGCCGGCGATGCTTCCGGAACGGCGACTGTTAACTTCAACACCTTTGACGAGTCGGCGCCGGGCCACGCCAGCCAGAAGAGTGACTACGAGATCGCGTTGGGCACGGTCTCCTTCGCCGCCGGCGAGACTTCCAAGACGGTCCGCATTCTGATCGTCAACGACAACTTCGACGAGAGCGATCCCGTCGATAACCCGAGTGGCGACGAGACGATTGACCTGGCGCTCTCAAATCCAACCGGCGCTGGCGCCGGATTAGGGCAGTCCGAAGCCATGCCGGGGTCAAAATCATCGACAACGACACCGGCGCACCAGCCACTAACCCGATAGACGACGCAACTTTCTTCGTGCGCCAACACTATCTTGATTTTCTAAACCGCGAGCCTGACCCCGCCGGCCTTGCTTTCTGGACCAACCAGATTACTTCCTGCGGAGATCCGACCTGCGTGGAATTGAGGCGCATCAACGTCTCGGCAGCTTTCTTCCTTTCCATCGAGTTTCAGAAAACCGGTCTGATCGCCTACCTGACACACCGGGCGGCTTTCGGCTCCAGCGCGTCCGGCAGTCCCTGCACCGGTCCTCTACGGCAACTTCGAACGCGATGTCCAGGCACTGCAAAGAACTTCGTGTTCGGGGCGCCGGGCGCTGACGCGATAGTGGAAGCTAAACACAGTCGCCTTCTTCAACGAATTTGTAACGAGACCGGAGTTCGTGACCAAATATCCCGCCACTCTGACGAACGCTCAATACGTTGATGCGGCTCTTGGCGAGTGCTGGCATAGACCCCGCCAACCAGCGACTGTTCGTGGCAACTCTGACGAACGCTCAGGAGAACCCGCCGACTAACCCGACGGCTTCGGGGCGGCGCGCGGCCTGCGTCATTCGGGAACCGCAAGGTTCCACTCAACGCGGCGCAGACGTCCATGACCTTTACCGCCACCATCAACAACATGGATATCAACGGGACTCAGACGCCCGCCGATACCAACGACAACCTGACGGCCGCGCACATTCCATGCGGCCGCCTCAGTCACGCCGGTCACCAACGGACCGGTGGTCTGGGGCTTTTACGGCAGCCCGTTCAATGACAACAATCCAAACGATCAGGTATTTGGACCACTGCCAGGCGGCGGCGTCGGCGGTAACTTCGGCGGCAAGTGGGACGCACCTGAAGGCAACGGCACGACCTTGGCTGCGCAGCTGACGAATCTTCGGACGGGACACGCGTACATCAACTTCCACAGCGTGCAGTTTGGCGGTGGAGAGATACGCGGCAACATCCCTTCGGAGACGGCTTTCCGCGATGCGCTCGTGGCCGGGCTCACCGCCACCACGGAAACTCGCGCGACCGTGCTGCGCAAGGTTGCGGAAAATGAAGAGCTGCGCTCGAACGAAGTCAACCGGGCCTTCGTAACCATGGAATACTTCGGTTACCTGAGGCGCGATCCCGATACCAGCGGCTTCAACTTCTGGCTTAACAAGCTGAACGCCTTCAACGGCAACTTTGTCAACGCCGAAATGGTCAAGGCTTTCCTGCTGTCGAGCGAATATCGACAGCGCTTCGGCCCGTGAGTCAGGATCAGGGGCAGGAGGCAGGAGCAGGCAGCAGGATACGCTGTCTGCCCCTGTTTCGTTCGCCCGCTCCTGCCTCCTGCTCCTGCCTCCTGCTCCTGTGTTAGATTCACCCCATGACTGTGGCCCTGCGCATCGAGAAAAGTTTCGAAGCAGTACCGAATCTACGAGCGCCCCGGCGATCGCCTGAAGGAATCGCTTACCCAGCGGCATGCTGCGCCGGCACAAGGAATTCTGGGCGCTGCGCGATGTCGACTTCGAAATCGAGTCGGGCACCACCGTGGGGATCGTCGGGCCCAACTGGCTGCGGCAAGTCAACTCTGCTGCAAATCATCTTCAGGTACGCTCGCGCCCACGCATGGAGACGTTTGGCATGAAGGCCGCATCGCGGCGCTGCTCGAACTGGGCGCTGGTTTCGATCCGGAGTTCACCGGCGTCGAGAATGTTTTCACTGAATGCCAGCTTGCTGGGACTCACGCGCCGAAACCGAGGCGCTCTTCCCCGCGATTGAACGCTTCGCCGAAATCGGTCCGTTTCTTCTACCAGCCGGTCAAAACTTTATCTCGAGCGGCATGTATGTCCGCCTGGCCTTTGCAATCGCCGCGAGCGTCAATCCTGACATCCTCAATCATCGACGAAGGCGCTGGCGGTCGGCGATGCACGTTTCCAACATCGTTGCCTCGCGGCGCATCAATGAACTCCACGAACGCGGCGCCACGGTTGCTTTTCGTTTCGCATGACGCGTGCGGCCGCGTGCGCGCTCTTTGCTCGCGGGCGATCCTGTTGCGGGCCGGCAGCGTCATCGCCGACGGCACAAACCGCGCCGAGGTGCTTCAATCTCTATCCAGAAGATCATCATGGAACGCAGAACAGGCGTACGAGGCTGGAAGCGGGTACGCAAACTGCAGCACCGCGCGGCGGATGAAACTCTGGCGCCGCTTAGCTGCCGCTTACCGGCCACGGCGATGGCGACGTCGAGATCATCAGGCGGAGCTGACTGATCGCCGGCACACGCTCGCGTAGAAATCGTCGAGGCGGTGAGCCGGCTGACGCTGCAGTGATCGTACAGCTTCAAGCACGACCTGGACGAGCCGGTTATCGGTTTTCGCTTTTATCTAATTCACATGGCATTCGCGCCTACGGCACAAACACCTAGGGAACAACAGATCGACTTTACGGGCACCGTGCGACAGCGGCGAAGTGATCGAAGCCACGTTTTCGTTTCGAGCTGTTGGCTGGGCGTCAGATCAGTATACGATCTCGCTGGCGGTCCACAGTCGTGATAGCCTGGCTTATGACTGGCTCGATGCGCGCTCTTCGTTAGAGTGACCAGCATGACGCCTAACCCGAAGGGAATCGCGAATCCTGCACATGCGGCGCGAGCGTGCGGCGGCGCAGCGCGGGTGCCGAGAATTCAGGCCCGAGCAAATCGTCCTGGATCGAGGACGCGGCCGCGAGGTGAGTTATGGCTGAAACGGAAGTTGAAACTATTCTGCGCGAGATACGCGAACGCATCGTGTCTGAGCAACGTGCCCGGCCACGACGTTGCTGCCGCCAACGCTCAGCTGACCAGTGGTGGAAATGGCGCCGGCGAGTTGAGTTCCGGCCGACAAATCGCGCCACGCGGTGACGAGTGAGACTTTCGCCGGCGCGCAATCCGGCACTCGTTAACTCCTATCTGACAACGACCGCGCGGGCGTGGACCGTCTGCCGCCGGTGGTAAGCAATCGCCGCTGGCCTGTCGCCCGCCTGGAACTTTGGCTGAAGGGGAAAATGAAACGCGCCCACGCGCTGGTACGCGTGGGAGCACGTGAACTTCAACGCTGCTGTCCATCACGCGTTGCGCGACATGCTGCCCGTGCTTTCGGCTTACGAGCGCGGAGTTACGGAAGCCTAAGTGCCCGGCTGGCGACTGCGGAGGCAGCGACGCAGGCGGAAACGGAAGCGAGGCAAACAGAGGCTCAGCAATACCGCATCAGGCTGGCCGCGCAACTCGAGGATCTCGAGGATCTTCGGACGCGTGAAGACCAATTGGCGGCGCAGCTCGAGGCCCTGGTAAACGAACTACGCGAACGTGATGCGCACCTGCGGGGACGAACAGCGTGTCTGTTACGAAACAACTCGCGCTTGAGACCACTGAGGCGGCAGTGCTCGAGGATCGCGCCCGTCGCGAAGACGGAAGCAGTTGCTGGAGGAATTGCAGCAACGCGTGCAGAAGTTGGAGAAGTGATTCGTAGTCAAGGTCCAAAGTCCAAAGTCTGAGTAGCGGCGGTTCTTGGTTGCGCCTTACGGTTGCTCTGCGGTTAGTGCAGACGTCACCAAAGCGAATTCCGTTTTGACTTTGGACATTGGACTTTGGACGTTGGACATAAAACCCAATGCCATCGCAAAAGCAAAATTTGTACGAACGAGCCGGCATCACGGACCTGGCGGAGTTTTACGGCACCAAGTTCGTTTCCGATGAAGTGCTGGACGCCGCGCTACTTCAAGGCGCTCGACCGCTTTGACATTCAGCTTCGCGCGCACCATGTGGATTTACGACAACGTGGTCGCTGGCTCCGCAGTGCTCGAACTTGGCTGCGGCGCCGGCATGCTCGCATTGTTAAAGCGCAAGGGAATAACGTTAACGCAGGAATTGATCTCTCGGAAATAGGCGTGCTGGCTGCGCGCCGCAATGGTCTACGACGCAAGCCATTTGCGCGGAGCTGTCTCAACCTGCCACTTCGCAGCTGCCAGTTTCGATTATGTCGTAAGCCTCGACGTGCTGGGCCACGTTGAGGCTCAGGAAAAAGACGGGTGCTGGCTGAAAGTAAGAGCGCGTGCTGCGCCCTGGTGGTGTGACGCTCCACGGCATCGAGTGTACCGACAGCTCCGCGCGGAAGATCTTACGACGAAATGAGCGCGGCCGAACTGCGCCGCTTCATCGAGATCGACGGCCATGTCGGTCTCGAGGAAGAACAGGAACACGCCGCAAGGTTCGGCAGGTTCTTTCAATACGTGGCCTCGGAACCACGCTATGCGCCCTCTGTCTCGAGCAGCGAAGAGTTTCTCAAGCAGGCGGATAAGTATGGACTTCCTTTGAGGACGATTTTCTCGATTACCTGCGCGGGCTGTCGTTCCGGGAACGACGCGCCTTCTGTATATGGCCATGGGCTACGTTTTCAGCAAGGTTTCCGATCTCAACCTGCAACTGCCAAAAGCGGGTTGTATGTTTTTCTGAAAGCCTCGGATGCACCGCTTGGTCCGTTCTATAACGAACATCGAGATCGGCGGGCTCTGTTCGGAAATGCAGACAACTTGACCGCAGCTTCGTACCCCAGTCCTTCAAGTCGAGTCTCGAGGTGAACGATGTAGACCACTTCATCTGTCTGGATCGCAGCCCCGACGCCAGCTTCGACGACGGCTGGTTTGAACCGAATCTGCTGCCGCCGGTCGCGCGCTGGATGGGCCAACGTGGCCGGATCACCTTTCGTGCTCGGGGCGTCTCTGAAATTCGCCTGGACCTGACTACGCACTTGCCGGATTTGCAGGCGCGTCCGCTCGGACTGGAAATTTTCTGAACGGCGAACGGCTATGCGCCTGCTCGCTCTGGCGCTACGGCTGGCTGGAATTGCGCGTTCTGGTGCCCGCCGCGTTGTCCGGTTCCGAGTCGAGCGCTGAGTTTGAGTTGGAACTGCGGGCAAATCGCACCTGGCGACCACGCCCTACCGCCGACGAGACTCGCGACGATCGCGAGCTGTCGATTGCGGTGTGCAACATTGAAGTGGTCAGTGGTCAGTAGCCGGTGGTCAGTTGTTCTCGTTTTGAACTTTGTACTTTGAACTTGGGCCTTCAGGAGACCCGGAGGTTTCCAGCACCAGCTCGAACACACATCGAAGTACAAAGCAACGAAGCACAAAGTTCAAAGCACGAACAACTGACCACGACCCTGACCACTGACTCTCACAACCAATGATCCGAAACATTCTCATCTGCACGACACAAGTTCCGTTCACGACGGGCGGCGCCGAGGCCCACGTCGACGGATTGCGGCGCGCGCTGATCAAGGCCGGCTACAACGCCGAGGTGGTGGCGTTGCCTTTCAAGTGGTATCCGCCGGCTGAGATCATGCGCCACGCGCTGGCCTGGCGGCTGCTCGATCTAAGCGAAGCCAACGGCAAGCCCGTCGATCTGGTGATCGGGATGAAGTTCCCCGCTTACCTCGTGGCCCATCAGCGCAAAGTTCTCTGGATCATGCACCAATACAGGGCAGCCTATAACCTCTGGGACACGCGTTTCGATGATCTGTCGATGTACCCAGACGGAGCGCAGGTGCGCGAGTGGATCCGGCAGGCGGACAATCGTCTGATCCCGCAGGCAAAGAAAGTTTTTGCTAACTCCAAAACCGTCGCCGAACGCCTGCGTCGTTACAACAACATCGACAGCCTACCGCTTTATCATCCGCCGCCGCGCGCCGAGTTTGCGCTGCGGCGACGCGGGCGACTACATCTTTTATCCGAGCCGGATGGAACCGCAGAAGCGCCAGGAGCTTTTGATCGAAGCGGCGAGCTACCTGCGCACGCCCGCCCGAGATCGTTTTTGCCGGCGGCTCACGTGATCAGAGATTTTATGAGTCTCTGATTAAAAAGCATGGCGTCGGGAATCGCGTTTGTCTCGCGCGGCTTTGTCGACGAGGCGGAGATGATCGAGTTGTTTGCGGGCGCGCTCGGGGTTTGTTATCTGCCATTTGATGAAGACTACGGCTACGTCACGCTCGAAGGAATGCTCTCAGGGAAGCCGGTCGTGGTAGCCGCCGATGGTGGCGGCGCGACGGAGTTTGTCGAACACGAACGAGAGGGCCTGGTAGTCGAGCCGGAGCCGCGGGCAATCGCCGCCGCCGTGGATGCGCTCTATTCCGATCGGGCGCGCGCGCGCGCAATGGGTGAGCGGGGCCTGGAAAAACTGACGAGCATGAACCTCTCATGGGACCATGTCGTCGAGAGACTGATCAATGGAGCGGGATAGGGTCAGTAAGCGGTAAGCAGTGAGCCGTAAGCAGTACATAGCACTTCGCTCCTCTTCCTTACTGCCACTGCTCACCGCTCACTGCTCACTGCTCACTGTTTCTACCGTCCCTCATTCTGGCGCTCGATCATCCACTGTGGATACTGAGGCGCGGGTGCGGTAGTCGCCGAAAGCACTTCAATCTCCGCGGCGGTCAACTCGAGTTCCGCCGCTTTCAAGTTATCTTCCAACTGCGACAGCTTGTTCGCGCCGATGATTATTGAAGTGACGCCTGGTTGAGCGAGCAGCCACGCGAGCGCCACTTGCGCGATCGTCGTTCCCTTCTCCTTAGCAATTTGCGCGAGCGCGTCAACGGCATCAAAGCCGCGCCCTTCGTCGATTGGTGGAAACTGAAAACCGGAGCGCCGCGCGCCTTCGGGGTTCGGATTCTCGCGCGTGTATTTGCCGGAAAGGAATCCGCCGGACAGCGGCGACCACGGCATCACGCCGACGCTTTCCTCGCGGCACAGCGGCAGCAACTCGTGTTCGAGGTCGCGGCCAACGAGCGAGTAGTAAGCCTGCAACGAAACGAAACCAGCCCAGTCGTGAGCGTGTGAGAGGTAGAGCGCCTTCATCAGGTGGCGCGCGGACCAGTTTGAACATCCGATGTATCGGACTTTGCCCTGCCGCACGAGGTCGTCGAGCGCGCGCAAGGTTTCCTCAATCGGAGTCAGGATGTCCCAACCATGCACCTGATAGAGATCGATGTAGTCGGTCTGCAGACGTCGCAGGCTGTCTTCAACCGCGGAAAAAGATGTGTTGCCGCGACAGGCCGACGTTGTTGACGTCGCCGGTGCCGGCAGTCGCCGCTTCGGTCATCGCGCTGCGGACTTTGGTGGCAATGATGCTCTGGTCGCGGGTAATCGCGTTGTCTTTCAGCGCCCGGCCGAGCACCGTTTCCGATTGGCCGTACGAATAGACGTCAGCGGTGTCGAAAAAATTGATACCGGCTGCGATCGCGCGCGCCACCATCGCGTTCGCGCTCGGCTGATCGACGACGGCGATGCCGTAGAAATTCTCGCCGAAGGTCATGGTGCCGAGGCACAGTTCAGAAACCTTCAGGCCCGTGCGTCCTAGCAATCTGTATTTCATATTGCTCTCCCGGTTTCGTACTTTGAACTTAGTACTTTGTACTTGGTGCTTTGAGTTCGACCCTCGTCGAGGTGAGCAAAGCATAAAGTTCAAAGCACCAAGTACAAAGTTCAAAGTTCAAGTTCAAACAACCAGGACCCGGAAATCCAGGACTCTGGTCACAAGTCCGCTTTCCCCATTTACAATTTTGGATTTACTATTCCCGCCATGCAAAACAGACAATTTGGCCGAACTGGTTGGCGGGTAAGCGAGATTGGCTACGGGATGTGGGAATGGGCAGCTGGTCGAATTCGGAGGACCAGGAATCGTTACAGTCCTTGCAGGCCGCGGTGAATCTTGGTTGCAACTTCTTCGACACGGCTTACGCTTACGGTGAGGGCCACAGTGAAAAACTGCTGGGACAGACCGTGCGCGCCAATCGCGACAAGCAAATCTTTACCGCCACCAAGATCCCGCCCATGAATAAGCAGTGGCCGGCACGGCTCGATTCCACTCTCAAGGAGAGTTATCCGACGGATCACGTCGAAGAGTTTGTACATCGCAGCCTCGAGAATGCGGGACTGCAGAGCTTCGATCTGATGCAGTTCCACACCTGGGATGACGACTGGTTACGAGATGACCGCTGGCTCTACAAGCTCGACGATCTGCGCAGTCAGGGGCTAATCAAAGCCATCGGCATTAGTCTGAATCGTTGGGAACCCTGGAACGGCGTGCGCGCAGTCAGAACCGGACAGATTGATTCAGTGCAGGTCATCTACAACATCTTCGATCAGAACCCGGAAGATGATCTGTTTCCTGCTTGTGAGGAAATGAAGACTGCTGTAATAGCGCGCGTACCATTCGATGAGGGAACGCTCACCGGCACGCTTACTAAAGAGAGTAAGTGGCCTGAAGGAGATTGGCGCAACACCTACTTCGTCCCTGAAAATCTGATTCCGAGCGTGGAACGGGCCGAGGCTTTGAAGGAACTGTTGCGTCATTGGAATCAGGAACATTCAGGTGAACCGGTTATCACGCTCCCAGCCCTGGCGTTGCGCTTTATTCTCTCGCACCCGGCGGTCAGTACGATCATCCCGGGCATGCGCAAGCTGTCTCACGTTGAAGCAAACATCGCCGCGAGCGATGCCGGACCTTTGCCCGCTGAGCTGTACGAACAACTAAAACAGCATCGTTGGGTGCGCAAACCCACGCCGTGGTCGCAGTGACTCCTTCGGAGATCTCGACGCGGGATTAGTTGAGAAGATGCAAAACGGCGGGGGTGTGGATTGGCGGCGCGCTCGGGCTAAAGGCAATTAGTGGCGAAGGGATCCTCCACGCAAGTTGGAGTCGTATTTATTCCCCGGATAAGAACCGCGATTGTAAACGCGGTCATCACTCCTATGAATACGACCAGGCCAATCTTTCTCTCCCTTAGTCCATCCTTTCCTGGATGCCTGTTGAGATGCCTGAGCCTGTTTTTGTTTCTCAATCCGCTCGTAGTCCGCCGCCGTAAAAGTACGGACCTTGACGTTCGCCATTTCCCTGGAGAAGACCGCTTTCAAATCGGGCTTTTAGCTTCTACCCGCGGGTCGATCAAGCTGTGTTCGCTCCGAGCGGCCTTAGGTTGAGCAGGAGTTTGAGCAAAGGTTTTTGGCGGCCCAAGGGTGAACAGCATGACCGAGCCAATCAACAACGGAACCGATGGCTTTCTTCAGCATAATTTTGCACCTCAGATTTGCACGAAATCTTCTCATCCTCCCGAGAGTCCGAGAATGTTGGCGATTAGCAAAACAAGAAGAAAAGCCAGCAAGCCCGCAATGGCACTGACACCAACCGTAACCAGGAATTCCATTCCCCGGCGAGGTTTTTGGCGTGATCATAGGGAGAGCCTCCATGACGTAAGCAAATCGATGATTGGAGCTCAGGCAGTCACTTCATTAATCCTTTGCATTGCCGGAGGCTGCCGCTTGGAATACAATTACAAAACGACTTGCCGACACAATTCGCAAAGGTTTTCGCAATGGCGTTCATCGTGTAGTTCCTGAGTTTCGGGAGCTTAGCGCAGGGCTCGCGGGAAGTCCCCAGGAAGCTCTCAATATTTCCTCAATGATGGTTCTCAAAGCCTGTTTATGAGTGAGCAAACGAGCGAATCGTATGAGTTTGGCCGGTTTCGCGTCAGGGCCGACGACCGCGTGCTGATGCGCGGCGCAGATCTCGTTTCGCTCACCCCCAAGGCGTTCGACATTTTGCTTGCGTTGCTGGAAAAAGACGGCCGGATCGTCAACAAAGACGACTTGATGAAGAGAGTCTGGCCACACACCTTCGTAGAGGAAGGCAATCTCACGCAAAACGTTTCGCTGCTCCGGAAGGCGCTGGGCGAGACCGCCAACGGGGCCGCAGTTTATTGAGACGGTGCCGCGGCGCGGCTATCGCTTCGTGGCGCCGGTTACGCGGACTAACGGAAACGGTCAAGCCGATCTGATTGAGCATGAGATCGACGAACCGGAGATTGTCCAACAGCAGATCCGGGTAGGCGAAGTAAATGAGCGTGCCGGCCAGTGCCGGCAGCGGCGACGAGTCAGCCACGCCCACCGCAGGTAAATTCCGAACCGTCGAACTCCGGGCTTTGGGCCTCCCTGACCCGGACACTGGCCGAGCAGTTGCGCTCGTCTTCGCGGTAGTCGTCGCAACCGTATTCGGCGTTGCTTATCTCAGCGGCCGCGGCAAAGTGGGCGCGAGCTAACGCCATCAATCGATCGCAGTCCTACCGTTTGTTGACGACAGCCCGGACGCCGACGCTGAATTCCTCGACGACGAGATCGCCGCGAGTCTGGTCAACAGCCTGACTAAACTTCCGAAACTGCGTGTGGTTCCGCGCAGCGTGATGGTTAGTTACTTACAAAGGGCGCAGCGTTGATCCGCGCCAGGTGGGTCAGGAACTAAACGTGCGCGCCGTCGTCACCGGCCGCATCCATCGTCGCGGCGACACTATCAGCATTCAGGCAGACCTGATCGACCTCGATAGCGTTTCCGCAAATCTGGGGACAACACTACGATCGCCGGCTCGCCGACATATTGTTGGTCCAGGAAGAAATCTCTCGCGACATCTTTGAAAACCTGCGCTTGAAGTTGAACGTCGAAGAGCAAAAGCAATTGGAGGCTTACCGGCTTTACCTGAAGGGCCGCAACGCCTGGAACAAACGCACGCCCTGAAGGACTGCAACAGGGTATCGACTATTTTCAGCAGGTGATAAATACCGACCCCAACTACGCCGCCGCCTATGCGGGCCTCGCTGACTGCTACAACATGCAAGTGATCTACGGCGTGAATTCACCGAAAGACGGTTTCCCCAAAGCCAGGAGGCCGCCGTCAAGGCGCTCGAGATGGACGACACTCTCGCCGAGGCTCACTCGTCGCTCGCCTTCATCAAGTTTCGCTGGGATCGCGATCGCGTCGAGGCCGAACGCGAGTTTCTGCTGGCTATCAAACACAAGCCGACCTACGCGCCGGCGCATCAGTGGTACAGCTCATACCTCGTCGCGCTCGAACGTTTCGACGAAGCTGTTGCCGAAGCCAAACGGACGTCAGAGCTCGAACCGCTGTCGTTCACCGCTAGTTCGCACCTCGGTTGGATTTATTACCTGGCCGGACGAAACGATGAGGCAATAGCGCAGTGCTCGAAGATTCTGAGCCTCGATCCAAACTCGTTTCCCGCGCGTCGTTATCTGGGCCTCGGCGTATGAGCAAAGGGGATGTACCCGCAGGCGATCGACGAGTTTCAAAAAGGCGTGAAGCTTTCAGGCAGCCCGCTGATGCTGGCGCTCCTGGGCCATGCCTACGCCGCCTCCGGCAAAACCGCGGAAGCCCGGCAGGTGTTGACTGATTTGCATGACCTTGGTGAGGGGGCGAGTCGGGGCGGAAGCGCAACGCTACGTCTCGCCGTATACCGTGGCGGCGATTTACACCGCGCTGGGCGAGAAGGATCAGGCGTTCAAGTGGCTCGAGCGGGCTTACGAGGAACGCGACGTTTGGTTGATGAACCTGAAGGTAGACCCCGTGTTCGCCCGGCTGCGTTCCGACAGACGTTTCCAGGATCTCCTCACGCGCGCCCGTTTAAGACCCTAGCGGTTACAAAGGGGAACTGGGGAAAAGGGGAACGGGTAAAGAGGAATGGGGAAAAAGGCTGGAGCAGAATGCGGATCACGTGTTGCTGTCTGCTGATTACTGATTGCTAATTACTGCTTGCTGTCTACCGTGGGCACATGGCCAAGAACGAGCACTGGCTGACGCTTCAGTACGAACCCGAGTCATGGCGGGACAATGAAGCTTGGTCCGACAAACGACCATCGCGCACTGACGACTTCACACTGTCTTTCGAAGAAGAAGAATTCTTAGGTGGCGGCGGCACTCGCGTGCAGCAGGTCGAGTTGCACCCTGCAGTGCGAGAGCAGACCAGAGTGCTGGAGTTGCTCGGCCGGATAAACTTCAAGATCATCAAGGGCGGCCGAGTTTATATTGAAGCCGGCGGAGTGGTTTACAAGACTCTCTACGGCGGCTACTGGCGCAGCGTCTTCACGGGCGTCGAACACTATCTGTTCAGGTGCGAGCAAGTCTCCGGTTTTGTTTGGGCCGAAGAAGAGGGCACAGAGAACAGCGGTTGATTTGCCCATCGTTTTCTCAAATCATGGCTGGACCGCCAGTGGTCATTCGCTCTCGTTCATGCTTTCGAGAGAGTAGCAATCAGGAATCAGTAATCAGCAATCAGCAATCAGCAATCAAGCAATCAGCAGACAGCAGACAGCAGACAGCAGACAGCAACAGGCGATACGCATTCCGTTCTCCCCTTGACCCCTTCCCCTTTACCCCTTTCCCCCATTCCCCCTTCCCCTTCTCTCCCCTCTTCCCCCATTCCCCCTTCCCTCTCTCTTCCCGTTCCATCTTTTCGGATGTGAGGCTACCTTTCCGTAATCTCTCGGCATCATAGCGCCCGTCAAGCAGTTCTCGCGCGGTCTCCCCGCAGGTTTAGACAGGTAGTACTGCTGTCAGAACTGACCGGCGTCAGCGGGTGGCCTACACCAGACAGTACGTTCGCAAGACCGAACCACGGGTCTCGTTCTCAGTCACAGCTACCAGTAAGCAAGCGCGGCACGCTCCTGAAGGTTGTCGTGTGTCCCCGAAGTGTGCCTGCACCCCAAAGACTTTCGCAGTTCATAGGAGAATCGATATGAAACGACCCAACATCCGCGCAGGTTATTTCGCCCGGCGCGTGGCGCGACCAATTGCGTCGCCGCCGTTTGCAGCACAAGGCCGAAGCTCGACGAACGCTAGCTTCCGAACAACTCCAGGCTCAAGAGTTCCAGGCCCTGGTTCAGAGAGCCTGCAGCCTGTCGCGTATTCATCGTGCTCGCCGCCGCCGCGTGTTTGGCCCAGACCACCGGTCCATCCGGAGTCACCGCCGGCAACGGCTGGGTTGTCCTTCCCATCAACGAGTACCAGGCGTTGCGCCAGGGCGGCTTTCCCCGCTGACGCAGAGCCGGTCCAGCCTCCAGTGGAAGCGACTCTGACGCGCGCATCGATTACGATCTGAAGGCCGAGGCGACCTTGCTCCAGGAGAAGCTCGACTGACAATCGACGCGTGATCAAGAACGGTCGGGTGCGACTGGGCCCTTGCCGGAAGGGTTGGATGGTGCGCGAAAGCCCAGCTCTGTTGATGGCCATCAAGTCACGGTCGTTACGCATCCGGGAAAAAGCGGCATCGGCAGCAATGAACTGTTGCTGTCGCGCACCGGAACGCTCGGTGTCGACCCTGGAAGATCGTGGCGCACACTAACCACGGTCGCCGGCACAGACATCCTGCGCCCCCGCGAGCAATGCGGCTATGTCGCATGCGACCATTGAGTTGGCGCGTCAGGGCGTCGACGTGCACCTCACCGGCGGACTCCCGATGGACCACTCGAAAGCACGACCAGCAGTCGCTGGGATCGCGAATGGACGCGGAACTGAGCCGATGACTTTTGCGTGCGCGCCGCGTGGATGATCAACGCGCCAGTCAGGCGCTCCGACTCCGCGCCAACCTGACGCAACTGGTGGGACTTGGCGAGGATTCAACGCAAGTCAATGCCGAGGTTCAAATTGAGGTACTGCAGGGGCTCGCCCCGGACGTGCGCCTGCAACTGCCGGAACAATTCACCGTCAACCAGGTGGCGGGCGCGACCGTCGCCGACTGGGAAGCATCTGCACGCGAGTTGACCGTGACCTTCATCGAACCGGTCACGCAGACGGCCCGAGTTTACGGTAAGCGGCGAACTGCGTCCTGCCGCGGGCCGGCAAACTCGACGTTCCCTGATGCGGTTGCCCGTCGGCGGAACGCGAGACCGGCGGCGTCGCTGTCGAAGTGCTGGGCGCCTGGCGAGATCAAGGACCGGCAAGGTAACCGGCATGGAGTGAAGCGGAGGCGGCTGAGTTGGGCCAACTGATCTCGAACCGGCAATCGCCTTCTCTCGATCGCATTTCGCATGCACCTGCCGGTGGCCAGTCCGCGTACGCGCGTTTTCAGCTCGACGTCGCCGTTACACGCCGTGCAGGCGGTGCTGACGGCGAACGTCGAAGAGGCCGAATACAGCGCGCTGGTTACGGCAGACGGAAAGATGCTGGTCCAGTCGCGCTTTGCGGTGCGCAACAATCAGCGTAATTTTCTCAAGCTTACGTCTGCCCGCGAACGCCGTACTTTGGAGCGCGTCGGTGGCCGGGCCGGCCCTATCAGACCGGGGCGCGCACCTGACGGTGCCTCTATTGCTGCCGTTGGAGAAGACCCGATCGGGTGATGACGCCGCCGCTTTCGTAGTTGAAGTCTCATATCTCGATCACACGCCGACGGTGGACTGACCGAGGCCGGGCGCGCGTTTCGCTGGTCGCGGTTGATTTGCCGATTTCAAAGTCGCGCTGTCCTGCTGCATCATCCGCCGCTCTTTCACCTGAGCGCGCCGCCCGGGAGTCACCGGAAGTTTTCGGATCACGACTTTTACGGCTGCGGAATCTGAAGCCTTGCGCGGGACCGCTTCGCCCACGACCACTTCAACCTCGGCATATCCCACCGGTGGATACTTCGGGCCAGCCGGATGCGAATCTTGATGCGACGAAGCAACTGGTCTCAAAACTGAAGGCACAACGCGCTCTTCAAAGCCGGCGCGCAATCTTCCTTTGCGCGTTGCCTTCCCCCACTTTTGGTCCGTCGATCTTTCTGGTAGCGGAGCTGACCAGCGAGAACCAAACGCCGACCGTGGAGCTTGATTTTCAACGTGACAAGAAGCGAGGTGAGAAATGAAACGAACCATCTTCCTAATTCTGCTTTGACCACCGCCGTCTATTCGCAACAACGGAATCTGGCTGTTGAGGCGACGATCCCAACACCGGTGCCGCCCCGGCCCCACACCTTCTCGGGCGGCAGCGTCGCGCTGACGCTCGCAGAGTACAACCGCCTGATGGAGCTTGCCGAGCGTAAGCCAAAACGGTCGACACGGCGCCGCAGCCACTTCGTGCTGTCGGCGAGCTGCCTTCAAGCTGCGGGTCCAGGAGCAATCATTGCTTGGCTCGGTGGACATCGACGGCAACGTCCTGGAGAAGGGACCGGTAAAGGTTCCACTCACGACCGGCCTGACGATTCTTGAAGCGCAACAAGCGAGGCAAGCCGCCGCCATTGCTGCAGGAAGGACCCGCGTTCACACGCGACGGTCATCAACGGGCCGGGCCCTTTGCCGTGTCGCTCAATCTCGCTTCGGCGCTGACCATCGAAGCGGGACGCGCATGCTTTTCATCGATCCCCGTGCCAGCGCCGGCTGAGCAGTTCTCTGAAGCTGACTCTCGATCTGCCCGGCAATCGCGCGAGATGTTCGTATTGAACCCGGCATCATTACCAGTCGCAACACAGAAAATGGTCACGCACGATCATCGAGGCGACTCTGGAACCCGGCAAACCGGCACGCGTCTGGTGGACCACCAGAGAAATCGCCGCGCTGTCGCCCAACGCGATACGTTTCTGTCCGACATCAAGACCGTCATGTCGGTTGGTGATTCGCAGTTGCGCGTCACCGCTTTATGCGACCTGACGGTGATTCAGGCGAGGCTGCCGAGTTCAGAATGCCTTTGCCGGCGGGCTTTGAATTGACCGAGGCGACCGGCAGCACGCTTGACTCCAGCGAACTGAGAACGGAGTTTTGGTTCTGCGAGTGCGCGAACCCGGCAAGCGCAATCATCAATTTCTGGTGGCGCTCGAGCGCGCGAACGCCGAGGCAAAAGCGGAAGCGCCGTTGCTGTCCCTGGTTGGGGCGCAACGATGAAACCGGCGAGTTGTTGGTTGAAGGTGTGGGCGCGATGGAGTTGACGCCAACCGAAAGCGGCGGGTTGCGGCGGATCGATGTTCGCGAAGCAGGCGCGATGCGCGGTCGCTCGCGCGGTTTCCTTCTGCAAGCCGCGTTTCGCTACAACCGGCGACCAGGGCGACACGCCCAGGCTGCAACCGAATGGCGGCAGTTTCCCGATAGTCAGGTGCTTTCCGCGGTCTGCCGAACGCGCCACGATTCACGACCCTGGTAAACGTGGAAGGAAAGTCGCTGACGGAAGTAAGCCTGCGGGTGCGTAACCACTCGCAGCCTGTCGTTCGCGTGCAACTGCCGACGGGAGCGACGCTCTTGTCGCGCCAAGTCGAAGGCGAAGAGAGTGAAGCCGGTGCTGGGCGCTGTGACGGCAGCCGCGTGCCGCTGCTAGCAATACGTAACTGG
>ERZ1370068.8210-contig-7083_pt1 | contig 36432 bp, 50 predicted proteins | sample MGYA00561227_ERZ1370068 | MGnify/ENA primary metagenome ERZ1370068 (study PRJEB38410, sample SAMEA6850437) | metagenome | study: Metagenomic assessment of the ecological functions of the soil: analysis of the soil microbiota associated with the... | reverse complement strand
GTAATGCTTCGTTCAGTTACGTATTGCTGAAGGCTACTCCTTCCGGAAAATCAAAGAAGAGCCGCAGCGCAGTCTTCCCCAGACGCGTGAAGTAAAGCGACTACTCGAGGGAATTGGCACACCGCCGATCGCTCCTTTTCAACCTGACCCTTTTCAAATCGAAGCGCTTGCTGCGTTGGAACTCGGCGACGTTGCTTGTCACCGCGCCGACCGGTAGCGGCAAGACGTGGATCGCCCGTGAAGAAATCCGGCGATTACTCGAGAGCGGTCGACGCGCGTGGTACACGAGTCCATTAAAGGCGTTGACTAATTCCAAGTACCAGGAGTTCAGCGACGAGTTTGGGGCGGAACGAGTTGGGATTCTCACGGGCGACAGAAAGGAGAACTCGGACGCCCCGCTCGTTGTTGGCACGACTGAGATCTATCGCAACCAACTGTTCGATTCGTTGCGTGGCGGAAATGAGGTCGCCGCTGATCTAGTCGTGATCGATGAAGCACATTACCTCGCCGACGAAGACCGTGGTCACGTTTGGGAGGAAGCACTTATTTTGACGCCGCCACGAATTCGGTTGCTCTTGTTGTCAGCGACAATTGGAAACGCCGCCGAGTTTTCGTCGTGGCTCGAAGAAGTCAGGGGTGTCGAGTGTACGGTGATCAGTGGGCCGCCACTTAGACCAGTGCCTTTGCGCTCAGCTGTGTTATTGCCAGACAAGCGTTTGCTTCCGCTGTTGAATGAACACGGAAAGTTGAACCCGGAAATTGCTCAGATGATCGAACGATCGAAAGAAGAACGGGACACTTCGCGGTCACGCCGCCGGTGGTGAATGTCCGATAAACCGGACATCGGACATAACTAATGAAACTACGCATGCCGGAGATGCCTTCAGGCACTTTGCTCTCGGCGCTTCATTCTTACAATCTCCTCCCGGCGATCGTCTTTATGCCGACTCGACGTCGCTGCGATCAAGCGGCGTCAGAAGCAGCGTTAGCTCGACGCGATCCAAATGAGAGTCGACGAGAGGCACGACTCGAATTCATGCGATCGTTTGTCCAGGAGAACCCTGAAGTTCGTGGCCACAGACACTGGGACGCAATCATTAGGGCGGTGTCGCTTCACATCACGCCGGTCACATTCCTGCCTGGAAACTTGTAATCGAAAAACTAATGAGTGCTGGTTTGCTCGACGCCATATTTGCTACGGCCACAGTTGCGGCTGGCGTCGACTTCCCGGCCCGCAGTGTGGTCTTAACCGGCGCTGACAAGCGAACTGGCAGTGGCTGGAGAATGCTCAGCGCTTCTGAACTCCAACAAATGACTGGTCGCGCGGGACGGCGTGGGACGCGACAACGTTGGCTTTGTAGTCGCCGCGCCAGGTCTGCATCAGGATCCGGAATGTATTGCAAAACTTCTTAAAGCGAAGCCTGACCCGCTGGTGAGCCAGTTTCGTGCGACCTACACGACCCTGCTCAACCTGCTGGATGCTTACGGAAGTTTTGCTGGCGTGCGAGAAATTGCTGAACGCAGTTTCGCCTATCGAGATCTTGCACAGCAGATACACCAGCTGGAAAAAAGTCAGCGAGACGCCGAACAAACGATTGAAGAAAGAATCAAGAACGCAGGTTTCGCTCTGCCAGTTTCCGCTGCACTGGGGTTGGAGCGTCTCGTTGCGGCGCGGGCCCGGCTAAACGAAGCAAAGCCACAAACGCGTGCAGAGCTCTTTCACAATTGGCTGAACGAGGTTGTGAAGCCCGGTCGCATCGTTGGCGTTGGTCGTAGTGGAAAACGTCTCGTGATGGTGTTTGAAAAGCGCGACGGTAGCATTCGCGGATTTCGTGACGATGGAAGCAGCGCGAGTTTTCCTACAGGAGCGGATTGGACGAGTCTATTCGCCAGTCTATCGACTACACGAAGAGGAGATCGAACGAGCGTTTGATGAGGTTCGATCAGCGTGGAAAGAACTGGTGCTCCCGGAGCCACGCCTACGCGACGCCGACGAGGAAGAGGCGGATGCACTGAAAGGTTTTTGACGATAGCATCGACAAACTGTTGCCGGCAGAGATCAACGGAGCCGACAGATCAGCGATGCACACAGTTGCTCTGGGAGTTACATGAGACCGCCGAAGATCATCAGCGTGCGACCCGTCGGATTGCAGCCTTGCGCGACGATGTTTGGGAGCCGTTTGAGCAACGAGCGAAAGTCTTGTCGGCATTCGGATACCTTAGACTACGAATCTGAGCAGGTCACCGAACGAGGGCGTTGGCTGGCGGATCTGCACATCGATCGTCCTTTGCTGGTTGGCGAGGCGCTTGAGAGTGGATTATTTCAATTCACTGCAACACAAACATTTTGCCGGGATCATGGCCGCGCTCACGGCAGATGAAGATCGCGACTATGGCGAGTTGGAGTTGGACGATGAACTTGTAACTTCGTTGACTCGCTTTGAGGATATAGGCTTCAAAGTTTCAGGCGAGGAATGGAAGCAAGGTGTGGAACCTTCTCCGGAGTTGAACTTCTCGGCCGCCGGCGCAGCAGTCCACTGGGCGGGCGGCGCCGAGTGGTCTGACATAGTTCGACAAACGCGTGCTGAAGAGGGTGATTTGTTCCGCATGTTCTCGCGAACTGGTGAAGCGCTTGTTGCAGGTTGCCGGGCTGAAGCGCAGCCATCCCCAGGTTGGCCGCGTTGGCAGCAGTTGTTGCAGAGATGGTTGTTGAGGGAGCCGATCCGATGAAGATGTCCGATGAGGATGTCCGATATGCTTTCAGCTTGTCGTCGTCTTAACGTAAGAGCGTGTGAAGTAACAAGCGTTTTTCTGAGCTGAAGAGTCTTTTAGTTAAGACTGACGACAAGCTAAAGCATATCGGTGACATTTCACTTACACTGAAGAGGCATCCCTGCGCTAAGATTGGCCACCGCTTTCGAGTCATATCGGAACTTCAAACGTCAGAGAGGAATCATTATGTCGACCCCTGCATCAAAACAACCATCTCCACAACTCTTTTTTCAAACCATCAATGCACATCAACAAACCGAAGCTCTCAAAGCTGCGATCGAATTAGAGATCTTCACCGCCATTGGTGAGGGAAACACCAGTGCGGCTGCTATTGCCCAAACGCTGTGGCGCGTCGGAGCGAGGCACGCGCATTCTCTGCGACTTTCTCACGATTATGGGAATGGTCACGAAGGAGAACAACGTCTATGGCTTAACGCTCGACTCTTCGGTTTTTCTCGATAAGCGTTCACCTGCTTACCTGGGCGGGGCGACGGAGTTTCTTTGTGATCCCAAGTTAACCGCAGGATCTAAGAGATATAGCGGGTGCAGTGCGCACTGGCGGAACCACTCTCCAGAACGACGGCACCATCGCTCCCGAGAACGACATCTGGGTCAATTTCGCGCGGGCGATGGCGCCGATGATGGCGATGCCGGCGCAGTTGATGGCCGCCTCGCCGATCCGACTGCTGATCGTCCGTTGAAGATTCTCGACATTGCCGCCGGACACGGTTTGTACGGATTGGCTTTCGCCACGAAAAATCCGCAGGTTGAAATCACCTGCGCTTGACTGGGCTGCCGTCCGTTGAAGTTGCAAAGAGAATGCGGCGAAGGCCGACGTCACAGACAGGTACAAGACTATTCCGGGTAGCGCCTTCGATGTCGACTTTGGCACCGGTTACGACCTCGTGCTGCTCACCAACTTTCTTCACCACTTCGACCCGCCGACGAATGAGACCCTGCTGCGCAAAGGTACATGCGTCACTAGCTGACGGTGGTCGCGCCGTGACGCTCGAGTTTGTACCAAACGACGATCGCGTTACGCCACCTGAATCCGCAAGCTTCAGCATGATGATGTTGACGAGCACTCCATCAGGTGATGCCTACACGTTTGCTGAACTCGAGAAGATGGCTGCAAACGCCGGGTTCTCGAAGAGCACCGTTCATCCGTTGCCGCCGACGATCCAGAACGGCGGTGATCTCCGGAGAAGTAGTTTTGAGCCGCAGATGAAACGCTCAGTCGAATGGACTGCAGGAGCCTCAGTGGGTCGAACAAGCTGGGGAAGGGTGGCAAGCGGAAAGTTGGACGCCTCTAATCATTGACCCCTAGCGCGCCCCCGCTGAGTAGCCATATGAAAATCTTAGTTGGTACAAGTGAAACTCAGCGGTACGCTCGGGGTCAATTTCGATCAGCGCCTAATCTCCGCTGACCCCTTCCCAGCTTGTTCTTTCTACTTGAGGCGCCCTAATCTCCGCTGCCCCCTTCCCAGCTTGTTCGACCGACTGAGGCGTCCTTTGTTCAGTTCACTTGTTCAATCCACTGAGGCGGTTTTCATCTGCCGCTCAAAACGTACTTCAGAAAGGTCAACTAATGCGTTTGTCTCTCCTGCTGATCCTTTGCTTAACCATGACTCTTTCGTTTTCTCAGAACCGTCCAACCTCAACGCCACCGCCTGACACCGTCTACCTGCTGAAGCCGGCGCATGTGTTCGACGGCGACTCGGCCCAGTTGCACGACGATTGGGTGGTGCTTGTTCGCAATCAGAAGATCGAGGCGGCAGGACCTGCCAGTTCGATTACTCCGCCTGCAAACGCGAAGGTGATCGACTTGCCTGGTCTCACTCTTCTGCCAGGTCTCATCGAAGCTCACTCGCACGTCTTGCTTCATCCATACAGCGAGACGGTCTGGAACGATCAGGTTGCGCACGAGTCACTGAGTCTTCGCATCGCTCGCGCAACAAATCATCTTCGCAACACGCTTATGGCGGGCTTCACTACCATTCGGGATCTGGGAACTGAGGGCGCTGGCTACGCAGACGTTGGACTTAAACAAGCCGTGGAACAGGGAATCATTCCCGGCCCGGATGCTGGTGGTTACGCGTGCGATTGTCGCAACTGGAAGTTACGGGCCGAAGGGTTACGCTTCAGAGTGGCGCGTTCCGCAAGGTGCGGAAGAAGCTGATGGTGTTGATAGCCTCACTCGTGTCGTTCGGAGATCAGATTGGTCACGGAGCAGATTGGATCAAGGTTTATGCCGACTATCGTTGGGGCACTCAAGGCGCTGCGCCGACGTTTTCACTCGAGGAACTCAAACTCGCCGTCGAGACTGCGCGAAGTGCAAACGTTCCGGTCGCCGCCCATGCTTCAACTACCGAAGGAATGCGACGCGCCACTTTGGCGGGCGTTGAAACAATCGAGCATGGCGACGGCGGAACTCCCGAAATCTTTCGCTTGATGAAAGAGCACAATGTCGCACTGTGTCCGACGCTTATCGGTTGGAGCAAATCCTGAACGCAAGCGTCCAGTTTTCAAAGCAGCATTGGATGCAGGTGTGACGATCGCGAGTGGCAGTGACGTCGGCGTGTTTGCGCATGGCGACAACGCTCGCGAGCTCGAGGCAATGGTGAATTTCGGGATGCCGATCGTCGACGTTCTGCGTTCAGCTACGTCCGTCGACGCACGTGTGCTGCACATGGGTGACAAGATTGGACAGGTGAAAGCTGGACTACTGGCTGATGTGATTGCGGTTGAAGGTGATCCGACTAAGGATATTTCTGCGCTTAGGAAAGTTAAGTTTGTGATGAAGGGTGGCGTGATCTACAAGGAGCTAAAGAGATCATTTGTCATTGGTCATTTGACATTTATCAGTTGTCATTTGATTTCGGAAACCGGCCCACGGATTATACGGTTTGACTTGCGCGGACTGTGCTGAAGTACCGGCATTTAGTCAGAGGGCCCGGTGGGCTCAAGTTCAAATGACAACTGATAAATGTCAAATGACCAATGACCAATGATCTTTCATCCGCCGCCAACCACTCGTCTCACGGTTTCAAGCATCTCTTCTCTTTTAAAAGGCTTTGGCACAAACGCACTGAATCCGATCTCTAACGCGCGTTCGCAATCCGTTTCATTGTGAGCTGTCACTGCGACACACGGAATATGCGCTGTAGTTGAGTCTGCCTTCAGAGTCTCTGAATACTTCCCATCCGTCCAGTTCCGGCATCGACAGGTCAACCATCACCAGATCAGGCAAGTTTTCCCGAGCTGAAACCACGCATTCCCATCCGTTTCTTGCCTCATGCAACCTCGTAGCTGGCTGTCTGTAGCAGGAGTCGAAGCAACTCACGGTTATCGTCGTAATCGTCGGCAATCAGAATAGTGACTGGCATAGGAGATGTTTACGTGACTTTCTATCGGGGTTTTAGATTACCAGAGGGGACCAAACGGCGGAAGGTGGGTAGAAATTTAGCGGTATCCACAGACCATCCTGCTTCTGCCTCGTGACTACTGCTGATTTGACCCCGCCAAAAACGATTTCTTGACTAGCCCTAACTCCAGCCGTCCATAATCACTTGGAGGCTCCGGGCCCCCGAACAGTCTCTCTACAGTGCGAACACTGCAGCAAATAACCCTGGGTTTCAATCCCTACCTGTAAGACCTTGAGGTTCGTCACAAACAAAACACCACCAGACGGAGGAGCGAGCTGTGGTCAACGGACATTTGGAAAATAGCTTGCGGCAAGAAATCGAGTCTTACCTCGAGAGGCCGCCTGAGCTCACTAAAGCAGGAAATCGCCTCATTACAGAGCCAATTGCATGAATCGCTGTCCGGCCTGCTCGATCGTCAGGGCGACGTCCAGATTGAAGGCAGCTTGACTAGCTCAATCGCAGAGCATCTTCGTGCCGCCCATGAAGGGGGCATCGAACTCGCTGCTTCAGAGTCGTCGCGCGCCAAGGCCTCAAGCGACATGGCGATTGTCAAAGCGGGCATTACTGAGATCAATGACCAGAAATCCCAGGCTGAAATCCTCAAGGTCCTGAGTCAATCGAGCCGCTTCGCTTCGCTCCACGCGTCGCTTTCTTCGTCGTCAAAGATGACCAGGCTTCTGGTTGGCGCGGCCGTGGCTTCGAGGGCACGGTTGGGGACCAGGCCATCCAACAGCATTTCGCTGTCACTCAATTCAGACACAGTTATTTGCGGTGCTGCCAAGTCACTTCAGACGTGGAGTGGTGGACCGAGTTCACATTCAGAAGACCACGTCCTACTAAACAGACTTGGCGAAGAACCTGCTCAACGAATCGTCGCGATTCCGCTCAACCGTGCGAGGTGAAGGCCGTTGCAGTGTCTCTGTACGCCGACTCCGCGGGCCTCGACTCAGAGTCGATCAATCTCGAAGCCCTTGAGACGCTTGTCCGAAGTTTCAGGCATGGCGGTTGGAACTTTTGTCCGTGAACCGTCCTGCTCCAAAACGCGCCTCGAAGAAGCACCTGCACCGGCTCCGGTTGAAGAAGCTCAACCGAGTTACACGCCGACAAGCGAGTATGAAGTAACGCCAAGTGCCACTGTTGAGCCTGGAATACGCTGGCGCTGATACAGTCGAAACACCCTCGCCCTACATGTCGGCCCAGCCTGTTCCAGTCGAGGAGCCTATTCCGGTCGTTGAGCACGTAGAACCAGAGCCAGTTGAAGAACCGCCCGTCGTAGAAGCAACGATAGTGGAAGAGGCTTCGCCAGTTGGTGAGGAGCCTCCGGCATGGAAACCCGAGCCGGCGCCGTCTACTGAACCGCCTCACATCTTCCTGGACGCCGTCGCTATGGACAGGACTCAGAGTTACCAGTCGAAGTTTCAAGTGATGAAGAGCGAAGGCTCCACAACGATGCGCGACGCTTTGCCAGGCCCTGATCTCTGAAATCAAACTCTACAACGAACAGAAGGTTGTTGAAGGTCGCTCCGAACACGATCTCTATGATCGACTTCGCGAGTATATTGATCGCTCGCGCGAGATGTACGACAAGCGTGTCAAAGCGGAAGTCGCCGCTCGTTATGATTACTTCCATGGCGAGTTGGTAAACACGCTTGCGGAAGGCGATGCCTCCAAGTTAGGGTTCAAACTATCCGGGAGCAACCGTTACGGCCTAAGCCCAACAGCAAACCTTAGTGAGTCGGAAGTTCATCACTAGCAGATAAAGCCACCAACCCGACGGCAAAGTTTTCAACTTTTCCGAATCAGAGTTGGTGGCTTTTGAATTTGAAGCTTTAGTGTGGGAATTACGGTCAGAACAACCGTTCGAGACCGCTTTCTGCTTTCATCGTCTTGCGGCACAATGAAAGCAGTTCGGTAGCAATTCAGGTTAGAAGTAGATTGTGAAAAAGCATCTTGGTCAAACATCGCTTACTGCTGAGTCGTACTCGGCGTGGTGATCGTCGCGGTTGCATCGCTGCCATTTCTCATGAGCGCCAGCTGCGTGACTCGACCGCAAACTCCTGCAGAACAAAAGGCGCTCGACAGCCTGCGCGCTATGACGCGCAACGACGTTCTGCCCGCGGAGGAAGTAGTTCTCGGAATCGAGAATCAGTTTCCCCGCACCAAAGCCGCTGCCCTTGCTCGCCTGCTCCGCGCGCGTATCAAGATCAATGCTAAAGACTTTGCCGGTGCTGCGTCCTTGCTCGACGCACGCGTGATCCGCGATCAAACGTCGCTTGATGACTACGCGTTATCAATGCGCGCCAATGCGTTCGAACAGGCAGGTAAGGACGCAGAAGCGCGCGCTACTTACCAGGAGTTGATACACGATTATCCGACATCGCTTCGCTCACGTGACGCTGCGCTTCGTGCAGCGGCGTTGTTAGTGAAAAGCAATCAAACTGCCGCAGTTCCACTTGCTTAAAGACCTGGCCCAGGCGGGCGATGGCGCTGCGATGTTAGCGACAGCAAAGGCATATGAACAAACCGGTGATGCAAGTCGTGCTTTAGCCGCGTACCGTCGTCTCTACTTCTTTGCACCGGTGTCTCCAGAAAGTGCTGAAGTCGCCACTGCTCTGACTCGTCTGAGTTCGACACCTACACCGGCGACCATCGAAGAAGCCATTTCACGCGCTGATCGGCTGTACACAGCGAAGAGATACTCAGAAGCAATCGTTGCATACGGCGATTCCTTTGCCAGATTTCCAGCAACGGCGACGACGCAGAATCAATTGCGTCGAGGCATCGCCGCTTATAACGTTCGCAAATTCCCGGAAGCAATTGCAGCGCTTGACGAGTATTCCAACGTCGGCGGCGGAAGTTCGCGCCGAGGCGCTTTCATATCTCGCGCAAACCTACGCCCGCGCTAGGCAATGGGAGCAAGCGCGCGCGACGGTTGAAGACGATGCGCAAGAACCACTCGACCAGCGGTCTTACGCCACGCACGCTGGTTGCTGTCGCTCAGATTGCCGAAGACCAAAAGAACCAAACTGACGCCGATTATTTCCTGCACGCAGCTGTCAATTCCTACCCGGGTGCAGGTGAAGTTGCGCAGGCTCAGTTTGATCTCAGCCTGGGAAACACACGAGGCGAAAAACTACGCCGAGTCGTCGCGACAGTTGACTGAACATCTCGCGCTTTACGCTGATAAGAATACCGACAACCGGGGACGTGCCGGCTATTGGGCCGCCAGAGATTCTGAACGTGCCGGCAAACTTGCAGAAGCGCGTGCCCTCTACGAAGGAATGCAAGCGCGCTACGATGCAAACTGGTACGGCTACCTGGCGAAGCAGCGTCTGGATGCGTTAGGGCGAACGACGCAGCCCAAAACTTTTGCCCCTGATTCAATGGTGGCGCCGGGCAGTTGCCAACCTAAGAACCGTGACCGTTGCCGAAGAAACCGTCGGGAGCGGACGAAGAAACGCGGATAGTAAAAGCTGATCAGTTATCGAACATCGGACTCGATGAGTGGGCGCTGAAGGAACTGGCCGAAGCGGGTGAAAAGGCGCCGGACAGTCCGAAGATCAATCTTGCTATCGCGAAGATCTATCGATCAGATGACGATAACGTACGTGCTTTGAACACACTTAAGATCAGTTATCCCGACTACTCGCAAATGAAGCCGGAGGAGATGACCCGCGAGGAGTGGGACGTGTTCTACCCGTTGGCTTATTGGGACATCATCGTGCAGGAGTCGCGCGCAAGAAATCTTGATCCATATCAGGTCGCCGGGTTGATTCGCCAGGAAACCATCTTTAGCGCACGGGCGCACTCGTCAGCCAATGCTTATGGATTGATGCAGTTGTTGGTTCCAACTGGAAAGCTGACGGCAAGAAAGTATGGAGTGACTCAGGAGGTTACGGCCGAGACGCTTTATAATCCGCGGTTGAATATCCAACTTGGTACGGCTTACCTGCGCGATCAGATCGACAAGTTTGGAAGAATTGAGTACGTCGCTGCGGCCTATAACGCCGGGCCACTGCGCGCTGTTCAGTGGAAAGCGTCGTTACCTCTTCAGATCGATGAGTGGGCTGAAGCTGTGCCGTTCAAAGAGACGCGCGGCTATGTGCAGGAGTGGTGAGAAACCGGCTTCAGTACCTGCGCCTGTACGACGAGAAGGGAAACTTCAGGTCTGAAGTGGGGACGAGTGCAGTTTCTCAGCCGGCAGCACCAAACCCAAACATACGCAAGCGCAAAGTAGGCGGCGCGCGACTTTGAAGAGTGAATATCAACGCGCCTTCACACCGCGAAGCGATAACGTTCCAAAGCCCAGGTTGCTTCAACCTGGGTAAGGTGGTTTGAGAAGTGCCAACCCCAACGGGGCTGCGTCGATGTCAGAATCCTGAGTGGCTGGGGACTCCGGCCGCAACCCCTTCAGGGTTGAACGGATTTTCCCTGCTTCCCAGGGTTGCCGCCCAAAGCTCGGCAATCCTGGCTTGTGAGGCGTTACCGCTTTGCGGTAAAACCGATGAGGACTTTGCCTTCGGTGCTCTCCCCGACGAGATTTTTCCAATGACGTTGTTTTCGACAAATCTGTTTTCGAACCCTTGGTTTCTATACGTAACCAATAACAAGGAGGCCTCCTGTGCACATCCTGATACTTGCGAGCGCTTGTACTGTTTGGTCTTCCCCTTTCCATTCAATCTCAATCCCCGAAAACAATCGCACGCGCCACAACTCCCGCAGTCGTTATAACCACCGAACCAAACGCGATTGTTTGGATCGATGAAATTCGTCGAGGCAAAACTGACGCTTCCGGCAAACTATCGCTCGCCAAAGTTTTACCGGGTCGTCACACAGTGCGTGTGCGTGCATCAGGGTTTAAGGAATCAACAACTCTGCTCCCTCCGAGTCAGAACACATTAACCGTCAAACTAATGACGACGACTGACAAAGCCGAGTTGCTTTTTCAAGAGGCTGAGGCCGCGCGCGACGAAGCAAGGGACGAGGCAGCAAAGAGGAGGCTGCCGATCTCTATCGCGAAGCGATCAAACTTCGACCGGCGTATCCGGCCGCACAGGTTGGTCTCGCGCGAATACTGATGGATCTGAATCAGCTTGAGAAAGCACATGCCGCGATCGACGCTGCGCGAGCAAGTCGTCCAAATTATTCAGAAGCGTCGGCGATTGAAGGTCGAGTATTTCGCGAAGCAGCATTTGAAAACGAAGCGATACGATCTTTTCGTCGTTCGATCCGAGAAGGAAACGGATTTCAACCTGAAGCTCACGTTGGACTGGCGCGGAGTGCTGAAGAAAAGGGACAACTCGCGGACGCAGCCGCAGAGTTTGAGAAAGCGATCGCTCAACTGTCAGACAGTGAGCCGGTTATCTATCAACTGCTCGGCGCTACTTACGAGAAACTCGAGAAGCCGAAAGAAGCGGTCGCAGCTTATGAGAAGTATTTAGAGCTCGCGCCAAATGGAAGTTACGCGGCTGCGCTTCGTTCGATCCTCACTCAACTGAAGCGTGAGGCCGCCGGCGAGCAGATAATCCCGTGAGGTATGTCCGATAGCGTTCTGGCTTGTCGTTCGTCTTGAGGTAAGGGTGTGTGCAAGACATATGTTTTGTGAAGTCTACGAGTCTTTTATTTAAGATCACGACAAGCTAAAGCATATCGGACATCAAACCACGCGACACAACCCCGCGCCCCACGTGAATGCCTGCAGCAAACGCGGGCAGTAACACGTAATCTCCCGAACTCAAATCTCCCGAACGCGAGCAGCTTATCTAACGCAATTCCCATTGAAGCTGACGATGTGTTTGCAGTGTGCTCGATAACTGAAACGATCTTGTTGGTGTCTCTCAATCCAAGTCCACGCCCTGACTTGTGCCAGCAAAGTTTGCGTTTGCCTGATGCGGAATCCATCCAGCGCACCGCTTCTATCGATAGCGAGTTTCTCTCAAGCACCGTTTGACACGCCGACACCATCTTTCGCGATGCCTGCAGAATCACTGACTGACCCCACCATTCCGCGGCCTCGAAGTCTTGCAACTCCCCATCGTTTCAAACTCAGACCCGGACAACGAATGCCGAGATCGTCGACATACTTTCCATCACTGGCGAGGTGTACGTCGACGATCTCCAGCGCCCCTCTTCCCCCTTGCTCGAAACTATTAATGCCGCGGCGCCATCGCCAAACAGCATCGAGGTCGTTGCCGCGGCGGGCGAGATGTTCAGAAACGCCGATTGAACTTCCGCCAAACAAAGAGCAACTTTGCTTGCAGTCTGCGTGGCCACGAGGTGCCCGCGAAAGTTGAAGTCCGTAGAGCGTGTTACAACACGCCGCGCGAATATCCAGGCAAGGAATCTCCTTCAAGCCAAGGGCTGCCTGAACAGCTGTGGCCGAACCTGGAATGAACCGATCAGGGAGTCATCGTGCCAAACAACAGATAGTCGATGTCGTCGAGCGACGCTCGAATTAACAAGTGCGTTGCCCGCCAACGAACTAGTAGTTTGACCCCCGACGAGCCCAGCGACGTTCCCGAATTCCGGAAGATTTGAAGATCTGTTCTGGCGACAGTCCGAGCTTCTCAACCAACTTTCGTTAGTAATAACCTGCTCCGGCAAGTGCGTACCGGATGCTGTGATGAAGGCTTTCACGATCAATTCCTTCCGGTCATTAACATACAGATCGATTGCTTCGATAGTGCGAAAGTTTGCGGGAATCACTTCGCATCTGGAACGCGAATGCCGCAGTGTTCTTCCAGGACTGTCACGAAATCGACGAGCGCAAAGCTGGCCGAGCCGTGCCGCTGGCAAACAGGATCGAGAGTTGGATCCAACGTCGGAACTCCCATTGCTCGCCGCGTTGTTGTTGAGAAATTCAATGACTTCATTTGGTAATGACATGGTAATGGTTTCCTCTTTGCTAAATTGTGATCCTTTAACTTGTCGTGCCTTGAGTGCGGTTCGGCGCCGCTTTGCAAATCAGCTCGAGTTCGCTGGGTGCACCTTCAACAAAGTCGGTGATGACGCAAGCACTCCACTGAGACGACCTACTGACCGATTAGTTCCACATCCGACTTACTTCCTCGCGATCCTTTCCGTATACCCGACGTAACTTTCCATCAGCGCCATGTAGAGCAAGCGTTCCGACGGTTTGAGCTCCGGCTGCGTTTGGATGTGTCAGGTCGGCGCCCACCAGGTGCTGCTTCCCTTCAGTGCCAGCGAGCCATCGTTCCTTCCCCACCCATCGCAGCAAACATATTCAGAAATGCGCAGTGAGTTTCACGCGCCACGCGACGCTGCATCTCGACAATCTTTGGAATCGAAGGCAGCGTTACTACCTTCCCTCCCGGCGCGTGTTTACCTCGATCCATCGGCGACACAATCAGGATCGACGCCGAAGGCAATGCGGTTCTTACGCGGCGCACAACTTCGCACAACTCTCTTTCGTAGCGCTGCATTTGATCATCAGACGCATACTGACTTTCGTTTGTGCCGTAGTTAAGAATCACAAGGTTTGAGTTTCGATGTTGAAGTTGTTCAGCCCAGTGATGTTCATTCATCGCTGTTGCTAACAGTCCGGCGAACGCTCCGTTAACTCCGAGACTGTCGTAAACCACACCCGGATCGTCGTTCTCCAAAACTGCACCGAATAGACGGACGTCGCCTCCCAGGGTCTTCACTGAAAATGAACCGGTAGCTGCCGATGTTTTGATTTCGGCGAACCCGGATGTTTCCTGATCAGCTGCAGTGGAAACCACTTCTGAGTCTTGATCATCGACCGCGAGACTGAACTGTCCACCGTTGGGTTGCTGGAGGTAATAGACTTCGAGATGCGAAAACTTGCGTCCGGTTGGACCTTCCGAAGCTGGGGCGAAGCGAGCGTATTTCCCGGCACCGTTACCATAGAACGCGACGCCACCCAGGCCCAGTTCTCCGTCCCTCGTCCGGGGATTCATCAATGAACCATTCGTCCAACCACCACCCGACGAAAATGAGATGGCTTGATGTCCGTACCAATCCCACGGCCGATCGATCAAGATGAAAACCGTGACCAGAGTCGCCGAATCTTTCCTGCATTAATTGGCGGGTAGTTCCGGTAATTCCGTCGTTTGTAATCGGCGAGTCGCCATAATGAGTGATTCGCGTGATCGCGCCTTTTGTTTTGGCTTCGGTACGAGCGAGCGCTTCATTGAACGAGCGCATGGCGTTGTCAGGATCTTCAATCAACTGATCGGCACATACCTCGTTAGCCGGTCTTGGCGCTTCAGTCGGTTCTGTAGCGAGTCCATCAGTTGGTGCGAGTGTCGTGGACGACGCTGAATGTTGTTTGAAAGCAACTAGCTCGCGGGCATGCGGAAGAAGTTCGCGATAGCTTTCGCCTTTGACAGTGAGTTTGTGCTCCAGGCGAGGAATCGCTAGAGGGAGTAGCGCAAAGCAAGATCACAAACAGAATCGTGCGCGCTGGTTTGTTGACATAAATGCGCCTCCATGGAGTGCGGTGGCCTGGCACCGCTTTGGTAAAGCGATCATGGACGGCGCTCAGTAACAAAGCGGTGCCAGGCCACCGCACTCCAAGGAGACGCCTCAAGCTATTTGTCTTAGAAGTTTCCATAGATGAATTGCACCTCTGCGCCTGAGACGTAGTACAGACCAAGAGCAATAGATAGAACGACGACCGCCTGGGCCGGCGACGGCAACCAACTCCAGCCATCTCGTAAGGCAGTCAGTCGCCTTGGTTGGTATCCAATGCGAGGCAAAGCCAATAACCAGAAGCAGCATTAACGAAGTCGGCAAGTTGCCGGTCGAGAATTGAAAGACGGTTGAGTCGCTTTAGGACTGCAAAGGCTTGAGTAACCGTCTCAGCGCGAAAGACGATCCAGGTAAAGCAGACGAAAGTGGAACGTCGCGATTGTGCAAATTGCCTTGAGCCACCATGCAGGTACGTTGCGAGAGTGGAGCCGGTATCGCTCTCGGTACTGATGTGGTGCTTCGCCTGTTCCACCAATGGCTGACTGAAAGTCCAAGTCCGTGCAGCGCTCCCCAGATAACAAAGGTCCACGCGGCGCCGTGCCAAAGACCGCCGATGAGAAATGTGAGGACGAGGTTTCGATAAAGATTGAAGCGTCTCTTTCTCAATCCACCGATCGAGATGTAGACGTAATCAAACAGCCAGGTAGAAAGCGTCATATGCCAACGCTTCCAAAAGTCCCGCAGGTTCTGTGCGCGATAGGGTGAGTTGAAATTGGTCGGGAGTTTGAATCCCAGTAGTAATGCCGAGCCGATGGCGATGTCGCTGTAGCCCGAAAAGTCGCAGTAGATCTGGAGTGCGTAACCGTAGATCGCAGCCAGCGTCTCGAGGGACGAATAAAGTTCTGGCTGATCGAAGACGCGATCTACAAGGTTAGTGCCGATCATGTCGGCGATGGCGACTTTCTTAATCAGCCCAATGAGTATCAGGAAGATTGCTTCGACGCCTTGTTCGTTCGTACAGTTCAGCCGTCTCAAACTGCGGTAAGAGGTCTTTGCTTCTCACCACTGGCCCGGCGATCAGTGTCGGAAAGAACGCGACAAACGCCAGGTAATCGAAATAGCGATTAGTTGACTTCAGTAGTTTTGCGATAGACGTCGATTACGTAGCTCAGCGAACGAAAAGTGATGAACGACAAACCGAGAGGAATGACGAGGTCCTCGATGAGGAAGGACCTCGTTTGTATGTGGAGCTCCCCAAGGAGCGTCGTGGCGGAAGCGCTAAAAAGTTGAAGTACTTGAAGGCGATCAGTGTGCCGATGTCAGTAACGATGCTGGTGAACAGCAACAGGCGCCGCAGGCGTAGTGTTTGTTGATGCCGAGATACCGCGGGCCGTCAAGAAAGTCGATAGATGAAATTGCGATTAGCAGCGGGACGAATGTTGGGTTCCAAAGGGCGTAGAAGTAGTAACTGGCAAGCAGGATGGTTAGGACTGCCAGGCGGCGGCGTTTGGCGACTGCCCAGTAGACGAAGAAGACGATGGTTAAGAAGAGCCAGTACTTGCTGGTTGTGAATAGCATGGCGTGTGTGTGTTAGTTCGTCATCAACATTCACACGCTATTTTCGTCAGCTGGAAAGTTTTGATTAGCGTTGCGCCAACGGTGGTGAGACAGGAAAGCCGTAGCAGGTCGTTGAGTGCGAGTTCGAACTTAGACTGTGGAAAGCCACGGTCGTCTTAGTGTGTCGAACAAGCTGGGAAGGGAGCATGGGCGCTGTTGTGGATTGAACAAGCTGGGAAGGGGGCAGCGGTGATTTGGAGCGCGATTCACAATTTTGGCTCCGAGCGCGCCCCGCTGAGTCGCAACTTGAAACACTTGAGTGTCAAAATGCTGAGCTACGGCGGGGGCACGCTCAGGGTCAAAGTTGAGAGGCGCACAAATTTCCGCTGCCCCCTTCCCAGCTTGTTCGAGCCACTGAGGCGTCCTTGTTCAGCTTCACTTGTTCAATCCACTAAGACTTGCGCGCCACGACGCCGACAAGATCCCTGTAGAACATCTCGGCCAGCCGCGCATATCCTGCGCCTGTCAGATGAACGCGGTCGGACTGCGCCAAGCCCTTACTCAACCAACTGTTCATAGAGCCTGCACCACCCATCGCATTGAACGCACTCCAAAACGCGACGTTGTTTGCCAGCGCATGCCTCTCGTTCAGCATTCGTCAGGGCAGCGAGTCGAGCGCTAAGCGGCAAGTCGGCGCGATCGGGTGGCGCAAAGAGGAGTATGGATGCATGCGGCGCGGCTTTTGTGAAGAAGCTGAATGATCTCGCCAAGAAGCGCAGCGTAAGACGCGGGAGTCCAGACGGGATCAGCAACTTCGTTTGTTCCGTAGGCCAGGATGATTAGATTCGGATCGCGTGCTTTGACGGCTGCTGCTGAGGGCTTGCTGGTTCCAACCCAGGATTCGATTTTGCTCTTGCGCCGTTGATCCCAAATACGTCGTAACTAATCGCCGCCGCTCAGATGTTCAGCGACTATTCCAAGTAACCGGACCTTTCCCGGACTCAGCGTTCGAACCTGTAAGCGATGCGGCGCATCGTCGGGCAAATCTATCGACACCGAATCCAACTTCGACACTCTCGAATTCAGGACGAGCGGCTCTTCAAGAACATCTACTCCGTCAACTGTGATCTCAATCTTTCCGCCACCCGGCTGCCTCGCGAAATAGACTTCAAAATGGTTGCAGCTCGTTTCAAGCCACGCTCTTTCTCCCGGATCATTCGTAGCCAGATTGATACCGGCGGGACCGTAGATGGCATCCGGCGACGAACGCCCACCGATGCCTTCGATTATCCAGCCCTCCGTCGCTCCTGATATAACTCCGCGTCGTCGCGTTGCCATCGGATTACGCGGAACGATAAAGCCGGGCCACCATCACCAAACTCATTCTGAAACCGATCGCGAATCTCACGCGTCAACACATCGGCGGCGACGTGCGAATCGCCGAAGTGCATGATGCGAACCGGTTCAAGTCGTTGTTTTGCTGCGGCATCATCAAGCGCCTTGAAAAAGTTTTCTAGTGCACCAGCGTTTTCAATTCTACTTTCGGCAACTTGCGTGGTTCGCTCTGCGTGATCTCTGCTTGCTCTGCCGTCTCTGCGGTTACCGCTTCTATCCGCAGATTGACCCGAAGACGCCGAGCAAACAGATCAATGTCGCCACGAATCTTTTCGTCATCGCGATCAAATTCGCAGTCGATAAGCTCGTCGGTCAACCGTGCTTGCCACAGTAATACCCCTGTGAGAACCTAGTGGTATTGTGAGTCTTGCTAAGGACGACTGACGGACAAAAGAAATATCCATTTTCCATTTGTCATTTATCAGTTGGTCGTCTGATTTAAGTGAAGGCGTTGCGAGTGGAGATGAAGTCAGTACCATAACGCGGTAGCGTATGGCTCTCAGCGCGCGTCAACAACACAAGGAACCATGAGCCGAGCCACACGCTACCGCGTAGTGGTACTGACTCCATCGCCAATAAATGACAACTCCTTCAACTTCCACAAGTCGACACGTATCTCAAAAGGCAAACTCTTTCACTGAGTCTGTGATTCGCGAGATGACGCGCGAAGCGCTCAAGCACGGCGCCGTCAACTTGTCGCAGGGCTTTCCGGATTTTGCGGCGCCTGACGACATCAAGCAGAAGGCCATGGAGGCGATTGCCAACGACGTCAATCAATATGCGATCACGTGGGGCGCAAAGATTTTCGCGACGCAATCACGCGGAAAACGAAGTGGCATCTCGGGCTCGACATCGATCCCGAAACAGAGATCACAGTCACCTGCGGATCGACAGAAGGCATGATTGCCGCGATGATGGCGACCGTCGATCCGGGCGAGGAAGTTGTTGTTTTCGAAGCCGTTCTACGAGAACTACGGACCAGATGCGATTTTGTCCGACGCGAAGCCTCGTTACGTTTCCCTGCGCGCTCCTGATTGGACTTTCGATCGCGACGAATTGCGAGCAGCATTTAGTGAAAAGACCAAGGCAATAATCGTCTGCAATCCCAACAACCCCACCGGGCAAAGTCTTCACCCGTGACGAAATGGAATACATCGCTCAGCTCTGCCAGGAGTTTGACGCGTTGTGCTTCACTGACGAGATTTACGAGCACATTCTGTATCCGCGTGAGGGCGCTGACATCCAGCACATCTCGATGGCCCAGATCGAAGGTATGCGTGATCGGACAGTGGTCGTTAACTCAATGTCGAAGACTTATTCCGTAACTGGCTGGCGCGTTGGTTACTGCATTGCCCCGCCTGAGATCACGAGGCGGCATTCGTAAGGTGCATGATTTTTTGACTGTCGGTGCGGCGCATCCGTTACAGGCGGCAGGCGCATATGCATTGTCGCTGCCCACAGAGTATTACGAGAAGCTTGAAGGTGAGTATCGAGCAAGAAGAGATTTGTTGTTGCCAGTGCTTCAGGACAACGGCTTTAAGACGTTCGTACCTGATGGCGCTTACTACATCATGACCGACATTTCCGAGTTTGGCTTTCCAGATGACGTCGAGTTTACAAAGCATTTGATCCGGGAGATCGGCGTGGCGTGTGTTCCTGGTTCGAGCTTCTATAGCGTCTCCCAGAATGGAAAACAACAAGTGCGATTCTGTTTTTGTAAGAAGGATGAGACTTTGAATCGCGCGCGCGGAAAGATTGTCGAAGCTCCATGCCCGGGATCTGAGATATCCATTTGAATCTCTCTACGTGTTCTTCGTGTCTCCCAGAAACTCGTGAGTCCTATTCGTCGGCGATCAATTTGATTTGCCGTTTTGCGCTTCCAGTTGCGGAAAGGGATTTGCGGCTTTGCCGCCTCCCGTGCGGAAAGCCTCTGGCTTTCCGTTAGCCAGTTAGAATAAGGAGAGGCTTCGCCTCGCGCGGCATAACCGCCGAAAAAGTGGCTGCCGCGACGGAAAGCCGGAGGCATTCCGCAAAGAGGCGGCTAAGCCGCATAACGGAAGCGGAGCCGCTTAACCACCCCAAAGGTTTCAACTAGTTATCATGGCCTTTTACACCAATAAGCTACTCGTCTGTGTTTTTGTCGCTGTCTCTTGTTCCAGCCCGACTTCACGCTCAACATCTCGCCGATCTAAATTTCAAAGTCGACGTCGCCAATCCCGCTTTCACTAAAAACGCACCGCGCGTGATGTTTGATGAGGCGCACAACAACTTTCACACATTGAGTGGTCGATACAAACCGTTTGCCGATCTGTTGATGAACGATGGCTATCGGCCGGTCGTAAACCGTCAGCCTTTCACAAAGAAGTCGTTGGATAGCTTCAAACTGCTCGTAATTGCGAATCCGCTTGGCGACGACTTTGATGAAGCTGACGCCGACAAGCCGGCGTTTAGCGAAGAAGAGTTAGCAGTTGTTCGTGAATGGGTGAAGGGTGGTGGTGCGTTGTTGTTAGTTGCTGATCCCGGACCTTTTGCTAAATCAGCCAGCGGGTTGGCTAAACAGTTTGCGGTCGAGATGAAGGCAAGTGTGACGGAGGACCCGGCTAATAGCGCCGAGGAGTTTAGAGCGAGCATGATTGTTTACTCGCGCGACAATCACCTGCTGGGTGAGCATCCGATCACGGCTGGGCGCGACGCCGCTGAGAAACTCAATCGAGTCGTTGTGTTTTCGGGACAGTCGTTGAAGGGTCCAGCGGATAGTGTTGCGTTTCTCACAGTTGGCTGATTCGGCTCACGACGTCACTTCGGGTGCAGATGGCACGGCCTCGTCCGTCGTTTCTGCCAAAGGTCTCTCGCAGGGATTGGCACTCAAGCTGGGCAGTGGAAGAGTTGTGGTGCTCGGTGAAGCCGACATGCTGTCAGCACTACTAGGGAACCCGCCAACGAACGACCCAATCGGAATGAACTATCCCGGTATCGACAACAAGCAGCTCACTCTGAACATCATGCACTGGCTGTCGGGAAAACTCTAAAACGATCTCAGATTTCAGATGTTCCGATAAACTTTAGTTTGTCGTTTGTGAACCACCTCGCAGGTCTCCGAGCTGGAGAGAACGACAAACTAAAGTTTATCGGACATCGACATCTGCAATGTCAAAACTCATGTGGGATAAGAAGCGACAACTGGCTGTGGATATTGGGTGGGTTGATTATCGGCACCTATATCTCTTATTCAGACTCACTCGATGAGAACGGCAAGTTTGTTCTCAGCTTCTTCGTCTTCATGGAGTCGCTGGTGCTGATAATTATGGCGGTATTGTTTTGGCTGTACTCGCGAAGGAAGTAAAGGACTCTTACTGAGGCTGCTGCATCGACTTCGACCTTACTGTGATGCCCTGATTTCCCAGTACTAACAAACTTCGAGCCTGGCCATACGGTGCACTCGAGGGCACGTAAGAAAGGACATAACGATTCTTGCGCAACTCATCGCAGATCGCTTTGGCCGCCTCGGACGGGTGATCAATTGAGAAGATCTGCCCGCCTGTTCCCTCCGCCAGTTTGTCGATTACCACTCTTGGCTTTGGAACGTCGCGTCTGATCGCGCCTCGTGTTCGATCGACAGCCTGCACGGCATACACCATGATGTTTTCTTGTTGGAGTTCGGCCAGCGTCTGTTCGAATGTTGCTTTGCTGCCGCGATCCAAACCATCGCTAATCACTACAATGACGCGCTTTTGATTTTGCAACGGCTGTAACGCTTCAGCTACGACAGCGCGGATAGCGTCAAACAGGAAAGGCTGACCTTTCTTTCGGAACAGTTTGAGCGAAGCCTCAATTGACTTTGCGTCGTCGGTCCAGTCGGCAACGATCTCAGCTTGTTCGTCGTAGCCGACTATCAGCAGTTTGTCGCCTTCGAAGATTTCATAAGCAAACTCACGCGCCGCCTGCCTCGAGTTTATCTACATCGGCTCGAATCGAAAGTGAGTTGTCGACTAACAACACAATGTGGGATGGTGATGGGTCGGGAGTGAAGTTTCTGATTGCCTGTTCGATTCCGTTGTCGTAGATCGAGAGTTCCTTGCTGGTGATCGGATTCGATTTGCTATCGTCGCGCCGTGCAATAACACTAACCATCACGCCGCCGGAGGCATTGGCGAGCGGACGATTTCCCGACTGCGCAAGGATGGAGCCGGCGAGCACAGTTGCAGCGAGCATTGCGACAAGCGCGCGAGTGTAGCTTCGTATGTCTTTGACGTCCTGGTTCTGAGGAGGTTAACGCACCCATTGTTGCCGCCGCGGAACAACTTCAATCGCCTGAAGCTTTGGTAGGTGAAGCCTTGTCGGTCGATTTCTTAGCTGGGGAGCTCTCTTTGGATTTCTTCTCGGTCTTTTTCTCGACGTCTTTGACTCGGATTCCGCCTTATCACTCTTCGTTGCCTTTGAGGCATAGTCGGTGACGTACCAACCGGAACCCTTGAACTGAATCGCGGACCTCGAGATCATTTTCTCCAGACGCCCGCCGCACTTCTTACACTTTGTCAGTGGCTTATCGTTGACCTTTTGAAATGCCTCAGTGTGCGACTTGCATTTCTGGCATTCGTACTCATAAATCGGCATGAAACAGTTTTCTACTCCATTCGTGTAGCTGTTTGGATTATACGGACGTGGACAACACGGTGGCAAAGAGTCTCGGGGTTGATCCGGCAGGAAGTGCGGTCATGTGGGTCGAACAAGCTGGGAAGGGGGTCAGCGGAAGTTAGAGGCGCTGATCAGAATTGACCCCGAGCGTACCCCGCTGAGATCCATTTGCAGGCGCCGAGAATGTCTAGTGCGACGAAGCGGGGGTACGCTCGGGGTCACAGTTGTGAGACGCCCTAACTTCCGCTGACCCCCTTCCCAGCTTGTTCGACCCACTGAGATGTCCTTGCCCCTTCCCAGCTTGTTCGACCCACTAACACGTCCTGTTCCTTCCAAATCCGAAATTCTTCTCCCAGTCTTTTGCTTCTCGCGTCACCATTCGACTATGATCCGAGGCACTCAAATAAATGTCTAACAGTGCACAGTCTCTTTCGCTGGAAAGCAAAATCAAAATGCACGAGGCTCGTGAGGCGATTATCAATCGGCTCTCGATGACCTTGCCGAGTGCAATTAATCTCGACCGCTTCCTAAACGTCATCGTCTCTGAACTCGGTCGCATGATGAACGTCGATCGTTGCGACGTTATCCAGCTAACCTCGTCAAGCGAACTTCGCATCAGTCACGAATGGCGTGCGTCCAACGACGTGCCTTCGAGTCTTGGCACCGTTATTCCGCTCGATCTCAAGCAGCTCTCCGAACGCGTCGATATCAAAAACCAATCAGACTCGACGACGTTGCTGCTTCCGGACTGGATCAAAGGTTCGTTTCCTGGCGGCAAGTTTGGGAACGCGTTCGCTCCTCGTAGTGCCGGTTGTCTTGGGCGACGACGTACTTGGCCTCGTTGGTCTTCATACGACTCGAACCCCGCGTGAGTGGTTAGACGATGAGGTGGTCGTTTCTTCAGTCGATTGCCGGACGAGATCGCAGTTGGCTACCAGTACACCCGGCTTTACACAGACAAGGAGCGCGAAGCCGAAACAAAGCGTGCGCTTTTATCGATTGCAAATGCACTCAACGCTCGCTCAGATTTTCGCGAAGTTTCTTCATTAGTGCTTGAACGCGCAATCGCCCTGGTCGGCGCGGACTATTCCGCACTGGGCGTCCTCGATCCGGCAGGCGGTCGTATCAGCCTGGCCGCTTTCAAGGCCGCGCCACATGCATCCATCGAACAGGTTCAGGGTTTATTTGATGAGCACGGCCAATCGCTCGACGTCACGGCGTTCCCCGCGATGGTTGAAGTGTTGGCGCAGGGTAAGACGCTCCGCCTACTCGAAACCGATCTGCCGTTTCCATTTCGACTGATGTTCAACTCGATACTTGGCGGGCGAGCGGCGTTGGTTGCTCCAGTTCGGGTTGCCGGTCCACACGTTTGGTTTGCTCGGACTCGTTTGGAGTGAAGCTCGCGAGGGTTTCCAGGATCACGAAGTCGCACTAGTCGAGGGTATAGCTGATCAAATCGGGACAGCGCTGGAACGTGATCAACTCTCCGCCGAGGTCATGCACCTTCGCAGTGCGCTTCATGAGCGTTATGGCGAAGAGCGAATCATTGGACAAACAGCGTCGATCAGACGCGCGATCGAGTTGGCGCTTAGCGTGGCGGACACCCAGACGACCGTGTTGATCGAAGGCGAGTCGGGAACTGGCAAGGAGTTGTTGGCGAATTTGATTCACTTCAACTCTGGTCGCGAAGATCAGCCTTACGTAAAACTCAACTGCGGCGCCATTCCCGAAACACTGCTTGAGTCGGAATTGTTCGGCCACGAGAAGGGCGCGTTTACAGATGCGCGAGCTTTACGTCGAGGCAGATTTGAAGAAGCAAATGGCGGGACGTTGTTCCTGGATGAAGTCGGCGAGATGAGTTTGTCGGCCCAGGTTCGACTCCTGCGAGTGTTGCAGGACGGCGAGTTTACGCGTGTGGGTAGTAATGAAGTGATCAAGACCGACGTGCGCGTAGTTGCCGCGTCGAATGTTGATTTGAAGCGGGCCGTTGAGTTGGGCAGCTTCCGTCAGGATCTTTACTACCGGCTGTCAGTATTTCCGATCAAGCTGCCACCGCTACGCGACCGACCTGAAGATATTCATCCGCTCGTCATCCATTTTCTCGAGCACTACAAACAAAAGACGGGTCGCTTCATTTCCGGCATCTCGAAGGACGCGTTGCAGGCGTTGATAACTTACGACTGGCCGGGAAACGTTCGTGAATTGGAGAACGCGATTGAGCGCGCTGTGATCATTGCCTCGGGACGCGGAATTGAGTTGGAAGATCTACCCGAAGCGATAACCAAAGATCGCCCTTGAATCCCGCGACCGGATCAAGGTTGAACGTGCAAAGGCAGCCAGCGAAGGTCGGACCTCGACGTTTGCCGTAACGGTGCCGTCGTCGATGGAAGAAATTGAGCGTCAGGCGATTGAAGCGACGCTGGATTACACTGCCGGGGATAAGTCACACGCCGCACGGGCGCTGGGAATTGGACGAAAGACGCTCTACCGGAAACTAGAGCAGTACAACGGGACGGGCAGGAAGGCAGAGGCAGTAGGCAGTAGGCAGTAGGCAGGTAATGTGGGCGTCTGTTGGTCCACCTTGCCGACTGCCTTCTGCCCCTGCCTACTGTCCCTACATTGCTTCGACTCTAACGCATTTGCTATAGTCCAAAGCGCAATATTCCCTCGTTATTTTTACAAAACCAGCGCGGCAATAGGGCCACGCTTTCCAGAAAGGACCCAAAGTAATGGGACACGACGATTATCGGCGAGACAGTGGCGACAACATCTCAACGCGTTTAACTTACCTGCTAATTGGCGGCGGCATCGGAGCCGTTATCGCTCTTCTGTTTGCTCCAAAGTCAGGTCATGAGCTTCGCGGCGACATCGCTGATGCGACACGCAAAGGAATTGATAAATCACGCGAAGCGGCTCAACAGTTCGGCGATCGTGCAGGTGAGTATTATCAGCAGGGCCGAGAACGAGCAGGCGAGTATTACGAAGCCACGCGCGACCGTGCGTCCGAACTCTATTCGCAAGCCGCGGAAAAAGTTGGCGAGGTTGCCCAAACTGCTCGCGAAGCTGCATCGCGGCAAACAAACACAGTGGCCGCCGCCATCGACGCAGGCAAGAAAGCCTACGTGGAAGAGAAGCGTAAGACAGAGATGTCCGGACGCATCGAGGCTGCTCCAAACTACGGCGAAAAATCGAACTAGAACATTGCCGTTGTCGGTTGTCCGATATGCGTCTGTCTTGTCGCTATCACTCAAAGAAACCTCTTAGGCTCATCACGACAAGCTAAAGCATATCGGACAATCGGCAATTGGAAATCGGCAACTCATGATCAACTTAGCGCTACTTCAATTCAGCACCCACGATCCGATGTTCTGGATCATGGTCATAATTGCGGCGTCGTTCTTCGTAATGGCGATCGCGATGGTGTCGATGGCGGTGTTTATTAGTCGCGTCGCGCAGTCGGTGGCTCGTTTGGAAGCCAAGATGGAGCCACTGATCGAGCGGGTCACATTGATCAGCGACCAGGGCCAAGCAGATAGCGGTCCAGGGTAAGTTCATCTCCGAACAGTTCCACGCTGTGTCGGGTCACCTTGCGACTGCAACAATGCATTTGTCTGAATCGCTGGCCATCGTGAAGAGTGAAGTTGCCGAGTTGAAGGATCTCGTTAACGACACTGCGATTGAAGCTCGCAACAAGGTTGAATTGGTGAGCAGGACAATCGATCAGTACAAACAATCAGGTTGTGATGACGACCGATTTCATACAAACGAAAGTCATCGAGCCGGCGCGAGAGGTGGCCGCAATTATGGCGGGTTTCCGCCGCGGCCTCGAGGTTCTCGTTGCGCCAATGCCGAAGCCCATCAATCAAACCTACGGAGAGGACGAGATGTTCATCGGTTGATCGACTTTTTAAGTTGTTTTCCGTAAACCCGAACCATCGAGTCCAAGATGGTTCGGGTTTTTGATGTCCGATATGCTTTAGCTTGTCGTGATGAATTAAAGAAGCCTGTTTTGCAAGTGAGCAGCGACAGGCAAAGAGGGTCTGCAAACTGACTTACGCTAGTGGCGATGAAGTCAGTACTGAAACGCGGTAGCTGTCAGGTCCGCTCGAAATTGTTAGGCTAGTCGTGAAGCAACCTGACGCTGCATGCGTTTCGGTACTGACTTCATCGCCACTAAAGTTGACTTTTGCAAGAGACTCTACAAGCATATCGGACATCAAAATGCGCAATCTCGTGTCCCTTGATAAGATGGTCAAAAACCTATGTCTACTGAAACCCCACTAGATCTCAAGAAGACGGTCAATCTGCCGAAGACCGCGTTTTCGCAGAAGGCCAACCTGTCACAGGCTGAACCGGCCCGTTTGAAGAAATGGGAAGAACTCGATCTGTATCGCCTGATACGAAATGCTCGCGCGGGCGCCAGGAAATTTATCCTGCACGACGGTCCGCCTTACGCCAATGCCGACATTCACCTCGGCACCGCGATGAACAAGATTCTCAAAGACTTCATCGTCAAGTCGCGCACCATGATGGGTTACGACGCGCCGTACGTTCCCGGTTACGACTGTCACGGTTTGCCTATCGAACTCTACGTCGATCGCAAACTCGGCGCGAAGAAGGCCAACATGTCGGCAGTGTCGATCCGTCGCGCTTGTCGGGAACACGCGGCGCAGGCGCTGAAGAATCAAACGCGCGATTTCAAACGGCTGGGAATCCTGGGCACGTGGGACGACCCCTACCTCACTATGTCGAATCACTACGAAGCGGAAACGGCACGCATGTTCGCCCGCTTTGTCGAGCGCGGGTACGTCTACAAGGGCATGCGACCGGTGTACTGGTGCATTCACGATCAAACGGCGCTTGCCGAAGCTGAAGTCGAATACCACAACCATACGAGCCCGTCTGTTTACGTAAAGTTCCCTCTCAGAAGCGATCCTGCTCGGCTTGATCCAGCGCTCGCCGGGCGCAAAGTTTTTGTAGTCATCTGGACAACAACTCCATGGACGTTACCCGCCAATCTCGGTATCGCTGTCCACCCCGACTTTGAATACTCCGCCTTCGAAAGTGGGGACGAGGTCTACATCGTCGCGAGTGATTTGCTGGAAGCGGTTGCCACCAAGTGTGGTTTGACCGGAACTGATGAAAATGGCGAACGTGACTTACCCGCTTGTCTTGGCGCGTTTCAAGGGTTCCAAGCTCGACCGACTTGAGTGTGGACACGCCTGGCTTGATCGCGTTTCGCTTTTGATGGTGGGCGAGCACGTCACCCTCGGTGGCGAAGCTGATGCTGAAACGGAACTCGACGTTAGCGAGGCTCAAGAAGAGTGGCCGATAGCAAAGCCGGAACTGGCGCCGTCCACACTGCACCGGGTCATGGACACGACGACTTCGTGATCGGCAAACGTTACGGACTCGATATCTATTGTCCGGTCGACAATGCCGGACGATTCATTTCTGAAGTGGAGCACTTCGCCGGTCAAAGAGTGTTTGAGGCGAATCCAGATCATCGTTGAGTTCATGAAGCAACAGGGTGTGTTGTTGTATTCGGAAAACTACGAACACCGGTACCCGCACTGTTGGCGTTGTAAGAATCCGGTGATCTTTCGCGCGACGCCGCAGTGGTTTATCGCGATGGATCAGGCGCACGAAACGCTCGTTGAGAAGGATGAAGATGGGCGCGATCGAAGTAACTTCATCGACAATTATTCCGAAACACCGGAAGGATCGTTGCGCGCTTCGTCGCTGCGTGAGATCGAGCAAGTGAATTGGGTACCGGCGTGGGGCGTCGATCGTATGCGCAACATGCTGAAAGGTAGGCCCGATTGGTGTGTGTCGCGGCAGCGCGTCTGGGGAGTTTCGATTCCTGTTTTCTATTGTGCCAAGTGCACCGAGGCGGTCGCGGATCCGGCGGTCATCAATCATGTCGCCGACATTTTCGAAAAGGAATCAGGCGACGCATGGTACACGCGCGAAGCAGTCGACCTGTTGCCTTCAGGGTATGTCTGCAAAGGTTGCGGCGCCGCGGAGTGGACCAAAGAAACTGACATCCTGGACGTTTGGTTTGATAGCGGTGTTTCGTCTGTTGCGGTTTTGGAAAACCGTGAAGAGCTTAACTGGCCGGCCGACGTCTATATCGAAGGCGGCGACCAGTTTCGTGGCTGGTTTAATTCTTCCGCTGATGGTCGGACTCGCCGCGCACGATCATGCGCCGTACAAAACGGTAATCACGCATGGCTGGACCCTGGACGGACAGGGCAAGGCGATGCACAAGTCTGCCGGCAACGCGGTCGAGCCTGATGTGGTCATCAAACAATCTGGCGCCGAGATCATTCGGTTGTGGTGTGCGTCGTCAAACTACTTCGACGACATGCGCGCGTCGGATGAAATTCTGCAACGCGTCACGGATGGCTATCGCAAGCTACGAAACACAGCTCGTTTCGCGCTTGGTAATCTGGCAGGCTTCGATCCCGCGACGGACGTCGTCGGCCGCAGCGAATTGGAAGAGATCGATAAATGGGCTTTGGCGGAATTGAATCGAGTGTTAGTGAAAGTGCTCGCGGCTTACGAAGCGTTTGAGTTTCATTCCGTCTATCACGCGCTTTACAACTTCGCCACCGTTACGCTGTCGGCTCGCTACTTCGACATCATCAAGGATCGGCTTTACACCTTTGCACCACGCAGCAAGGCCAGGCGTTCGGCGCAAACTGCGCTTGCCGAGATCGCCGATGGACTCGCGCGAATGCTCGCCCCGCTTCTGGTGTTTACTGCCGATGAAATTTGGGAGAACCTGCCGGGACCAAAGGACTCGGGGCCGTCGGTACATCTCTCAGAGTTTCCGAAACCGGCAGAAGTCGATCAGTCGGAATTGCTGGCAAACTGGGAACGGCTGTTTGAAATCCGCGACCAGGTTCTGCGAGCATTGGAAGACGCCACGGGTGGCGAAGAAGATTGGCAGTTCACTCTGAAGCGAAAGTTGTCCTTTCGGCTAAGGGCGAGACGTTTCAGTTATTGCAAAGCCACCTGAGCGAACTGCGATACGTCTTTATCGTATCTCAGGTTGAGTTGAGTGAAGCGAGCGACGGTGCGGACGTTTCGATCGTGGTTTCGACGGCGGATGGTGAGAAGTGCGAACGTTGCTGGAACTACTCGACGCGCGTTGGTGAATCGACGAAGTTTCCGACGGTTTGCGAGCGTTGTTCCGAAGCGTTGGCCGAAGATTGAAACTGGGAATAGCTAGAGCGAACTTGGAGCGTCTCAGTGGATTGAACAAGCTGGGAAGGGCAAGCGGAAATTGGACGCCTAACGCCATTAATCCCGAGCGCGCCCCGCTATGGTTCACGCACCAGCTGAGATTCTCTATAGCGACTCAGCGGGGCGCGCTAGACTTACTGTGGTGGACGTCCAACTTCCCGCTTGCCCCCTTCCCAGCTTGTTCAATCACTGAGGCGTCAATTCTCGGCTTGCACCCTGAGCAACTTGTTCTATCTACTAGAAGCATTAGCTGGTCACTATCGATGAGCACAGAAACACCAATCGCACAACCACGATCACGCACACGCTTTGGCTGGCGCGCCGGTTACTTGCTTGCCACCTTCGGGATCTACATGGTGGATCAATCGTCGAAGGCCTGGGCTGCGCGTACGCTTCGATTCGGTGAAGACAAACAAATCATCAAGGGCTTTCTTGATCTCATCTACAACGAAAACCCCGGGATCGCTTTCGGACAGTTGCAGGAAGGCGGGTCGTTCGGGCGTTGGTTCTTCGTGGTATTGGCCGTGGCTGCGGCGTTCGCAGTTCTTTACTACTTTATCCGAACACCAAGAAATGACGATCGCGTGCTGGGGGCTTGTTCACTGTTGCTGGCCGGCATCCTCGGCAACCTGACCGATCGAGTCCGTCTCGGTTACGTCATCGATTTCATCGCCGTGCATGCGGGCAGCTATCACTGGCCAACTTTTAACGTCGCCGACGCGAGCATCACGCTGGGTGCAATATTGTTGGCGTACGATATGGTGATTGGACACCGGAAGAGTGCTCAAGACTTAGCGTTTCGGTTTTTATGTGCTTTGGAGTCTCCGCTCTAAGAAGAACTGGACACCGGTGAACTAACGACAAAACACAAAGCACTAAGCTCAGCTTTCTCATGTACCCAGAAATCTTTCACATCGGCTCATTCCCCGTTAACACCTACGGCGTTTTTCTCGCCATTGCATTCCTTTGCGCGATTCTGATTTCTGTCAAACTGGGCAGCGCGCGATGGTTTGCCACGCGAAAGGATTTACGACCTCTGTTTGTGGATGCTGCTCGCATCGTTGATCGGCTCGAAAGTGTTGATGCTTTTACCGAGCCGGAGTATCGCGACCACCCGGCGCAGTTGTTGTCACTCGACTTTCTGCGCTCAGGAGGAGTCTTTTACGGTGGACTCATTGGCGCTGTGCTGATGGGTTACTACCTGATCAAGCGCTACAAGCTGCCGTGGTGGAAAACAGCCGATGCTTGCGCGCCTGGAATCGCGATCGGTAGTTTCTTTGGTCGACAGGGATGCTTTGCGGCGGGTTGTTGCTGGGGTAAACCGACGACACTTCCGTGGGGTGTGAAGTTTACGGAGTTGGGTCACGAGATCACTGGAGTACCGACCGATACTTATTTGCACCCGACCCAACTCTACGAATCATTCGCGATGCTGCTCGTATTTTTCTTCCTGCTTTGGTTGCACAAGCACAAAAGATTCAGCGGACAAGTGATTCTTGTGTACGCGTTGTTGTATTCGAGTGTGCGGTTTGCAATCGAGTTTGTGCGTGACGATCCGCGCGGCGATATCCTGGGCTTAACAACGCTAACGCATCTTTCAACTTCGCAGATGATCAGCTTGATTGTTGGCATAGGCGCGGCAGTGCTGTTGGTAATTCGCTGGCGCCGTGCAAATGCCACAGCGAACACCAAAGGTCTAGTGACGTCAAGCGCTCAGGCATAAGCGTATGTCAGCATGTCGATGTACTGGAGCGGTGCAGTAGCCTCATGGGTGCAGTGAGCCCTCCTTGACCTCACGTGCGGGCTACTGCACCGTACTGGTTCTCATTGTTAATCCATAACTGGAGAGTTCCTTTGAAAATCACTTTCGCTTTAGCCGTCCTCGCTGCGCTTTCCATTCTTACGTTTGCGCGTTTCCCAACTACTCCATGCGCAGGCGCCAACGAACTCGCTCGCGCTTCCGAACGAGAAGCACCTCCGCAATCTCAAGCAGCTGACCTTTGGCGGCGAGAATGCCGAAGCTTACTTCTCCGCCGACGGCAAGCAGTTGATCTTTCAATCGACTCGCGACGGACGTGGCTGCGATCAGATCTACTCGATGAATATCGACGGCTCAAACGTGAAGATGATTTCAAATGGCGAAGGTCGCACCACCTGTTCCTACATCTTTCCGGGTGGAAAGCGCGTCCTCTATTCGTCAACCTATCTGGCTGACAAACAATGCCCTCCCAGACCTGACTTCTCGCAAGGTTACGTTTGGGCTGTCTATCCCGGATTCGATATCTTCACGGCCAAACCCGATGGGACCGATATCAAGCAACTGACAACAGCCACCGGACTACGACGCGGAAACCACGATTACTCTCGATGGCAAGAAGCTTGTCTTTACTTCAACGCGTAACGGCGACCTCGACATCTACACAATGGATGCCGACGGCGGTAACGTTAAGCAGCTCACCAACGAGCTCGGTTACGATGGCGGACCTTTCTGGTCTTACGACGGCAAGCAGATCGTTTATCGCGCTTATCATCCGGAGACTGAAAAGCAAAAAACTGATTACACGAACCTGTTGAAGCAAAACTTGATTCGTCCGACTACGCTTGAGATCTGGGTGATGAACGCCGACGGCTCGAACAAGCGACAGGTAACCCACAACGGCAAAGCCAACTTCGGCCCCTACTTCTTCCCTGATGGCAAACGAATCATCTTCGCGTCGAACATGGATGATCCAAAGGGGAGGAATTTTGACCTGTACAAGATCAATGTCGATGGATCCGGTTTGGAAAGACTTACCTTTAACGAGACCTTCGACGGCTTTCCGATGTTTCACAAAGGATGGAAAGAAGTTGGTCTTCGCCTCGAATCGAAATGCTGCAAAGCAGGGCGACACAAATGTGTTCATCGCAGATTGGGTTGAGTAGTTGACCGATATGATTGAAATCCTCTGTGCCTGCGTCTGATGTTCTCTAGCTGTCTCTGTGGTGGACCTGGACCTCGCAGCGAATTAGGCTACCACAGAGGCCTACAGCACGAACTCAGAACTAAGCACAGAGACAAAGCTGTAGCTCATATGAAATCGAGATACACCCTTTCGCTTCTTATCGCGGTTCTCTCTAACGCACAGTGGTCGTCAGCGCCCAACAGGTCGCGACGTTTGAAGTCAGTCCGGAGAGACTCCAGAAACACGTCTCTTACCTCGCGTCAGATGCGTTGACCGGTCGTCGCACAGGTACTCAAGGCGCAAACGATGCGGCACGATACATCGCCGGCCGAGTTCGGCCGATCTGGGTTTGCGACCCGCGGGTGCGAAGTCGAAATCATGGAGACCCATGGATGTTATGACAGCGTTTCAGCAGTCGTTTCCGTACGTGGCTGGTGTGGAGCTTGGAAGAGGAAATGAGTTGCGAATCGGTACCTTGAACTCTCCGTCCGGGCGACGAGTGGACGCCACTCGGATTCTCTTCAAACGCGAAACTTGATGGTGAAATCGCTTTTGTTGGTTTCGGCTTAACGGCCTCAGAACTCAAACACGATGACTATTCGAGCGGCCTCGCGAAAGGCCGAATCGCGATTGCTTTGCAGGGAACACCCGACGGCGATAACCCCCATGGCCAGTTCGCGAGACTAGAAGGAGTGCGTTGGAAAGCCGTCGCGGCTCGTAATGCAGGGGCTAAAGCCTTGATCGTTATTGCTCGCCAGGAGAACTTTAAGGACGAGGGCCTTGCCCGACTGACTTACGACAACAGCGGTGGCGAAGCTGGCTTACCCGTCCTCGTCATCTCTCGGCAGGCGGCAGATCAGATTTTCAAACTGTCCAGTACTACGCTCTCTTTGATGGAAAGCGGAGTCGCGCAGAGAACTGCCGGTACTCGAATTTTGACAGGCGACTTGTCACTCACAACCGACATCGTCCGCAAAGAGTCGCCCGCATACAACGTGATCGGTGTTCTTCGAAGGTTCTGATCCTCTGCTCAAAAACGAAACGATCATCATCGGCGCGCACTACGATCACCTGGGTCGCGGTGGTGAAGGAAGCCTGGCGCGCAAACTCGACCGAGATCCATCACGGCGCTGACGATAACGCTTCAGGAACTGCCGGCATGCTTGAACTGGCGCGCATTCTTACTACGCAACGTCCTCGACCAAAACGAACCATCGTCTTCATGGCGTTCAGCGGTGAAGAAGAAGGACTGCTCGGCTCGAACTACTACGTCAATCACCCACTGCGGCCTCTCGCAAACACAGTCGCAATGATCAACATGGACATGATCGGCCGCATGAAAGATCGCAAGTTGATCGTTGGTGGTATGGGAACCGCTAAGGAATGGCGAGGGATTATTGATTCGTACAACCTCTCGGGAAACACTGCTCCTACGCTAAGCGTGACGGTTACGCCGGAACAGCCGCGCCGCCGACAATGCCTGTAACGATCTCTGCTAATAGCACGACCGATGACGAAGCGTCGACTCAACAAAGACTTTCGATGTTACTTTGCAGGAAGACGGCTACGGTCCAGTGATCACTCGTCGTTCTACTCAAAACAGATTCCCGTGCTGTTCTTCTGGACTGGCACACATAACGACTATCACAAACCTTCAGACACGTTCGACAAAATCAACTACAACGGACGAAGCTCGTATCTTGATGTTGGTCGCTCGAATCGTGCGCGACATAGACAAGACCGAGAAACGTATAACCTACACCGTTGCCAAGAGCGACGCTCCGGCAGGACGATCAACAGGCTTCCGCGTCTACCTCGGCACAATACCGAATTACAGCGACAGCAATGATGGTTTGCTGCTTGACGGAGTACGTGACGATTCACCCGCCGCAAAAGCTGGTCTCAAAGCCGGCGACAAGATCGTCAAGATCGGCACGCGCGAGATAAAGAACGTCTACGACTACACGTATGCACTCGGTGAAATGAAAGCCGGCGAAGAATATGTCGATTGAAGCTAATGCGATGCGGGTGAGAGGTTGACGTTGAAGATCAAGCCAGAAGCGCGGAAGTAGTTGCACTCCGTCGACACTCGCTTCAATTCTTCGAAATCGCAGTTATTACCATGAGGCGGCCACAGAGTGCCGCCCAGATTTGAAGAGCTTCTAATTCGGTGGCCACGACAAGCTATCAAGCATATCGGACATGCTAAAGTGACGGTCGGCCACGGAGTGCCGCCCCTGAGTGAGTCAACTTTTACCAGCGTGGTTCGCGTTCGAAGCGATCGTTGTCGCGATCGCGCCGCCGCCGCCACCGTAGCCACCACGGCCGCCGCCACCACCTCCACGACCGCCGCCATAACCACCGCGACCGCCGCCACCGCCACCGGCGCGATCTGTTCTGGGTTTAGCTTCATTGACGGTTAGATTGCGACCGCCGAAGTCCTTCCCATTGAAAGCTTCGATTGCTGCTGTTGCTTCCTCGGGTGTTGCCATCTCCACAAAAGCAAAGCCACGTGATCGACCAGTTTCCCGATCCTCAATGACCGAAGCTGATTCTACTGTGCCTACTGCGGCGAAAGCATCGCGCAGTTCCTCGCTCGTGGTACGAAACGAGAGGTTTCCTACGTATAGTTTTGTAGCCATTCTTCTTACTATCCTTGTTTTGAAGGGAAGCGCGGGTTTGCTGGAATTCGCTGATACAGTTCGGGGGAGAGAGCCGATACTTTCGGCGAGTGCGACGCACCCGTGTGCTCTAAAACTTCGAGAGCGGCTTCTAACTAAGTTGACAACTGCCTCACTCTCTATCAGCCGAACCTCGTCGCTTTACGATCACGGACAGGCGCAGTCACCATTGATGCGCGAGAGCAGGTATCTGTTGAGGAAAGTATGCCCGGCGGGCTTTTGGGGGCGTCAAGCCAAAGATCTCAATGGAGCCTGCAAAGTTAGCGCCACAAGAAGCCTTTCATTTTCAGTTATCATTTAACATTTCTGAGACGCCATTGGTCATCGGTGGGTAACTTCGGTTATGGGAGCCTTTTCTATGCAAAGAGGCGCCGCTTTTCGCAGCGCCTCTCACATTCTCTGAAGTTAAAAGTCTAAGGTTGAGTAACTAGGAGAAGACATCCCAAACCCAGCGACCAAGTTGAGCGTCATTGGTATCCTTTACCTTGGCTCGATACTTGAACTCATTTCCGTATTGGTCTGTTTTTCTTGGAACTCTTTGTAATCCAGCTGAATCTTCTTGAGGCCGAGCGATTTTAACTTAAAGCAGTTCGGACCCTTCCGGGCATCTGGGTGTGATTCGAGAATCCTCGCCAGAGTCTTGGGTAAGCGAAGACGGAATCCTCATTAGATAATACGCGCCGTCTCCATTTCCACCCTTAGCTGTTTTGTCGTATTCAGCTAAGGCAAGAAATCCATTCTTTTCTTCGCCTTCCTGGGTGGAGCGGGCTGAACCGTGAAATTACCAAATAACTCTCAGGCCAGTATCGATCTCGATTGCTGTTGTCGTTTCGATGCAAGCGCGTCATCCGAACCAGCTGCTGTCCATGAGATTCTTTCTTTTATCCCATCTGTCTAAGGTCAAAATCCACACCACCAACAGCATCGGTCATGCCGACCGTTTCCTGAAACGTCTATCACTATCGGACTTCCTGGGCCAGCTTCCGGTCGCCGCAAAATCCATCAGTGCAGAACGTGCCATCCTATACTCAGCACTAATACTACAGTTTTCACCTGCTAATAAACACTCCTGTCCACGCCTCCACCGCTACCTCCTGGCGGTGGAGGTTGCTGGGCTGTTACCTGAGTTCAACAAAGGCTCTCGAAAAGTCAGAGTCGGAAATGGCGCATTCTGGCTCTTCAAACTCCGGAAATATCACCACTCTTTCATCGACCTTAGCAACCCACACTGCCGATAATAATATGTGTCGTCTTCGCCAGTCTCTTCATAGAATGGTTGTCTAAAATTCGGCCAACACTGAATAAGCAATACGTAACTTG
>ERZ1370068.9658-contig-8419_pt1 | contig 36440 bp, 68 predicted proteins | sample MGYA00561227_ERZ1370068 | MGnify/ENA primary metagenome ERZ1370068 (study PRJEB38410, sample SAMEA6850437) | metagenome | study: Metagenomic assessment of the ecological functions of the soil: analysis of the soil microbiota associated with the... | reverse complement strand
GTAGTACTTCGTTCAGTTTACGTATTGCTATATTCCTTTAGCAGTGAAAAAATTGCTGATAAAACTACTGTCTGCCCAGCCTTGTTTTGCGGATGCTCACTGTCTCCTTTTTAATAGCCGAAACCGATGCATACGGTATCGCTTCGATGCTTATCGTTAATCTATTTTGAAGCTGGCAATGACATGTTGCGCAAGTAACTGACGAGGAAATACATAGTTGCAAAAAGGATAAGGAAAAGGCGAGTCATCGTTTTTAGAATCCCGGCAATAAATTTTTCGACTGGCGGTTACACAACAAAAATTAACGATACCTCTGTAAATTATCATGACCTGCATCCAAATAAACCGGAACTTTGGAAACTTTTAAGTAACGAAAAGAAAATCAAAAAGAAAATATTTCTGGTACGGCAAATGGTTTGAAACAGATGCAGATATATTCGTGTGCGAAACTTCAGATGGTAAAGGCTTCACATATCTAACCTGAGAGATTACACAAATAAAAGCTATTCTAAGCCCTAAAAAGACGATCAGTTGCGGAAAAGCGGACTTAAGTTTTTCTGTTTGCACAAATGAATTACCTTTCCACTGCTTTTCTCCTATCTTTTAAGAGTTCCAACTAGCTTTTTTATTGTCCGGACTCTTTAGCTATATACTCTCCTGGCTAACAAGATTTATTATGGAACATAGTAAAAAAGAGCTTCCCCATAAAAAGATATCAGTACCAACTGTAATGCATAATGGATCCGGGGTGTCTGCAATAGAGTCGAACAGGGTTTTAAACTCAATGATAAACTCTGTTGCATGGAGTAAAAATAGCATCGCGCCAGCAGCCTTATTCGAATTGTTAATTATACTTACTTATTTGTTATTGTGCGGTTGTACAAAGTCAACGAGCCAGGCTAAATAATCAATTTCCAAATGACACGATTAGTACTCCTGTGTCCAATATAAGGAAACGCTGGTAACGTGTTGGTACAGGTACGGGTTATGAGGCATTTGGTTCATTGTTAAATAATAATGAGGGTGAATATGGATGTTCAGTTTGTAAAGAATAGGTGTTAATCATCTTGCTGGTGGTAATCCTTATTACAGACTTTATAATGAGGCGACAAATCATTGGTACGACCCCATTACTTATAAGAACAACAACAAAGGATTGTAGTGTGTGTACGCAACTAGGATGGACAACGATAGCATTGTAGTCTTTACCAGAATTGAATCAAATAACAGGCAAAAGTGGTGATTGGGTATTGAGTATAAAACTAGTGTGACACAAATGGAATTTCTCTCATCCAATAGATTTTGATTGCTTAGACTCAGTTCAGTGAATTGCAAAGGTCTTCCTTTTTCCAATGGCATACCACATGGAGATAATCCAGGAGAAATATTATAGCATAATTTATCAAGCCAATATAGATACTGGCGCTGCAACTCGCAGCAAGAATATCGGTTATAAGAACAACCGACTATTGGAATACCTTCCTTAGGGAGGTCGGGAATAATATTCGATGGAATAGCATCGTACTCAGGAACAACTTCCTTGCATACCTTGGTAGTGGCAAGTTCTACGGCACTTCTTAGAAATAATCAGGGGGAACATTAACAGCGTACGAAAGTACAAATTACTACTGTGTGTTTCATGGACGCCCAGAGGGGTTTCAATCTTTATTGGTATAATAATGGTGGTGCAGAAATTCCATACCTTATATGTACATGATGAAGTTTTTGACATTGTTATCAGTGCCGGGATGCACGCATAATTTGACTATCTCCAAAGAATAATACTGTAGATCAAATTTACGGAACAACCCCTGCGATATATAATGAACCAGAAATTTATGCACACATCACTTGGGGAGTTGGCGGCAATGCTTTAAGCTTGGTTATCCACAGATGTTTAAAAATGGCAGGCGGAAGTCTCCAGGTAACCTGTTACTAAGCAGTTCAGTGATAATAGGGCAAGCTTGTTTTGGACGAGGGATGATTGCGGTAGCTTCGATCACCATCTGGAGTCCCATCTGCACCTACACTATCAACTTCACGTTGATTACACATCAGCTTCTTTCAGAGTTGATAACAACTTCCAAGTATGCTGACAAACAACCCAGAAAACATTAGAGTGTTTCAACAGCAAGATATAAGATGCAGCCCTGATTTCAGCGGTTTGTAACGTTGCAGCTATCCGAAAGGGACCAACACAGTGCTTATCCTGCTGTAGAAATGCATGACATTAGAATATGGTAGGAATGTGGGATGCATGCCGCTGGGTTGCGGCACGACAGCGACAACTTATTATTTAAGAACCAGGGCATGCAACAACACCGGATCGTTCTGACCATACAACAATAACGGTGCGCAACACAAATAAGCGCCGAACAAGTGCTCATAAATTATCATGATCTGCATCTAAATAAACCGAAACTTTGGAAACTTAAATAACGAAAACGAATGTCTTCTTTGGTTCAAAATATTTCTGATACGGCAAAGTGGGTTGCTGTTTTCCGGGCGGAAGAAAGTGAACGGCCCGATGCGGTTTTTCATGATCCCTTTGCCAGGAAACTGGCTGGGCGAAAAAGGTGAGCAGATCGCTAACGCTATTGGATTCAGTAGAGACAATAGCTGGTCGTTCGTAGCAAGAACGTTTTTATTTGACGAGTTTACCATGCGGCATGTGAGAGAGGGTTATGATATGGTCCTTAATCTTGCTGCCGGACTTGATGCCCGGCCCTACAGAATGGATCTGCCTTCATCACTTCAGTGGGTAGAAGTTGATCTTCCCGGAATTATTGACGAGAAGAAAAGTTCTGAACAACGAAACCCCCAGGTGCAATTTGACAAGAATTAAGTTGGACCTGGCAGATCAAAAGCAAGGATGGAGTTGTTCAAAAAAATTGAATAGCAAAGCCAGCAAGATCCTGGTCATGACGGAAGGATTGATCATTTATCTTACAAGCGCACAGGTTGCTTCATTTGCTGCTGATCTGTCGTCACAAAAAATTTTAAGCGTTGGATGTTTGACATGGTTTCCCCGGCACTGCTAAAAATGATACAGGAAAAAATGGGCCCGGCGCTCTGGCGGCAGCGGTGCAGAATTTCAATTTGCTCCTGAAGAAGGCGAAGAATTCTTCCTGCAGTATGGATGGAAGAGCCTTGAATCAAGATCAGGATTAAAAACAGCTGCTTCACTAAACAGGTTAAATGAAGAAATGTTGAAGGTTTGCCGCTATGCCCGAACACTGAAGGGTCGAGAGCCCAATTCCCTGGACGGGTGTTTGCCTTTTTGAGAATATCAACGGATAAGGATTTTTCTATCGTAAATACTTCGCAACTTTTCCACCCTTAAGTTGTTGTTAAACCAACACTGACAGCGATAAAAATTGTAAAATTGCCTTTATTGTCAAATTATGTTAGGACATCATTTTAATAAATTCGACCCAAATGAGCAGGGCAAATCGAAATTCCAGCAGTTGCTGGACGTTTTCATGCAGCTGCTTACCTATACCAGTGGCGATGTTTCTGAAGCTATGCAATGGCTGAATCAACTGGATCGTGAATACGAAATGACAGATGACGAATACGGTATTGGTGATTTCATTGATGAGCTAAAAGAGAAAAGGATATCTCACCGAAGAGCATCAGACCGGTCAAATAAAGATCACTCCAAAAACAGAACAGGGCATCCGCAAAAGAAGCCTTGAAGAGATATTTGGCAAGCTTAAGAAAACAAAACAGGGCGATCATCATACTTTCAAACCGGGACAGGGAGATGAAGTAAATCCTGAAACAAGACAGTTCCAGTTTGGTGACATGCTGGAGCAAATTGATTTCACTGAATCTATCCGCAATGCACAGATCAACCATGGTATTGAAAGTTTCAATATGCAGGAAGATGATCTGGCGATCAGGGAAACTGACTTCAAATCGCAGACTTCCACAGTATTGATGATCGATATTTCTCACTCGATGATATTGTATGGAGAGGACAGGATCACTCCCGCAAAAAAGTGGCCATGGCGTTGAGCGAACTGATTACGACTAAGATATCCAAAGGACACTTTGGATATTGTGGTGTTTGGGAATGATGCATGGCCGGTGGAAATAAAAGATCTTCCCTTATCTGCAGGTCGGACCTTATCATACAAATACAGTTGCAGGACTGGAATTAGCCATGGATATTTTGCGAAGAAGAAAGAATCCCAACAAGCAAATTTTTATGGTGACGGATGGCAAAGCCAACTTGTTTGAAAATGGGAAAGAGGTATTATAAAAATAGTTTCGGGCTGGACAGGAAGATAACCAGCCGTTGCTTGAACTTGGCTGCACAATGCAAGCGGCTGAAGATCCCGATCACAACGTTTCATGATCGCAACAGATCCTTACCTGCAGCGGTTTGTACAGGAGTTTACAGAAACAAATAATGGCAAGGCATTCTTTGCCTCATTGGATAAATTGGGAGCATTTATTTTTAAAGATTTTGAAAGCGGGAAGAGCAAAACGGTATACTAGGCCTCACGCAAAGTCGCCAAGTTTCGTAAAGGCACAAAAGGTATGTAGCGTCTTCTGCATTTTCCTTAGCGCCTTTGCGTGAAATAAAAGTTGAATAGAATTGTTGCAGCACAAGAGTGCGACGCAACCGAGAAGCTAAATAGAAATCAAAAAGCTGATAACATAAAAATGAATATACCCAACATAAAAACACTCGGAGAGTTAAAAGCAAGTGGCTATAAAAGTAAAAGCATTAAAGAAGAGCTGAGGCAAAATCTTATCCGTAAACTAAAGACAACGAAGTAACCTTTCCCGGCATCATCGGCTATGAAGATAGTGTGATACCGGATGTGGAAAGAGCATTGCTGAGCAAGCATAACATTTTGTTCCTGGGTTTACGGGGACAGGCAAAGACAAGGATGGCGAGACAGATGATCGATCTGCTTGATGAATATATTCCATATGATCGCCGGCAGTGAGATCAATGATGATCCATTAAAACCTATTTCAAAATATTCATTTGATCAAATTGCTGCACACGGTGATGAAACACCGATCCACTGGATACACCGGAGCGAACGCTATGGCAGAAAAACTGGCAACACCGGATGTAAGCGTTGCTGACCTGATCGGTGACGTGGACCCGATCAAAGCGGCCAATTTAAAATTGAGTTTTGCCGATGAACGTGTGATACACTATGGCATCATTCCAAAAGTAACCGCGGCATTTTTGTGATCAATGAATTGCCCGACCTGCAGGCAAGGATACAAGTAGCATTGTTCAATATTCTCGAAGAAGGTGATGTACAGATACGGGGATTTAAGTTGCGGTTGCCGCTTGATATATTATTTGTTTTTACCGCAAACCCTGAAGACTATACCAACCGCGGTGCGATCGTTACACCATTGAAAGACCGCATCGAAAGCCAGATATTGACGCATTATCCAAAAGATCTTGATACGGCGCTTGCCATCACTGAACAGGAGGCTGAGGTCGGTGAAGAACAAAAGGCAGTGGTGAAAGTAAGTGATCTTGTTAAGCGATTGATCGAACAAGTTGCATTTGAAGCAAGAGGCAGTGAATTTGTAGACAAGAAAAGTGGTGTAAGTGCAAGGCTTACCATCTCCGCGTTTGAAAATGCGATAAGTGCGGCAGAAAGAAGAGCTATTGTCAACAACGAAAAGGCAAACCCAGGTTTGGATCAGTGATCTTGTTGGGATCATTCCCTCCATTACCGGGAAAATAGAATTGGTGTATGAAGGTGAACAGGAAGGCCCTTACCAGGTGGCAATGAATTTGGTTGATAAATCTATCCGTTCACAATTTGTTCAATATTTTCCGAATCCCGATCAGTTAAAAAGCGGAAAACAGACGTAAAGGATGAAAATCCCTATCGCTCTATCATCACGTGGTTTGACAAGGGCAATCATGTCAATCTTTTCTTCAACATAAAAGATGAAGAAAAACTGCTGAACTTTATACAAAGTAGATGGACTGCAGGCTCTCGTAAAAAACATTTCAAAGGAGCAAATGATAAAGAAGCCGCACTGCTGATGGAATTTGTTTTGCATGGGTTGGCTGCCTACTCATTGATCAGTAAAAAAGTGATCGAAGGAAAGATCGAATTCAAGGACCTGATGGGTTCCATGCTAAACCTCGGCCGCAATTACGAAGAAGAGTTTGATGAAGAGGCATGAGAACCACGATTTATAAGATAATCAGTATTACAGGATTGAGTTGGAAAGTTTGAATGTCTTAAGAATTTCCTTTCTAATCCATTCATTCAATCCTGAAAATCGTGGTTCTTATCCTGGTTCTACTTTACCAGCCATCCCAGTTTGAGGCCAAACGTGAGTGAAAAGCCCGGACTATTACCTGCTCTCGCATTTGCATAATTAAACGCAGCAGTGCCGTCATAATCATCATAGTAACCGATTGCCAGGATCATACTGATAAGCATCTTTTTTATTATCGGCGCCATAACCAAAGCCCCAATAAAGATCAAGCAGGAATTTATCGCTAAACACCCATTGATGTCCGAGCTCAATTTGCAATGCGCCAAACGTCACGTTCTGTTTCCCAACCTCATAAGTGCTGTTGCCTTTATCAACAACCTGGTTTTCTTTGTAATGGCCAAAGTACAGGATGGGTTTGGCATAAGTGCCCTGCATCAAATGCGTCATTTTTGTTTTCCAAAAATGATAAAGTCAGGAAGCTTCCCAAATTTGTAGCCGCCGGAAATGAAACACACCTGCCTGTCCTCTTTTTATAGTTTCCAATTGCGTTGGTGTAATATTCAAGGGTCTCCGATTTCCCGAGACCAATAATTCCGAGAGAAAGTTCAAATCCCTTTCCTACCCCGGTACTTTTTTCAAAGCCGATCTCCGTATAGCCATAAAGGGGAGATAAAAATTCAATTTGATCGCCTTATTCAATTGACCCGCATATCGTTCCGGGTCTTTAAGATTATCATGGAACTGCTAGGACTTACCGTTTTCGAAGACGATCTTCTTTATTTTATCGGTCTCTAAAATGTAAACAGGTCCATCAAGGTTGTTAAACTCTTTGTACCTGATCTCGTCGCTTCCGATCTCAAGGATCTTAGCTTCGATAATTTTTCCGTTATTCCGGTAAATTTTGTCCTGGGAATAAGATGAAGAAAAAATAAGAGCAAGAGCGATAAGGAGTAATGGCTGTTTCATAATGCAGGTTTTGATTGGGATGACAACAGTCTTAAACAAATTGATGCATCCTGAACGTTAAAAAAAAATCGAATACCAAGTTTATCTATTACTTCTCAATATCAAATAATATTCACCTCTCTTTCCAAATCCACACCGAATTTATTCCTGACACTTCGCAATATTTCTTCACTCCAGATCGTATATCTCCGCTCCTGTCGCCTTCTCATAATTCACAAGAACGAGGGCTTGCTTCTCATAGCAACCTGCATCTCCTTTGCGAAAACCTTTCCAGCCGCATTGTTCGATCAACCAACCAGCTGCAAAGTTTAATTGTTCCATCAGAATTTTCGTAACCGACAATATTTTGAAATTCAGTTTTTAGGTCTTTAAATTTTTCTTTTGATACAGATGGATTTTTAAAAAACTCCCGGCATTACCGATCATAGCAGGGTCCGGCAATTTCGATGTCCTGATATTAATAATAGCCTGGGATATAGCAGGCTATGCTGAGGTCCCTCACTTTCATTTGTTCCAATTCTTTTCCACTGCGCCGTAACTCGTATTATATCTCGGAATTTTATTGAGCCGGTATGTTACATCAAGGATAACAAACTGATCTTTGTATTTCCTCTTGAAGACACTTTCCCGGTATCCAAATTCACAGTCAACCAGGTTAAATTTTTGAGTGCTCTTTTCGTGAAGATGAAAGGCATTCAATTCGAGAAAAACTTCCCTGATCTCTACACCATAAGCGCCTATATTTTGCATGGGAGAAGCGCCGACGTTTCCCGGGATCAGTGAAAGGTTTTCAATCCCCTGCCAATTATTCTGAATGCAAAACAAAACAAATTGATGCCAGTTCTCCCCTGCTCCCACTTTTACGTATACATATTCGTCGTCCTCATTTATTTTTGCAATTCCCCTGATATCATTTTTCAAAACATGTCCGTCAAAATCCTTTGTAAATAAGATGTTGCTGCCGCCGCCGAGAATAAAAGTTGTGAGTGGTGACCCGATAGCTATCGGGTCGGTGAATCGTGAGTTCTTTAAGCTGTTCAATATCGGAAAACGCAGAGAAATATCTTGCCTTTGCATCGATCCCAAAGGTATTGTAAGGTTTAAGAGAAAAATTTGATTGAATTTGCATACCGCGACAAAATAACATTAAAATCATGAGTGAAAAAATAGCAACGTTGATCGGCGCTACTGGTTTGGTTGGAGGGGAGCTACTGAGTCTTTTGCTGGATGATGATTATTTTAAAAAAGTAAGGATCCTTATACGAAGGCCATTTACGATGAATCACCCAAAACTCGAAAGAAAACTGGTTGATTTCAGTGATGCGGATTCACTCCTGGTTGATCTCGATGAAAGCGATGCAGTTTTTTGCGCTGTCGGCACAACGCTGAAAAAGTAAAAGGGGATAAAGAAGTTTACAGAAAAATAGACTATGATATCCCGGTACACATTGCACAGTATTGCAAAATAATGAACTGCAAGAACTATATACTTGTCTCGGCGGTGGGTGCCGATAGCAAGAGCAGAAATTTTTATTTAAAACTAAAAGGTGAAGTGGAGGATATTGTAAAAGAAGGTTGGGAATTGAAAGCACGTATATCATGCGACCCTCTATGCTGCTGGGAAAGAGAAATGAATTCAGGTTTGGAGAACGAATAGCGACTCCACTGATCAAAAAAATTGCCTTTTTGCTTCCCTCAAAATATAAACCGATATGAGGCAAGAGATGTGGCAAAGGCAATGCTGGCAGCTGCAAAAAAACATGAGAAAGGTTATTTTGTCTGCGAGTATAAGAGAATGAAACGACTTGGAAGGGAAATTAAAGAACTAAAGCATCTTTAATCAAACCAGCCGGGTTACATCACATCTACATCAGGTACGATCACGACACTTTTAAAACTCCTTTCATTATGCAAAACGGCAATTTGATGAAGAATATCCTGTTTGCACTGGCTGATCAATTTTGTGTCTCTTGGCAATTTCAAAAGCAACTCCATTAAAAATAAGTTACGGATCTTATTGATCACCGGCTCAGCAGGGCCCACAATATAATTTTCATACTTACTTCTTAAACTGTTTGCAAACTGATGTGCTCCTCTTTCTACCACATCTTTCATTTTATGCTTAAAAGTTAAATGAATAAGCCTGTGAGAATGGAGGATAAAAGAATTGCTTGCGGCTTTCGATCTCCGCATCGTACATGGCCTTATAATCGTGCCGCTGTATTATTTGCAAAAGCGGATGTTGTGGCTGCATGGTCTGCAGCATGACCTTTCCTGTTCCCGCTCGCCTTCCCGCCCGGCCGCTCACCTGCTCCATTAACTGAAAGGCCCGTTCATTCACCCTGAAATCTGCAAAATGCAATAACCCGTCTGCATCTAAAATTCCAACCAGGTCCACATTGTCAAAATCCAAACCTTTTACCACCATTTGTGTCCCTACCAAAATATCAATTTTTCCTTTGCTCAAATTGTTGTATCAACACATCGTGTGCATTTTTCCCGCGCACTGTGTCCACATCCATGCGTGCAATTTTAAAGAAGGAAATTCTTCCAGTAATTGTTCTTCGATCTTTTCCGTTCCAAAATTTCTTTGCATGAATTGATGATTGCCACAGGCCGGACATATTGTAATGGGCGGATAAGTAGTGCCGCAATAATGACAAATAAGTTTGTTTGAAAATTTATGATAGGTCAGCGACACATCACAGTATTTACATTGAGGGATCCATCCGCAAACCTGGCAAACCTGGTAAGGAGAATAACCACGGCGGTTTTGAAAAAGAATGACCTGCTTTTCTCTTTCAACAGTTTTATTGATCTCTTCGATCAACTGCGGCGAAAGCATCACCTTCGACCTGTCCTTCTGAATTATCTTTTTGTGTCAATGATCTCAATCGATGGCAAATGCACATCACCATAGCGTTGCATAAGTTCAGCTAATCCATATTTTCCGGTTGTGGAATTATAATAACTTTCCAATGAAGGCGTGGCGCTGCCTAATAAAACATTCGCCTTGAACAATGAAGCAAAATAAACAGCCGCATCCCGTCCATTATAACGAGGTGCAGGATCCTGTTGTTTGAACGAAGTATCATATTCCTCATCGCAAATGATCAAACCCAGGTTATTATAGGGAAGAAAAATGGATGATCTTGCACCCAAGCACGACCTTTAATTCTCCGTTCTTTACCTTGTTCCATATTTCTACCCGTTCATTCTGATTGAACTTGGAATGATAGATCCCGATATATCCGCCAAAATGCTTTTGAAGACGCCGGATGATCTGGGAAGTCAATGCTATTTCCGGCAACATGTACAAAACCTGCTTGCCTTGCAAAATATGCTGTTCGATGAGTTTGATGTATATCTGTGTTTTACCGCTGGAGGTAACTCCGTGCAAAAGGCAAACCGGTTTTTCTAAAAGAGTTCTTAATTTTTTCGAATGCATCCTGCTGGAGTGCTGATAATTCAAAATCGATCTGTATGTTTTTGGCAGGTATTGCAACCGATCCACACTCCTTTTTTCTACGAACAAAATGTTCTTGTCTACCAGGCCTTTTAATTGCGCATCGGATGCCCCGGATTTTTTCAGCAACTCCGACTTAGTGACTTCACCGATCGTTTTTATAAAATGCAAATAGCTTAAAAGCAATTCCATTTGCTTCGAGTGCCCTTGACCAGTTATTCAGCAGATCCGAAAGCTTTTCCTCGTTGTTATATTCGGGATTTAGCAAAACATAAATTTCCTTTTTGGAAGAATAACCTTGTTTCAAAGCCTCCCACACATAACAAACTTTTTCTGTATTAATTTATTAATAACAGGGTAAACATGCGATGAGTCCAGCACCTGTTGCACTTCACTAAGTTTCAATTCCTTTTTATCAACAAAGCTTCTGCCACCAGGTATTCATCATGATCCAGGGCAGAAAAGTCATCACCATATTCCTCGTTAAAAACAACAATGGTTTCACTTGATAACTTAAATGGGAAGGAAGCGCGGCCGACATTACTTCCCCTTCACTGCACATATAATAAGAAGCCATCCATTCCCATAATTGCAACTGCTCCTCATACACCACAGGTTCGGTGTCGAGTACATTCAATATTTCCTTCGGCTCAAAGAATTCCGGCTTCTCATTGTGCAACCTCTTTACAATACCCGCATATTTTTTATTCTTACCAAGATTCACCTCAACGCGACATCCCGGCCTTACAGCATCAAGCACCTGTTCCGGTACAAGCCATGGTATAATTTTTAGGAAGGGCGAGTGGTATGATGATCTCTGCGTAAGCCCCATCCCTGCCTTCCCCTAAGGGGAAGGAGTAAAGTTTTCACTTTGATTAACTTCAGTCATGTATCGCAAATCTAAAGGGAAATGTTTTGTAAAGTCTCCCCTTAGGGGAGATTTAGTGGGGCTTTTTATATTCACCCAGTTTTCTTTCCATGATCTCATAAACCTTCCATTTCAGAGTCTTCGGTACTCGCTGATCTCTTAATCCTGTCACAGGGATCTCGTCAAGAAAGACAATTCTGCATTTGCCGGGATTTAATGAAAAAATATTTTGATGATGCATCCTGTTGTAAGTGTCCAAAAACAAAACAGGCTTAAGCGGTGTTTGGGTTTCAATCGCTACTCTGAAAGCGCCGCTATAAAAACTTTTCAGCGGCAAATTTGTTTCATTATAAGTCCCTTCCGGAAAAAAAGAACAGAAATTCCTTTGCCAATGATCGATTTTAAGATCCGGATACTCTGTGCACGATTGGTAGCATCGTTCCTGTCAACTGCAACGATCGCCTTACGGTAAATAAATCCAAACACAGGTACCTTGCCCGTCTCAACTTTTCCCAGTGGCCGGACCGGTTGATGAAATGCCTTTGGAAGAAGGGCAGCATCGAGCAAAGAACTATGATTGATCACAAAAATGTATGGCTTCGACCTATCATGCTGTGTTTCGAAGGAGCGCCTGGGAAAATAAATATCAAAGGGAACCAAAGATCGGCCCACACACTGCAAATTCTGAAGATCGCATTCCCGCCACGTATCCTCCCAAAAAATGAAGCGATGATAACAAAAGGGAACAGGATCAGCATAATCGTAACAAACAGGATAAAAGCATAAATACAATAGATCCAATGAAGGGGCTTTACAATGACATTCATTAATTCTGTTTTTATACTTGTCATCATCGCCAGGACAATCGCAGGTCCATTCCGTATCCAGGTCAATTACGGTGACTACTTCCGTATAATTATCGCACTGTGCAAAAACTATTCGAACATGTTGTCCATCCTTTGTGTCATCTTCTACTGCGTATCGTGGACACCGTGCATTTTGAACATCGCTTTTGCGATAATTTATTGTCCCATTCCGCATGGTTTCCTCTACTTCGCTTTGCGTGATATGCCTGCACTCCATCCTGCATTGTGCATGATTGCTGTATTGCAAAATAAGATACACGCCTGTCGAATCCCTTGTCGCGATTTACTTCTGCGGGCGTTGCGCCAACACCGGGTTTATTTTTTGATGCTGAAGAATTGCCATGACCGCATCTTTTTATAAAAAAAGAGCGACATAAGTATCACTAATAAAAAAGTGGAGCTGCTTTTTCATGAAATTGAATAAGTAAATGTATTATGAGGAACTGAAATCTAATAAAAACTTCATTCCAGTATCTCGAAAACTTTGTTCCCCATTTTACCTGTAATTCTTCCTCGCTGATCGGTAGATTCAATTCCTGCTTTACAGCCAGCAAAGGCAAATTAACTCCCGCACCCAGGCCGGCAACAATGGTACCCTGCACTCTTGGGTTGATCTCAATGATCAAAAATTTTCCCTCGGAAGATCTTTTACCTGGATGCCAATATTACCATGCAACTGGAGTTCCTTAATAATTTCTGAACAATATGTAATGATGTTTTTGTCATCCACAAATTCACCTTCTACCGAAATTCCATTGATCATTTTAGTACGCAGCCGCGGAACGATCAATTTAACTTCACCATGATTGGCCAGGCAATCAACCGAATATTCCTCACCAGGCAGATACTCTGTAACAAGCAATTCAGGAAATGGCTTTAATGATAGAATGCGCAGGGCATCGTTATAAGATATATAAGTGGAGTTCGGTTTTTCATTGAATAAAAGATCATGCTCATCCATGTCGTTTGCAATAACCCGGAAGCCCCGGCTGCCATTGGACACAGAAGGTTTGAAGCAAACACGTTTCGCCTCGGTATTTAATTCTTCAACAGCCAGTTTAAACTGATCAATATTTTCAACAACCTTATATTTTGGCACTTCTATCCCTCTCCATTCCAGGAACTGGTAGAGGCGGCTCTTATTATTGGCAATTTCCAGCGAATCGACATTACTTACTAAAACTTTTGTTTCCTGTTCCTCAAATTCTTTTTTATGCTGTGCCAGGGGAAGGAGTTCTTTTGTAACCAGTGGAAGAAGAACATGAATATTTCTTCTCTCGCAAATTGAAAGCAGTTGCTCAATAAAATTCTTTTCCTGTGCAAATGGAATTTTTCAAACCCGGTACCCATCGGGTCTCCATTTAACCAGCGACCAACTGCATTGGGATTCGCGTCGGCCGTAATGACTTTAATATCCGGATTTAATTGCAAACATTTTTAAAATGCCTGCGGCACCAGGTGCACCGGCGCCGGTCATCAATATATTGATGCCTCCATCCCCTAAAGGGAGCCTGGTATTAAGACTTTCACTATTATCAGGCATAAATTATTAATTACGATTGAATTCGATTAACTCTTCAACTAAAGTCCCGCTTAGGGGACGGAGCTTACTACTGCTTCTTCACCGTACATCTGTTTTTTAAATTTCAAAGAAGGTGAAGGAATAAATTTTCCAATTCCCAGGTCATTCCATTTTTCGTCGACGGCTCTGATAGTGGCATCATCAGCGACGATGATATTGGGCCAGTCGCGATGAAAATCATCAAACTCTTTTGTTTTTCTTGTTCCGTCAAAACCCATGCAAGCGAGAAGTTTGAGGTTTGAGGTTTCCGGACGGTTTGACGTTTATTTCATTAACGCTCCCCTCCGCCTTCGGTGCTACGCCTTACCTCCCAAAGCATATGATCTCTCTTCGGATCAAGATTATTACAAAAACGCCATAAGGCAGTAGGCAGATCATTGGCATCCAACTGTATGCTCCACATACAGGATCATCTTGATTCCTTCTACCATCTTTTAATTCACGAGATCTGTTCATGCAGTTCCCTGATATGTCCCTTCCTGTTTTTTCAACCGAAATGATCAAACATGGAATTTCTTTCTGAACCAAGAAGTATTCACCTCATAGATTTCAGGAAACTTATTTTTGAAAATTCTGCATTCAGCTCATGGCATCACAGCTTGCAGCTCATAGCCTCCCTCCCTTTCTTCTTCAAACTTCATCGTTCCATCAATACACATCTTTCCTCCAAACCCGAGTTTGCTGCAGCTATGATCCAGCACATCCATTGGTCCTTGCGAAAAATAGATATCGGTGGCAGGATTTAAATTCTTGAAAACATACTTCGTCAACTGCTTCATAAGTCCTGGATCTTTGATTTGATTCGTCGGCTAGAACCAATATTTTATTGAACATCATTTGACCTGCACCCCACATTGCATTCATGACCTTTTGCCCCTGGCCTGCAAAATCTTTTGATCTTTACAATTACCAGATTATGAAACACACCTTCCACAGGCATATCCATGTCAATGATCTCGGGAACCATTGTCATTTTTATAGGTGCTAAGAAGATCCTTTCAGTTGCTTTTCCCAGCCATGCATCTTCCTGCGGTGGAATACCCACACAATGGTGGCCGGGATAAACCGGATCTTTTTGTGAGTGATCGCAGTGATATGAAAACGCGGATACCAATCAGGCAGTGAATAGTAACCTGTATGATCGCCAAACGGACCTTCCCAGATCATTTCATCATTGGGATCGACATAACCTTCAATAATAAAATCAGCGTCAGCAGGAACTTCCACTTCGGGTTGCGTGATGCATTTTACCAACTCTACTTTTTTCTTTCTTAAAAAACCGGCAAGCATGTATTCATCCACATTTTCCGGAAGAGGAGCTGTAGCAGAATACGCATATACGGGATCACCGCCTAATGCCACAGCAACCGGCATTCTTTTACCATAGCTTTTTGTACTCATTAGAAATGCTTTGCCGAAACTTTATGTTTATGCCAATGCATGGCGGTAAGTGTTGGGCTCAAATACCTGCATACGGTACATTCCTACATTACGTGTACCTGTAGTTCGGGTCCTTTTGTGTGAATGACAGGAAGCGTTACAAATGGACCACCAGTCTTTTGGCCAGCAGGTGATCACCGGGAGTTTGGTAATATCAGGGGCACAAACCCCTCGAAGGAGGGCTTCAGTCATTATTATTTCCTGGCACTCTCCTCTCCCGCTCTTTACCTTCGGCATCCATGAAGCAAACTGGTTGAGTTTGGGAAGTAATTTTAATTTATCAATGATCCCTTCTTTTGGTGAAGCCAGTAATTTAAAAAGCTCCTCGATCTGTTTTGCTACATCATCCAAATGCTCAACACCGAGAGCCATGCACATTCTTTTTCACTGCCATAGGCATTCATCAGCACCGGGAAATCATAGCCGGAATTTTCAAACAACAATGCTTTGCCACCGCCAGGTTGCTTGCTCATCCTGTCGGTGATCTCAGCCATTTCCAGTTTGGGATTTACATAAGACTTTATGCGAACTAATTCCCCTGCTTTTTCTAATGCCTCAATAAATTGTTGCTGGTTTTTGTATGCCATGATGGACAAAGGTAGGGCAATACAAAAAGTTGAATAGAGATTACAGAACGATGAACAGTCCCGATCTTCGGCGACGCAATCCCGCTATAAGCGGAATAGAACTGAGTGAAACAACTAGACGATGCTTGGCTCATATATAGATCCTTCGCTGCGCTCAGGATGACAATTAATGCACCGAAGGACATCCATATCCTTTCTTCTTTCCTCCAAGGAAATTGCCGCCGCCAAAAACTCCGCTCCTGTTGCTGTTTTCGCCGGTACCAAGTCTATAGGTAAGATGAAGTCCTAAAAGATAATAACTATCCTTATGTTTTACTCCACCTCTCTGTGCTCCTTTTGCAGGATAATTTTGATTACCTCCGGGCAATTCATCTCCACGGTAAGACATGTCAACGGCTAACTGCCCCCGCGCTGCTAACAGATCAGCAGGATCAATATAATGGGAACTTACGTCGTCAAGATAATCCGTAAATAATTTTCGTATTCCCACTTCGAGGCCGAGACGCACCCTGTCATTAAAAGCATATTTTACACCAGCACCAAATGGCAATGCCAATTGCGTAAGGGCATAAGGTTTACGATCAGGATAGCCTGAAAGTCCTTCCCCCTCTGTACTCAATGGTTTTAAAAGATCTTGTCGGTTGTTCCGTTGTATGCGTAAGGATTAAAATGAAAAACAGCTAAACCGCCAAAGACATAGGGTGAAAACTTTTGTTCGTCCAGGTTGAAAAATAGTACTCACCCACGGCGCTGAATTCAGTGAGGTGGGTTTCAAAAGCAAGATTGCGTGCAAGCATTGAATCATCGTGGGCAAAACGATCGGCGCCACCAATAATTGAATAGGTAAACCCTCCGCGCAACATGATCTGCGGTGTTAGTTCATAATTGACCGTAACCCCGATGGCTCCATTGGTAACTTTTTTCGGAATTATCTTGTCAGTAAGGTCGCCCTGGTAAGCGGCAAGTCCACCGAAAATACCGACATGGACATTTTGAGAGAACGCAACCGACCCAACACACAACAAGCCAGCCAGCAAACGAATTTTTATCATAAAGTGAAGGTTTAGATTTCCATGCAAAATTAAAGCCTGTTAAGTACTTTTCTAACAACGAAAAAAATCAAAATAATTATCCGGGAGGGGCAGAAAATCAATAACTAAAGCCAGCCATCTGCCCATGTAAACTTAGTGGCCTTTGTGCAGCCGTGGTGTTCTTTTGACAGCAAATAGGTCACGGTGAGCATTAAGTTTCCACAAAGAGCAATCAATGAAAATCAAAAATAAATTTGGGGTACGACGGCGAAGGTTATTTAATTCATTCACCTGTCAATTTCATAAGGCCAATAGTGCCGATTTATTTATATTTATCGCTATTTAAACCCATATAATATGCGATCTCAAGTTTTATGCCTCGCTAGCGATGGCTATTGTAGCGATCAGTTCATGCAATACAAAAGAGAAAAGCGCCTCTGCTAAAAAGATTTCTTAACGGACAACCTCGATACCACCATATCACCGGCCCAGGATTTTTTCAATATGCCAATGGCGGTTGGATCAAGACGAATCCAATACCGCCAGAGGAAAGTACCTGGGGCGTAGGTAACCTGGTACAGGAAGATATTTATAGCCGTTTAAGAAAATAAATGAAGATGCCGCAGCAAAAAACGCAGCCAACGGAACTGTCGAACAGAAAATAGGTGACTTTTGGTTTAGCAGCATGGACTCGACTTCAATTGATCAACAAGGTTTACAGCCCTTGCAGGCTGATCTGAAAAGAATCAATGATATAAAGTCAAAGAATGATCTTATTTCGGTTGCAGCAGAGTTTCATTACGAAAAGGAATTAATGTGTTTTTTTAGCGATTATGTGAGCGCAGGACGATAAGAATAGCGAAGTAATGGCTTATCAACTGGCGCAGGAGGTCTCGGAATGCCCAATCGTGATTATTATTTTAATACCGATGAAAGGACAGCTGGTGTGAGAAAAGCTTATCAAACTTACCTCTTAAAAACATTCATGCAACTGGGTGATGACAGTGCCACCGCTAAAAAAAATGCAAAAGCCGTATCATGATCTGGAAACAAGATTAGCAAAATCATCACGAAAATTAGCGGCCTTAAGAGATCCGGAAAAAAATTACAATAAAATAACTCCGGAAGCGCTCAACAAATTAGCCACTGAGCCTGAACTGGCCTTTTTACCTGCAAAAATTGAGCGTCAATAAATTAGATTATGCAATCGTAGGCCAGCCGGAATTTTTACCACGCTGGATCATGAACTTGTAAATACTCCTTTGGATGATTGGAAAAATTATCTCCGGTTTCACCTTGTAAGGGCAAGCGCCAATTATCTTGATAAAACAACTTATGCCAATTATTTTGAGTATCGCAAAACACTTTCGGGTGCTACTGAGCAAAGACCCCGCTGGAAAGAGTGCTGGATGCCGAAGAAGGCGCTATGGGAGAAGCCTGGGGCAATTGTTTGTAAAGGAATATTTCAATGAGAATGCTAAGAAACGTTATACTGACCTTGTAGAAGCTATAAGAGATGCTTATAAGGGAAAGAATTCAGAAGTTAACATGGATGAGTGACAGCACAAAACAAAAAGCTCTTAACAAGTTGTCCAAAATAACTCCCAAAGTTGGTTATCCCTGACAAATGGAAAGATTTTAGTGCTTTAAAAGGTCGATCGTGGACCTTATGTGCTGAACATGCAACGAGCCAATGAGTGGTGGCATAACTACAATTTCAATAAACTTGGAAAACCGGTTGACAGAACCGAATGGGGCATGACTCCGCAAACATATAATGCCTATTATAATCCAAGTAATAATGAGATCGTATTGCCGGCAGGAATTTTTGCTGTCCCCGGAATGAAGGACGAAGATCTTGATGATGCCTTTGTCTATGGTTATGCTGCTGCATCAACTATCGGTCATGAAATAACACATGGTTTTGATGACCAGGAGAGGCAATATGATGCAAAGGAAATCTTACCAATTGGTGGTCAAAAAAGATTCTGCAGAATTTGTACAAAGGACAAAGAACATCATTACAGAGTTCAACGGATTCAATCCCGTTGATACTTTACATGTAAACGGTGATGCTACCCAGGGAGAAAATATTGCGGATTTGGGTGGTTTGCTATTGGGAGGCTTGATGCATTTAAAAAACAGCCGAATACAAAAAGAGATGAAAAGATCGGCGGTTTAACTCCCCTGCAACGGTATTTTGCAGGTTATGCTTATGGCTGGATGTACTCAACAAAGAAGAAAGTTTAGCAAGCCAGGTAATGACTGACGTGCATGCACCGGCAAAAGAGAGGGTGAATGGACCAATGATGAATATTCCCCGAGTTTTATGAGGCATTTAATGTAAGGAACGGCGATAAAATGTATAGAAGCAGATAGTTTGAGAGTGAATATCTGGTAGCATCCTTGTCACTGAGCTTGTCGAAGGGGTCATGCTGAAGACCTGCCGAAGCATTGTCGAAGGAGTGTTGAATATTGAATATTGAGTGTTGAATGTTAAATGGTTTTTTACATTCAACGCACCTGTCTGCCGACAGGCAGGTTTACCCGGTTGTTGATTTCTATGACAAGGCCAATAATAATTTTCTGATAAGCAAAGCCTCTGTTTACAACGGCTTATAAAACCCTGGCTATCAATTTATTTCTGACAGCATTAAGCACACTCATTTTATTTTTACCTTCTGATACTTTTGCTTTCATAATAATTTTTCAATCCCTCATCTAATTTTATTCCTGTTAAACTGGCCATATGCAGGTAACTTTTTAATTCTTTATTTGCCATGTGATTGACCTTGTTTTTTCCTCTAATGCTACTGCCGGAGCGATATTCAAAGGGTGCCACACCACTGCTTGCTTGAGCAAACTGGCGATGATTACTGAACAATTTAAACTCGTTTGTATACACAAGTAAGTTTACTGCTGTGACAAATCCAATTCCCACTACCGAGGTAATAAGTTCATATAATCTCTTGAGTTCATCATCATTATCAATGATATCTTTCATCTGCTCCTCAATAGCCTGGAGATCTTTATCCAAACCTTTCATTGTTTTTTTCATTGATTTTTCGAGCATTCTTGCAACTTCTCTGTTGCCGACTTTAAAAAGTTCCTCTACTGGATTTAATAATCGCTTCTTTGTCTCAACCAATCTCTGTCGCAGTGCTGCTAAATGTTTCAGCCTGTCAATAACTTCTCTAACTGGTTGCCATAACTTTACCTGTTCCTTTAAACGATAAGCATATTGAGCTATTCGCATGGCATCTACTTTATCGTTTTTTGCCTCGTTTTGCAACCCTAATGACTTTTTAATTTGTACCTGCATTCTCTACCCATACACTTGCATTCTGCTGACTAAAGAATTGTAACAGCGGATAATTGTACATGCCAGTATGTTCAAGGCAAAACAAAGAATTCTCAATTGAAAACCCATTTTGCTTTTGCAGCCATTTCAACACAGCAGCAATGCCAGCATCGTCATTACTTACTTGCTGATGACTAACTGAGCCTGAATTATCTGCGTCCAGAAAACCAACATCCAGCGTGCTTTTGGATACATCAATTCCAATAAAAAATTTGAATGACATAATGGTTGATTTTAGATCATCGGTTTATGAGTTTCTTTAAAACCTTAATAATAGGCCTAAACCTAAATTTCTATATGAAGCATCTCATAAACAAACAGTAATAGTCTAAATCAACAAATAAGTCTTTAAACTTTTGTTGGTCGCATAGTTCACCATTACTGATTGATGAATTAATAAAATAAAAGGTATTAAAAATTATGAGAGTACAAGTCTAAAGGTTGGTCCGCCTGACCAACAACTGAATAACAAAAGTATCATCAACCTTATTCGATGTTCCAGCATCAGTATTTTTCCATAATTCTTCGGAGCAACAACTGAAAAAGAACAAATATTACTCCTCATGAATTAGCGGCCGTTGCCTCTGCAAGAACTGAAACATTTTGTAATTCTGATTAACTGCAGCAATTTGCCGTGATAAAATAAAAGGCCCGTCCTCGACCGTGTAGGCGGGTAGCTATCGGGATCACTTTTCATCTTTCACGTTTCACATAGTAACCCCACTTAGTATGAATAACGATTAGAGACGGATTTCTGCTAAAATCGCACATCTCTTCCCTAATAAAACAAAGCGGCTGTTGCAATTTCAGTTTCCGATTTGCTACTTTGGATCATCCAATAATCCTTGCACCTATGGTAAAAAAACCCTTAAGATCACTGGCATAAGTCTGCTCGCTTTGCTTGGCCTGCGCCTTCGCCGCTCCATTTGTTTTCAAAAACCAGATCACGACGCTTATAAAAAAGCAGATCAATAAAAGCCTCAACGCAAAAGTTGAATTTAATGAAGTAAGCCTTTCCCTGTTTCGGCATTTTCCAAGGGTGACCATCTCCGTAAGAGATTTTTCAGTTGTTGGAAAAGGTGATTTTGCTTCAGACACCTTGATATCCGTAAAAACCCTGGACGCGTCTGCTGGACCTGAGTAAGTGTGATCAAAGGGCGAGATGTAAGTATCTACGGGTGTTTCTTGAATCGCCGCGTATACACGCACTGGTAAACAAAAATGGAAAAGCAAACTGGGATATTTCCAGACAAGATTCAAATCCGACAACTAACAATGATTCCACCTCGGCCTTTCGCATGCACTTAAAAAATACAGGATCAGCAATGGTTACTTGCAGTATCGGGATGAAACAGCCGGAATCAATACAGGAGATCATCGACTTCGATCACGAAGGCAAGGGTGATTTTGCTGCAGATGTTTTTACTCTGTCTACAACGACAAAAGCTACCGACGCCAATTTCATCTATGCGAACATCCCTTATTTAAAAAATGTAAACGCCGCCATCGATGCAGATATTGAGATCGACAATAAAGACAATAAGTACACCTTTCAAACCGATGATATTATTTTGAACGACCTTAAACTTTCCTCCAAGGGGTTTTCCAGGTTGTGAACGACAGTATGTATGACATGGACATCAGCTTTAACTCTCCCCTCAATGATTTCAAAACATATCCTGTCTTTGATTCCCGCGGTCTACCAGAAAGATTTCGACAAAATAAAAGCCGGTGGAAAAGCAGTGTTTAAAGGTTTTGTAAGAGGCACGTATAGCCCACGGAAATGCCTGCATACAACATTAACCTGGAGGTGGAAGACGGCTTCTTTCAAAACCCGGATCTACCAAAGCAGGTTAAGAATATACAGCTTGCTTTGACGGTGAATAACCCGGATGGAATTACAGATCATACGACTATTACCATTCCGTCGGGACATTTCGAACTCGACAATGAGCCATTTGATTTTAGATTTCTTCTGAAAAATCCTGTGACAGCCCGATTCATCGATGCGGCTGCGAAAGGAAGAATCGACCTGGCAAAAGTTTCAAAATTGATCAAACTCGAGGAAGGCACAAAACTCTCCGGGCTGGTGTGGGCGGATGCTTTTGCAAGAGGAAATCTTTCTGCCATCGAAAATCATTCAGGTCCTTTTGCGGCCGGGGATTTCTCGATATCCAGGACTTGTTTTATTCATCGAAACAATTTGCGCAACCTGTGCACGATGGCAATATGAAGATAGAAATCGAGAATAGCGATGGGATAGCCGACAAGACGTTCATAAATATTACTTCCGGCCACATACAAGTAGGAGAAGATCCGGTTGATTTCTCTTTGTCAGTTCGTAACCCGGTTTCAACTGTTGATTTCGCGGGACATGCCAGGGGCCGGTTGACCCTGGATAATCTCAAACAATTCGTGAAATTGGATCCCGGCACTTCTCTCACGGCGGAATTATGAACGCCGATCTCGACTTCAGCGGGTATAAAGCGGCGATTGAAAGATCTGAATACGATAAGATCACGACGAATGGAAGTGTGGATCTCCGCAATGTGAAATACATCTCCAAAGCCTATCCCACCGGGATTCAACATCATAAAAACAGCGCTTGATTTCAGCGGAAATGACGTCACACTGAATGCACTCGCGGGTAATTATCTAAATACAAACTTTACTGTCGATGGAGTGTTGAATAACCTGATGGGGTATGCACTGAAAAATCAATCCTTGAGTGGCACTCTCAATTTGACAGCGGACAAAATGAATCTCAATGAATGGATTGGTGAAGATACGGTCACGGCCACGACAACTCATTCTGACCCGTTTGCTGTTCCTGCCAACGTCAATTTCCTCATCAATGCTAAAATGGATAAAGTAAAATATGACAAAGTCATTTACAAAAACATCAACGGTTCATTGATCGTGAATGATGAAACAGTTAAGCTGCAAAATGTGAGAACGGAGGCTTTGGACGGTGTGATCAATTTTAGCGGTTCCTACTCTACCAAAACCGATAAGAAGCAACCTGACATCGCTCTTAGCTATGACGTGCAAAACATTGATGTACAAAAGCATTTTATTCGTTCAATACGGTTCAAAAGCTTATGCCCATTATGGTCAATTCCTTGCGGGCAAGCTTTCTTCTCAGCTCTGCGATGACCGGAAAGCTGAACGGCGATATGATGCCAGATTTTAGCAGCCTCACCGGCAATGGCAATTTATTATTGCTGCAAGGCATTTTGAAAAAATTTGCCCCACTGGAGAAATTAGCGAACACGCTTCAAATTGATGAGCTAAAAGAGGTGAGCGTAAAAGACATTAAAAACTACATTGAATTTGCTAATGGAAAAGTTTTGGTAAAACCGTTCAGCGTAAAAGTGAAAGGACATCGAAATGTTGATCGGCGGAACGCATGGCTTTGATCAGTCACTTGATTACCTGGTTCAGATGAAATTGCCCGCAAGTATCTCGCAGGGAACGCAGGGAAGTGCCCTTGTGAACAACCTATGTAACACAGGCGTCCAATAAGGGTGTGCCGATTACCGTCGGTGATGTGGTCAACCTGAAAATCACCATGCGCGGAAATTTAAATGATCCTACGATTAAAACCAGACCTTAAAGAATCGACCGGGGATGCTACAGCTGAATTAAGCCAACAGGCAGTTGATTTCGCTAAGGCAAAAGTCGACAGCACAAAACGTGCGGTAAGAGACTCGGTGAGTGTGATCAAAAAGAAGTAGCAGTAAATCTAAAGCAGGAAGCCGCCAAACAATTATTTGGAAGCAACGATTCGACGGGTTCTAAACCATCCATTGATGAAACGAAAAGAAAGCAGAATCTACGATAAAAATACCTTGGGCGGTCTTCTGAAAAAAAGAAAAATCATAAGATGCCCTGGTCGATAATCCCCAGGCAAAACATCCGGCAAGTCCCGCCGTCTTTACCTCGATAATAATTTGTAAATTCAGATCACATAGACAATCTCATGAAAAGCGGCCGGTTGTTATTGGTCGCCCCAGCGCACCACAACTGAATAAGTTTTATCTCCCTTATTCGATGTTCCAGCATCAGTATCTTTTTACATAGTTCCTCGCAGAAACAACCAAAAAGCGATAACTTTCTTATACAAGATATTTCCTAAAAGCGACGGTTTTAGTGAACTGCAAAGTCAAATATCCCTGATAGTAATTTTCAACTGCATTTTATGCTTAAGTTAGCTATTCCACTTTTACATGTATCAGATCCGATCGCGGCAGAAAAGTTTTATTGCGACAAGTTGGGGTTTCAAAAAGCCTTTGCCTATCGTCCGTTTGGCGAGTCTGGACCTTGCTACTTTGGATTAGAACGTGATGGTATCAGGATTCATTTATCCTCTTTCCCGGAAGATGGCAAACCAGGAGAGTGCTATTGTTCTTATTACCGACGATGTGGACGCTCTCTTTATAAAGAATTTACTTTAAAGAACACAATAATTGATTTAGCCCCAACGGATCAATCCTGGGGAAACAGGGAAATGTATATTAAAGATCCTGATGAGAACAGTATTCGTTTTACTCAATGGTCAAATAAAGAAACCTAAATAGATTATCTTTTCACCGTCCGCCGGAGTCTTTTTAAAGACCCGGGCAAACAATCGAATAAAAGTGAAAACAGGAATTATTGGAGCCGGTGAGATGGGAGGAACTTTGATACGACAATACTCCAGGGCAGGTCACAGCGTGAAAATGGCTAATTCCAGCGGAACCGAAAAGCTTAAAAGTTTAGCTTTAGAAACAGGAGCTTCAGCGAGTTACATTAGCAGAGGTTGTTACTGATGTTGATGTAATTGTTATAACTATTCCATTGATAGGAATACTTAAGTTGCCACAACACCTGTTTAAAAATACTTCTGCCAACACTACGATTATTGATACTTGTAACTACTACCCCATTAGAGACGGCATAATTGAAGACATTGAGGATGGAATGCCTGAAAGTGTTTGGGTGTCGAATCAACTTCAACGGCCTGTTATAAAGGCGTACAACAATATTCTTTATCGTTCCCTGGTAAATTCAGGTCTTCCCAAAGGTACTGCCTCGCGTTTAGCACTTCCTATTGCCGGAGATGACAAACAATCAAAAGATTTGGTATCCATTCTTGTTGATGATAGTGGCTTTGATTCTTTAGATTATGGATCCCTTCAGGATTCATGGAAACAGCAGCCAGGAAGTCCTGTTTATTGTACCTGACTTAACTTTGACTCAACTGAAAAGTCCATTGAAAAAGCAAGAAAGGAATTATTACCTGGAAGACGTGAACTCGGGTTGAAATTTATTTTGAAGCACGATCCTGAGCTGTGGATGGATAGCGTGAAACATAATAGAAGAATTTATGAAAGTGATTTATGATACTGCTATAGGCTGCGGCTGCCCTCACGAAACAATCCTTTTTCGATGGTTCTTCGTTCTGCAGCAACAACTGGACAAAAAAGAAAACTATCTTAGCGAAAACAAGCCATGTCAGAATCTAAAGAAACCTCCCGGCTGGAAGCTTTTTGCGACGGAGTATTTGCCATCGCACTAACGTTATTGATCATTGATGTTAAAATTCCCCGACAGAAAAGATCAATACTCACGGCTGATTTCTGGCTTGCACTCAAGCATATTATTCCATCAATATTTGCGTTTATTTTGAGTTTTATCATCATCCTGATAACCTGGGTTAATCATCACAACAGCTTAAAACTGGTAAATAAATCATCCTCAGCATTTATTTATGCAAACGGCTTTATGCTGCTCACGGTAGTTTTTATCCCATTCCCCAGTTCCCTGATGGGTGAATATATTCTAACGGATCATGCCGCCCCGGCTGTTGTTCTTTATAATTCGACTTTGGCACTCGCAGGCAATAAGTTGGATCCTGTGTAACCAGCGCGGCGCTTAAAGATCAATTAAGCAAAAATGAAAAGTCAATCCTGACTGCCCGCTCCAGCCGGAAATTTGGATATTTTGCGTTTATACTTTATTCTCTTTGTGCAATAGTTGCTTTCTGGTTTCCTTTTACCATTGCCATCATCACTACCATCACCTGGATCTTTTGGTTGATATGGGGGTATCAGCCTCAAGCATGAATAAATGAATCGACAGGTCATGGTACGCTTGTAGTAGAAAATCTTAAACCACAAAGACACGAACTTCACAAAGAAACACAAAGCCAATCTCTGTGTGAAACTTGCGCTTCGTGGTTTACTCTTTCTTTCATGACAATGGAAAATGACGACGAGAGTTGTGTGAGATTCACCCGGAAGGCAACAACTCAATTTTGGAGAGCTTTAAACTTTCATATTTTTATTGAACCAACAGAAGGAGTCCGCCCACATTCGCAATTACATAAATCGTTGTCTGAATTTTTTTATGAACACAGACTTTCATGAAAATCAGGGAAACTGCCAGAGTTGAAACTTTTAGTGATGGTGTCTTTGCCATCGCTATAACACTTCAATTCTTGAAATCAAAGTGCCTGAGATTGCATCATTTCACTCCAAAATGATCTATGGCATGAACTTTCAAAATTATGGCCTTCCTATCTTGCTTTCCTTCTCTCCTTTGGTTTTATCCTGATTGCCTGGATCTGCCATCATGCCTTGTTTAACTTAATTGATAAAGTTTCACCGTCCTTTATATATGCCAATGGCTTTTTGTTACTCAACATTGTGTTCTTACCTTTCCCGACTTCAACGCTTGCAAAATATATTATTTCAAACTATACTCAATCCAGCGTAAGTATTTTACCTCTCCACGTTTCCTTGTAACAGGTATCGGTTGGAATTTATTATATTATTTCTCTCTTAAGCCTGTACTTCTCGTTAAAGAAAGAATTTTTATTGAAGCTATCAAAAACATGCGGAAGAACGCCAAAATCGGACTTATTTTAAATATTGTTGTTACGGTTTTTAGCCTGGTGGTTCCCTCTGATCGCGATAACAATTAATGCAATATTGTGGCTCTTTTGGATCATGGTAAGTGCGAAGATGCTTCGAATCAATAGCCACCTGATATCAATATAATTTTGGTTGGTGTTTGAACTTTATCGTTGAAAAGTTTTGGAGAAGCAAATAAAAATGAAGATGAGAGCCGCTATCCGTTCAACATATGGATCGTCGGAAGTTCTAAGTATAAAAGAGACTCGACATCCCTACTCCAAAGGACGATGAAGTGTTGATAAGAGTTCATGCCACAACGGTGAACAGGAGCGATTGCCATGTGCTTTCAGGCAAACCGTTTTTCATGAGACTCTTTACGGGATTATTCAAACCACGGGCATCAGTCATCGGTACAGATTTCACAGGGGAAATTGCAGCAACAGGTTCGGCGGTGCAATCATTCAAAGTTGGTGATAAGATCATGGGATTCGGCGGAGCGTTCAGTTGCGGTTCTCATGCTCAGTATTTTTCGTTGTCTGAATCGAAAGCAACAAAGATGATGGTGACGATGCCGGGTAATTTAAATTATGAACAAGCTGCAGCTTGCCTTGGAAGGAGCAGTGTATGCGGCAATGCAGGTACTTGGATCAAAACCACAAGCCGGGCAAAAAGCAATGGTGTATGGTTCAAGCGGCGCAATCGGTTCGGCCTATGTTCAATTCTTCAAATCATATGGTGTATTCTGTTACCGCAGTCTGCAGAATGGAACAGGCCGCTTTGATGCGATCGCTGGGTGCAGAAAAGATCATTGATTACACAAAACAGGATTTTACAAAGACGATGAACGATATGATATGATCTTTGATGCGGTGGGTAAAACCAGTTTTTGTCAAATGCAAAACGTTAATGAAGAAGAATGGCATTTTTGGATCCTCCAATGGAATGATCAATTTCTTGTGGATTCTTGTCACTCCATTGCTCGGCGGAAAGAAAGTCGTATTTCATTTTTCAATCAAGATCAATGAAGCGCTTGAGTTTATTAAAGAGTTTGGTCGAAAAAGGAAAATTTGTACCAGTGATTGACAGAACATACCCGCTTGATAAAATTGCTGAAGCATTTACCTATGTAGCTTCTGGTCAGAAAATAGGAAATGTTATAATTAAGATGGATACTTAAGATGGCAAAAGGAAATTATGGCGTGAACGTTGGCGCTAAAAATAAATAAATTCTGAAATTGACTCAGCATGACAACTTCATCCGATAAGCTCGAAAATAAAATCCAGGGAACATGGTGGCTGTTATCACGCGAGGATCGCACAAAGGATGGACAAAAACGAGTTGATCCCATTTTAGGTTCAGACCCGGTTGCTATTCTTGTGTATGCAAACCAATCACTTTGCCGCACAATTCATGAAAAGAGACAGAAACGCAGATACAATCACACGGACTACCGGCGCAGGACAAAATAATACTTCCGCGATTAGCGGTTACGATGCCTACTTCGGAACTTATAAATTAGATGAGGAAACAAACCAGGTTACGCATACGCTTGTTGAGTTCAATAAATCCTGCAAATATTGGCATGACGGTTTATCGAAATCTCGAGGTGGATGGTGATAAACTAATTATCAACTTGAAACAACTACACCGGAAGGGGAACCTGTTACAAGAACTCTGAGATGGAAAAGGATCAGTTAAGTATGGGATAGATCTCCTCAAAATTCATTTGCTTAAGTTATGGTTTTGGAAACAATCCAGTATAAGCAATCCCCAAACCCGGTTCATTTGAATAAATAATTTTTCCATGATCATATTCAATACCGGTGGCAAGATCTTCTTCAAGAAGCAATGGCCCGTCCATATCAGCGTGATCAATTAATGGAAGTAAATGAGCAATGGCAGCAGAACCGATCGTTGATTCATTCATACAACCCACCATGACCTGCATATCCAGGTCTCTGGCTTTTTATCATTCGCAGCGCGGGAGTAATGCCGCTGCATTTGGTAAGTTTTATGTTGATGCCGTGAAAATGATCCTTGCATTTTTCAACATCAGTTTCAAATACACAAGCTTCATCAGCAAACAACGGAAGCGATGATTCTCTATAAAGGATCTTCATGCCTTCCCAATTATCTTTTGCCAGGGGCTGCTCAATAAATTCAACGCCAAGTTCTTTTAATTGAGGAATTAGTTTCAAAGCTGTCTCCACATCCCAGGCTGCATTGGCATCGACTCTCAAAACAGCATCTGTATTTTCTCTCAATCGCTTTTACGATCGCAATATCATCAGCTGTTCCCACTTTCACCTTGTAAATGGGCCAGGGTCTTTCTTTCATCTTGGCGATCATCTTTTCAATGCTGTCAATGCCGATGGTATAATCCGTTAATGGATTTTCCTTTGGAGAAACATCGCCATTCCAGAATTCATAAAGCTTTTTTCTTTTCATTTTTCCATAAAAATCCCAGGCCGCCATATCCAGCGCACAAACCAAAAAGAATTTTGAGGAAAGAGATGATGCAGATAATGCCAGTAACGATCCGGATCAGTGAAAGCAAATTTTTCAACAAAGGTTTTTTTCTCTCCAAGATCTTCGATCATTTTTCTCAACAGGAATGTTGTAATAACTGATAGCGGGAGCCTCACCATAACCTTTCCATCCAAAATTTTCCAATTCAACAACAAAAGTGGGTTGATGAGTTTTTGTGCCTTTTGAAATGGTAAAGGGATGACGGAATTTGAGATCGTATTTCCAGTAATGAACTTTCATAGATCAGCAAAGTTCACTCTCCGAAGGCATGATGAAAATTAAAGCTAAGTTTTTGCGTCGGAACTTAAGTATCTTTGCATATTCAACTGAATAAGTACAATTCAAGTGTGCGACCATGTGTACGATGATATCTCCAATGCGGCAGGTGAGCATCTACCGGCCCGAGTGAACGACGTACCCCTTCAACTCTTCATTGAAGTCGTCTTGTTTCAACAGCTCTTCAAGAGTAAGGTGCATCCTGATATCGCCAGTAATATTTTTGGAATAGCGGGAACATTGATCCTTTCGTCGTTCGGATTCTGCCGGCGCAGTTTTTCGCTCATACCCAATATATCCTGCAACTGGAAAATGCTCCACATAGCCGGAGCAATATAAATGCTGCAACACAACAGCACGATTGACCCAGGCCTCGCAGAAATAAGGAGCACCGCCGTGCTGACCCAGAATATTGTTAAAAAAGCGTTGCGTACGACCACGATCTTCCTCCCACCATCCACGGATGGTGCTCATGTCATGCGTGGAAGGAGTAACTACTGATAAATACGGGGCGTCATTGGGATGAAAAATTCTTTGGTTGTCTCTTTCGGCATTCGCTGGATTTCCAAACTTAAAATTCCCAATTGCTTCATCACGTCAGGCACACAATGAGGAACCATGCCAAGATCCTCGCCGCAGATCAGCATATTGGTAGCTCTTTTTAAATACGGAAGTTTGTGCATGGCTTCCTTTCTCCAGAAATCATCCTGGCGACGAAAGAAATAATCAACGTAAAGATCTCTGAGCTTTTTGCTGCGTGTTCCATTCAAGATAACGGAATGATGAAGTGTTATCCATGCCAAAGCGGAAATGAAATTTTTCTGCTTCGGAGCTCTCTTCTTCAAACAAAATGACATTTGAAATAAGATCTGACAAACCCTGTTTGATGGTTCTGTTCTCATCTGTATCATCAAGGCTGGTAAAATAATCCTGTACTTGTCGTTGAGTGGCTATTCCCATTTCCAGTTCATAATTTCCCTGCTCGTTGGTAACTATAAACTCCCTTCTTACTCTATCAGCATATCCGCCAAATGTGTGATCAAGAATTTCATCATTGATAAATGGTTTGCAATAACGATAGTAGTCAAACCAGATGCCTTTTTCGCCAAATTCTTTCACATCAACAGGTATAGCACGGAACAAAATATCCCATGATACCTTCAATAGCATTCATGGGAATGCTCCATATCCGGAAGAAACCAAGAATATGATCGATACGGAATGCATCGAAGTAATTGCTCATTTGCTCAAATCGCTGGCGCCACCATGCAAAACCATCCTGCTGCATTCGCTTCCAATTATAAGTGGGGAATCCCCAGTTTTTGTCCCTTTACTGCAAAATCATCTGGCGGTGCACCGGCCTGCATGCACATGTTGATACAACTCAGGTGCCATCCATGCATCGCAACCATACCGGTAAATACCGATGGGAATATCGCCTTTCAGCACAACTCCTTTTTATGAGCGTAGTCGGCTGCTTCTTTCAATTGCAGATGCAGATGATATTGAATAAAATAATGAAACGCTATTTCATTAAAAGTTTTTGAAGCAGGGCTGACAATTTCTCCAGATCCCGTGTATCATAAACTCCGTTTGTTTTTCCATTGCTGAAAATCTGAAGTCTCATACTTATCCCGGAAGTAACAAAACGCAGCGTATGGTACAAGCCAATGCTTATTACTTTCAAAGAATGCCTGGTAATCCTCACTGGCGAAACACTCCGTCCCTGACAATTCATACAATTCTTTCAACATGCCCAGTTTGAACTTCATTACCTGCTCATAATCCAGTTCGGCAAGATCATTTAATTGTTTTTTGTTTTCGTTTTAAGGCACGAAGTTTACCTGCATGTTCTTTGCCCGCAACTTCCTCGAGATTTACATAGATGGGATGTAAAGCAAAAGCCGAAATAGCGGCATAGGGATAAGAATCTGTCCAGGTTATGTGTAGCTGTTGTATCATTTACCGGGAGTATCTGGATCAATTTCAGGCCAACTGTTTTGCGCCCAATCAACTAATAATTTCAGATCGGCGAACTCTCCCTACTCCAAAACTATTTTTACTCCTCAGGCTAAACACGGGTATAGCAACGCCTGGCGCCTTTCCAGGTATTATTTGGCAAATGAGCAAATCCATCATGTACTGATCGTGATCTTCTTTTTGCTGGCTCCACTGTACAATGACCGGTTATTACCATTTTCAAACCGAAGAAATTTTCTTCCTTTTTATTGTAGACACCATACTTGTAAGCAAGCGGGAAACTCTCTTCAGAAAGATCTGTTTTAAGTATCCACCAATTGTCCTCCTTGTTCATCAATAAAGGTTTTTCAATGGACCAATCATTCAAAGCTTTTCCGATTCCTGTCAAACACAGCACTTCATTTTTCTGCAGCAATGGCGCTTTCACTTTAAAAATATGCGTGACATGTTTTGGACTTCTCGCCTTTCCCCCGGAAGCGGCTCCATCCAATAATGTTTTTTGAAAAGGGGCAGTAAAGAAGCATTTTCAAATTCGCCGGCATGATTCCACGTATCAATAAATTGCAGTTCGCTGATTCCATTTTTGCAAGACTGGCTGTGCGGTCATTCCCAAATTCAGGTATGATCTCCCCATCATTGGTCTTTAGAAGGTATTTATATCGAAGTTGACCAATTTTTTTCTGTTTCAGCTCAATAGTAGCCACCCCAAAACTCGTCATTGAGATAAGTCATGAGCAGAGCGTTTGACAGGTCATCATTGCCTAACTCCTCCAGTATTGCCGCTTATTAAAAGACTTTGCCCATACTCCGTATGAAAACGCAAAAGAATTGAACTTTCATCAGCAAGCTTTATAGTTGGTTTTGTTAAGAAACGTTGTGTTTTTAGAACACATTAGTTAGCGAAAATAAAAAAAGCTCCATTGAGTGTATTTTTATTTATCCGGTCGGTTTAAGATGAGTTGTATAATGGACTTATCAATGATCTATCGGATGCCCCAGAAAATTAAACTTGAAATAAAAACTGAAATTTAAAATTCAATTTCCTCCCTTATTTTGCACCGCCCTCGCCGGCTTACGGCGGGGTAAACGAAAAAACTTTTACCACATGAATCAAAAAAGAAAATATCGTGGCGCCGCGTGGCTTGTATTTTTATTTCATCAGCAGCATTAGCCTTCGCAATTATCAGCCATTGGCACTGGTTAACTCTTATCATTCCTTTTGTTACGACTTCATTCGTCTGGGCGATGGATATCGTGTGATCCGGTGATCTTTTAATATACAGTTTTACTAATCGCTAAAATAAAAATCCCTTCTGTTCATACAGAAGGGATTAAATTTCTAGATCGTTTATCAAATGAGGATAACGAGAAAGACAATTGCCAGCCAGATCAGCAAACCATATAATGACCAGCGAACGAGTATCAGGACCTACGTCACCTGTTTCTTTTTAAAATAAAGTACAATGATCACGCCCGATCGGTCCTAAAATCAAGACCCAGCAAAAAATCCAAGCAAGTCCATGGAGCCCATGTCATCAAACTTTTTCTGAACATCAGCCATTGTAACTCACCTCACCTTTCTTCACCATTTTTTTACCTTATGCTGAAGAACTTTCAATTGTACTTTTGAACCAGGTTCATTTTTTTGCCGGTAAGCTCCTGGTACTTTTGCGGCGTAAGATCTAAAAATTGTTTGGCACTGATCAGCGATAATGCATTGGGCTTTGGTTCTTTATAATGACAGGTGTGGATGGTGCGACGACTAAACTTGTAAAAGCACTGGCAGTGTTAAAGGTTAATACAGCAACAGCTCCCAACAGAAGAGAGTACAACGGTTTCATAAACTTTGGTTTTAAATAAAAAATTTAGGCAAATTTAAAGATGGAGGCAAATACAAATCTCTTTTTCAGGGAAAAACATGTGCACATAAGTGGATTACTAATTACCTGCATTCAATAAAAAACGAGTCTTATTCAGACTCGTTAAAAACATTGATCGTTTTATCTTCTCATCCTGCCACTGGCTGGACTTCCCGTTTCTCCGGATATTCCAGAGATCGATCAGCCCAAATGAACCTTTACCTTTTTTGTGCAGATCAACAACAGCTATTGTTTCTTTTACTTCTGTTACCAGTTGGTCTAATGTTTCTTTTTCCATCTTTACAAAAGATGGCTTTACATCCAATTTCATAATTATATCCTTTTTAAAATTAATAATGCTGAGCTACAGAAGAAAATCGTTAGGCTAAAGCAGGCAAAGTAAACTCTTCTTTTTTGTAGATATTATACAATGCTCAAATGTGGTGCAAACTTACGAAAGAAAAGTATAATTACGAAATTACGCAACTTGTGTTAAACTGCAGACTTTATTTACTGAGACGAAGATTATAAATAACTGAATACGTTTTTTTATAAATATAACGCTACTCAGTCAAGGTGAATAAATTTCCCTTCATCTATTTTTCCATCTTTCACATGATATACGGTTATGCCGGATGGCATTTGAATGTTTCCCTCATTAGTGGGGCCAACAACGGCTGCGGTTTGCTCAAAACGGGTTGATAATCCTTCAAAAGAAAATTTCTGCTGAAAATGATAATGCCCGACTCAAAGCAAGCGGGTAGTTATGATCTTTAAGAACTGTTAAAACATCCTGCGCATTTGAAACAATATGACGGTATTGTAAAACACCTCTTTCTCTTACAACACTTCCGCCCCGGTCCATCTTCTTCAAAAGGCATCATACTAAATCCACCGCTAAAACAAGGAATATGTTGAAATGTTATGATAGGCGTAGCGGGAGAAACCGTTGCGACATCCTTTTTCAACCATTCCAGCTGAATACTGTCAATGCGTCCATAATACCAAAGATCTTCGAATTCAACACTGTTCAATCCAATAAAAATGAATGCCCCATAATTGAAGGGAATAATAATCAGGACCCAGGTAATAATGGTACATTTTTCTTCCATAAAGTGGATGCTGTTGACTTATTAAGGGAAAGATGCCTTTCTATTCCGAATATCTCATGATTACCTGGATATATACCAAACAGGCGCTTTTGTTTTTGATTTCTGTTAGAAGCAGTTCATATAACCGGGTTGCCTCTGTGTCGGGAACTCTCAGGGCATCTCTTATCAAATCTCCCGTGATAAGAACGAGGTCAGGTTTAGACGCTATCAACGATCTGTTGAAACTTCCGGGTCCTGTCAAGACTTGTTTCGCTGATGTGAGTATCTGACGCGTGGATAAATGTAAAAGGACGACGGAGAAGCAATTTTTACAAGCGGGAAATTGATCTGCGACACATTATTTATCGAATCAACTCTTTGCCACCAGGCCTTTGATTGAAAACCGTTTGGAAGACTTACGAATAAAATACCATAAATGCTGGTGTATTGGATGCGATAAAACCCATTTTCATTGGTGGTGACAACATTTACCTGGTCTGAGACAGCCACATTCTTATCCCTTTTCATTAGCATCTTTTGCGCCATTATATTATTCAGGTCTTCAAAAAATATAACCGCTGACAGAAAAAGGGGAACTAGCTTGCCCAATCGAATGACGAGAAAACAAAAATAAAAACGCAAGGATCCAGGATGTGTATCTCATAAGAACTTTTAGTTGGTTGAGGGTAAAATTATGATTTGATACAAAAGGAAATTATATTTTTATACTAATGGCCATGAAGGAAAATAAAAGTTGATATGAAAAAAGCCCCACATTTCTGTAGAGCCTTTTATATCCTTTAAATCCTTTTAAATCGTGGTTCACTCTTACTTCACTTCCTCGTAAGGAACATCCTGCACACTGTCTCCAGCGCCTGCGCCGGCTCCTTCATTTTGATGTCCATTATCGCCGCCTCGGTTGTTGTGCACCTTGCTGCTGCTGACCACCCGCTTGTTGCCCCTGCTTTGTATATCTCTTCACTAGCTGCAGTCCATGCATTATCTCAATGAAGTCGTCGCTGCATCAATACCTGCTATGTCCTGTTTCTTATGTGCCTCTCTTAACTGCTGTGCAGCATTCTCAATCACCGTTTTCTTATCTGCAGGAATTTTATCACCATATTCCTTCAACTGCTTTCTCGGTTTGGAAAATTAATGCATCAGCATTATTCAATTTCTCTATCTTCTCCTTTTCTGCCTTATCAGTAGCTTCATTTGCCCTTGCATCGTTCTTCATTTTTTTCGATCTCTTCTTTTGGTCAATCCACTACCGGCTTCAATGCGAATTTTTGTTCCTTGCTGGTGCCCTTATCTTTTGCGGTTACATGCAAAATACCATTGGCATCAATATCAAAGATCACTTCTATTTGAGGCACACCCCTTGGTGCCGGTGGAATTCCATCCAGGTTGAAGATC
>ERZ1370068.10861-contig-9521_pt1 | contig 36441 bp, 57 predicted proteins | sample MGYA00561227_ERZ1370068 | MGnify/ENA primary metagenome ERZ1370068 (study PRJEB38410, sample SAMEA6850437) | metagenome | study: Metagenomic assessment of the ecological functions of the soil: analysis of the soil microbiota associated with the... | reverse complement strand
ACAAACGTCAGTAAATGCAGATCACAAAGTACTTAAGTAGATGAACAAAAAGAACCCTAGTGAGTGGTAAAATAACTATGGAAATCAGTTTGGTTCATCGCCTGGATCTGACTTTCAGCGTTTTTAGTTTTCAGCTGGATAGATTTCCAAAATCAGTCGATTTTCTGAGCTGAAACCCTTAGTTTAAGTTTAGCAACAAAGTAACTTTTCTGTGCTGAACACGCCTAGTCCCAAAATATAGTTCACTGAGTTTCCAAAGAGTCGAAATTGTGCCTTTGGAATGAGTTTGTCTCATGAACTTATCAAATGGTTCAGCTCAGTCTAAAGATCTTGAGGCAAGGCTAAAAAAGGACCATGGGGAACTGACTTAGGTGCCCACTGTAAGAAAAAGAAACCTGAGGGTATCAAAATGAAAGTGAAGAGTGTTTCAAGTCTGAGTTTTTCAAATGAAATGCTTTTACTGGAGTAACTGAAAATACTGGATCCCAAAGGAGTCCTGAGCTTGAGGCTGCTGGGATGAATAAAGTCCCATCTGCTGCTTGGAAACCACATCAGGGCTGTGGTAACTGATTGCTCTCAGCATCACAGCAACTATGCTGGAGTGCTGAAAGTTCTGCAAAAAGACCACAACAAAGCATTTCTGATTCTGGCTGGTGAGTTTGAAATGTTTTCAAGCCTGGACCTGGTCATTTTACTGTGTCCCAGTTTTAAGACTCAAATGCTTGTAGACAAAGTTAGGTTCTGCACCCAAACTAAAAGCCTGAGGTCAGCTATTGAGTGTGGTCTGAGCAAAGGTTCTGAAAGCTCAGATAACTGCCAAAACTCCTGAGCCCCAAAGATTTCATGGTCACTGAATTGTCTTTTTTCAAAAGTAGTTGACGCTAATAAAGCAAGTTCAACAAATAGGTTTCAGAATCACAAGCCATAACTGAGAATGACATCTACGTAACCACATGGAAATCGTAATCTTGGACAAAGGAAATCCTGAAGAAGAAAGAGGTCCCAAATGATAGCTGTGGATGAGGAGTTGTGGTCCAGGAGGAAACCTGAGCCTCCTGATCCTGATCATGACAGAGTGCGCCTCAGGTGCTAGTCCAGGTACCCAGCCAGCGAGGCAACAGTGCCTGAGCGCCTGTCTCCTGCTCAATGGAAACTTCCTTCCTGAGGTCCAGGAAAGTAGCTGGCTAAAAAATGCAGTAAGGAGTTCCCAGCTCCTACTAGAACCCATAGGTCATTGGTAAGGAGTAGTTTGCTGAAAAACTAGTTTGATTTGTCCCTTCTTATATTTTGCAAACACTCAAACAACCCAATCAGAAAAGAGTTAACTTTTCTGCTTAGGAAAGAGAAACATGCAAACCCAGAACAGCGCTATGGATGGTGCTAGTCTTAATGCAACATCCAGCAACTTCATTCCCAAACTTCTTGCGCAAAGAATCTGGAGTTGAATGATTTGCCAGGTGATCAGCGAAACAGCCCTCAACGGCGTTGATAATTGACCGCGCCAGCGTGCGTCAGCGCGCAGTGCGTTCTTATCAGCAGTATTCGCTTCCAGCCGGCACTGGTTTAGCGGAACGCCGCGGAACTGAGTTCCGCCGTGGCGAGTCGTGCAGTTGAAATATCTGTTATTTTTATGCTTTTATGTCCATGGAATGCTTTTCCAGCTCTTGGTTTTAGTGGTGGACAGGTGGCTTCTCTCCTGTAACAGAGAGCAACAAAGTTTCTTGATTTGATCCAGTTCTGATCTCACAGTAGCCTGGAACCATGCATCCTTCTTTTGAATAGTAATTCTTGTGCTAAAGAGGCTTAAAACTGGTCAATATGAAAGCTTCCATGCCACTGTTGAGCTCTGATATGCCTCTAACCTGGGCCTGACTTTGTGTTATTGATGTTGGATGGAGGTCAAATAGTTTCTGGGAGCGTGGTTAACCAGTCTTCTAGATCAGGTTCAAACTGAGCCCCATGGATCATCTGAGTGAACCCATCAAACCAGTAACCCAGGCTTCCAGATTTACTGGAGAGCTGGTCAAAGGAGGTCTCTGTCTGGGTCCTGTCCTTGTGTGTTTTCAGGTTTAATTTTTAGTCAGGTCTCAGCAAAACCCAGGAAAGGAAATGCCGTGGACTGGGAAAATGTGGGAGCTTCAGACGCTCCTCCTTGGATAGCTTGATCTTTGACCAAAGTATGGTGTGGATGACTGAGTTGAAAGTGCTTAGGTGGACCTGGGAAGAAAACAGCTTGTTGATCGTGCCTTTAAATGATTCGGCAAAACTGGAGTCCCATAACCAGCAGCTGTAGGTGAGAAATGGAGTCACTGAGGCTCAACGCTAACTTGAGGACTATCCTCAGAACTGCCTTGAAATCAAGGATGACAGGCATCTCTGAACCAACTATAAACTCACCCCAAACTTTTGATTTTTGAACCTGACCCTTAGTCCCTATTCAGTGAAACACTTATAAAGATGTCAGTTTCTGTTTGAAACAGCTGATCATCAGTTACTTGATCCAGCTCAGCTGTGCTGACCTGTCTGAGGTGAGGCACAGTTGTTTCACTTCTGGATCCAGCTTCTGAGACGAGCCGCCACTGGGTGTTGATTCAGTCAGCTTCTGAAACTTGCAAACCTTCCAGCCTGAGTGCTACTTAATAAGTAATTTTGTTCCCAGTAAGACTCAGCTTATAAATTGAAGAGGTATAATTAAATGGTAATTTTTATGGTTTATTTTTCATTCTTAACATTCTGGGATATGTTTGAACTGGTAATGCAAAGAAAAAGCTTACCTGATATCACTGATATCATAGTGATGAAAGATCTGTGGTGCTTGAAATGATAGCAATTTTCAGGACTTAATCAAGTGATCAGGCCAGCAAGTTTCTTGGAGAACATGAGCTGAAACCCAGGACCCATGGAGCTGTATCTATAATCAGGCTTCTAAAATGATGGTTGATGGGGCTGGCTTAATGAAAATAGCATAACCAGATAGTGAACTCACTATGATGAAACAATGGAGCGTAACAAACTGAAAATGCTTACATCGCCAAACGTAATATTGATAATGATCCGTGTCTCTAGCTAGGCCAAATGAGGCATGGTATCATATCAGCTGTTTGAGAGCTTATCCCTCAGGTCTGCTTAGTGCAGCCTCCAGGAATAAAAGTGGTTAGGTTCATTCTGGTCTAGGTGGTGTCTCAGTCTGACCAGCTGAGTCCCATCATGATGATCTTCTGAGCCACAAAGAAACAGATCAAAGGAGTTAGCCTGGAGCAAACTGAGGTGGCTTTTGAGCTGATCCAGCACGTGACCTAGAGGCTTTTTTCGAAAACTTCCGATGCTTTGCAAAGGTGGTTTCCAAATTCGGGAAAACATCGATCGATGACATACCAGCAATTGATATCGTGAGCGCCGTCATATACAGTGGACGCCAAAGGTGATGCGCAAAGAAGAGCTGGTGCGCTGGGATTTAACGATCAGTAACACGCCAACGGACTGACTGGTCATGAGCTTATAACATCGACCGCCAGACGCGGCACACTTCAGATCGTAAGAAATGAGAACATCCTGGAAAGAAAACCTGGGAAATGACATAACTCAGGAAAAGATCCCAGGCTAGCTGGTGCTTCTGTTTTTATTTGAGTTGTATATTTCTTATCTGTCTGTTTATCTCCATAACCAGGATCAGTCTGGCAGACATCACTGATCTCATCTGGTGTTGGATAATATATGAGTGGAGTGAGAGAGTTGAGCTTGATCCCAGGTTAAATGACTGAGGCAGCCAGGTGAATGCCAGGTGAATAGGCAAACATAGTTCATCCTTAGAAACCATGGTGAATCTTCCTTATGCTTCTTAAGTTTTCTTATACTATAAAGCTTAATGATTTAGAAATGAACCTTAGCTTAACTTCATATCTTTATATCAACCTGAGTTTGACCTCTTTTGAGCAGTCCACCCATAGTAACAACAGGCTTCGTTAATCAGCTGATCACCCCACAGTGGCTTCAGCCCTGAAGTTCATCCCACTGTGGAATGAAAATAATTACTTACTCCTCCATCTATATATTTTTGTTTTATACTAGGTTTATTTCGTCTGATTGTCTTCAGAGTGGAACTGATCCCATGGAAACTGAAAATGCAGTGAGTCCAGGTTTGTCCTGCAGATCTGAGGGCTGGCCTCATGGCTGAGGTTCATGAACTGGGAAATCTGATCTCAAATGGCTTGAACCTCTGAACCTGCTCCCGGATGGTTGGAACGTTTCCCGCTGATCGGAACAAATCTGGTAACTCATTATGATATGAAATCAGATCGTTGAACATGATTCTTACCAGATTAGCTTCTAGGCGGAGTGTTGATAGTTTGATGGATCCCGGTATAACCAGTTTCTCCCGGTTAGATAACCCAAGATCAGCCAATGGAAAGAGTCTTCTGACGTTGATTTGGTCAACCCACTTATAAGAACCAGCTGGAGACAGCTGAAAAAGTGGTTCAGATTTCATCCTGAATCACAACATTATAAGAAAAATGCTGAGGTGGAGCTTATAGAGCTTCCTTGCTTGATCCTTCATCATTTTTTGAACTGGTTCTTAATATGCTTGAAGATCAACCTTTTGTGAATTGGTTGCTTTTAACAAGTTTCATGGTGACAGAAGGTTTGATATCTGATCTTATTATATTCTTATAGTTTTATCTGAGGAACTTCTATGAACATTTGAGTCTGTCGTTGAGTGCGAAACAATAAGTTTACTGATCGATTTGAAATAAACTGGAATATTTGTTTTGAATATGTAGCCTGGACTTATAAGCTTCTCGCATACTGTTTTTGATCAGAGAGAGCTGCTGGTAATGATCAGAGATCTTCATATAAATTCATTATCAAATGATATGATCTCATGAGCTAATTAGACGTTGATCTGATCCCTGTTTTTATCCATTTTCATGGTCTGATCATTTCGGCATCCACGCAACGCTTGTTGACTGCTCCTTATAGCTGATAGCTTCGGAATGTGTCTGGAACAGGTCCTCCAGCTTAAAAGCAGCTAAGAGATCAACCTGCTTGTGTACTCCATAATAGTTTGCCCTGAAAACCAGGATATGCCACACCATAATGTAAGCAAATTCTTGGTGATATCCATTTTTAGACATAGAGGGGCACAGTGAGTTCAGATTATCCTATCAGCTGCTGGATCATCCATAGACATCTGTTCCGGAATATCCATAACCCTATCGTAAGATGTCTTATTGTTCTAAGATTGAGCCAGCAAGCCCCAGTTCCAGATCCAAATGGTTTCATAGGCTATTGTCTTAGTCTGATGATCACACTGTCCCCTTAAATCTGATCAGCAACTGACTTGAATTATAATAGTGCTTGGTTTTGATCCCAAAACCAACTGAATTTAGGTCTGCATCAAATTTGAGCTACTTGGAAGAAATGATGCATAACCCAGTATTTCGGTGGCTGGGTTTGAATTGAACCTGCTCCCCAGCCATCGGTCGTCTGCTAAATGCTTGGGAGTGGTTCATGCCTGGAGTTCAGAAAAACAAATTTTACTAAATGATTATCTGGTTCTGTGGCCTGCTGGCTTAAGACTAGTTTGGTTGAACTTGGAAACCAATCACAGGCAATAGAGTATCATCATAACGATCGGCAGGTGTTATCCCCAGCTGAATGACCCTTTGACTGAAGTTTGGCAATACCTATCACGCTCATCGTAAAGCATTTAGGTGAGACTTAAAAACCAGTCTTCACTCCATGAAACTCAGAGTTTATGGCTGAAACCTGTCTCTGTGTGGAGTGGAAGCTTAATGCTCCCAGTGGTTTCAGAAACTGAATGACTGGGACACACCCAGAGTCAGTGGAGTGGATCCTCAGTCTTTATTGTTAGATATCCAGGCAGGCCTGCAGTCTGAGGTCACTCTGCCAGGGGCCCACTGATGCCAAAGAACTCCTATCCTGAGAAACCTTGCTGCTGGAGCTGTTGTCCAATGAGGTCTTTGATGAATTCTTCAGCCACTGCTCTAAGAATGGAACTGAAAGCTCTGTGAGTTGAGGAACTGCTTACTGACTGATAAATTCTGCATGTCCATGGTGGACTTAGCCAAGAGGCTCAGCTCTAAAGCTCTTTGGTCCATGTTTAAAAAGATAAAGCCTGAACCTAAGAACTCCTTCCTCACTGAGTAAAGACTTAAAGGCAGAGAATCTGCTAAATAATGTGGCTAAAAAATCAGGCTGGGAGGTGGCACTGCTGATAACCATTGAGTGCAACCTAAGAGTTGTCAGAGCTGGCTTATTAAATCTGGTGGAAATAGCTGGAAATGTCCCATGGTGCTGCTAGAGAAACCCCAGGAACCTGAAACACAATAAACTGAGCTTAAATGGAAACCAAACAGGAGAAACTTCTTGATCCAAAGGTGAAGATCGTCAGCATGAGCTGGAAGGAGAAACAGGTGAACTGGAGCAATCAGAAAAAGAATGAGACATGTGTCGAGCTTCAACAGGGTGTCGGGGGGCACGACCAAAGCGGAACCATTAGCGGAGCTTCAGCCGCGCGACTTCAGGAATCGATATATCACTTGGCGTTGCGCTGATCATTCCAGGCTTATCCCGTGACGCTGAGGCGCTGATCAGCTTCATCCGAACAACACGAGCTTAAAGAGTTGAGAGTATGATGTCTGCGAGACGTCTGGCCCAAAACGTTAACCAGTTGAGTTATTGATGAGCAGCAGCGTCTCAGAACGGAACCATAGCGCCGCGCTTCTGATGGTTTTAAACATGTTGGTTGCTGGAATCGCTGAAACTTATAGAAACTTCTGGATCCCAGGCATCGTACTTTTCTGAACGTTATAAAACTGAGTGGAAGTTCCGTGGAGATCCTGAACTATGCAGCTTGAAGGCTGAATGTCCGATCGTGCTTGGGTGATATAAGGTAACGCTTACGTTCGAAACGTTATCTGTAAATAACCCAGCTGTTGTTTGTTGCTGGGGAGTGGTACAAAGATATCCTTGTGAACAGAAGAAACCATACTTTTGAAGGATAACAACAGTAAAGTTGTTAGAGAGCTTTAAACCATGGAAAGGTGAGTTATGGTCCTGGGAGTTAGGAGACTAGGCTTGAATCGAGTTGATCTGACTTTTGATGTGAAACCCAGGTCGCCAAAAACAACTCCACGAAACCGATGATTGAACTGTTGAAATGACACCCAGCTTTTAACTTTTGCTGGAGGAGGCTGGATCTTAGGCGTCCATCAGGTCCATGATCCAGCCTGGAGAAACCCAGAGTTAAGTGAGGAAAAGTGATATCTGAACCGATTCTTTAGTGTGGTGCGCCTGGCTCATCTAGCTAACGTTTTCAGTATATGGTGCTTATATGTCTGCGGTGGTTGAACAAAGAGGAAGCGTGAATTCTGGCGAGTCGCCGATCTGAGTTTTATAACTGAACAGGTAACTCATCTCGACTTGAGCGCTGCGTGAAACGAAACGAAGGCCCAGGAACAGTCCAATTTGATCAAAACCTAGTAAATTTCCTGGATGGTGGTACAAAGTAGCAACTTCCAATGTGTTGTTTAAAAACCCCTGCATAAAACCCAGCTGATCCAGAGGTATTGTGGAGCCAGCCCCAGTGTTGGTCAACATATAACTTAGGCAGCCAGGTAGTTGAACCTGATCAGGTTACAAACCAGAAATGCTCTGTTTATATGGAATAAAGGTGGTGGAAATTCATGGTTCCATGAGGTGAATAACATCAAATCCAGATATAATGCTTAACCGTGAGTAAATCATGGATGGTCTGTGGAAAAGAATCACGTGAGCTTAGCTATCTGGATCTTGAGGTGACGTCTCGATGTGAAACCCCACAGGCATGGACTATGGGTGGAGACCGTAGGCGGAAAATGCTTCGTGCCAATCAGCTTTAATAGAAATGCAAATTTTGATACAAACTTTTGTTTCATAAGAAATTCTTAAGAAACTAGTGGAACTAACTCAAAGGAAACAATAGAACCTGACTGTTTTGAAACTTAAGTGTAGAGCAAGAGCTATATTTATCATTGATGTAATAACATATGGCTTCTGAGCTTCAGTTCAGGCAGAGCATCTCGTGGCGGCGGCACCAACTTGTGGTCCAAACGCTAATCATTTATGTATTACTTTTATGTTTTGGTACCCTTCAGTGGTAAAGTGAGTGGTATATTTGGAATGCTGGAGCTGGAGCATCACTAGTGGAGCTGATCCAACCTGATTTCAACCTCTGAGAGTTCGGAAAAAGATCTCCTGTGGAGCACAGCTGACTCCTGATCTGATGGCCTGATCAAGCATGGTATGCTTCAAAAAGTCTTGAACCCATATTGGGAGAGGAATATAAAACCAGACAAACAATTATAAAGAAAAGTGGACTGACCTGAAATTTATATCCTTGATCCCTATAATCACAAACCCATGATGTGCTGCAGTTTAGATATTTCTTATCGTTTTGAACGTTTGTTCTGTACGTTTTGATCTAGTCAATAACTTCTAGTCTTGTAAATAATATTTGTAAATAAATGGATCGTAACCGTAATCGATCGACAACCGTTATTTTCAACGTTTGATCGTATTCTGAGCTGTGGATGGAATGGAAATACTTTTCAAATGCAGGAAGGTGTGTCGAAGTTTGTTCAAATAGTTGAAACCAGTTAGTTCCAGCTCCTGCTTGAAATGTCTGGCACAATGAGCCCATACACGTCAAGACAGTTCCTGACGAAGAGCGCGCCTTCTATTCAAAGGAACTTACGATATCGAATTCGATTTTCCGTTTGGCCGACAGGAGCTGGAAGGCGTCGCCTATCGCACGGATTACGATTTACTCCAGCATCAAAAGGCGAGCGGTAAATCGCTCGATTATTTCGATGAGGAAACGAAACAGCGATTTGTTCCTCATGTCGTTGAGCCAAGCGCCGGCGTGGACCGCACGGTGTTAGCGCTAATCTGCGAAGCATACTCGGAGGACGAAGCGCCGGATGAAAAAGGAAAGATGGAAACGCGACTTGTCCTGCGCTTCCATCCGCGGATGGCGCCGATCAAGTGCGGTATATTTCCGCTGCTGAAAAACAACGATCAGCTGATCGCGAAGGCCAAAGAGATTGTCGATCTTCTACGGGCGCACATGAACGTCTTCTATGACGAGAGCGGGGCGATTGGACGTCGCTATCGGCGTCAGGATGAAATTGGCACCCCTTTCGGCGTGACAGTCGATTTCGAAACGCTAGGAGAGAAAAACGCTGCGTTAGCGGATACGGTTACGTTGCGTGAGCGGGACTCGATGAAACAAGAGCGTGTGAAAATCAGCGATTTGGCGGATATGCTGATTTCGCGGAATTTCTTGAGGAATGGACCTCGAAGAATTCCGCGAGTACTGCCTCGCGCAAAGCGTGGTGTTACCGAGGGCACGCCGTTTGGTGAGACTGTTCTCGCTCTTCAAAGTGGCCGGTGAAAATGTTCGCACTGGCCGCGCTCGATGAGATTCCAGCAACGGTCAATTTGAAAGTGCGATCCTGATGTGGCCCTCGAGTTGCGCGATCGATACGAGCAGGTGCGGCCCGGCTATCACATGAATAAAAGGCATTGGAACACGGTGGAGATCAGCAGCGGAGTTCCGGAAGCAGAGTTGCGCAAAATGATCGACTGCTCTTACGATCTAATCGTGAAGAGCCTACCGAAAGCGGCGAAGGCACAACTTGCGCGGGATCGCTAATTGAGGGACGTGCGCCGTCGCGTCCCAAATATTCGGCGCACTCCACCGCAAGCGAGGCTCACGCTACATTGCCGGCGCCGTGTATAACTTCGCGTAATTGCACTTCAGCGATTTCAATCTGCAGGGGCATCGCGCGCGACACGCAAAAATTATCGGGCGCGTCCGTGAGCGCGACTTCGAGGCTTCCGGAATTTTCGGCCGTTGCACGCAACGATTGTCGATCTAATAATTGCTGCACGGCGACCGCGCAGTTTTTCGCTGAATCAACGAGCTCGACTTTGACTCCAACAAAACGAGCAATCACACGGGCAAGCAACGGATAATGGGTGCAGCCTAGCACCAGTGTATCGACTCCGTCGCGCATGAGCGGTTCAAGATAGCGTGCGATAATCTGGTCGGTCAGCTCGTCTTCGAGCCAGCCTTCTTCGATGAACGGAACGAGCAGCGGGCAAGCCCGCGCCGAGATGTCGATCTTGGGATCAGCTTCGCGCAGCGCTTTTTCATATGCGCCGCTTTTGATCGTTGCGCGCGTTCCGATTACGCCGATGTGCCGATTGCGCGTCGCGGTTGATCGCCGCTTGTGCGCCCGGTTTGATCACGCCCACAACCGGAACGGAGAGGGTTTTCTCCAGTTTCGGCAACGCTATCGCCGACGCCGAGTTGCATGCGATCACAATGGCTTTCACGTCTTCATCGACCAGCATGTTTGTCATCTCGAGGCTGTAGCGCTCGACCGTGTTCGCACTTTTCCCGCCATACGGAACGCGCGCCGTGTCGCCGAGATAAAAAATTTTCTCGTTCGGCAGTAAATCGCGCAACGCCTTAACCACAGTGAGGCCGCCGATTCCGGAATCAAAAACACCGATTGGACGCGAGTCTCGCATGGAATCGCAAAATCACGGTTTCATGAAGAAACTGCAAGCGCGTCCTACCTTTCATTTTGCAAACATGCTCCGTCTTCGGATGATTCAGTCGCGAATGACTGAGCTTCCAAAAACCTACGATCCCGAAATCGGTCGAACCGAAAGTGGTACGCCCGCTGGATCGATAATCACGATTTCGAGGCGGATCCGACTTCGTCAAAGCCGGCTTTTTCAATTGTGATTCCGCCGCCGAACATCACCGGCGTTCTCACGCTCGGGCATGTGCTCAACAACACGATCCAGGATATTCTCGCGCGCCGGGCGCGGATGCAAGGGTTTCGAAGTCCTTTGGCTGCCGGGCACCGATCACGCCGGGATCGGCACCCAGACCGCAGTCGAAAAGTATCTGCGACAAACAGAGAAGAAAACGCGTCACGATCTTGGTCGCGAGGAATTTCTCCGTCGCGTCGTTGGATTGGCAGGATAAACATGGCGGTATCATCATCGAACAACTCAAACGCTTGGGCTGTTCATGCGATTGGTCGCGGCAACGCTATACGCTCGATGATGATTATGTTCACGCCGTCCAAAAGGTTTTTGTCGATCTTTATCAGCAAAGGCCTGATCTATCGCGGCCGACGGATGATCAACTGGGATCCGGCTGCGCAGACCGCGCTCTCAGACGAGGAAGTCATCTCCAAGCCGCAAAAGGGAAACCTTTATTACGTCCGCTATGAAATCGCGGAAGAGCCCGGACGTTTCATTGAAGTGGCGACGACTCGACCGGAAACGATCATGGCCGATACGGCGGTGGCGGTTCATCCGAACTGACAAGCGATATGTCGATCTGATCGGCAAACATGCGTGGCGTCCGCTCGCGCGCGAAAAACTTCCAATCATTGCCGATGAAGCGATCGATCCGGAATTCGGCACGGGCGTTTTGAAAGTGACGCCCGCGCACGACAAACTCGACTTCGAGATCGGCCAGCGCCACAACCTGCCCGTTGTCGATGTTCTTGACGCCGGATGGTCGGATCAATTGTCCGGCCGTTCCGGAACTGCACGGGCTCGATCGATTCGAAGCGCGCGAGAAAGCGGCGGAGTTATTACAGGAGAAGGGTCTGCTTTCGAAAACCGAGCCGCACGAAAACAACGTCGGCTTCAGCGAGCGGAGCGAAGTGCCGATCGAGCCGCGCATTAGCGAGCAATGGTTTCTCGCGTTATCCGAAAACGAAGGAAGCGCTCGCCGTCGTGCGCGATCATCTCATCCGCTTCTTTCCCGCGCACTGGGAAAAGGTTTACGCGCAATGGCTGGAGAACATTCAGGATTGGTGCATCAGCCGGCAGGTCTGGTGGGGACACCGGATACCGGCGTGGTATCTGAAATCTCAAACTCCAAGTTCCAAATCCCAAATTTACGTCGGGATTGAACCTCCAACTGATCACGAAAACTGGACGCAGGATCCCGACACCCTCGACACGTGGTTTTCATCGTGGCTCTGGGCCTACGAGACGATGGATGACGAGACGCGGAAGAAATTTTATCCAACGAGCGTGCTCGTGACGGCGCCGGACATCATTTTCTTCTGGGTTGCGCGCATGATCATCGCCGGCCTCGAGTTCAAGCCGGGAAAATCGGAGCGCGATCGAAGACAACATTCCGTTCCGCGACGTTTTCTTCACCGGGCTAATTCGCGACAAGCAGGGTCGCAAAATGTCGAAGTCGCTCGGCAATTCGCCCGACCCGCTTGAGTTGATCGGCAAATATGGCGCGGATGGCTTGCGCTTTGGTCTCATGCGCATTGCGCCAAGCGGTCAGGACATCCGCTTCGATGAAAAACAAATCGAAGAAGGCCGCAACTTCGCCACGAAACTCTGGAACGTGGCTCGTTTTCGCCAAATGCATGGAGCCGAGCGCAGCTGCGCCGAAGATCGACAATGCAACATTGTCGATCTTACTCGATCGAAGTCCTAGCGCGACTTGAATGAAACCATCGACGCAATCGATGCCGCTTATCGCGAGTATCAATTCAACGACAGTGGCGCAGCGCCTTTATGACTTTGTCTGGAGCGATTATTGCGACTGGTTCGTTGAGGCAGCGAAGACGGAAATTTTTGGTGAAGACGACGCACGGAAGAAATCTGCGCTCGCGGTGATGGACTTTGTGCTTTCGGCAGTGTTGCGATTGCTTCATCCATTCATGCCGCACATCACAGAGGAGCTTTGGTCGCTTGTTGGGATTTGGGAAAGATTCGATTCAATTCGCGCGCGCCTCCAGAGAAGATCGCGATTGGACGATGTCGATCTTGCAAGCAAGCGGCAGCCTGCGTTTCCCGTGTTTACGAAATCGTGCGAAGGCTGGCCGCAACCTTCGCGCGGAAGCTGAAGTCCCATCGAACAAGAAAGATGCGGTTATATTCTTACGCAAGACAGAGCAAATGGATTTCTGACCAGCTTGGCAACTGCTACTGTCGACTGCTGAACGCAGAAGAAGTAGAGTTGGATCAGCAATATGAAGCGGAGGCAGGGACGTTCCTGTCGCGGTCACCCGCTCGGCGAGCTTTTCCTGAGCGATTGCAGCGGAGACACAAACGAGCAGAGTGCGAGCGACTCGACAAGGAAATCGCGAAAGCTCGAAGCCGAATTGCAAACAGTCGCAGGGCAAATTGAAAAACAAATCTTTCGTTGATCGCGCTCCAGCAGCCGTCGTTGAGGAACATCGACAACGTCTAAAGGATTTCAGCGCGCAACTGGCAAAGTTGAAGCAGGCGCGCGCAAGGCCTGAATTAAAGATCACTTTGTGCTCGTCGATCTTGGCGCCGCGTAATGCGAAAGAATTCTTGCAGCTCGGGCGTGTAAAAGGTTCCATCGTATTCGCGATTCAGCTCCAGCCAGACGCGACCGCGTGGCGCTAGATATTTGGCAAGATCATCAAGAAGAATTCCCATTCCGGCACCTCCCAAAGATTCGGCTTGTTTGTGGTTGTTGAAAGCAGATCATGAAGGCGGTGATGAGATCAAATTTTTCTCCGAGATCGGGAAGGGGAGTGAAAGGCTCAATCCGCGAGATAACGCGACGGACTCCGAGCAGGCGTGTGATTTCCGCAAACATCGGACAGGTAATCCACATCGAGACCAAGTCCCTTATGCCCGAGCAATTGTGCGATATGCAGAAAATATCCGGCGCCGCAGCCAAGATCGAGAATGCGCTTGGGCCGCGCCAAATCGAGTTCAATTTCGCGAATCCGGCGAATGTTGATGTCAATCCAGCGGTCAAGATCGAGATATTTCGGCCAGTCTTCGCCTGGATTTTCGACGGCGTAGCGTTGGCGGATCTGCTTGAAAATCGGCCCATCGATTGTTTCAATAATCCGGCTGGTCTCGAGCGGAAACCGGGTTCGGTGAAAAAACCTGCAGCGTATGTTTTCTTGCGCTGGCTAATCCCTGGCCGCTTACGAGTTTTCTTATTTTGTGACTGAATCGCATACCCAGATACATCGCACTTTGTGGCGCGACGCAACAACTTCAACTAAATTACAAGCCGCGATGAGCCTTTGGAAAAAGCTGCTCTGGTGCGCCGTGACGGTTCTCGGCCGTGGGGCGGTTTGTGATTCTTGCTCTCTCACGCGGGGAACAAATCAGCGCGCTCTGGATCATTGTGGCTGGTCTGTGCGCAGCTTCCGATCAGCTACCGCTTTTTACAGCAAATGGCTCGCGACAAAAGTGCTCGTGCTCAATGACGAGCGGGCCACGCCGGCCGTCCTGCAAAACGACAGCAAAGATTATGTGCCGACGAATCGTTGGATGGTTTTCGGACATCATTTTGCGGCCATCGCCGGTCCGGGGCCGCTGGTTGGTCCGGTGCTGGCAGCGCAGTTTGGTTTTCTGCCCGGCACGCTCTGGATCTTGATCGGCGCAACGCTCGGCGGCGGCGTGCACGACATGATTGTTCTTTTTGCCTCGATCCGGCGCGGCGGCAAAACACTCGGGCAAATGGTGAAAGAAGAGATCGGGCGCGGGCGTTGGTGCTGCTCGCGCTCATCAGCGTGCTGGCGATCATGATTATCTTGCTCGCTGTGCTCGCGCTGGTCGTCGTGCAAGCGCTCGCGGAAAGTCCATGGGGCGTTTTCACCATCGCGATGACCATTCCGGTCGCGCTGATCATGGGAATCGGCTTGCGCACGGGAAAAGTGAACGTGATGGCGATCACGATTTTCGGGTTGCTCGGGCTGGCGTTTGGCGTCTGGGGCGGACAATTTCTCGCGCACTTTCCTGCAATTGAAGCGTGGTTTCGACACGACCAGAAATGGCTGGCATGGGCGATCATGATCTACGGACTGGCGGCGTCGATCCTGCCAGTGTGGATGCTGCTCACGCCGCGCGATTATCTGAGCACGTTCTTGAAGCTCGGCACGGTTGCCATGCTCGCGGCCGCGCGTGGTGCTGATCCACCCGACATTGCAAATGCCGGCGATCACAAAATTCATCGACGGCAGTGGCCTCGTATTTGCCGGCCCAGTCTTTCCCTTTGTATGTATCACGATCGCCTGCGGCGCGGTCTCAGGTTTTCATTCTCTCATTGCCTCGGGCACAACGCCGAAAATGCTGCGACGCGAGTGCCGAATACGCAATATCGGTTATGGCGCGATGGTGACCGAAATGATGGTTGCTTTGATGGCGATGATCGCCGCGTGCGTGCTGCAACCGGGCGAATATTTCGCGATTAACACGAAGGGCACGCCGACTGAAGTCGTCGCGAGAGTTTCCGCGGCTGGCTTTCCGGTGACCGAACAGCAAATGCACGAAGCTCGCCACGAACCTCGGCGAGTCCACCATGTTCAATCGCGCGGGCGGCGCGCCGACTTTCGCCGTCGGTATGGCGCACATGTTTGCGCGGGTCTCCGCTAGCCCGACCGCGCTGCGCGCTTTGGTATCACTTCGCCATCATGTTTGAGGCGCTGTTCATTCTTACAACGATTGATGCCGGAACACGCGTGGGGCGATTTTTGCTTCAGGATTTTCTGGGCAATCTCTGGCGTCCGCTTGGCAATACGCGTTCGTGGAGCGCGAATCTCTTCTCGAGCGTGTTGCTGGTGTCGGCGTGGGGTTGGTTTTGTATGCAGGGCGTCATCGATCCTCTCGGTGGCATCAACTCGCTTTGGCCGCTGTTCGGATTGGCAAACCAATTGCTGCTCGGTAGTCGCGCTCTGCCTCGGCACGACGATTCTGATCAAAATGCATAAGAGCAAATACCTTTTCGTAACGTCTGTGCCGCTTTGCTTCATGTGCGCGGTCACATTTTCGGCCGGTTATCTGAAGGTCTTCTCGCCGGATCCGAAACTCGGTTTTTGAGTGGCGCGCAGTCACTTTTGCGTGAGGCGGCAGGAATTGTCGATCCAGTCAAGGCAGCTGATCTGGCGCGGCAAGCAGGTGTCTGGCGATTCGATGCGTTGGTCGCTGTTTTCTTTCTCGTCCTCGTGCTCCTGATCGTGCTCGGCTCGGCAAGACAGTGGTGGCAGCTTCTACGCGGAACCAAGCGGGTAGTTCTGCACGAAAGCGAATTCGTCCCGATCAGCGCTGCGCAACTCGCAGAGTTTTAGCCGTTCCTGTTAGGGGATTATTTGTAAGAGATCCGAGTCGGCGATGTGCGAAGACCTCCATCTGGTTTCGCACAGATTTCATCGCATCTAAAGTCGCGCGAACCTTGAGAAGATTTGCGTTGGGGATTACCAAGCGAACTCAAATTTTAGCGGCAGCGACGCTTCATCGTTCATCTCAACAATGCGTTCGATTAGCTATAAACGCCGACGAATAAATCCCGGTCGTTGACATTAAGCGCCGCCGCAGTGCGCCTTTTTACGGCAATGGTCTGAACGCGTGGTCAAAGACGTAATCGGCGACGCGTCGGCCTTGTGCGATGCCCTGCGTTTTGTCGAAAGACCAGTGAATGCCGAGATAAATTCGGCTCTGGCCGTTTTTCTTCTTCCGCTTGAGAAAGAGATGAGAAGGTGCGCGGCATGATGCGGACGGATCATTCCCATTATGGTCTTTGGTGAGGCCATTGAACTCGTCAGAAACGAATGTAGAACGCGATGGCGTCGGTCCCGAAGAATCGGCGGAGAGTTTGGAAGAGCGCGCCACCGAAGCCAGCGTGACCGGAGGGATAGGCGGGAAATGGCGGGGTGAAAATTTGGTGCGTTCAGATTGCTAGCTGGCGCGCCAAGTGGTGAAGGCTCCGATCGCCTATCGTTGCACGATTACCATCGCCTGCGTGAGTAGGGCCAGTTCCGGGATCCGATTCACGAATGCCGGTGATAGGGCGCCAGAAATCATAAAAATATTTCGATTCCCACACTGACATGCCTGCGTCGGCCATTGCCGTGTTTGTCAACGCCAACAGACGCCGCAAGATCGACTATGCCCAACTTCCTTTGATCAGCGATCTGCACGGCGATCTGATTGTAGAGTCGCGGCGGCGCACAGAGACTAGGCGCTGCCATCGTAAGCCCAGAAGGTGCCGATAAAAGTTTGTTCTGCGGTGCGTTGTGTCGGCGTCACAACGCCGTCGCCGCCGATGGCTTTCACTTCGATATAAGCGGTCGTGTATTGCGCGCTTGTCATTGCAGGCGGCGGCGGAACGCGAAACTGTTGCGACGATTCCAAGACGAATGTATTGCACTCGCCCCAGTGCGCGCCAAGAGCGAGCGGGATCAAGCTAATCGGATCCTGACGCCAATGCCCGGGGAGATCGCTTGTGAAATAATCGATGCCGACTCTAGGCTCCGGGATCTGCGAGCCGTCGTTGAGTCGCAGAGCAAGAATGGCAGCGGCCGCCCGCCGCCCTAGATCAATGCCGTTCATCTTTTCGGTTTTGCTTTTTATCTGAGCGAGATCGTTAGCCACCAAAGAATCGAAACTCGCTGCCTGCGATGGAAAAAGCGCGACAGAGCGTGTCATGTGCGGCCTGACTGACAGCCGCATCCATGGAAGCTGCGCCTTGCGGCGCGGAGACCGCCGGTCGTAGCTGTGGTAACCGCCGAGCAAAGCATTCACTGCGTCGAAAATCGCGATGTGCAACAATAGCCATTGCCCGGCTCGAGCGCGCTCCCGGCCCGAGTTGTTCGCCGAACACTCGATTCTCGCCAAGGGCAACCGGCGTATGATCGAGGCCGGTCGCGTTAATCGCGATTTGATTCCACCGGTGAACAGAGTCGAGCCCCTTCTGCGGAGCCTGGTTCAAGTAAATGGACTGCGCTGGAGCAAAGCGGGGTCCGAGCGCGTTGCGAAAGCTGTCAGCGCGTCCGCCGGTGACGGCAGGGGAAACAAAGCGTGAAAGCAAGAAAGAGTGCGGAGGATAATCTCATCTGGTTAATGGGCCGCGATTTGAATTTGCCATAACGATGTTTGTGGCGAATGGCGAGGATGCTGACTTTTCCTTATGCAGCAGTCAACTCAATCTGAAGATGAGCGCGCAGCAGAGGCTTCAACGAACCGCAAAATTCGCGTTCCCTGAGGATCTGCACTACTTCCGGAGGAACCATCCGTTCCCACGTGCCATCTCCAGACTGCAATTTGGCCAATGCGTCGGGCACGTATTCGCCGAATCTCGAGATTAAGATTGTCCGTCCCAGCGCGCCGATAATATCCAACTCGAGCGGAGAAAATCAGCGTGAAATACGCAACTCACGATGTAGGCATTTGCCGGGTTCTCAACCTAGCAAATGTTCTGGAGCAGCCTCGAAGGGGCTTGGGATCGCTCGAGTTTCGAAGATCGCAGACAGCCGCTAGAGGCGCACTAATTCCGCGCTCTTCGCCGGAATCCATCCGCGCAAATTATTCGGTAGCGCTGCGTAAACCCAGTCACCGCGTGTACTCAGGATCTTGATCTCGCTGCCCGGAGGTAATGCCAGGACGCTGTTGGCAGTATCGGCAGTCGCGAGTCGCGCCTGCACTTCGCTACCAATGACAACCGCGAGGGCGCGGCCTTTGCTGCCATGGTCAATTTCGTAGATCGCGAAAATTGCCAGGGCAAAGACTGACAATGATAAGATCAACAATGCGATCACGCGAGCTGATCGTCGTCGTGTGAAGATCAGCCCAACAATACAAAAAGCTCCCGCCCAAAAACCGACCGCTGCCGTGGCGCTGTATTGGTTAACGTTTGCAAATTGCAGATAGCGTTCCGGCCAGCTCTGCTGCATCTCGAGTGCGCGCGCTTCATCGCGCGCGATCTGCAAATTAGCGGCGGCTTCAGGATGATGCTGTTCCAGCGCGAGCGCACGTTCATAACTCAAGATCGCCCGGCCAAAATCGCCCGTGCGAAAGTAAGCATTGCCGAGGTCGTAAAACAAATTTGCGCTTAATGGTCCTGAGCGAACAAGCGTTTCATAACCTGCGATCGCTTCTTTGAAATGTCCCTGCGCATATTCTTGATTCGCCCTATCAAAATCCGTTTGGGCGAATGCCGATGCAGCAACAAAGATGCAAATCGCTGCGCAGCAAAGGTCGACAAGAAGTTTTCCAGACTTCATACGTGCAAATGTTCCACCAACTCGAGCACGTCGCGGCGGTTCTCCGGAGAAATCCGTTCCGAACCGTTGTGGGCCCCGCTATATTGGAACTCGTCGCTTTGTTCGAATAATCGTCGCAATCGTTCGCGCGAATCCGCGCTTAATCCGAACGTATCCGCCGCCGTCTCAGCATCGACGGTGTTTGGATCGATATTGCGTGCCAGCGCGGCTTTCACTCGAACGACCCTGGAAGCCTCCGCGTAATATTCCCGTGGCGATACATCATTGCGGCGCAACTTGCGCATCAGTTCAGCAGCTTCATGGTGCAACGCCGCGATCCGGCGCGCCTCACGGTTGTCGATCCTGGCTTGTCGGATTTTCCATCCAGCGAACCCAAGTAACGCAAGCAACGGAATCAGCTGGGCCGTCCAGAAAATTGGACGAGCGTAAAGTGGCGTGAACGATTGCATTCGCCCCCGCTCATTAAGTTGATACAAAATGTCCTGCTTCGCCGCCGCTGCTGCGGCTGCAGCCGGCATCGTTGACGGCGCCGGCTGAGATGCCACCGGTGCGGGAGCCGCTACCGCGCCGCCTTGAACATCAATGAGCGATCGGATCGCTGCGCAGCGTTACATATTGCTCTTTGGCTGGATCGAAATACGAAAATGCGAGAAGGGGAATGGTCTGCTTCTTTTCATTCGGCGAAAGGACCATTTCGAAAGTCTTCGTGCCACTAATTCCGACCTCGTCATCATTCTTGAACTTGGAAGACGGCGGATATTTGTGCCAACCGCGGTCGTCTTCCACCGCCGGCGCATTAACGCGATCGAAATTACCGCGTCCGGAAATTGTCGATGTGACAGTAATCGGATCGCCTACTTGCACACTCTTTGGCTTTGCATCCGTCGTCATTGTGAAATTCCCGATTGCACCCGAAAAGCTCGGCGGCGCATTTTGCGGCAACGGTTTGACCTCGAAAGCGACGGGTTCGCTGTTAATCTCAACCTCGCGCCGCTCGCCGAATTGGCTGAATGGGTCGGAAAGAACGGGTCGGAGAATGGGTCGTCGAGATTAAACAGATCAAAGGGCGAACGAGAGCGCGGTGCGTTTCGGTCTTCGCGCGGCCAAAACTTGCGCCTTCGCTTTGATGGGCCCGATTTCAAATTTTCCGGCGCGCGCGGCAGCAATCGCCGTCTTAAATGTCACCACATCATAAGACTCTCCCGTTAATCGTCTCCAGGTTTTCACCAGATTGCTGTAGCTTCTGCGCTGTAAATCCTTGCCCGCTGATCTCGGGCCCTTCGAGCAGCTTTGGGTGCGCGCGTGGATCGAACCCCAGCCGAATTTCGACCGGCACTATTTCGCCAACGTAGGCAGTTTTCTTGGGCACAATCAATTCGGCGAATACAAGTTTGGCTCGCATTTGCCGGCTGCGCGTTTTGGTTAGAACGCACCGAGCGACCAGGCGAATCAGCAACGTTTAGCCTCAGCTCCGGCGTGCGCAGTGAATTGCTACCCACGCGAATTGTTTGAGGCGGGATTGTGAACCGCCCCGCTTGAGTGGCAGGATTGTGTAATTGTAAGTCACGCTCAAGCTGGTCGTGAAATTGCGCATTTCGAATTGGCGCGATGTTCCAGTTGCGTGAATCTCAAGCCGTCGACCGAGATGTTCTCCGGCGGTTTCGAATCCCCGCGCCGCTTACCTTGATTTGCAACTGGACCATTTCCCCGACAACGGCTTCCGAGTTACTCAACACCGCGGTCACATTCGGCGAATCGGCAAATGCAACGGCGTTTCCTGCCAATGCGATCAACACGCCAAGCAAGACTGCAATGGGAATCCGTGATCCGTACATCGACATCTCAATCAACCATCAACCGTGCCCACCTACCAGTCGTTATAGACACGGCGCGCAGCCCTGCGTTCATCAAGTTGCACGCGCGCTTCCTCGTCCTTCATCGACTGCAAAAGCGACTCTGCTTGACGTTCGGTCATTTGATCTTCCTTTTCCGGTTCGGCCTCGGCGATCTGCGCATTTTTATCGGGCGATTTTTTTGATTCGTCTTTGCCAGCTCCTTTCACTTCACCGGCAAATTTTTCTGAGGCGATTCTGTTGGACTAGCAGAAGGCGTTGCATTTTCTTCCGCTCCCTTCGCCGCTTCCGGGGAGGGCGATGGCGAAGGCATGTCGTTTCCTTGATCGCCGGGAGTGGGAGAAGGCTGTTCGCCTTCACCTCGACTGTTCCTGGTTTTGCTTTTCTCGCCCCGAGACGGGGAAGGTGAAGGTTGGCCGCCCTGTTGTTGTTTCGATCGTTGCGGCTCGTTCTTCGCTTGGGATTGATCCTTCTTTTTCTCCTCTTTGATCCTGACCGCGCGCCGGATTCGTTTTGTGATTGTTGATCTTGTTTTTGCTGCTGTCCGTCCTTTTGCTGTTGCTGTGACTGGCTGCTGCTGCTGCTGCTGTTGTTGCTGCTGCTGCTGTTGCTGCTGTTGCTGCTTGCTGTTGCTGCTTGTTGCTGATCCGTTGCTGCTGATCTGCTGATTCTGCTGATTCTGCTGGTCTTGTTTGTTCTTCTGCTGAGGCGATGGTGAAGGCGAGGGCTGCTGCTGTGGTTGCTTCTTTGTTCTTTAGTTCCTCGATTTTCTCTTTCACGTAATCGTAATTGTCCTTCGCCTCTTTATTTTGCGGGTTCGAGCTTGAGCGTCTGCTCATAATGCTCGAGGGCATTTGTCCAATCGCTCAGCTTTTTGTCGTCACTCTTCTGTGTTTCGCCGCGCTCGTAGAGCGTATTGCCGAGGTTATAATGGCTCTTGCTCTTGCAGGCCGGTATCAGGCGAGAGCAGAGCCTGACTAAAGGATTCCAGCGCCTTGCCGTATTCCTGCGATTTGTAGGCGGCTGCGCCGGAATCGAATTGTAGCTTATCCTCAGCGCGGGATTGCGGATGCGTTTTAAGGTTTGCTGAAACTGGCTGTAAGCATCGCCGAATTTGCCGTCGCGATATGCGTCCAGCCCCGGGGCCGCGGCGAAACCGAACTGACAAAGAGCGATCCATAATGCTGCCGCTGCAGTTGCGATTTTTGCTGGCGAGCGCGAGCGTAAACTCTTTCGCGCTGCGCTTGCGCTCACCAATCAAGATCGACAAGGCGAGCGCGATGAGCGCTGCGCCGAGCGGCCACTCGTAGCGTTCAATTGGCCGACGCGACAGACGCACGTCCATCTCGGCCGCTTGCATTTTCGCAAGACCTTCGGTGTAAATCTGCTGCATCGTGCGCGGACCATTTTCCAAATGCAGATAAAATCCGCCTGCGGCCTGGGCGATCTCGCGCAACCGTTTGTCGTCCAGCTTTGATTTTACGACCTGACCTGCTGAATCTTTAACGAAAGCCGTTTCGCCATCTTCGCCGTTGACCGGAATGAGCGAGCCCTGTCGGCGTCCCAACGCCGATCGGTGAAAATGCGCACGCCAGCATCAGCGGCAGCCTTTGCGCATTTTCACGGCATCACCGCTCAACTCCTCGCCATCGGTAGAAAATGACGAGCGCGCGATTTCCCATCGCGCTTTTCCCGAAACTTTGCGTCGGCAAGGGTGATGGCCTCCGAGATATTTGTGCCGCCTTCAGGAATCGTCTTCGTATCGAGATCGTTGATTGACTCCGATCGACGGCATCGTAATCGATCGTGAGCGGCGCCTGCAAAAAGGCGCGGCCTGGCAAATGCAATCAGACCAACACGATCGCCTTGTAACTCATTGATCAGATCCTGGCGGCAAGTTTGACGCGTTCGAGCCGGTTAGGCTGGCACGTCATTGGAAAGCATGCTGCGCGACGTATCGACCGCGATCAGCAAGTCGAGCCCTTTGCGTTTCACATCCTCAAACGTGTAACCCCAGCGCGGCTGCGCCAGACTGATCAATGGCAAGAGCAAGACCGAGCAACTGCAACGCGAATCTCAGCATGCGCCGTGGACGATTTACCGTTCCCGCAAGCTGCGGCAGCAATCGCGCTGAAACAAACTCGCGCAAGCGAATGATCCCCGCGCCGCTCCGCACGAATAAACAACGCGATCAGGCGATCAGGATCACAAAGCAGTCCCCGCAAAGCACATTCGTGCGGTGCGCCGAAAGCTCATAAGATCGATCAATCGTTCTTTCACGGCAATTTCTTCCAGATCGTTTGCGACAACAAAATCTGCGCGAGCAGCAAACCGCAACCGCTCATCAGGCAGAGCGGAAAGAGATCGCGATATTGCTGGTATTTTTCACGCTCACGGTCGATTTCTCCAGCTTGTCGATGTCGCCGATAGATCTGTTCCAGCGATTTCGGTATCGGTCGCCCGGAAGAACTTGTCCGTCGGCAATTTTCGCGACCTCCCTCAGACCCGTTTCGTTAAATTCCACGCGCTGGTTTTCGTAGAGCATATTGCCCAACGCGTCGGTGAGCGGCCCTCTGGGAGTAAAGATCGGGGCCGGTGCGATTCCATTGATTCCGGCGCCGATGGCGTAGAAGTGAATCTTTAATGCTTTCACTGCTTCGGCGGCGGTATTCGGCGGAATTTTGCCGGCATTATTTTCTCCGTCAGTCAGAAGCGACGAGCACGTGGCTCTTTGAGCGTTTGTCATTCAGCCGATTGGCCGCCGCCGCCATGGCCGATCCGATGGCAGTGCCGTCTTCGACCAGGCCGATCCGCACTCTCTCCAGATTTTGCAAAAGCCAATCGTGATCCAGCGTCATTGGACTCACGACATACGGCCGCCCGGCAAATGCAATGATACCGATGCGATCGTTCGGCCGGCCTTCGATAAATTTGCGCGTGACTTCGCGGATCGCATCCACGCGCGTCGCCTCCTGGCCGCCGATCGTAAAATCTTTCGTCAGCATCGACCCGGAGACATCGAGCACGAGCATGATGTCGATCCCGCTGGCTTCGATCTGGGTGAGACTCTTGCCGAGCTGCGGACGCGCGAGTGCGATGACGAAAATCGCCAGCGATGCGAGCAGCAGTGATCCGAAGAATTTTCCCGGCGCGCGCCGCGCTCTGTTTTCCAATTGCGCGAAAGGCAGATGTCGATGAGAACGTCAGCGCGGCAGCCGGCCCGCGTTTCCCGCGCAAATACGCGAGCAATGGAATCGCGAGCAAGAGCAAGAGCAGCCACGGACGCGCGAACGTGAGCGCACTGTTTGCTGTCCACCAATCAAACAGTTGCAAGTTGCGCCTCCTTTCACAAATCGGGTTGCTTCTTCTGAGCAACAACTGGCTGTCCGCCGCAGTCGCTTCATGACGCGCGAACTTGATCAGGTCGCATCGATTCAGAAAATCTTCGAGCAACGACTTCTCATCGCTCGAAAACTGCGGCGTCTTTGCCAGCGCGTTTAGAAATTCAACCGATGTTTGCCGCGTCACGGGCAAGCCATGTTGCTCAGTTACGTAGCGACGAAGAATGTCCGACACGCGGATGCTGAACTGATACGGATTAAGCCGGTCGATCTGATCTTGCATCTGCTCGAGCGCTTCGAGTGCGCGGTCCGCGCGGCAACTGAGGCGGTTGCGGCCGTTTGCGTCGCTTTGGCGATCAACCAAACAATCAATCCGATGATCGCCAGGGCAAAAACGTCCCGACGAAAATCAGCCATGGCGGTATCAGCGAATAATCGACCGGTGGCGCAATATCGTGAAATTCTTCTGCCGCCAGAACGCGACATGAACAAGATCGACATCGTCACTCACCGAATGGACTAAACGGCGTTCGCGTTGTTTGAAGAACGAGCGCAGCGCTGGCAAATAATCCTTTCCTGTCTGGAGCGCGATCGCGTCGATATTATTCCGCCGGAGCGTGCGCGACAGATCCGTTTCGTGTTCGTCGACCAGATCGCTGAAACGCGCCGCGCGTTCCGCGATCGGCCGTGTTGATCTCGATCTGTTCGCCGGTCTCGGCATCTTCCAGCGTGATGATGCCAATGTTTGGCAACACCTTTTCCCGTTCGTCGCGAATATGGATCGCGATGAAATCGTGCCGTCGTCCGCTCACCGCGAGCGCCCGCGAGAAATCCGGCGCTTGAAAATCCGAGATGAAAAATACGACTGCGCGCCGCGTCACGATGTTGTTTAGGTAATCGAGCGCCAGCGCCGGTTCTGTGCCGCGTCCCTGCGGTTCGAAAAACAGAATCTCCCGGATGAGCCGCAGCGTGTGCGACCGGCCTTTCTTCGGCGGAATAAAAGCTCGACGCGATCGGTGAAGAGAATGAGCCCGACCTTGTCGTTGTTCCGGATCGCGCTGAAACGCGAGCAGACAGGCGACTTCCGCGGCCAACTCGCGTTTCGATTGCGTGGTGCTCCCGAAATTTCCTGAAGCGCTGACATCGACAACCAGAATCACCGTAAGCTCGCGTTCCTCGGTAAATTTTTTCACATACGCGGTGCCCAGCCGCGCCGTCACATTCCAATCAATCGTGCGAATTTCGTCGCCCGGCTGATATTCGCGCACATCTTCAAAATTCATCCCGCGGCCTTTGAAGACGCTGTGGTAATCACCGGCGAAGGCAGTCTCGACCAAGCCGCGTGTCTTGATTTCAAGCGTGCGGATTTTCTTGAGGATCTCGGCCGGAGTTTGTCGCCCTTCTTCCATCGACGAACGTCATGGCACCGGCAAGTCCTGCGAAAATCCGCTCGATAATCGTTTCGCTCGTGACCGACTCCGCCTCGGCTTCGTAGCTGACGATGATGCGATGCCGTAACACGTCCGGGCCGATGCTTTTCACATCCTGCGGTGTGACGTAACCGCGGCCGTTCAGGAAGGCGTGGGCGCGCGCGCCGAGCGCAAGATAAATCGTCGCCCGCGGCGAAGCGCCATAACGGACGAGTCCTTCCAGCCTCAGGTTGTAGGCGGCGGGCTCGCGCGTCGCCCAGACAACATCGACGATGTAATCTTTCACGCGGTCGTCGATGTAGATGCTGTTGACCACGTCGCGTGCGGCGATGATCTGCTTTGGGTCGATCACTGGATCCACTCGCAGATCGGGCGCCGATGTCGCCATCAGATCGAGAATCTGTCGCTCCTCGGATTTTTGCGGATAACCGATATTCAACTTCAACATGAAGCGATCGAGCTGCGCCTCCGGCAACTGATAAGTCCCTTCCTGCTCGAGCGGGTTTTGCGTCGCCAGAACCAGAAACGGATCGGAAAGCGGATAAGTCTGTTTCGCCGATCGTGACCTGCCGTTCCTGCATCGCTTCGAGCAATGCGCTCTGCACCTTTGCCGGCGCGCGATTGATTTCGTCGGCCAGAATTAGGTTCGAAAAAGCGGTCCGAGCTTCGTCGTAAATTCGCCGGTGCGCGGATTGTAAATGAGCGTGCCGATCAAGTCCGCGGGCAAAAGGTCGGGCGTGAATTGCAGCCGTTGAAAGCCGGTTTGAATACACGCGGCCATCGTTTTGACCGTGAGCGTTTTGGCCAGTCCGGGAACGCCCTCGAGCAGGATATGACCGTTGGCGAGCAGGCCGAGCAAAAGCCGATCGACCAGATATTTCTGGCCAACAACCACATGACCAACCTGCTGGCGCAGTGCCGGAATCCATTGGCCCAGCTCCCGCACTTCCTGCGTAATTTCCTGCGTCGATTTCATACGGTGTGATGTCAGACAGACGCGACAAGGAGAATGTTCGATCAAACTGCTGCCCAACGAACGCCTGATCGAGCAATTACTTTCGCCGCTTTTCCTGACGCGGACGACAGCGTCAAGATGATCGGTAGCCCGGGGTAAGGTTGCGCTTTGCGGATACGAGCTTCGAGATAACGACGGTAAGTTTCGCTCAACAAGCGAGGCTCGTTCACAAAAGGACGAACTCCGGAGGTTCGACTGCGGCTTCCGGATTACCGCTCGCTTGCGCGGCGTAAAAGAGTTTCAAGGCGTCGACCGGAGACCATCGGCGGCGGATTGGCGGCAAAGCCGACGCGGAGCAATCGGTTTAGAACCCCGGTGCCGATGCGCTCACGCGCTGCGCGCCGAACTCTTGCGATGAGCGCAAATAAGTTGTCGATGTTTTCTCCGGTTAGCGCAGACGCAATCAGGACCGGCGCATAATCGAGAAAGAAAAGGCGCGCGCGCGTTTCATCGATGAGTTGCGCCATCATCTTCTTTCATTGCGCTTCGGTTTGATCAAATCCCATTTATTCAAAACAACGATCGCCGCTTTGCGCGCTTTTTGAATCAGGCCCGCGATCCGTTTGTCCTGCGCGCGTCACGCCCATGGTAAGATCGACAATCAGCACGCAGAGGTCGGCGCGGCGAATGCTTCGCTCCGCGCGCATCACGCTGAAAGACTTCAACCGAGCTCGAGTGTTTGCCGCGTCTGCGGATTCCAGCAGTATCGATAAAGAGAAACTGCTGACCGTCGCGCTCGTAAGAGATGTCGATGGCATCGCGCGTTGTCCCCGGCAGTTCGCTCACAATGGCGCGTTCGCTGCGCACAATTGAATTGATCAGCGAAGATTTGCCGACGTTGGGGCGGCCGATGATCGCGATGGAAAGTGACTGGCGACTAGTGACTGGTGACTGATCGATTGCCGAAGGCGAGGGGAGAAGTTGATCGATTGTTTCGATCAATTCGGAAATACCGCGACCATGTGCCGCGCTGATCGAGAGGCTCTGTGAAAATCCCAGCGATGCGAAATCGAATCGCGAGATTCTCGTGTTTCTCGCTGTCGATCTTGTTTATGACCAGGACGACCGGCTTCTGTGATTTGCGCAGCATTCGCGCGAGTTCCTGATCGAGCGGCGACAATCCGTCTTTAGCATCGACGAGAAAAAGCAGAAGGTCGCTATCGTGAATGGCTTCTTCGACGGCGTGGCGAACTTGCCTCGGACAATTCTGATTCGCCTGTGCCCGCAACGCCGCCGGTATCCCAGAGAACGAACGGCTGCGTTCCGCGGTGCAGACCGCCGAGATCCGATCGCGCGTTATGCCGGGTTGATCGTGCACGATCGCGATCTTGCGTCCAATCAGGCGATTGAATAATGCCGATTTACCGACGTTCGGTCGGCCCACGATCGCGACATTCGGCGATTTGTTCGTGCCGTTCATCGCGGAAGAACGACCGGACTCAATCTACTTTTGCGTGTGCGTGGCCCTCGGCCTGCAACTGCCGCACCCCATCCATGACGTAAATGATTCCGGAGATGAACGTGAACACGCCGGCGGCGATAACGACGTAGAGCAGGGGAAGAAAATGAAGTTGCAACATCACCCACGCGATCGCCGCCATTTGTAAAACAGTGGCGACTTTGCCGGTCCAACTTGGTTTCACATGCACTTTGCCGTTGAGCAAATGCAGTACACCCGCGCCGACGAGAATGACAGCATCTCGCGTGATAACGAGAACGGGAAACCATGCCGGAAATCTTCCGTAATCGGGATCGATATCGCTCCAATTGCTGATGCTCAAGGTGATGATGGCGCTCAAGAGCAAGCCTTTATCGGCAATCGGATCGAGAATCGCGCCGAGCGCGCTGCGCTGTTTGTAGCGACGCGCGACATATCCATCGAGTCCGTCGCTGACGGCTGCGACCAGAAAAATCGCGATCGCGGTAAAACGCTGCCATTCGAGCGGCTGGCACCGCGCTGAATGCTTTGGCCGTAATAGATAGCCATCGTGACGAAGACCGGAATCATCAAAATCCGAACCACCGTGATTTTGTTGGCAGTCGTCATAATGCGCGCGCGACGATCAAAGGTGAAAGCCTCGCTAAGGTTGCAAGCAATTTGGCCGCCCACGGATGCATCCCTGCAGCCGTCGTTAGCCCGCAAAGTCTGCAAGCGACTCGTTGTCCTACCGGCGTCTCGGATGCAAACGGTGTTCAGATCGCGGTAGAAGCAAGATACCGTTTGCCGCAGCAGCCAGTGCCTATGCCTCAATCGCTTCAATTAGGTTTCGAGAACAGCAGAAGCCGCCGTGGGCATTGCTTCGTGCCGGCCTTCACAGAATTCCTCGATCATCTTCTTGTTGAACGCCGGGATATCATCTGGCTTGCGGCTGGTCACCAGTCCGTTGTCCACCACGACTTCCTCGTTGATCCATTTTCCACCGGCATTTTTCACATCGGTTTTAATTGCGGGCCACGAAGTCAGCGTCCTGCCGCGCACAACGCCGGCATCGATCAGCACCCACGGCCCGCATGACAAATAGCCGCTACCGGTTTGCCTTCGCGAAAGAAATGACGCGTAAATTCGAGCGCATCGTCATTCGAACGCAGCGCGTCCGGATTCATCAGGCCGCCGGGGATCATAGAGCGCATCAAATTCCTCCAGGGCGCGCTTCGTCCAGCGTTAGATCGACATCGAATTTGTCGCCTTTATCGGCATGATGCATGCCCTGGATTTTGCCCGGACTTCAGCGAAACGATTTTCGTTTCTGCGCCGGCCTGCGTCGAGTGCCTCGCGCGGTTTCGTCATTTCCACTTGTTCAAAACCATCCGTCACAAGGATGGCCACTTTTTTCCCATCGAGTTTTCCGTGCCATAAGATTTCCCTCCTGTTGATGTTGATTAGATCGTCAGAAATCGACTCTAATAAAACTACGAAGCGCAGGCGCGCGTTGGACGTAGCGCGCGAAGTCCTAGCAATCCGACTGATATTCCGTTCGCAAATCTATCGTTTCACTTCACGAAGGAACCCCTGGTGCCTTCTAAACTTTGCGAAAAGAAACATGCATCCCAAAGTCGTGTCGATGACAGCCGTCATTTCTCAATTGAGAAAGGATTTACGACCAAAAGCCGGATGGGGTGTGCCGATGGCATGGCTGACGCTTTGTATCGTGCCGGAGCTCGACCTGGCTGGTCATCAAGGTGGGGTTGCGCGATCTGCCGCCAGTTTCCTACGCCGCGATACGTTTTGCTGATCGCGGTCATCGTTCTTCTGGCAGTTTCAGTGGACGCGTCGATTATTGCCGGCGCGCCTCCGATTACGTGCTGCTCGCTTTTACCGGCGTCGTGATGTTCGCCGTCAACTACGGGCTGCTTTTGGGGGTGAGCTTTATGTTTCGTCCAGGTCTGGCCGCGGTGCTGCAGGCGACAATTCAATCTTTGGCATGGTGTTCGCCCACCTGATGCTTCCCGCCGAACCGATGCGGCTGGCTGAAGTCGCAGGCTCACTCTCGCGCTCGGCGGGGTGGCGATGATTTGCGCGCGCGCTTCTCGGTTTCAACGGACCGATGGCATTCTGGGCTGGGCTCGGAATTGTCTTCGGAGCCGCGGGCGCGGCGTTCTCGAACGTGTTGCTCAAAGCGCGCGCCTGCGGGTGGCGCCAGGAATGATTGCGCAGCCTGGCAGATGATTTTCGGGGCAGCGCCTTTGCTCGTGACTGGACTTGTCGTGTGAAGGAAATCCGCTGCGCTTCCATTGGGCGCGTTATCGATCTTTGTGTTGCTTTATCTCGCAGTAATCGGTTCTGCGCTCACTTTTCTGCTTCTGTGCTGCTTCTGCCGCGAATGTCGGTGGCAAACTGCAAACTGTCTCGTTGATCCGCACTACCTGGCGCTGTCGTGAGGCTGGGCTGTCGGCGGAGAAAGAGTTTTCGCTATTGTCGCTTCTGGGTGCCTGTTTGCAGCACCTGCCGGTGTCTGCGGATGATTTTCCGCAATAACCGAAGTGGCGAAGCGAACAACTCAACAGCCCGACAAAGCGCGGCTCACGCAGGGATGATCTAAGCGGCTGAGAGCGATGGCGGCGCGCGGCGCTCCGTTTGGAATCTTGAATCGTTCGATCTGCTCTTTGATTTCGTGGACGAAGCTGGCTGCGCCGGCGCCGTTTACGACCCGGTGATCGAAGGTGAGCGAGAGCGTGATGACTTCGGCGGTTTCGTTTTTGTTTTCCGTTCGGAATCAGTTCGCGATGGGCTGACGCCGACAAACAGCGTGCCGACTGATGGCGGCACGACGATCGGCGCGCCGGCTCTGACGCCGAACGCGCCGAGACTCGTGATCACGACCGGCGCGTTCATCGCATCGACACGGCCGCCGCGGGTTGCATCCACAGTCTCGTTGTAAATCTTCACGAACTCAGGCCAGCTTTTCTTGTTTGCTTGCGTTATCACCGCGGTCGCAAGACGATCGCCTTCCAGCGCGACGGCAATGCCCAGATCGAAATCGTCATTCTCGATGATGCGATCGTCTTCGAGAATCAAACGGCGGAATGGCGCGTGCTTTTCCATCGCGCGCACAACCGCCCACGCGATCATCACAGAAGGGAGGGGGCGTTCTTGCCATTTTCTTTTTCGCTGCCTCGCGCGCCTTCCGAATTGAGTCCCAGCGCGCGTCGATCTGCAGATTGGCAGGAATAACGCGGCTGAGTTTGCGGGTGATCGTGGGCGAAAGCGCCGGCTCGATGTTGTAGTGGCGGGCGTGTCCTCGCGCGCGATCCTAGCTCTTTGCAGCCGGCGACAGCCGCCTCTACAGTCTTTCCATCGCCGGAGGCTTTTCGCAGCAGTTTGAAATTGATCGGCGACGAAGCTTCGCCGGTGAGAATGCGTGCCGAGCTCCTGGCCGATGTCGACGGTGTCGCCGACTTTTGTTTTCCATTCGCCCATCACTCCGGCGAATGACGACTCGAATCGGATAAACCGCTTTGTCGGTCTCGACTTCGCAAAGTCGGATCATCGAGCGCGATGGGATCGCCCGGCTTTTTCAAAAGCGAAACAATTTTCGCGTTGCGAATTCCTTCGCCCATGATCGGAACGGTGATGCTTTGCGCGCGTTGTTTCGACATGTCGATTTTCGGCCGTAGTGGCGCGCTGTCCTCAGGCGCAGGCTCAGCTTCTTTGCGCGCATGCGGCCGCAGTCACGCCCGCGGCTACAGCGATCGCGCGCTCGTGTTTCGTTGAAACGGATCGCTTGATCGCGGCGACGATGCGCTCGACGTCGGGCAACGCGGCGTATTCGTAGATCGGATTGTAACCGATCATGACGTTGGCTTTGCTCACGAGAATCGGCGGACTGATCATCGTGTTCCAGAGTTCCGGCTGTGCCTGTGACGTGCGAGATGATCATCTGACCGACGCTGCAATTTTCCGTGTCCTCCTGCACAACAACGAGCCGTCGGGTTTTGCGCACCGATTCTTCGATCGCGGCTTTGTCCCACGGCACGATTGAGCGCAGATCGATCAGCTCGACGCTCGTCGTCATTGTCGATCTTGGCGATCGCTTCGAGAGATTTCTCGACTGGTGTTGCCCCACGCGACCAACGGTGACATCAGAGCCGTCGCGACGTTTGCGCGCCTGGCCAAGCGGCACGGCGCGAATTGGCTCTGCGATTCGTGTTCGGCCCAGAGCAGATGTTTCGGAATCAGAAAGATGACCGGATCTTCGCTGTGCATCGCGGTCCAGAGCAGATCCGGCTGCATCTTCAGGCGTGCTCGGAATGACGACGCTCAGACCGGGATAATGCGCGAGCGCCGATTCGTTCGCCTGGCTGTGCCACAAACTTCCGCCGGGAAGATAAGCGCCATACGGCGCGTAAATCACGGCGGGACATTTCCAATTCCCGAACGATCGCCAGCGCAAAGTCGAGATGTTGGTGACGAGCTGGTTGAAGCCCGGATAAATGAAATCGATGAATTGCAGCTCGAAGACCGGGCCGCTTGCCGTAGGCAGCGAGACCGCAGGCGACGCCGAGAATCGTCGATTCAGCGAGCGGCGAATTGAAAACCTGCTTCGGAAATTCGGTTGAAAGCTTTTGCGTAAGACGAAACACGCCGCCTTTTGGATCTTCGATGTCTTCGCCGAAGATGATACGGCGCGGATCTTCCTCGAGTCCGGCGCGCAATGTTTTGTTCACCGTGTCGCCGATGCGATATTTCCCAGGCGGCAGGATCTCCTTGTCGATCTTCGGCGGCGGTTTGGTGACATTAGCGAGAAGCTCGTTAGGCGAAGGATCCTCGGCTTTTTCCGCTTCGCTATACTCGCGGCGAACGCGCTCCTTAATTTCATTGTCGATCTTCGCGAATTCCTCGGCGGTGATCACGCCTTCCTCGATCAGTTGATCTTTCCAGCATTTGAGCGGATCGCATTTTTCGAGCGCCTGCAATTCTTCCGCGCTGCGATAAAGTTTTTGATCGTCGGAACTGGTGTGACTGGAAAGCCGTTCCATCTTCACCCAGAAAAAGCACGGCCTGTCGCCGGCGCGGATTTTCTCGAACGCTTCGCCGTCGCGTCGTAAACCTTCTGGACATCGTGTCCTTCGATCTGCTGCCAGTCGCTCGGCTCAAGAACGTCCGAGCGCGAGCGGATTGGTCTTCCGCGTCGGCATGCTGATGCCGTAGGCGTTGTCTTCGACGACGAAGAGCACGGGCAAGTTTCTTTCTTTCGCGAAACAGACCGCTTCGAAAAAATCGCCCTGGCGCGTCGCGGCGTCACCGACCGTGGTGACAACGAGATTTTTTTGCCATCGAGCTTGATGCCCCAGGCGATGCCGCACGCGGGAAGAAGCTGCGAACCGGTCGGCGTCGGCACACTCCAGATGTGCAGGTCTGCGTTGCTGTAATGCGACGGCATTTGCCGGCCGCCGCTTCCGGTATTGCGCTTGGCAAAATATTCGAGGCCGAGCTCGCGCGTCGTCATGCCGCGCCCGAGAACAAGACCGCGATCGCGATAATACGGAACGATGTAATCGTCCGGCTCCATCAGACATCGAAATCGCCGCGAGCGCCTCGTGGCCCATTCCGGAAACGTGAAAATGTCCTTTGCCCTGACGATTCAGATTCTGCTCGCGCAAGTCCGCGTGGCGGCTCTCCAGAATCGTGGTTAAGAGTCGCAGCTTATCTTCTTTGCTGAGCGCAGGCATACGGCTTGATCTTACAACTGCACTTGCGGATCGACAATCGCGCGGATTTGTTTCGAATAGAAAATGTCGATGCATGCGACAACAGCAAAATTGAAGCGGAGCAGGGGAGTGATCGAACGTTACCGCGAATATCTTCCGGTTTCTGATTCGACGCCGATCATTTCCGCTGGGCGAGGGGACTACGCCGCTGATTTATTGCCCGCGATTGAGCAAACGGGTCGGCCGCGGCTGCGATGTTTTCGTCAAGAACGAAGGAGTCAACCCGACGGGTTCGTTCAAGGATCGCGGCATGACCGTGGCTGTGTCCAAAGCGATGGAGCGCGGCGCAACAGCGCTCATCTGCGCTTCAACCGGGAATACGTCGGCTTCGGCGGCGGCTTATGCGGCGCGGGCGGGAATTTCGTGCGCAGTGATTTTGCCTGCTGGAAAAATCGCGAGCGGCAAATTGCTGCAGGCTTTCGTTTACGGAGCAAAAATCGTCGCCATTGACGGCAACTTTGATGACGCGCTTCGAATCGTGCGTGAGCTTGGCGAGCAGCGATGATTTCGCCATCGTGAATTCGATTAATCCCGACCGAATCGCCGGGCAAAAGACCGCCGCGTTTGAAATTGTCGATGATCTGGGCGACGCGCCCGATTTTCATTTGCTGCCGGTCGGCAATGCCGGAAACATCACCGCGTATTGGGCCGGCTACCGGGAATATCATGCGCGCGAAAGATCGACAAAGTTGCCGGCGATGATCGGCTTTCAAGCCGCTGGCGCCGCGCCGATTTTTCACAACCGCATCATCGAAAACCGGAAACGATTGCCTCGGCGATTCGAATCGGCAATCCGGCGAGCTGGAAACAGGCTCGCGCAGCGATCGCCGAATCACACGGCGCGATCGATGTTGTTAGTGACGAAGAGATTCTCGCTGCGCAGACCTGGCTGGCGCGGCACGAAGGAATTTTTGTTGAACCAGCGAGCGCGGCGTCCATTGCCGGGCTTTTCAAATGCTGCGATTCAAAGGAGGCGGCGTACTCATTTCAAAAGATTCCGGAGGGAAGCCGGATTGTTTGCACTGTCACTGGACACGGATTGAAAGATCCCGATGTGATCATCACGCAGAATGAAAGAATTAAAACCCGTCGCGGCGACCGTCGAGATGATGTGCCGACGCGTCAGTTGGGCTCTAGCAGCATCGCGCGAATTAGCACGCTGACTTGCCACGGCGAGAAACCGATCGTCTCTGTTCTGTGCTTGCAGCTTCGCTGTGTCTCTGATACCGTAATTTAATCACTGACATGCGCCTGATTGTTCAAAAATATGGCGGCACTTCCGTCGGGACACCGGAGCGAATCCGTAACGTGGCGCGCCGACTTGTTGAGACGCAGCGCGAAGGCTGCCGGGTGGTGGCGGTCATCTCCGCGATGGCGGGCGTGACCGATGAGCTAATCAAGCTCGCACATGAGATGTCGCCGCACCCGACAGAGCGCGAACTCGATATTTTGCTCGCAACTGGCGAGCACGCCGCCGCCGCCTTGATCGCCATGGCAGTCAACGCGCTGGGCGGAAGAGCGATCTCCGTTGACCGGCGCGCAGGCGGGAATTTTAACCGATCGCAATCACACCAAGGCCCGGATCGCGAACATCAGTCCAAAGCAGATTCATGAGCTGCTGTCGGACGATTACATCGTGATCGTGGCTGGTTTTCAGGGTCAGACACCGGAAGGAGAAACAACCACGCTTGGCCGGGGCGGCTCGGACTTGACCGCGATTGCGCTGGCCGGGCGCGTTGAACGCTGATGTCTGCCAGATTTTTACCGATGTCGATGGCGTGTTCACCTGCGATCCGCGCGTAGTCACTCGACGCGAAAAAACTCGACGAGATCGCCTATGACGAGTTGCTCGAGATGGCCGGCAGCTGGCGCAAAGGTGATGCAATCGCGCGCGGTGGAATTTGCTAAGAAATTCGGCGTCGAATTCGAAGTGCGGTCGAGCTTTACCAAGCGAGCACGGAACAATCGCGAAAGAAGAGACTCCCAGCATGGAAGACGTGGTGATTCGCGGAATCAGTCTCGACCGCCATCAGGCAAAACTCAGCATCGCAGGAGTGCGTGACGAACCGGGAATCGCCGGCCGGATTTTTCCGAATATCGCCGCAGCGCACATCATCGTGGATATGATTGTGCAAAATGCGTCGATCGGCGGAACGACTGACATTTCATTTACGATTCACGAGGATGAACTGGAGAATGCCCGCAAAATTTTGATGCCGGTCGTCAGCGAAGTCGGCGCGAAACGCTTGAACGGCAAGCGGCGTGGCCAAATGAGCGTCGTCGGGATCGGAATGCGATCGCATTCCGGCGTAGCCGCGCGAATGTTCGAATGCCTCGGCAAGCCGGGATCAACATCCACTGGTTTCCACCTCCGAAGTTAAGATCGCGATCATCATCGACGAAAGGATGCGGAGCGCGCGGCCCAGCTAATACACGCTGAGTTCGGCTTGGCGCGATTGATGCCCGCGAGCAATACGTAACTGG
>ERZ1370068.5232-contig-4262_pt1 | contig 36443 bp, 64 predicted proteins | sample MGYA00561227_ERZ1370068 | MGnify/ENA primary metagenome ERZ1370068 (study PRJEB38410, sample SAMEA6850437) | metagenome | study: Metagenomic assessment of the ecological functions of the soil: analysis of the soil microbiota associated with the... | reverse complement strand
TATGCTTCGTTCAGGATTACGTGCTCCCAAATGGCGTTCCGATTTCGTCCTGTCGCCGGTAACGTCCGGCCGATTGCTCCGCCTTCGTCGTAGAACACGTTCATGTGTGGAACGCAGCAGTGCCTGCACTTCGCGCGCCTTCGCCACCAGCGCTTCCTTGTTCTTGAGTAAGCGGAAAGACCGCGCATTTGATCGGCGCCATCCGCGGATGAAAGCGCATCACGATCCGCGTCTCCATTTTCCCTTTTTCGTCCGGGCGCTGTCTTCGTCGTAGGCATCGCAAATCAACGCCAGAACCGTCCGATCGTACTCCCGCGCTCGGCTCGACCACGTGCGGCACAAAGCGTTCGCTTGGTTTCTTCATCGAAATAATCGAGCGGTTTGCCGCTGGCATCCTGATGTGCTGCTGCAAATCGTAATCGGTCCGATACGCGACGCCCTCCAATTCCTGCCGCCCAAATGGAAACTCGTATTCGATGTCGAACGTTCCTTTGGAATAAAAAGCGCGGTCTTTTGTCCGGGACATCGAGAATGTGCAACCGCTTGCGATTGATCCCGATCTCCTCGTAAAACCTGATCCGCTCTTTCAGCCAGTAGGCCAGCAAATCCATCCCCTGCTCCGGCCGACAGAAATATTCCAACTCCATTTGCTCAAACTCGCGCGAACGAAATGTGAAATTGCGCGGGTTAATCTCGTTCCGAAACGCTTTCCCAATTTGCGCGATGCCGAATGGCAATTTCTTGCGTGACACATCGAGCACATTCTTGAATTGCACAAAAATCGATTGCGCCGTTTCTGGTCGTAGATACACGTCACGCTCGATTCATCTTCCAGGTCGCGCCGACGTAAGTTTTGAACGGTAGATTGAAGGGCCGCGGACGAGGTCAGTTCTGCGCCATTTCTGGATTAAAATCGTGTCTTAGAAACATCTCTTTCGTCGGGTGTAACGCGGGAGTATGATGTTCCGTGAACGGTAGAAATCGTTACGGCGGCCCTTTTGAAGATTGTAGCCTCATCTTCCCCGCTTCCTTCGTAGAAGACGAATTAGTCGCCGCTAGCGACGGGCCGGACGAATACGCTTTTCGGGAAATTCTCGACATCATCTTGTGAAATGTCCGGGCTGCTTCGACATCTTCTCAGCGAAATCAATAAGAAGGTGTGGATGGAATCAGGCGGCACGCGGATTCGCCAAGAGTTCATTTTCGGGACTCGCTGACCAACAGCGCTAATTCGATCGAATCCTTGCGCGACACCGGCTTGCCGGTAAATTGCCCGCGGTCGTTCGCCCACTTTACCGCGAGAATCGTGAACGCATCGTTGGAAGGGTGAAACCAAAATATAAAACCGATCGGAAAATGTATAAACTGTTCCGCGCTGGGAAGGGATCTGTGAGTGGCTCGGAAGCGGCGTTGTGTTAACCGACGCCGTCTGACCATCCGGGTCGGTGAAGGTGTCTTCGTGACCATCGCCTTCAAAACCAAACGATTCATCAGAATCCGAACCGTCCATGCACCGACGACGTCGTCGCGCTCGTGCACCAATAATTTTTAGATTGCGGTTTAGCTCGACACCGAGGCCCGTAATCCCACAGCCCCGTTCAGTCCGCCGTAAATCTCTCGCTGGGTTGGAAAATGAACCCGCGCCGTTTGCACAAGCTGACGATCTATCCATCCGCTGCCCGCGTTCTCTTCCCACGCTCATTGTCCGGACATATTTAACCGCAGATCACGCGGATGAAACGGATTTCTCTATCAACATTCTGCGACTGGGTCGCTGATCCTGCGACCGCCGCTGAACCAAGCAAACACGACCACGAATGACGGCCTTCGCTAACTGGAGACCATGCAATTACAACGGTTCTATACGCGTCATCATTCCATGGTTGGAGGGACGCGCCACACGATCGCGGCCCAAACTCATGTGGGACGACACAGCGGTCGTCCCCTCCAGAATCGGCGTAATCCTCGCGGTTGAAAACTACTGCACGACCGTCACTTCGGTTTTGACCGAGTTCGCGATGAAACATTGCTCGTGCGCGGCGTGATGCATCTTATCCAGTTCCTCCGCGCGTCGGCTTCTTCTCGCCTGACCAGGTGATCTTCGGATGCAACTCTACTCGCGTGATCGCCAGCCTGCCTTCCGCATTCTTTTCCATGTGGCCGACCGCTTCGTCGTTGTAGTCGTCGAGAACAAACTTCTGCTTACATGCGATGCGCGAGAAAGGTGAGCATGTGGCAACTGGAGAGTGAGGCGACAAAAGCTTCTTCGGGATCGACGTTGGCTGGATTGCCCAGATAGGCAGAAGCGCCGCAGTCGCCGTCATGGTATGGCCGCCGTCGAAGCTCCAGGTGTGATCGCGCGGATATTTTTGATAAACGAATTCAGCGCCGCCGCGCTCCCAACGCAGAGTTACTTTATGTTCGGACATGCCTTCGTATACGCCGCACGTTTCGAGGACCGCAAGCAACCCAGAGCCATCGAAACCCCACAAGCGTGGATCTCGAGGGCGAAGCTCTGCGGCCAGCACCGTGGCTACAGCGCGCGGAGCTCGCCCATCCACGTTCCATCTCCATCATTTCGTCAAATCCGCCGCTGGTCGGCGGACCTTCGACCCAGTTCACGTCCCACGGCCCATCAACCGTAATGAACGTTAAGGAGTTCGCTGGCAGCCATGCTTCATGAACCATCTTTGCGCGGGCATGTAATTGAAATCCGCCCGGACTCAGCTCCAGCGCGCTTGCCTTCGCATGCCAACATGGCATGTACCGGAAATCATGGTGTGCGATTCGTTGGCGGTATGCCAATGCTTCCGGACATGGATCGCTTTAGAAGTGCGAATGAGCAGACTGGTAGCGTGCGTCTTTTGGATCAACACGCAGAAAAACAGATTTCCGGAGAGTTTTCCCGAGATCGGGAATAATCTTGTCCCATTTCAGATCGGACAGCATTTTTGAAAATCGGCCCATCGCTCGTCGCGCGCCATTCGGCTCGGTTGTTTGCTGCACGAATGTTGGTCAACACCAGGAGCGCCACGGCCGGAAGAATCGGCAAATGAATTTTGTTGTCATGATAGGATCAATCGATCCGACATTCTCGCTTTTCACAAGAAATCTTATCGCTATTCTAGCTGCGATGAGTCCCAGGCGGATCATCGCGATCCGCTACGCGAATCCGAATGATGGGCGAAAAATGAAGGCTGCGCACGATCCCAAGGATTTCGCATCTGCCAAGTAGTCGACAGTCGCACCTGTGAAGAGCGACAGGCAGAGAAAGAAGGCTGTCGCGGCCGAGCGATGCGCGCCATCAAAGAAATCCGCCCGCCGGCATCTAAAACAACAACTACTCGACGAGCTGGAAAAGTCACCTGCGATTTTCCTCAGCCTTCGTTTCGATCCGGTTCGCACACTCTAGCCTGCAACGCCAGCTCGCCTCGCAAGGTCGTTGCGACAAGCCCGCAACGAAGGGGAAAGTATGAAACTCAAAGTTGCCGTCTGATCACAGCTTTTGCGTCATTGCCGGTTTTCGGCGCACAGCCGCCAGCCGAGCGCGCCTGCCGCTACGGCCGCACCACGGACGGTTCCCACAGAGAGACATTCCGTTTAGACATCAGCCTTGCGAAACGAAGCCCGGTTGGACGACGATTATCTCGGCGCATCGCGCAAAGCTTCAAGGGCACGATGGAAGAAGAAAAAGAAGCAGGGCCTGATCATGGACTAAGGTGCTGTTCGGTGATGCCTCGAGTCGCTGGCGATTTCAATATTCTCCTATGGTGGAATACAAAAACGCTGGCGGCATTTGATGGTTTGCAACGAAAAGACCAGCTCGATCATGGCCAAGGTCATGGGTGGCCAGGCAGCCGCGGTAAAACGTTTGGATTCGCGAAATCTCCCCAACAATGCGCGAGTCAATACTGAAGTCAGGGTGAGTGGCGCTCAAAGACCACGTAATCCGCCGTAAAAACCAATCAGGATTGGTTACTTCGCCGTCGCGACTTTCGCACTGCCGAGAAATGTCGCATTCTCATCAACCACGAGTCGCGGCGCTTCGATGTCACCGCGCAACGTGCAGCCCGCTTGCGAGTTCGCAGCGTTCAGTCGCGAAAATATTACCCTCGACTCTTCTCGCGCACTTTGACCGATTTCGCCCTGATCTCGCCAGTAATCTGCGCGTGCTCCCCAACAGAGAGCTTTCCAGGCGAATCGATCGTTCCTTCCACCTCGCCATCTGATCAGTAACTCGTTAAGGAATTTGACCGGAGCCTTTGATCGAAACGCCCTTCGAGAGAAGACCGCTCGGCCGGGCCGGCGTCAACGTTCGGTTGGGCTGCTCCGAAACGACGGGAGGGGCTCACCGACTGGCTTGCTGGGGCTGTGGGTTCGCTCTTACGGTTAAACATCGACATTCCTGTGACTGCGCTTCAGTTTGAGCTGCGTGTAAAGCTGATGTTGTGCCGCGCGGGAGCCATTAATTTAGAAGGCTACGATTTCGATGGGCCACCTTTGTTCATGAATGGCGTGAAGAGATCGATCGGGACCGGAAGAAACGTCGTCGTGTTATGCTCGCTGGAAATCTCGCGCATGGTTTGCAGGAAGCGCAGCTGCAGCGCTATCGGCTCCTTGCTCATCATCGCGGCGGCCTGCACCATTTTCTCCGCGGCCTGAAATTCGCCCTCAGCGTTGACGACCTTGGCGCGGCGTTCGCGCTCGGCCTCGGCCTGCTTGGCCATCGCGCGCTTCATCGTGTCGGGCAGCGACCACGTCCTTCACCTCGACCGCCGTGACTTTGACGCCCCACGGTTCGGTTTGCTTGTCGATGATCTCCTGCAACTTCTGGTTGATGCGTCTCGCGTTGCGAAAGCAGGTCATCGAGTGGGGCCTGGCCGAGGACGCTGCGCAGCGTGGTTTGGGCGATAAGCGAAGTGGCCTTAAGAAAATTCTCCACCTTCACGACGGCGGCCTGCGGATCGACCACGCGGAAATAAACCACGGCATCGACCGTGACCGGCACGTTGTCGCGCGTCATCACTTCCTGTCGCTCGACGTTGATGGTGACGACGCGCAAATCCATTCGCACCATGCGATCGACGATCGGGATGAGGAAAATCAGTCCCGGCCCTTTGGCGCCGAGTAATTTCCCGAGCCGGAAAATCACGCCGCGCTCGTATTCGCGCAAGATCCGGATCATCTGCGGGCAGGATGATCGCGGCGAGAATGATGAGATCGGTATGGCCCAAGCAACTAACTTCAACAGTCCTTCGAGTAATGGCATGGCTTTATCCTTTTCTTGGTTTTTACTTTCAGAGTTAATCCTTGCACCTCTGCGATCTCTACTACTTCACCTGGCGTCGATCAGGTGTATCACTAACTGCGTTCCAGTTCTCGCCTTCGACGAAGACCCTGCCGCCCTGCGAATCGATTGGAGTCGATGTGGTCACTGTTTTTCCAACCATGCGTTTCCGCTCCGGCTTTCACCGGCAACCGTTGCGCGCGCAAGCCCTTTTCCGATAACGAAAACAAAGAATGCCGCCGTCATCAGCGTCGCCGGAATAATGTAGCTCGAGCGATAAACGAAAGAGCGGGTCGGCGCGGTTGAATAGCATGAGCGAGCCGATCAGAGAACGAAATGATTCCGCCCATCGTCAGGACGCCGTGCGTGGGCGCGTAGATATCAAAGATGAAGAGCATCATTGCCAGCGCGATCAACACAAGCCCGGTAACGTTGACCGGCAGGATCGCGGCCAGATAGAGCGCGAGGATCAAGGCAATCGCGCCAACCACGCCGGGCAGGATCGCGCCGGGCGTGGTCATTTCACCGATAATTCCGTAGATGGCGATGAGCATGAGAATAAACATGACCTCGGGCCGCCAGAGCTGTTGGAAGACGCGCTCGGATGGGGACATTTTGATCTCCGCGATCTCTGCCGTCGGCGGTATTCAGCGCCTTGCCATCGACGACGCGTCCGTTCAATCGCTTTAGCAAGTCCAGGCATATCCGTCGGCGATTAAATCGATCACTCTTAATTCGAGCGCTTTCTCCGCGGTGATCGATGCACTTTCGCGCACGGCGGATTTCGCCCAATCGACATTGCGATGGCGCTTGGCGGCGATTGTCTCGATATAGCTCACCGAAAAGTTCTCGAGCTTCTGCTTCATCGTGTCGTCGGGCTTTTGTTCGCTGGCCACTCGGGATACCACCTAGCATCACCGGGTGCGCTGCACCAATTGTCGTGGCTGGCGCCATTGCCGCCACGTTTGCGGCAATGGTAATGAAGCAACCGGCGCTGGTCGCGGTTGCACCCGTCGGCGAGACGTAAACCACCACTGGCACCGTGGAACCCAAGAAATCCTGCACGATTGTCTGCGTTGAATCGAGCAAGCCGCCCGGCGTGTTGAGTTGAATGACCAGGCATTGTGCGTTCTGCGTCCGCGCTTCATCGATACTTCGCGCAATATAGCTCGCCGTTGCCGGACCAATTGCTCCGTTGATTTTGATAAGAGCAACCTTCTCCGCCGCAGGCGCACTCGCGCAGACAAGGCAGAACGTCAGGCATATTAGCGCACTCTTCATCTCAATCTGCGCCGTAAACTACCACTTCCCGCTGCAATCTCTACGTTTAGACAGGTTAGCGCGAGCGATTGTATTCCTTCAGCAACTGTTGCAGCCGTTCGCGGGGTAAAGCTTCTACCTTATGGTTGTCGCGACCGATCATGTCGTGGTTATCGACCAGAGCGTTGATGATGGCTTCTTCCGGTCGCTTCGACCGTGGCGGTGAAAAGCGGGTCCATCAGATCGTTCGGCATGGTTTCGATGGTGCGAATCGGGGGTTTGGCGTCGGCGGCATGCGGGTTGGCGGTGGAGAAGGCGATGAACAGATCGCCGGAGCCGTTACCGGAAACGCTGCCGGTGCGGGCTAGACCAGAGAAGCACGGCGGGCCAGACGTTTCAGTTGATGCGGGAGGAGAGGCGCGTCGGTCGCGACCACGATGATGATGGAGCCGGTTTCCTGTTTGTAAACGGAGCCGGGAATTCTCTTTCCGACTTCTAGTCCGCGAATCGTTAGCTGCGGACGACGGCCGCAATTGGCCTGAACGAGAACGCCTATGGCAAACTGTTTTGTTTCGAAGAACCGCGGCCGGCAACCGCGGCTACAGGGACCATTCGCGAAGCGGTGCCGGTGCCACCTTTAAATTCGTAACAAATCATGCCGGTACGCCGCCAACGCTCCCCTCCTCGATCGCCCCGCTTTGCGCACTCTCAATCGCGTGCGCGACGTGTTCCGGTTTAACGTGAAAGCCATCGACGTCGTTGAGCCAGCCGTCCCACGTCTCGGCCACCACGGGGAGACTCCAGGCGAAACCTTCCGCGTCCGGGCCGCCGTGAGCGAGACGCCAGGCAATCACGGCGTCGCGCGCGACTCCGACGCTGTGGGTGTTGGTCAGCACGATCGGGCCTTCCAGAAATCCGCTCTCCTCCACCCAGGCAGTGCCGGTCATTTCACCGTTGCCATTTAACGAGAAATAGCCGGCGAAGACGGGATCGTTCATGGCATCGCGACCACGGGGAAGAATTGCCGTCACACCGGTTCGGACCGGACCCTTGCCGACTTCGAGTTTGCCCTCCCGCTGATAAGAGTGGTGTAGCCAACTTCGACTCCAGGGACGTCAGTAATGGCATTGAATTTTCCCGGGGTGCCATCGAATGGGATGCCGAGATCACGGGCACGAACGGTTTTGTTGGCGCTCGGGATGGGCTCGCGCGCGGAGGCGTCGAGCACGAGCAGCAGTGAAAGGAGGAGACGAAAAGGCGACCGCAGAATGTCACTCATTGATTGTGTCCTATACGTTACATACTAACGGTCGGCGCAGCTCGCACCGTTTAGGACACACGGATAAAGATCCCAATCATGGTTTCGATGCGAGGGGAGTGAACTTATCCTCGGCGAAGAGCGACCAGGGGCCTTTGCTTTTTGCCGCATGACGGAGGTCCAGTTCTTGGTTGCCGGATCGAAGGCGTAGGCATTCATGAACTGGCTCGTCAGGGTTATTGAAGGTGAAATAGATGGAGTGGGCAGCTTCGTCGAGGGTGCCGTAACCGATTACTCCGGAGGCGCGGCCACCAAAGACGTCGAGCCAATGCAAAACGTAGCGCGACATTTTGTGATCGAACCCGATAAAGGCCATCGCTTCGTATTGAGGCGGGGTCGCGACATCGAGGTAATGCAACTCGAGGAATTGATGATTGAGCACCCAGCCGACGCGCACGGTATTTTCGGCAGTGCGGCCGTCGCCGAGTTTTCGAACGACACGCCAGTTGCCGACCAGTTTATCCAGCAACGGATCCTCGAACTTGGCGTCACGTCCATCCGAGGGAGTTGGGGATTGCGCGCTCATCGTGACAGCGAAGAGCGGAAGAGCGATGAACAGGGAAAACGCTTCATGCCGCGATAATGACAGACTTTCATCTTTCGCGCGATGCCAGAAACGGTAAAGTTTTCGGGTGAGCTACGAGGTTTTCGCCCGCAAATACCGACCCCAGACGTTCGACGATATCGTCGGGCAGAACCACGTCACCCGCACGCTCAAGAATGCGGTCGAGCAGAATCGCCTGGCCCACGCCTACCTTTTTGTCGGGCCGCGCGGGACAGGGAAAACCTCGACGGCGCGCATCCTGGCAAAGGCGCTCAACTGCATCCACGGGCCGACAGTGACGCCGTGCGGCAAATGCGACAATTGCCGGGAGATCGCCGGCGGAAACAGTCTCGATGTCATTGAGCTGGACGCAGCGAGCAACCGCGGGATCGATGACGTGCGGGAGTTGCGCGACAACGTCCGTTACGCGCCGGCGAAGGGGCGCTTCAAAATTTACATCATCGACGAGGTGCACATGCTGACGAAGGAAGCGGCCAACGCGTTGCTCAAGACGCTGGAAGAGCCGCCCAAACACGTCATTTTCTGTCTGGCCACGACCGAGCCGGAAAAAGTTGCCGATCACGATTTTATCCCGATGCCAGCGGTTCGATCTGCACCGCATCGCAACGAATCTGATTGCGCAACAGCTGCAATTGATCGCGACGAAGGAGAAACTGACGCTGGAGGCGGCGGCGGCGCATGCCATTGCGCGCGGTGCGGAAGGCGGAATGCGCGATGCGGAATCGATGCTCGATCAACTGGTGGCATTCTGCGGAGAAAAATTGCTGAAGCCGATGTCCTGAATGTTTTCGGATTCACCAGCCAACAGATGGTGGCGGATTTTGTCGGCAGGATTTTGCGCGGCGAAACCGCGGACGCGCTGGCGTTGCTGCACGAGCAATGTGAGGCCGGCAAGGACATGATGAAATTGATGTCGGACACGATTGCGTATCTGCGCGATCTGCTCGTTTTCAAAGTGAAGCCGGACGCGCTCAGTGACGAAGCCAGTGCCGAAACTCGGGCCACGTTTGCAGAACAAGCGCCGCTGCTGGAGACCGATCGGGTGCTGGAATTAATCGATCAATTTGCCGCGGCCGAGGGGCGGATGAAATGGGCACCGAATAAAAGTTGCATTTCGAAGTCGCGGTCATCCGAGCGATCCAAACGCTCGACCAGACGACGCTCGATCGAAGTGATCGAGAATTTGAATGCGTTACGAGACGGCAACCCTGTAGCTCCGCCGGCCAAGCGCTCAGGAAAGGATGTTGTAACCGCTGTCGCTGACCGCGGTGCCGCGACGGCCGGCTACAAGGCGAATGAGTCGGCGGCCGATGTTAACGAGATTTGGAGCAAGGTCGTTGCTCAAATTAAAACGCGCCGTCCGTTTATCAAAAGCTGGATTGAAGAAGCGCACCCCTTGGTGCGAGCGGGCGGAATTTCGAGCTGGGTTTTCCCAACGAGCAACGAATGGTAATGGAACATTTATCCTCCCGCGCCAATCGCGAGTTTCTGGAAGCATTGCTGAAGGAAATCAGTGGGCGGGAGTGGGCGCTGAAGTTTTCGTTGAAGAGAAAATTTGCCGGCTAAGACACCTGCCGCAAAGTCGAAGAACGCGCCGGCGATTGTGCGCGAAGCGCTGGAAATGTTTAAGGGCGAAATCAAAACTTAACCCAGGAGCACGCGATGAATCTCAACAAGTTAATGAAACAGGCGCAGAAGATGCAGGAGAAAATGGCACAGGCGCAGGCGGAGCTGGCGGAGAAGACCGTTGAGGTGCAGGCAGCCGGCGGAAAAATTACGCGTCGTTGCCAATGGCGCGGGTGACGTGATTTCAATCAAAATCGCGAAGGAGATTGTCGATCCTGAGGATGTGGAATTTCTGGAGGAAGCGGTGCTGAGCGGGGTCACGCAGGCGATCGAGCAAGGAAAAGCGATCGCCAGCTCGGAGATGTCAAAGATTACAGGTGGAATGGGCGTGCCGGGATTGGGACTGTAGGAACACAGACTTTCAGTCTGTGCGCCCAGCGGAGTTCCACTCCGCTGCATTATTAATCCGATCCTCGTATGACAACGACGAAGCAGCGGACAAAATGTCCGCTGGGCGCACCGACCAGAGGCCCGTGTTCCGTAGCTATAACCGATCGAACGATCCGCTCGTGTTTTTCGTAAACGCACACTTCGCGAATGCCAAACGACGTGATTTTCTGCCCGAGGCGTTCGTAATTTTCTCCCAGCTGCGCCCATGAATGCGCGTCCGACGCGATGGTAAAGGGAATCTTCTTCTCCATCGCGAAAAGAATAATCTCATCCGACGGATAAAGTTCGTTCACCGGTTTGCGCCAGCCGGCGGTCGATAATTCGATGGCGAGATTGCGTGCGCGAATCAGCTCCAGCGTTTCCTCAACCAATTCAGTGACCGGCGCGCGCGGACGGTGGCCGTGGATTTTCACTAAATCGAGGTGCGCCAGGCAATCGACCAGCCCGCTCGCCGCCATTTCGCGGACCCGCCGAAAATAATCGGAGTAGACGTCATCGATATCGCGCCCGGTGAACTGTTGCGCGCCCTCGGGCACACTATCGAACATCTGATCCAGCCCGGTTGAGGTAGTGGACGGAACCGAGGACGAAATCGAGCCGCTTCCAATTTTGTTCGACCCATTTTCTTCCAGCCGCGCGCTCGTTTCCGGATCGTTATCAAGCTCGATCCCGGCGCGAATTCTTACGTCGGGATTTTTTCACGTAGACGATCGAGTTCGTCGAAATCGACGCCGCCATGATAGCGATCGTGATCAGTAAAAGCGATATCGAGGATCCCTTTGGCCCGCGCCGAATCGATCCACGGCTGCAAAAGCGCCTGAGTGTAGCGCTGGACCCGGTGGCCCTGTGGATGACTGTGGTAATCGGAGACAAGAACTGGAGTGTTGGAGTGTTGGAGTGATGGAGTGCTGTTCGGAATTCATTACTCCACTACTCCACTGCTCCACTCCCCGCCTCACGGCGCGGTCATGAACTTCTGCCGGGCACGCAGTTCCGGATATTTGGGGAAGAAAACTTCGACACTGTAAACCCGACCGGGCTGCAATTCGCGGGTGGCGATCGTTTCGTTGTAAACAACTTGTTCGCGTGGATTGATCGTGAGATTGCCGATTTCCTCGGTGAAAGCGCGGTTCTCCGACCATCGCAGTCAAGACCTCGCCAGCCGAATTAAGCAAATGAATATCGATTCGTTGCGAGGTTGGGAAATCAAGCGGAACCGGAGAACTGCCAATATTCCTCAATATCGCTTGGACCCGCAGCTGGCGCACTTCCGAAAGCCGGATTGGTTCCGTCGGGACTTGCACTTCCAACAGCAAACCGCGCAAATGTGAATCCTGATATTTAGGCGCTTTGCTTTTCGCGGAAGAGAAAGGATGGAACATGCGATTGAGGAAACCTCGCTCGGGGGTGACGGCGCCTGCGCCGCGGCGTTCGATGCTGCAAAAGCGCGATCATTATCCCAAGGGCCCATTTCATGTGCGGGTGTTTCAACAAACGTTGCAAAACGTGTCAAACCCTTTATCAATCGCGCATGACTCGCGTGTTGGCGATGGGATTATTGCTGATTTTGGCAGCACCGTTCGCGTCAGCCAAATCGAAAGGTTATGCCGGTGCGGGTCCATGCCCAGGCAAATGAAAACGATGGGAGCGTGTTTGCTACTCCTGTGACCACGCCGATCTCCGGCAAAAACATTTTTATCGAAAAATACCCGCAATTTCCGAGCACGACGTTTCCGCCTATCGGCCCTATGCGGCGAGCGATGGAAGTTTCGGCGCTTTGCTGCAACTCGACGATCACGGCCGGCTCGCCCTCGACACTCTTAGTGTTGAACGCCGCGGCAGCACCACTCCTGATTTTTGTTAATGGCCGGATTATTACCGAGCTCCTGGTTGATCGACGCGTTTCCGATGGTCAGATTTTTATTGCTTCGGGTTTAACCGCTGCCGATATCGCATCAATGCAAAAAACGTGGCGGCAACATCGACGCGAAAAAACGCAAATGACGCGGCGCGTGCTGGCGATCGCACTGGCCGTAAGTGTGTTTTCCAGTTCGTTGCTCGCACAAAACTCGAAAATCGAAATCAGCCTGCCGACGGATAACGATGCGCTTTTCGCGGGGCGCGGCCCGGATTTTATCAATATATTGAGCGCGATTTTCACGGCGAAAAATCGACGCCCTGGGAAGGCGGCCGTTACGGATTTGTCCGCAATCCGGTGTCGACCGCGCAGGGTCTGATCTACACCACGATTCCACGAAGGGATCGACATCCGGTGCCTGCATCGCGATGCCAGGGGCGAAGCCGCTCGATGATGTGCGGGCGATCGCCGACGGCAAAGTGGTGCACGCCAATCAAGTGGCGGGTTATTCAAACTACGGACGCTATATCGTGATCGAACACGTTTGGGATGGCTCGCCTTACTACAGTCTTTACGGTCACCTAAGCGAGATCGCAGTGGGCGTTGGCCAGAGAGTGAATCGCGGCGAACGCATCGCGCGGATGGGTTACACGGGCGAAGGGTTGAATCAGGCCCGCGCCCATCTCCATCTCGAGCTAAATCTCATGTTCAATCGCAATTTCGAATCGTGGCACGATCACAATTTTCGCGATCCAAACCACAACGGCATTTATAATGGAATTAATCTGGCGGGACTTGATATCGCACGGTTTTTCTCGAGCGGGAAAAGCGACCCGATCTTAGCGTCCCGCAATTTCTGGCTGAGGAAGAGGTATTTTACAAAGTGACCGTGCCGAACTCACCCCACTTCGATTTGCGCAAATTCTATCCGTGGATGGTGAAAAATGTCTCGGCGAATGCGCAGTCCTGGGAAGTAAGTTTTGCGCGCTCAGGAGTGCCCTTGCAGATCGAAGCGCGCAGCGAACCGGTCTCACAACCGACGCTGACCTACGTCAAAAAATCGGCGATCGATTGTGCGCATCTAACCCGTGATGAGCTGGCCGGCCGCGGCGATCATGCGCATCTAACGGAAAATGGAATGCGCTTGATGCGGTTGCTGACCTGGCCGGAGTAGCGACTGAAACGCCAGCCCCGCTATGCGAGCGAAGCGAGGGTTGCCGACAAAGTCAGCTTAAAGCTTTCACCGCGGGATCCCTCGACTACGCTCGGGATGACGGTCTGACCTAACAAGAAGTAGGCTTGCGCTGCGCCAGCGCGACGGAGTGCGGGATCGCGCCCTCAACAAAGCCGAGACATTCCACGGCTCCGCTCGGTTTGCCGGGCAACGCGATCACGAGCGAGCTGTCGACGATGGCGGCGAGGCTACGCGAGAGAATCGCGTTCGGCGTGATCTTCATTGATTGAGCGCGCATCACTTCACCAAAGCCGGGTATCTCCACGCGCATGATCTCGCGGATCGCTTCCGGGGTAACGTCGCGCTCGGCTACCCCAGTACCGCCAGTCGTCAGAATCAGACCGCATCCCTGCGCCGAAAAACTGCGGATCGTTTCCTGAATTCGCATTTTGTCGTCCGGCACGATGGCTTCAGCGAGGACATCCCAGCCATGATTTTCTGCTGCCGCTTTCACCGCGGGGCCGCCGAGATCCTGCATGCTGACCGCCACTGGCGCGATCGGAAATCGTAATGATGCCGACGACAATTTGCATTTCTTGTCTCGTCATACGAGACGCTTCTCTTTTCACCAAGCGCACATCCGAGATCTCCATCTCTTTGTCGATCGCTTTGCACATGTCGTAAATCGTCAGCAGCGCAATCGCGACGCCCGCGAGTGCTTCCATCTTCCACCCGGTTTGCGCGGTGGTGCGCACGCTGCAGGTTGCGCTGACCGCGCCGCCCTTCATTTCGAAATCGATTTCGACGTTGCTCAGCGGCAAGGGATGACATAGCGGAATCAATTCCGCGGTTCGTTTGGCTGCTTGAATTCCCGCGATCTGCGCTGTTGCAAAAACATTCCCCTTCCCGATCCGATTGCGCGAGATCGCATTGGCAGTCGCGCGCTTGATTTTGATTTTTCCCGTCGCAATGGCAATGCGCAGACTCTGTGGCTTGGCCGAAACATCCACCATCCGCACCCGCCCGTCGGAGCCGATGTGACTGAGACGCTTCACGCTTTTATCACTCCACTACTGCAACACTCCATTACGTCAGCCGCCGATCGCGATCATCTTTGCGGTTCGGCTGGTAATTCTCCCGGAAATCGTGCTGCTGCGGTTTTCGCTCGACTACTTCAAGGAAAAATTGCCGTAGTTCCTCATCGCTCGCGCCGGCACGCAGAGGCTTCATGATGTCGAACTCAAGGTAACTGCCGAGACATGGCCGAAGTTTACCATCGCAGGTCAGGCGAAGTTTGTTACAGCTTTCACAAAAATGCAGATTGGTCATCGCGCCGATGAATCCTATGCGTTGGTCCCGTCCCGGAACTTGATAGTAAGTGGCGGGACCATTGGTGTGGAAAGTTGGCTCGGGGATCAGATCTCCATAATGCGCCTCAATTGCGCGTTTCGCTTCCGCCACCGGGAGAAAATTTCGTTCGGTTAACACTTCAGTCGTGCTGACGGGCATCATTTCGATGAAGCGCAAAATCAAATTCTGCGATGCGGCGAAATCGATCAAGGGAATGAGTTGCTCTTCATTGCGGCCTCGCATCAGGACTGTGTTCAGCTTTATTTGCTCGAACCCGGCGGCCACGGACGCGCCGATTCCCTGCAATACCGAAGGAAGAAAATCACGCCCGGTGATCTGGGCATACACGTTTTGATCCAAGGTATCGAGCGAGATATTAAGCGAGCGAACGCCGGCAGCTCGCAAAACAGCCGCCATCGTCTGGTTCGGTGTAATTTCCCGCGCTAGCAGCGTTCCATTTGTCGAAACTCCGACATCGCGAATGCCGGGAATTTTTGGCACTTCCCGAATGAAATCGACAATGCCGCGACGCGTCGGTGGTTCGCCGCCGGTGATGCGTAGCTTTGTTACGCCGAGCCCGGCAGCGATGCGGATGAGGCGCAGCGTTTCCTCGTAAGACAAAATTTCAGCGCGAGGCAGCCATTCCTGCAACTCCTGTGGCATGCAGTAGGCGCAGCGTTCGTTACAACGGTCGGTGACCGAAACGCGCAGATAGGAGATGCGATGACCAAAGCGATCTTCCATTGCGCAACGTTACGGGCGCACGGGGGTTGAATCAAGAAAGTGACGAGATTGACTCGTTATTGTGCCCCGGTATGATTTTTACACTATGAAGCATCGATTTGCCCCGTGGGTATTCCTTGTCGCTGCCGCGCCGGTAACTTTGCTCCTTTCCGGATGTTCGACTGTCGAGTCGCGAATCGCTGAGCATCCAGACATGTACCATAGCTTATCCGCGCGCCAGCAACAGTTGGTTGCAAATGGGCAAATCGCGCCTGGTATGCCCCGAGCTGCTGTTTACCTGGCTTGGGGGTCGCCGGACCAGAGAGTGGAAGGGGCGATGCGCCGTGAGATGACCGAGACTTGGATTTATGTCCAATACACCTCTGCCTATCCCTACGGTTACGGTTACGGTTATGGATATCCCTACGGTTACGGAGGGGGATTTGGTTTCGGCGGTGTCATCGCTACGCACCGTCATCATGGCCGTTCATTCGCCTTTATCGGCGATCCTTTCTACGATCCTTTTATTACTCCTACATTCCACCGAGCATCCCCTATCCATATCGCACTGTAACTTTTGCTAACGGGCGGGTCGTTTCATTCAATCGCTCGTCGGCCCGTATCGCTATTGATTGCGTCCGGCTGAATCGGAACGCACATTAGCCTGCGATGGCGTTCCGTTCCTTTCAGGATTTTGTCGAGCAACTCGATCGCGCCGGCGAGTTGCGACGCATCACTGAGGAGGTCGACACTAAGCTGGTCATTGCGGAATGGGCAAATCGCGAAATGAAATCGCCCAGCGGTGGAAAAGCGCTGCTATTTGAGAAGCCGATGATTGATGGAAAGCCATCGCCCTTTCCTGTTGCCATTAACACGATGGGCTCGCGCAAGCGCATCGCTATGGCGCTGGGAGTGAACGAAGTCGCCGATCTTGCTCAGGAAATTCAGCTGATCCTGAAGGCGAAACCGCCGACGGACTTGCGTGAAGGTTTCGCGCTCTTGAAACAAGGGATTCACCTGCTTCATGCGCGGCCGAAACGTGTCAAGGAGGCGGCCTGCCAGGAGGTAGTCCAGATATTGGATTCAGATCAAACCTCCAACAACGCCAGTCCGGCTCGGACCAAACCTCAGATATCTCTTCTCGATCTTCCCATCCTCAAATGCTGGCCGAAGGATGGCGGACGTTTCATCACTTTTCCCAACGTGCATACACGCGATCCCGAAAGCGGTGCTCGCAACGTTGGGATGTACCGGATGCAAATTTTCGATGAGCGCACCACGGCAATGCACTGGCAGGTACACAAAGTCGGCGCTCGTCACGGCAAAGTTTACTATCAACGGGCGAGCGCATGCCGGTCGCGGTCACGCTCGGAGGCGATCCCGCACTCACTTTTGCTGCAACCGCCCCATTACCCGATGGACTCGATGAAATTTTGTTTGCTGGATTTTTGCGCAAAAATCGGTGGAGCTGGTGAAATGCAAAACCGTCGATGTGGAGGTTCCCGCTGATGCTGATTTCGTTTTGGAAGGTTTTGTCCAGCCGGGCGAAATGCGACCGGAGGGACCGTTCGGCGACCACACCGGTTTCTACACCGCGGTCGAGGATTATCCTGTCTTTCATCTGACCGCGATCACGCATCGGCGTGACGCCTTTATCCGACGACAATCGTCGGCCCGCCGCCAATGGAGGATTTTTACATGGGCGACGCGACGGTGCGGATTTTCTTGCCTGTCTTCAAAATGAATTTTCCCGAGCTGGTGGATATGACGCCTGCCGCCGGAGGGCGTTTTCCACAATCTAGTTTTCGTTAGCATTCGGAAGCAGTATCCCTATCAGGCATTCAAGGTGATGCATGGGTTGTGGGGAATGGGGCAGATGATGTTTTCCAAGTACATCGTGGTGGTGGACGAGGATTGCGACGTGCACAACACCAGCGAAGTGCTCTTCCGTTTATGCGCCAATACTGATCCTGAGCGCGACAGCACCATTATTCGGAATCCAAGCGATTCACTCGATCACGCGCCTACCGAGCAGAACATTGGGTCTCACATGGGCATTGATGCCACACGCAAATTGCCGGGCGAAAATTATCACCGCCCCTGGCCGGAGCTGCTCAAGATGGATGAGCGCGTGCAGGCGATCGTCGATTCGCTTCGGAAAACCAGGGATAACTGCACGCCGAATCAGAAGTGTCTTTCGGCTCCGCAGAGCGTCGTCCTACCATTGCGCGCTCGAAAGCATTTGGTATGGGCCGCAACCGGAACACAGACTTTCCAGTCTCATGCGCCCAGCGGAGTTGCACTCCGCCTGCCGAGCAAAGAAAGCGGACAGAATGTCCGCTTGGCGCACAGGCCACAAGCCTGTGTTCCGTCTCGCCAGCACTTTCTGGAACCCTTAGAGGTCCACCGCAGCCGCCCAAGGGCGATTGAGGTTCAATCCGCTTACGACGCTAATGATTAGTAGTAGCCGCCGTAGGGACGACGGAAAAGTTGCCCCGTATCAATATCGCGGGTCAGCCCGCCCGGCGGAACACCTCTCAAGATCGTAGCGCCGCCCGGTATATGGACTGCGGAAAACTCCAGGAGTGTCGGTGTAACGCGCAAGCGGCCAACCTCCCGGTGGCACGGGCCCATAAGCGCGGGCCCGATCTTCCTGAATCGAGTGACCGATCAACGCGCCAGTGGCTGCTCCCGCCGCTGCACCGATGGCAGCCGCGCGCACGTTTCCGGTGGCGGCTCCGCCGATGATGGCGCCGGCTGCCGCGCCGTAACCCGCCCCGGCTCCGGTAGGGGTGTCACATGAGCTGAGAATAAAGGAACCCAATGCGATGCCCGAAAGCAACGGTGAAAAATCTTCGTTTCATAAGTGATGTTCGTTGACCAATTGAACCACGCTGGCGACGGAAAGTTTTCGACGGTGATATTCGAAAACTCCGCCTGGTTGCCCGGCCAATTCGAATGACGACAGAGCTAAGGCCTGACAAAGACCTTGTTGACGTGCGTGTCTGAGAACAAGACCACCGTGGGGGATGTTCGAGCAGTCAAACGCGGTCCGGGGCGGATAGGGACTGTTGACAACGCCATCGGCGTTATGGGGATCTCTTTCACCCATTGGATACTTTCCCTTCGGCGCCGGATACTTTTTAGCGGCGTCTTGTGGAGTGATCTGCGTTGCGACAGCGGCCCCACCCGCGCCTTGCTTTAGAAACTTTGCTCGAGTCAGGTGCCTTCGGGTTTTGCTGCTGATAACTCGTACCTTCCTCATCTGAGCCACCGCCGTATTGGATAAGATAAACGCAAGGCAACTCACCGCCACGGCCGAAACAACTGCGATCAATCTGGTTTTCATATTCATAATATTCACATTCATTGGTAGGTTTTCGTAATAGAAAAGTTAGACGGATGCCTGGCGCCGCAAATTCAAAAACAGTTGAGGAACTGCGCCGTCACTCGCCCTGACTTCTCCAACTTTACTCAGACGATAACCTTTTTCGAAAATGCGGAAGTTGTCCAGCTTCATTCGTCGAAGAAGCGCGTGATAAATCGAACGCATGATTTCGGCCGGAAGCATCGAACGGCGATCCTCGGGCGGAAGCAGTCTGGCGGCGTCGGCAAAGAATTTTTCAGCTCGCGCAGCCTGAAAATTCATCAATTGCGTGAATCGCGAATCCGCCAAGGTGGTTGCGCAAATCCTCTTCGTTGTAATGAAATCGCGCCAGATCCTGCGCCGGCAGATAAATGCGATCGGCTTTCAGATCCGTCGCCACATCGCGAATGATGTTGGTCATTTGCAGCGCTAAACCGAGAGCGATGGCATAGTCGCGACACTGCGGATTTTTGTAACCGAAAATTTCGATGCTAACCAGGCCGACCGCACTGGCGACGCGATGGCAATAAACGCGCAGCTCATCCCACGTCGCATAACGCCGGATATCGACATCCATCTCCACTCCGGTAATGATTTCCTCCAACATCTCCGGCGTGATCGGATAGGTTAAGATCAACTGGCGGACCGGCTCGGCCAGCGCTGGTTCGTTGGCAAATTCGCCGCGCAATGATTGGCGCCACCTCGCCAGCTCGCGCCGTTTCGTCTCCGGATCGCGTAGGTTATCGTCCGCGATATCATCGATGACGCGGCAGAAAGCATAAAGGTCGTGATGTCGCGCCGGCGCGCGCCGCTCATGGCGATGAAAGCGAAAGCGAGATTGGATTTGCTCGCGCGCGTAATTTCCGTAGCGGCATCGCTGGTTTTCATTCTTTCAATAACGAATCCAACTCTTCCTGCGCGATCCGCCCGCTTTCGCATTGGCGGAAGAGAACAACCCAGGAAGCAAGGAGCCAGCCGGTGACCAAAGCCCGTAAAAAACGAAAATCGATTTCCAAACAATCATGGCTGCGGCCCGATCGGCGATGGCACTCCGAACCATGGCGTCGATCACCAGGATCAAGAAAAAGTTAAGCCCACAGATCAAACAAAACCAGGCGAGGCGCCGGAAATCGCGCCGGAGCAATTGGCGGTGGGCCCGGAAGGCTTCGCGCAAAGTTTCGTTGTGGAGGACGAGGGGAGATTTGGACCGAACAAAAAGCGAGAATAAACCCACTCATGAAAACGCGCTGGAGCGGGAGATAGTCCAGCACGTTTGGCACGTTGATAAAATAAGCGAGGAGCATTGGCAGCCGCAGCACGAGCATGCTGACGACAACAACAATACCGGCCCATTCCAAGACGTAACTGAATCTGCGCATGGCAAAGGCAAAAAGAGCGCCTTCGCGAAAACTTAACCCTTTGATCCAGGCCAGACAGACGGTGATGAGGTAAACTTGAATATAAACTCCGGCCAGGTATTCGAAGATGAACGAGAGCGCATCAATGGAGGCGGAGATCTTCAAAAAGATGCGCGGTCGAAACTTCGTTGTTCCAAGCCGGCAACCGCCAATAGACGAGCGGTTTCAGGAGCGCAGCGAGGGTGCTGACAAGGAAAACGAGATAAATCGGGATGCTCCACCAACGGTAAAGCTTGGATAAGGCACGCCAGAACGTGCGATGCAATCCGCGCCAATTAACGAGAAATAGGATGGCAGCGAGAGCAGAGAGGTGGATAAGTGGTGGTAGCATTATCGAAAATGCCGGCCACGCTTTCAATGGTCGGGAGCGGGACTTCGTGCCAGACATCCGCCAAGGGTGACCAATTCCAGTTGGAAAAAGCAATGATTTCCGCGAAATCGATTTCAGACGGACTTGGGACTGAACTAAAGGTAACGAACTGAAAAACAAAGTAAGCGAACCCGAGAAGAGCGAAAGTAAGCCAAACGCGTTCGTAACGCGCGATGCAGCGAAAACCATCGCGTAATGCCCGCCTCACCGGATTGGCCAGCATGACCAGGAGGTAACCAGCGAGCAATCCAGCGATTGGATACAACCGCGTGAGGGCCAGCAAATGGAGTGAAGTATTGAGTGTTGGAGTGATGGAGTAATGAAACTATCCATCATCGCTGTCTTGGTTGCGTCACTACTCCATTACTCCATTACTCCAGTTGGCGTCAGCGGATTAATCCCCCAGTGCTGGTTGAACGGCCAATAGACCCACAGCTCCACGCCCAACCAGGTTCTCCTCCGGCACCGGGTCCCCAATAGCGACTGTCATAGCTGAAGTAACTGTTGTCGCCCATGGCAAAGTAACTGTGAGGTGGAACGGTGAAACTTTGATCAGGCCTGGCGAGATATTGGCGGCCCAGAGTATAGCCGCGATAGGGAGGCTTCGCCTGCATCACTCGTTGAAAGCCGAAGCCCTCGGGCGGTTTATCGTTCACATACAGTAGCGGTGGATCGATCCGAAGAGTGTCACCCGCCAAACCGACCAGACGCTTGATAAAGTAAGGTGCGCCGGTCTGCGGATCCTCCGGAATCATCGGGATATGCTTGGTTCGGAAAACGAAAACGTCGCCCCGGTGTGGTTTCATGAAGTTATAGATGAACTTATCTACGAATACCTGATCACCGGTATCGATTGCGCCGCGGGCGATAATCTGTCCGCGCTGGTAACGAGCACCCGGCACCACCTGGAAATCGTGTCCCAAGGTGGCTTCCGGAGCGTAGACCAGATGCGTTCCGCGGTCGGTAACGATTCGCGACCAGGTGAAAAAGAAAAGGTATTTTTGCTCCACGATTTCCCGGATACTTTCATCCTCAGGTGCAACTGCATTGATGTAGTTACGTCCGAGAATGAAAAATTCGGCGATCTGCCGCAAAATATTGGGAGCCGGCTCCGTCCTGGGATGGCCGATGATCCCATTCAGGGTTGGCTGCATTGAGCCGGTTGGAATCTTGAACGGCTGGATGAAGTACGATCGCACTCCGACCGCCACCACGATTGCTACTAGAATGACTTCGCAGTTTTCCCTCCACCCGGCTTCGCGATGCGAGGGGAATGCTCCGCCACCAGCGCGTCCAGCCGCTCGGAATTTTCCCGCACTCCCTGGCAGGTCTCGTTCCTTGATGGAGCGCTCGAGTGTCTCAATTTGCCGGCGAAGATCAGCCAGGGCGGCGTCGCTCAGGACGTCGCACCGATAGCGTATCAGTTTTCCGCATGGCGAATAAGCAGCCGGGCATGTTTGATAGATCGCGAGCGGAACATGCGGCGAAAGCTTACTCGATCATTACGGATTTCAAATGGCAATCGCCTGCCTGCCGCTGAAACCTCTATCCCCGCTGTATTTCACCGAAAATCGATTCTGAGCGCGTTGCTCGCAGTGATTTTTCTCTCCTTTTTCGGAACACTTACCCTTAGCGCGTCGATGTCCCTACAAAGTTACGATTGGCGTTACAGCGTCATCTCCCACTTGCTTTCACCCCGAGACAATCCCAGCCATTATCGGCTTGCGGCCGGCGGGTTGGCGCTGACCGGACTGTTGATGCTGCCCTTCGCGGGATATTTACGCCGGCAGTTGGGAATGATCGCACCGAGATGGCCCTGGTTTGCGCGGGAAGTTTCCTCGCCGGAATTGCTGCGTTGATTTGCGCCTGCTTTGTCGTGCCGCAGCACACTCACGACGTCCTGCGGATTCGGCGACTGCATGAGCTGCTTGGGCGCTCCGCCGCCGGTTTTCTCGCGCTGGCAATGATTTGCGGTTGCTGGTGCGCTTGGAAAGGTCGCTACAAAGTCGAGGCGCGTCACTCTTGTTTTGGATCTGGTCTGCCCTGACCCTCTTGCCACTGGCGGGCATTTTCTGCAGCGAAGCTTTGTTGTCTCCTCACGCGGCTGGAACCAGCCTCGGATGCAGCTCGTTCACGCTGCGCTTCGGCATTCCGTCTTCTGGCACCTGGGCTTTTGGGAATGGACGGGTGCGGTCGCGGTGTTCGCCTTTCTTTGTGCGGCAGTTTTTCTGTTGCCTGCGCAAGCAAGCGTTAAAAGTTAAAGGAGTTAAGATGTTACAAGGGAGCCTCTTCGCCTTTGCTCGGGATGACCGGAAGGGAATCACTGTGCCTTCAATACTTCAATAAATGCTTCCTGCGGAATATTGATACTGGCCGATGCTCTTCATCCGCTTTTTCCCTTCCTTCTGTTTCTCGAGGAGCTTGCGCTTTCGCGTGATATCGCCGCCGTAGCACTTTGCCGTCACGTTTTGCGCAAAGCCGAAACGCTCTCGCGCGCGATGATTTTGCCGCCGATCGCGGCCTGGATCGCTACCTGATAAAGCTGGCGAGGGATTACTTCCTTTAAGCTTCGCTGCCAGCTGTCGTCCCCTACCCTCGGCGCGATCTCTTGTGCACGATGGTAGAAAAGGCATCGACCGGTTCGCCATTAACCAGCAAATCGAGCTTCACCAGTTTCGCCGCGCGATAACCGGCATGCTCGTAATCCATCGAGCCGTAGCCGCGCGTGATCGACTTAATCTTGTCATTAAAATCGACCAGAATTTCGTTCAGCGGCAATTCGCAGTGCAACATTACCCGGCGCGCATCGAGCGTCTCGGTATGGTCCATTTGCCCGCGTTTTTCGAGAATGAGCTGGAGGATGTCCCCGATGTTCTCGTTCGGACAAAGGACGTAGGCTTTCACGATCGGCTCCCGAATTTCCTCGATCAGGCTCGGATCGGGCAGGTGCGCCGGGTTATCGATGAGAATAGTCTCGCCGCGGGTCGTTTCGATTTCGTAAACGACGCTCGGGCTGGTCGCGATGATGTCCATGTTGTATTCGCGACGCAATCGCTCCTGAATAATTTCCATGTGCAGGAGCCCGAGAAAACCGCAGCGAAACCCGAATCCGAGGGCAACTGAACTTTCCGGCGTGTAAATGAAAGCCGAGTCATTCAGTCGCAGCTTGCCGATGGCGGTTTTCAAATGCTCGAAGTCGCCGGTGTTGATCGGATAAATTCCGCTGAAAACCATCGGGTGAATTTCCTGAAAACCGGGCAGCGGCTCCCGCGCGGGATTGCGCGCGTCGGTAATGGTGTCGCCGATTTTTATATCGGCAGTCGATTTGATGTTGGCGATGAAATAACCGACATCGCCTGCATTTAGTCGCGGCTGCGGATACATCTTGGGCGTGAACACCCCTACTTCCTTGATCTCGTAACGCGCGTCATTGCGCATCAATTTGATCGCCTGGGACGATTCCATTTTTCCGGAAACGACGCGCACGTAACCGACCACGCCGCGATAAACATCGAAGACGGAATCGAAGACGAGCGCGCGCAGGATTTCGTCTAACGGCTTTTGGGGCGGCGGAATGCGCGCCACAATGGCCTCGAGAATTTCATCAATACCGATTCCCATTTTGGCGCTGGCATGAATCGCTTCCTCGGCGGGAATAGCGAGAATTTCCTCCAGCTGTCGATCGACCGAGGCGATGTCGGCATTTGGCAAATCGATCTTGTTGATCACCGGCACGATGGTGAGGCCCTGTTTGTGGGCGAGGTGAATGTTCGCCACCGTTTGCGCTTCCACACCCTGCGCAGCATCGACGATCAACAGCGCGCCTTCGCAGGCTGCGAGCGAACGCGAAACTTCGTAGGCGAAATCGACATGCCCCGGCGTATCGAGCAGATTCAGGCGGTATTTTTCGCCCGACTTCGCGGTGTAGCGCATCGTTACCGGGTGCGCTTTGATCGTGATCCCGCGTTCGCGTTCCAGAGTCCATGGAATCGAGCAGCTGATCCTGTTTCTCGCGCTCGTGGATGGTGCCGGTGCGCTCGAGCAACCGATCCGACAAGGTCGTCTTTCCGTGATCGATGTGCGCGATGATGCAGAAATTGCGCGTGTGCTCGATAGCCATGAAGCGCGGAACTATGCGGGTGCGTGCTGAAGCGGTCAATTTACGCGCGCCTGAGGTTCGGAGAGCGGATGCGCCCTCGTGTGCTCATTGCGGCGCCGCCTCGCCTGCAATGTTCCCTGTGCCATTCGCCTGTAGAGCAAGCGTTCCCGCTTGCCGGATTGTAGGGCGTTTCTGTGAACGCCATTTTATCGGTTCGGCGGCTGACACAGCCGCCCTACAAGCGTTAGGAACAAGCACTGCCGCTTGCCAGTGCTTGCAGTTGGCAACCGGCACAGTTGCCATACACTGGTAGTCAATGCCGAAGTTGATCATCAGCGGAGCAACCTACGAACTGGTCGAACAGGTTATCACGGTCGGCCGCGCCCCGGACAACACCATTCACCATCGATGATCCTTCCGTCTCGGGGCGGCATGCGGAATTACGCGCCGCCGGAAAGGCTTATCAATTGCGCGATCTGGGTTCGACCAATGGCACACGAGTCAATGGATCGGCGACCGGTGAAATCATCTTGCATTCCGGCGACCGCATTCGTTTCGGCGCAGTTGATGCCCGTTTCGAAGGCGACGTGCCAATGAGCGCGACCCAGCCGCTGCCGGCCGCGGCAAAAGTCGACGTGAAGGTGGCGACAACCAGTATCCGCCCGGCCGATTTTGCCAACGCCTCGCCATTCCGGACTCGGAGCACACAACGCGATCCCGGTCGGACTGCTCTATTTTGCAGCGGCAGCAATCGCCTTATTGGCATTGCTGGCGGGAATCGTCGCAGTGCTGACAATGCACGCGCCGACGCCGTAGTAAAACACGCCAACTACGATTTGCTTTCACCTCGAGGAAAGTCGAATGGCAATCGTCATCGTGGCAGCTTGCACCGCACATGTGGTTCCGATCCGGCGACGCCCTCTCATTAACACCGGCCTTTAGGCCGGTGCAGACCACGGGATCGACGCGAGCCGTTTCTTCGCGGGAAGCCGTGTGCTGCCTATTCGCCAGCGGTTGCTCTATGATTGCAGTCGTAACGAGCGCGCAATTCTTCCGGCGCCGCAGCCTCTTTCTCTTAATGCGCGCAAACTGAGTGAGCCATGCCGTTTGGCCAGCCGTTTCCCTGATTCATCCACGACTAATGGCGCGTGGAAAAATCTCGGCGGCGTTAAGTCGAGCGCGCGATAAAGCAGCAACTGCCGAAAAGTGGAGACGAGTAAATCTTCACCCGCGCACCACCTCGCTGATTCGCATCGCGGCATCATCCACCACCACGGCCAGCTGATAGGCCGGGACGTCGTCGCGTCGCCAAACAATGAAATCGCCGAAGTCGCGCCCGGCCACGGCGCGATTGCCTTCCAACGCGCTCATCGACAAACTCGATCCGCTCGCCGTCGGGCACACGAAAGCGCCAATGCATTCCGGCTGGCGTTTCTGGTCGTCCCTGTAGCTGCCCGCCGTCACCGGCGGCAGAATATTCCCTCTGTCTCTGCTGGCGGCACGGCGTGGTCGCCTGCAAATTGTTTCCAGTCAGCGGCCGACACGGCCGCCTCTGCAGTAGATGTCGCGGGCGACGGGTGCCAGGGTATATCGGTTCTTCATTTTCATCGTGCGGGGCGAGCGAAGCGTCCGCCACATCCTTGCGCGAGCATTTGCATGGGTAAATCAAGCCGCCGACGCGCAATTCTTCCCAGGCCTCCAAAGTAGCGCGAACGCCTCTGGCTTTGAACATACGGGGCAAACGGTCCGCCGATGTCCGGGCCTTCATCCCAGTTCAAGCCCGAACCAGTGCAAATCCTCGATCATCGCGTCGGCAAATTCTCTGCGGCAACGATCGCGATCCAAATCTTCGATCCGTAAAACCAACTTGCCACCGGCAGCGCATGCACGTTCACTGCGCCCGCCAGAACGTGACCGCGTGACCGATATGCAATAATCCCGTGGGCGATGGTGCGATGCGGCCGCGGTATTGTTTTCCTGTCATTCCGAGCGCAGTCGAAAAATCTCTAACTTGAATCGATTTAAATAGTAAGAGATGCCTCGGACTGCGCTCGACATGACAAAAAAGAGTCCCCCGCGACTTAGAATACTTTACTCGACATGACAAAGACGCGCTTACTCCTTTTCGATATTGACGGAACGCTGGTGAATACCGGCGGGGCCGGGGTCGAAGCGCTCAAACTAATTGTGCACAACCGATTCAGTGCCAAAGACGACCTGCGCGATATCGAGATCGCTGGAAAAACTGATCGCGCAATTATTCGCGATATTTTGCGCAAATATCAGGTGAAACCAACGGACGAAAACATCGGCCTCATTCGCCGAGGAGTACATTCATAGACTCCCGCTTTCACTTTCCCGCTCTCGAGGGCGAGTTCTGCCCGGAATCCAGCCATTACTCGAGCGATTGAAACCGCAGCCCAATATTGTGCTCGCCCTTTTAACCGGGAATCTGCAGCAGGGCGCAAGGCTCAAGCTTCAGCATTACGGTCTCTGGGATTTCTTTGAATTCGGCGCTTTCGCGGATGACCATCACGATCGAAACGAACTCGGCGCTTTTGCCAGAGAACGCGCTCAAAGAAAGCATGGTCACGACTTCGATGCGGCCGATATCGATGTCATCGGCGATACCAATTACGATATCGCCTGTGGAAACGCATTTGGCGCACGCACCATTGCGGTTGCGACTGGCAGTTGGTCGCGCGAACTGATTGCAAGCGTGCTCTCCAGATTTTTTGTTCGACGATCTGGCAGACACAGACGAGGTCATTAAGAAGCTGGGATGGTGAATACCTGGATGGTTGATAGGAAGAATTCACCGTCCAGAATTTAACACCCGCATCCAGAATTATGCCTGCCCAATCAAAAAGTCATTCCACTCGAAGGCGAAATCGATCTGCATATTTCTCCTCGCATCACCACCACGGTTAACGCTGCGCTGAAGGCCAAGCCACGTAATCTTGTTATCGACATGGGCAACGTCAGCTACATCGATAGCTCCGGCCTGGCGGTTCTGATTGAAGCGATGCAGAAGGTGGAAAAATACGGGGGCAAGTTCGCGCTCGCCGGTTTGCAGGAAAATGTGAAACCGATTTTTGAGATCGCGCGCCTGGATCAGGTTTTTCGCATTTACCCGGATGTCGATTCCGCGCTCTCGCGGGAGTGAAGCAAAACTTCCATAGTGTGAGCTACATTACGCGAGAGATCGAACTGGGTGGCACGCTCAAGTAAGGCGGGCCGCGCAGTCAGGCGTCGCGATTCGTCACTCAAAAATGGAGCGCGTCACTCAGCGCCTTGACGTCATCCGGACGATCCACGACCGACCCATGCACTTTTGGCTCGATGATCTCGCTGCAACCGTTGGCCCGGGTCGTAATCACCGGCAAACCTGCGGCCATCGCTTCCAGCGAAGCATTGGAGAAAGGATCGTAAACAGTCGGCAAAATAAATATGTCCCCGCGGCCAACGGCAATCGCACATCCTCGATTTCGCCGAGAAAGGTCACCCTCCCAGCTGCGATATTTGCGCTCGTTCCCGCGACCGGCCACCAGCAGCCGCATTTGCTCGGTCGCGCAACTTCGCCATCGCAGCGATAGCGAAACGCAGTCCCTTTCGTTCCCAGCCCGAGCCAAGAAATAATACCGCGATTTCATCAGGGCCGATCCTCAACTGCGCGCGTGCCGCTGCACGTTTGCGCGGGGCTGGACCGAAATCCGAAACGCGCACGCCATTGCGAATGAGATCAATCGCATCGTCGGCGAAGCCGTAGTGGCGGACAATTTCATCGCGCACCATTGCCGAGTTGGCGATAACGCGACGCGCCCCGCCATCGCCCAGCAACGCCTTTTTCTAAACGCAAGAGGGCGTCATGCTTGGGATTAAAACGACGCACAATTTTCGTTAGCCTTGCCTCGAACTGCGCTTTGCGCTCGAGCCAGGCTCGATGAACCCGTCGCCGGCGCGAAAAAATCGCAGCGCCAGACCCGCTCCAGACTGACAAGGAGATCGCAATTTTTCGCGGATCGATCCGTTCCAATTCATCCGCGAAAGCGATTGGCCCCTCTTCCTCAATGCGAATTATCCGGCCGGATGTCCATTCTTCCTGCGGCCAATCTTTAGTAGCAAAAAGGGTTGCCTCGTGACCGGCGGCCGCCAACGCGCCAGCGACGCGTCGCAAATATGCTTCCGCGCCGCCGCTGGGCGAAAAACCGCGCCGAACAAATCCAATGTTCAGTTTCTCGGAAGCCTTTACTTGCACGCGGTCAGCACAATAATTGTTCCTATGTCGGGCGAAACTCTAAACCCCACCGCGCCCACCGCGCATTGCGCCCCGAGCACCACGCTTACCGAAAAGTTTGCTTTATTCCATTTTCGCCCGCATCGGCGGCTGGGGACTCGACACCGATGCTTTTGAAACGTTGCGCGCATCGTATCGGGGCGGATTTCTGGGCAAGGCGATCGCCTACGACAATCGGCAAAACGAAATTCCGGCGTCGAAAATCCGATCCTTGCGCTGGCATCCGGTGCGGCTCGCTTTCGTCGCTCGACCGACCTTATTATTATGGCGCGAAGAAAAATACCTCGACTGGATCGCATCGCGCGCAGCTCGGGACGGGCCAGTATGATTTGTTTCACAGCTGGTCGGGCGATTGCCTGGAGTCCTTGCGCGTCGCGCAGCGGAAAGGAATTCCTTCGATCGTAGAGATTCCGACCTGGCACCGCGATTTTGCCGAGCGCGTTGCCCCGCGGGCCGAACCGCAACGATCCAGACAACGGACTCCAATTGGGCGCTGGAAAAACGAGCTTGTCCTGCGGTCGGAACGTTCCATCGAAGAATACGACCTTGCCACGCTGCTGCTGGTGCTTTCGGAAAGAGCGGCCGAGACTTTTCGCGAGAGCGGGATGGCGAAAAGAAAACTTTTCTATCTTCCACGCGGAGTTGATGTCCAGCGTTTCAAACCAGGCGAACGTCCGCCAATCTTTCGCGCAATTTTTCCGGCGCGCTGATTGAACGCAAGGGAATTCATCATCTGCTCGAAGCCTGGCATCGGCTGAACTTAAAAGACGCCGAATTGTGGCTGCTCGGTTCGATCCACGAAGAAGCGAAACCGCACTTGAAGAAATTCTGGCGCGGCAACATCCGCACCATCGGTTTCGCACGCGACGTGGAGAAATATTTGAGTCAGGCGACGATCCACATTTTTCCCTCACAGTTGGAAGGCAGCGCCAAGGTCACTTACGAGGCGGCAGCCTGTGGCTTGCCACAGGTGGTCACCCGCGAATCGGGCGATGTGGTGCGTGACGGAGTCGAGGGCATCATTGTCCGACCGGGCGATGTCAATGCCATCGCCGGCGCGATCGAGCATTTTTACCAGCATCCGAGAATCGTGTCGGAAATGAGCATTGCCGCGCGCAAGCGGGTAGTGGAAAATTTCACCTGGGACCATTTTCGGGAGCGACTGCTGGGGGCTTATGAAATGGCCACGCAGATGCTGTAGCCATTGCCAGCACTTCCAACGGCGGCCATAGACCGCCGCTCCAATGAAAATTCTGCTGATCCAACTTCGCCGGCTCGGCGATCTCATTTTAACAACCCCGGCGATTTCGGCCCTGCGTGAACATTTGCCCGCCGCGCAAATCGCCCTCGCGGTTTCAGGCGAATGCGCTCCGCTTCTGCCTGCCATCCAAGGATTACGGCAGACGTTCCTAACGAAACGTGGAGTGCGCGATCTTTCCGCGTGGATGGAAATTCGTCGGGCCGGTTTCGATTGCGTAGTCGATTTTACCCGCAACGATCGCTCGGCCTGGCTAACGTTTTTGTCCGGCGCGCCGCAACGGATCGTGTCCGATCGATTGAAAATCAAATCCAAAATCCGCCGCGCTTTTACAACGAGTTCGTCGATTGCGCGATGAAACAAATGCACACGGCGGATTACTATCTCGCCCTTTGCAACCGCTCGGAATTTCCGCGACCGCAAATGACCCGCTGCTTGAGCTTCCGGCGGCGGCGCAACAGCTCGCCTCTTCCATCATCGCCGATCAAATTCGCCACCAGCCATTCGCCATTTTCCATCCAGGCTCGGCGCGCGTGGAAAAATTTTGGGAACCGGAACGCTGGGCAGAGATAATCGAATTCGCTGCTAAAGAGCTCGGTCTCTTTCCGGTTTTATCGGGCGGCGAGCACCGAGCTCGAGCGCGCGCACCTCATTGCTATCCGAAAAAATTGCACACGCCCGTGCTGGATCTTTCCGGGCAGCTCGATCTCCTCAGCCTCGCGGCCTTAATCGAACGCGCGCGCTTGCTCGTCACGGTTGATTCCGCGCCCATGCATTTGGCCAGCGCGGCGGGGACGCCACAGGTCATCCTCTTTGGGCCAACCAATCCATTTCATTGGCGGCCACGAAAAAGTCCGGCTGCAATTTTGTTCGGCGAATCGCCTGAGCCCCTGCACCATTTCCAAGCCCGCGAGGCAAAAAGACCGATGAAGCAAATCTCGACGGCAGCGGTAATCAATGCTATGCGTTTGATGGTGTCGGCGCCGGCGGCGTCAGCCGTATGAAGGATAAAGCCGAGAAGAAGAAGCTCTCATTTCGAGGAGACGATCTCGAGTTGCGTGGAAGCCATACAAAGCGGCTCTACACCTACGTCGGGCCCTACAAATGGCGGTTCATCTTCGGCCTCGCTCTCGGATTTCTTTTTGGCGCGACCCAGGGTTGCCTGCCGCTGGTTTTGCAAAAGGTAGCCAGCACCGATTTTCCACGGCGCTGCGCCCAAGCCACGTGATCTCGCTCATCGTTCAGAGATACTCAACGCCGGCGGATCGGTGAAGTCGATCGTCTTCATTTGCCTTCTCATTCCCGCGGTCATGACCGTGCGCAGCCTGATGGGCTACGGCAATGCTTACTACATGAACTGGGTCAGCAACCGCGTTGTCACCGACATTCGCAACCAGCTTTTGCAAGATCGTGGGTCAATCGATGGATTTCTTTAATCGAATGCGCGCCGGCATTCTGATGTCGCGCATCACCAATGACACCTAGCGCGATGCAGGCCGCTCTAAGCCAGGTCAGCAGCGACGCTTTTAAACAACCGGTCTCGATCGTTCTGCGGTGATAGTGGTTCTGCTCTACATGGATTGGAAATTTACCCTGGCCACGCTCGTCCTCTTCCCGAGTCTGCATCGATGCCCATTCAGATCTTTGGCCGACGCGCCGCGCAAGCGGTGCAGAGCCAACAGGAAAACATGGGACAAATGGTGGTGACGATGCAGGAAACGTTCGCCAGGCATTCGCGTGGTCAAGTCGCTTTGCGCGCGAGGACCACCAGGTAAAAGCTTTTCGCCGCAGCACCATGCTCCAATTCCGCAACACCATGCGCATGGTCAAATCGATGGAGGTGACGAGGGCCGTTGATCGAAATCCTGGCGGCAATGGGTGTTGGGATGGCTTTGCTTTACGTCTATGCCGCTAACCTTTCTGCTGGACGTTTCTTCGCCCTCATCGGCGGTATTTTCATTCTCTACGATCCGGTAAAAACGCTGAGCAAAATGCACATCGTGCATGCAGCGTTCAGATCGCGGCCACCGTCGGCATTTTGGAATTCTAGACACGCCCTCCGCCATTCAGGATTCACCCGACGCGCAAGGTCTGGACTCCTGCGACGGTCGCATCGATTTTCAGAACGTCACTTTCCGCTACAGCGGGACATCCACCGATGCGGTGAAAGATCTAAACTCTGCGGATCGAGCCGGGCAAAAGCTACGCGCCTGGTGGGCGCGAGCGGCGCAGGCAAGAGCACCATTCTTTCGCTCATTCTCCGGTTCTACGATCCTACTTCAGGCGTGGTGCGAATCGACGGTCACGATTTGCGCAGATTAACCCAACAATCGTTGCGCGAGCAGATCGGGTTGGTGACTCAGGACACGTTCTGTTTCACGATACCATCTACAACAATATCCTTTTTGGCCGGCTTGATGCGACGCGCGAAGAAGTTTACGCCGCGGCGCAAATGGCTTACGCGCACGAGTTCATCCTGGAGCAGCCGCAAAAGTACGACACCGTCGTCGGCGACAAAGGGATGCTCCTTTCCGGCGGGCAGCAACAACGCCTCGCCATCGCGCGCGCGGTTTTGAAGAACGCCCCCATCCTTCTTCTCGACGAAGCCACCTCCGCTCTCGATTCCGAATCGGAAAAGCAAATTCAACTGGCGTTGCAGACCGCTCTGCCGCCGGCAGGACCGTGGTCGCGATCGCCCATCGGCTTTCCACCATTTTGTCCTCCGATCAAATCGTGGTGATGGATCGCGGCCACATCAAAGAAATCGGCACCCACGCCGAGCTGCTGGCCAAATCCGGCTACTATCGCCGTCTCTACGATCTGCAATTCAATCGCGGCGCCGAACATAAGGACCCGGAGCCGGAAGAATTGTTCGAGGTCGTCAGCTGATGTTGTAGCTGCCGCTGTCCTCAGCGGCAGAATCGTCACCCTACCGCCGGAGACGACGGCGGCCACAGCTGCGCTCTGGATGAGGAACCGAGCCGGTCGAACTGCGCACGGAGTTCTGCTTGTGCTGCGTCATTCGGGACTGAGTCGCATTTTCATTTCCGGCCGGGGCGGTAGACCAAGCCACGAGCGGTAACCCCCTTTATTCGTAGAATTCAACTGCAAACTTGAACCCCCATAACGGCGACTCGGCCGACTGCTGCTACCGGGCTGTTTCCTCGCGTTATCATAACAAAAAGCTATTGTCAGAGTTTGCCTGTCGGGCTAATGCCTAGCCGTGGCGTGACACACCGAAGCAGCACGCGGCACCTCGTGACCGCCTGGGTATGAGAACAAGCTCTAGTTAAGTCTCCGGTCTTTATAGCGGAGGATACTAGCACCCAGCTCGACGGGCCGCATGCGACTCTTGAAATCTGCCAAAGAGAAAACGTTTCTGCGCCGTGCCCCGCAGATCGCCGCTGCACGACGCACCGACGTTTTTCATTGTCTCCTATCCGAGGTCCGGCAACACCTGGATTGAGATTTTTGCTGGCTAACCTGTTAGCGCCGCAAGAGACGATTACTTTCCGGAACATCGAAAACTTTGTGCCCGATCTGCACAAATCAGCGGCGCCGTTCTGGATAATTGGCCGGGGGCGCCGTTACATCAAGTCGCATCATCGGTGTTACGATCGTTACCCGCGATTCCTTTTATCTCTATCGTGATGGACGCGACGCCGTGGTGTCCTATTATCATTATGTGACCTAAGAAGAAGGCTTTTTCCGGAGACTTCGCACGAATTCGTGTTTTCACCACGGGCTGCCAAATTCGGTTCTGCGAGAACACGTGGGCGGTGCCCTGGATTTCGCCGCGTCCCATCCCGGGCGCGTAGCCTGTCCATGTCAATACGAGCGGATGCTCGAGCGAACGCGGAGAGTTCGCGCGCAAAAGCGGCATCGTTTGTCGGCATCGATTGCGATGGGTCGAGTCCGGCTCGCCGCGATTGCGAAGAGCTCGTTTGATCAACTCAGATCGATCGAAAAAATTCGGTGGCGAGAAGATCGACGATGTGGGGCGCCCTTTCCGCACCGGAGAGGCCGGCGGTGGCGCGTTATTTTTCGGACGCACTCTATGAGAAATATCTGCGCGACAATGCGCAGATTCTTCTACGACTTGGCTATTCGCTCTAGCCGATGAGCGTGATGCAAGATTTGCCCATGTGATCCAACCCGCATTGCAGGTTGAGCCTCCGTCCGATTTGTTCGTTGCCCAGCCGATCACGCCTCGAAAGCATGCGGGTGTGGCATGCAGGAAGGCGCGCGAAGATCGGATGTGACGCTTTGCAGCTGTCTATTACCCGGGAAGATGAGGAGCAGATACCCGCGCAGTTTCAGAAATCTGCGGCCCGCTTGATCGTTCGGTTCTTGATTTCTGGAGAGTTCGAGGTCAAACGGAAGTATCCTCTGATTTCGGATATTCTGGCGCGCCTCGCCGAAGCCGCATCGGAGGCAGACTACTTGATTTACACGAACGTGGACGCATCGTGCTCATGCCATTTTTATACCAGCCTCGCTGACTCTGCTCGAGGAAGGCTATGATGCCCTAACGATTACGCGGCGCGGACAATTCCGAGAATTTACACTAGCCCGGCGGGTTGTTCTCGCATGAGTGCGCCGAGTCGGGCGAGGCCCATCCGGGGCATGATTGCTTTATTTTTCGCCGCGAGGCGGTGATGCAATACGATCTCGGCCATATTTGCATCGGCGCGCACTGGATTGGAAGAGCGCTCCGAGCTAAATATGATTTGCACCGCGCGCCGCTACGCCGCGTTTAGAGATCTACACATGACGTTTCATCTCGGTGACGATCGTCCGTGGAAAGACGATCGCTTCAAAGTTTTCGCGCAATCCAACCGGCAACGAAATCCGTCGCATTCTGCTGCGTTTTCATTCTGAAAACCGGCTGGTCGATTGTCCGGAAAGCCAGGACTTGATTATGAACGATTCGCGCCGGAATTGCAGGGGCACTGATGGAGCGTCGCCCCGCAATGCAAAGGCGACTCCCGTTTTGGCAACGGCTGCGTTCCTGCTCCTGCGCCAGAGCTCAAGCGCCTCCTGCTTGTATTGATTGGAGCGTGGCTCGCCTTACGCCGAGGCGGTTTGCTTAGCTGTGTCTTCATGTGGGTTCCTCGGAGTTTTGACCCTTAGCCCACTGTCCCTCAAATTAGGACAAGCCTAGACTGACTCACGTGTAAAGAAGTCGGCACGCACGACGAACTGCTGGCCGAGTCCAGTTACTACCGCCGTCTCTACCGATCTGCAATCCAATCGCGGCGCCAAACATAAGGACCCGGAGCCGGAGCCATTGTTCGAAGTCGTCAGCTAGTTTGCGTCATTCCGAGCGTCGGCGTTACCCGTGAAGCTTGCACCACGGACTCCCTCGACTGCGCTCGGGATGACAACTAACGTCGCCATTGAGAAATGGAACGCGTGGTTCACACCTTCGACAATGGCGTCCGCGTTTACGACGACCATTTGCTGGAGCGGCAACGCGAGCGTTACAAAAAGGCGCAACGTCCACGAAGCAGAGGAAGAGGACCTTCATCAACCTCCCGCTCGCCCGCCGCCGGATGGATGCTTGCTGATGGATCGGCGCGCGGCCGCTTGGTTATTACCTCGATCCTCGCGCGCAAGCTTTCCTGGAGCCTAACGATTCATGCGGTCGAACCGCTCGCAGGAGCGTGTGCCGCACTTTCCTGCGTGAAAATCTGGCGCTGGAACGGCCTGACGGATGCCGACGCCGTCATTCATCCGGAAGGTCTCGGCTCTTCTGAGGGCGACGTGAGGTTCCTGGATCGCGGCTACGCCGCAGCCGCATTCCGCGCGCGACGAGCAGCGAACTGAGGGTGTCGCTCAGCACCCGCTGGAAAAACTTCTTTGAGCAGTGTCGATCGGATTGCGCAAGCCGGAGCGAACCGTGGGACCGAAGGTCTTGACCATTCCGACGATCACCTTGATATGCCTGGCGTTAGGCGAATTGGCAGTCCAGCTCGATTCTTCTCCAAATGGATGTGCAGGGGATTGGAAGCGGAAGTCCTGAAAGGCGGCGCGCAATCGATGGCAGCGGGCGAGCAATACGTAACTGAACGAAGCATAAC
>ERZ1370068.4390-contig-3466_pt1 | contig 36451 bp, 60 predicted proteins | sample MGYA00561227_ERZ1370068 | MGnify/ENA primary metagenome ERZ1370068 (study PRJEB38410, sample SAMEA6850437) | metagenome | study: Metagenomic assessment of the ecological functions of the soil: analysis of the soil microbiota associated with the... | reverse complement strand
CGACCTGAGCCAAAATGATCTCCGTTATCATCCTGACGCACAATGAAGAAACAAACATTGCGCGTTGCCTCGATTCCGTATCATGGAGCGACGATATCCTCGTAGTCGATTCATTCAGCGAGGATCGCACTGTGGAAATTTCAAAGCGTCACGGAGCACGTGTCATTCAACGAGCATTTGAGGATTTTTCTTCTCAACGGAATTTTGCTAGTGAACAAGGAAACCTTAAACACGAATGGGTTCTTCATCTGGATGCAGACGAAGTCGTTACTCCTGAATTAAGAGCAGAGCTGGCAAGAGCGATGTTCGGCGACAAAGATGCTTATCGTGTTTCCTCGAAGCTGATTTTTGCGGCAAATTTCTGCGGCATGCCGGGCTTTTCCCTGGTATCAAGTTCGTTTCGGGCGAAAGCAAGCCTTGCGCTTCAAACAGGTAGGTCACGGTCAGCGAGAAACGCTCGAGCCAGGCCGTATTGGCACATTAAAGTCATCGCTTTTGCACTTTAACTTTTCGAAAGGACTTTGCGATTGGATCGAGAAACACAACCGGTATTCGACGGCTGAAGCACGGCAAAACGTTTACGGCTACGCTGATGACGATGTTCCCATCCTGGATCTTTTCAGTATTGCAACTGACCGCCGCCGCCGAGCCGCCAAAAGAATCTTCAGGCGGTTACCCTGCAGAGCAACTATTCGATTCATCTATATGTAGCTTGTTTCGGGGCGGAATTCTGGACGGCAAGGCCGGCTTTACGTATTGTCGACTACTCGCCTGGTACGAATGGCTGATTGTCTGGAAAGAACGTGAGATAAGAGCGCACGCACGAGATAAAACGCAGCGATGAGCCCAGTGGTCGTGCAATTAACGCGCATGGGCGTCAGTTGAGTGTATCATGGATTGGCGAGCCGATTTTAACTGCGGACCCATGGAGGCGCCGCATACGGGGGGCTATCTGTGGGGGCACATCATTAGTCTGTGCGAGGCGTTGCACGCGCGTCGCATCGTCGATATTGGCTGCGGTAATGGTGCGCTATGCCGCGAGCTTGGCCGAGCCGCGGATACGAAGTCGTCGGTTGCGAACCGAGCGCCGAGAGTCTTCACTTCGCACAGCTTGGAGCGCCGGGATTGGTATTTCACCGGCTGGGAGTCGATGACGATCCGTCTGTGATTGGCAACGAGAACTTCGACGTGGCGATCGCAACCGAGGTCATCGAGCACTTGGTGACACCTTTCAATCTGCCTCGTTTCGCGAAGCAACTGCTTCGGCCCGGAGGTCACCTGATCATCAGCACCCCGTATCACGGCTACCTGAAGAATCTTATTCTTGCACTCACCAACAGGTGGGACGCGCATCTCAGCCCATTTCTGGGATGGCGGCCACATCAAGTTCTGGTCGTGCAAGACACTGTCCCAATTGTTGAACGAAAGCGGTTTCCGTGTCGTTCGGTTCATCGGAGCAGGTCGATTACCTTTCTCTTTGGAAGAGCATGATTGTGGTCGCACAGAAACTGGAAGCGTCTGAGCAACTCATAATCGCGTCGCAGTTGCAGCGGTGAAGATCGCCGGCTATGTTCTGCGAGTCGCTGTTAAGATCGGCGCGAGCGACGGTGACGCCGGAAAGCTCGTTCACGAAGTGGCAGGCGCGCAAGTTCACGTCCAGATCCTGGTCTTGTAGATAGCTGTTCAGAAACGCCGACGCTTTGGCTTCCGATCGGAAGTGCAATTGCTGATTTCGAATTTTCCATGGCCTTGTGCTTTGCAAGACTGGTTGTGCGTAGAGGCAGCTTTGCCGCATCCTGTCTATGGCTCTGCGCAGTCGTGGCGTTCGTCACGTGTGGCCGTTCATTAGTCAGCCGTCCGTGACTCAGTAAAGATGTACTGCGCCTGTGCGCCGTAGAAGCTTCTGAGGCGCGGAAACAGTCTGCCAGCGTAGCAGTCACACCGTCCGACGTTTCACTCGGCGTGACAGCCTCCACTTTTCGTGCCTCAAGCGTAGGCTGAGGCTGGGGATTCGAACCCCTGGCCTTCTCATTGCGAACGAGACGCTCTACCAGCTGAGCTATACCCCCGTCATTAGGACAGTGAGATTAGCACGAGCAGCCGATTTTTCATCAACTGAAACAAGCTTCGCACCATCCAGCTGACGAACTAAACCACGGCGTTTGCGCTGTCTTTCGGTCAGCGGTTCTGAAGCTGAAATTCCCGACAAGAGCCACAGCGCTAAGCAGACGACGACTAATACGAGCGATGCGAAAGAACGATTGCAGCGGGCGCGTTCGTGCTTAAGGTGCGCTCTCCAATTCTCGATATGCTCTGCATGATTTTCGCTCAGGCTCAAACGGGATCGCCTGGACCTATGCCCGGCGGCGGCATTGGCTCGTTTTTCGTCCCGCTTATTTTCATTTTCATCATCATGTATTTTGTGATGATTCAGACCGCAGAAAAAGCGGCAGGAACAGCAACAGAAGTTGATTGGAAGTCTAAAAACCGGTGACCGAGTGGTGACCAACGCCGGCATTCACGGTCTCATTTCGAACGTAAAAGAGACTACAGTGCTCGTGAAAGTGGCCGACAACGTAAAAATCGAGATGGACAAATCGGCGATTACCAACGTCCTGAAAGAGGCGTAAGGTAAAACGTTTCCGTTACTAAGCCGGACCGAACAAGCAACGCCGATGAGCAAATCGAAAATCGAAGATCGAGGATCGAAAATTCCATGACGCCAGTGCTCACTTTTTTATCGGCCTCGCCATACTGGTGCTGTTCGGCTGGTATTTCGCGAGCCGAAGGCGATCGGTTACGCCGCATTCTAGGGACTGTGCTGACAATCGTGGTCACGGCGTTTTGCCTTTGGTCGACCTATCCGCCTTTCGACGAGAAGCGACCGGATGGGACAGTGATTCGCCACGGGAAGATCCATCTCGGCCTCGACCTTCAAGGCGGCACTTCGTTTCTGATTCGGCTCGAGCCGCCAGCAAGCGCCGATGGTGGAAAGCGGCCAATTACAAAAGCGATGGTGGATCAGGCGATCGAGGCCATCCGCAAGCGTGTCGACCGCTTTGGGGTAAGCGAGCCGATTATCACGCCACAGGGCAACGATCGTATTCTGGTGCAAATCCCGGGTCTCGACGCTGCCAACATTCAAGAGGCGCGCGACCAACTTTCACGCGTAGCCAAGCTAGAGTTCCGCCTCGTGTATCCGGACAATGGTCAACGCTTGAAAGCGATTGATGACGCAAAGGAAGTGATTCCGCCAGAATACCGGATCGAAACTTACAAACAGCAAGTTGAGGGCGGAAAGCCGATCGAAGAACGTTTGCTCGTCAAAAGAAAGCAGATCTCGGCGGCAACCATGTTTCGCAAGCGGCTGCCGGCTACGGTCAGGAAGGATGGGAAGTCACACTCAGGTTCGACACTGAAGGCGCCAAAACCTTCGGTCAAATCACTGAAGCAAATGTGAACCATCGCTTCGCGATTGTCCTCGATGGCGTAATTCAATCCGCGCCTGTTATTAGGACGGCCATTTACGGCGGTAACGCGGTCATCAGCGGCGGACGCATGGACGAGCCGGAGGCGCGCAATCTTGCGAGCGTGTTGGAGAATCCGCTGCAAACCCCAGTGAAGATTGAAGAGGAGCGCCAGGTCTCAGCCAGCCTCGGCAGCGACTCGATCAAGAGCGGCATCTATTCAGGAATTGCGGGCTTTATCCTGGTGGTCGTGTTCATGATCATTTATTACCGGTTGGTCGGTCTCATCGCCGACATAGCTTTGCTGATCAACTGCTTCATGGTGGTTGGCGTGCTGGGCATGTTCAACAGCGTCCTGACACTTCCCGGCATTGCTGGCCTTATTCTCAGCTTGGGAATCGCGGTGGACGCGAATGTTCTGATCTACGAACGGCTTCGGGATGAAATTAAACAGGGAAAATCGCTTCGTGTGGCCATCGATACCTCTTACCGAAAAGCGTTCAGCGCCATTTTCGACGCGCACGTCACCCAGTTTCTTACAGCCGCGATTCTTTTCTGGCTGGCGAGTGGACCGGTTAAGGGTTTCGCACTCACGCTGACCATCGGCATCGTGGCGTCAATGTTTTCGTCGCTGCTGGTCACGTACACCTGTTTTTCGTGGGCATTCGCGCTCGGCTGGCTGAAGCGCGTGTCCATGCTTCACCTCATTCGTTCAAAGGGGTTCGATTTTCTTGGAAACGCGCCCAAGTTCGTATCGATATCGGCCGTGGCCACGCTTCTGTGCCTTGGCGTTTTACTCATGAAGGGTGAGCGCAATCTCGGTGCCGATTTCAGAGGGGGCGATTTGCTTGTTATCTCTGCGGCGCACAAGCTGACACCCGATGAAGCTACGCGGCGCGCTGGCCCATACCGGGTTTCAAAACAGCGTTATTCAATCGGAAAAGGTGGCGAACCGCGATCTCATCAGCATTCGAGCTGATTCAGGCGCCGCCGATAAGATCAAAGCGCGGCTGAGCGAAGCGCTTGCCGACAGCAGGTCTGAAGTTCGAACAGACCGACCACGTCGGTGCGCTGGTCGGAAAAGAACTGGCGACAAAGAGCGCGCTGGCTCTCGCGCTTGGACTGCTGGGAATTTTTATCTACGTGAGCTTCCGGTTTGCCACCTCGTTTGCCGTGGCTTCACTGGCAGCGTTGGCGCACGACCTTATTATCACTATCGGCATCTTCGCCCTGAGCGGGCGTGAGCTTTCCTTGATTATGGTGGCGGCGGTCCTAACGATCGCCGGTTACTCGATCAACGATAAGATTGTCGTTTTCGACCGCATTCGCAGTGGCTTGCGCGATCGATTGTCGGGATCGGTGGCGGAAGTTATGAATACGTCAATTAACGAAACGCTCTCGCGAACGATCCTCACCGGAGGCACAGTTTTGCTGACGGTACTCGCGCTGTATTTCTTTGGTGGCCCGGTTCTAAACGACTTCGCGTTCTCCTTTCTTATCGGCGTCATCGTCGGAACGTATTCGTCCATCTTCATCGCGTCGCCCATTGTCCTGTGGTGGACGCGCGCGAGAGGCCGCGATACAAGCGCGCTTCGTCGCGAAGTGATTCAACAAACGACCACTGCGGGCCGGCTGGCGCCCCGTTCATAACTGCCAAAAGCAAGCGTCCTGCCCTGTCGCAAAACGTTCCGACGCGCTGCGGTCAGGGAATATTGGCGAGAATCTTCTCCATCTCAGCGCTGGTGAAAGCGCGCAACGTCTGCGTCCGGATATTGCCCAGTATATCCGCGGATAGCAACACGCTGGCAGCTGTCTCGTCGTTTGGTGCCTCGAAGACGCACACCTGGTCATAGTGACCGAGCGTCCAATACATCTGTTTGATGCTAACCCCCTTCGACTGCACCTTCGCAGCCCAGTCGGCTATTCGCTGGGTCGTCTCCTTGGCAGCGTGAATGCCCTTGTCAGTGAATTGCACCAAGCTGATGTACGTCGCCATGGTGTTCCTCCGTTAGCTGATGCGAGGCCAAATTTGCAATAAGCGAACCGGCGCTTCGGTGGTGTGCCGAAGGTTTCAAAAATGACGCCGAGCAAATTCGCGTCCGGAACCGGTCTTCAGATACCGCTCAAAACACCGGGCTTTAGCTTCGACCGAAATGCGACTGCCGTTTCGATTTTCCACGGCTTGTGCTTCGATGTATGTGAGCACTTCCCACGATTGTGCTCAGTCAGTCTAGATCTGGGATCGGTTGTGACGCCGCCATAGTGTATCTCGTCGTCTAACTCGCTAACGAGTATGTAAACATAATAGAAGCCATTCATCGACAGCGGATTTGAACCCGGATCATGAACGAATAAGGCTGGCCTGCCAAGCCGTAGCCTTGGAGCGCCGACACGAGTGGCGACTAATGAACCCGCCTTCGTTTCACCTGGCGTGGCAGCCTTCGCTTTGCGCTGCGCTCCAAGCGAGGCTGGAGGCGAGGGGAGTTGAACCCCTGTCCTCGTCGCTATCCACGCAAACATCTACATGTTTATCCGGCGATAAGTTTTAAGGAGCCGAACGTTGCACCGGCACACTGCCGGCTCCCGAGCGTCCACGAAATTCCTTCACCATCCGGCGCGGTCGCTCCGCCGTTCGATTAGCCTGCTGTCCACGTTTGGCGCCGTAGCAGGCGTCCAACTCCAAACGTCACGGTCAATTAAGCCGCGAGAGCGAGATCTTGGTGATCTGCGTTTATTTGTTTTGGTTCGGTTTTTAACGAGGCCAACGAACCATCCTCGACATGCCGTCTGCGCTTCCAACGATGAGTCGAAGCCAGTACGCCCCCAAAATAATTCTGCTTGAATAAGTACCTCTGTTTGCAGTCTTATGCAAGCAGTCCGAGGGTCTCCCGAGCGAGTCGAATGGCGATCGAAATCACATCTGAATCTTTGGCCGGCGCACAGCCGGAACCGACGGCCGATTACAAGGAAAGCCCGCTGGCGGCGGTGTCTGAGTTTCCAGGTAGCAGCCAGCGCAGTTCGCGGTCGCGATTTCGCCTAACAAATTCGACGTGGACCCGACGCAACTTTAGCAGTCGCGCGCGTGAACTTTCAGGCGGTGACGCCATCATTCTCTCCATCCCGAAGAGTGGCCGCACATGGCTTCGGGCATTTCTTTGCGCTTACTTCTGCAGACGCTTCGGCCTTGAGTTCACGTTGCGACCGGGACGTTACGATTTGCCCGGTTTTCCGCGGATTGTCTTTTCTCATGATCTGTTCGAGCACCGCACCAAAGGCGATCGTTGGGACAGAGTTCGCGGCAAATATCTCGTCCCGCGACGCGAGCTTAACCGGGCGAAGATCATCCTGCTCGCCCGAGATCCGCGTGATTGTTTCGTTTCTCTTTACTTGCAGCTGACAAGGCGCGATCCAAACGCGCCGGTTAAGCTCAAGCAAAAGACCGTGAGCGAAATGTTGCGCGACGAAAAGTTTGGCATGCGCGCCATTATTAATGCCATGAACGATTGGCTTAACGAGTTCTCTCAGCGCGACAATTTCACCCTCGTTCGATATGAAGCACTGCGCGCCTCGCCGGCCGAACATTTCCGCGATCTGCTTGCCGTGCTTGGCGAATCATCGCCCGACGCGAATGATTTTCCAGGAGGCGCTCGAGTTTTCCCGCTTCGAGAACATGCAAAAGCTGGAGGCCGCCGGAGCGTTTGATTCAAACATCCTGCATCCGGGCGATGTGCGCGATCCAGAATCGTTCAAGGTGCGTCGCGGGAAGGTAGGCGGCTATCGTGAGTACCTTTCGGCCGAGGACCAACAATTTGCTGCAGACGCAATGACAGAGCTCGACCGGCGGTTCGGCTACACCGCCTGAAGAGGGCTGGGCGTCTCTCTCAGTTCTGCAGCGGCAGTTTCAAAGTCTTCAACTGCGATCGGTACCGGTCGGCTGCAGACCGATCTGTAAGCACGCCGTCGGAAAAGGACGGAAACCGCCTGGCGGGTCAGCGCCGTTGCGATACCGCCAAAAATATTCTGCGATCCGATTTAAAAAATACTTGAACTTTTATTTCCTACTGCCGTAGTATGATATTGAAACCCTAGTAAAGCCAGTAGACATTCACGCGAAACCGAGGAACCGGGATTATGAAACGGACAGCCGGATCAATGTGCTTCGGCTCACTGAATGCGGGCGCACTTTGGATTGAATATCAAACAGCACTGCTCATCGGGACCGGATGTTTCTTTTTTGCTGCCGGGTCTGCCTTAGCTCTTTTGACCGCGGCACTCCTTCTCGCGCCGGAAGGACATGAGCGACCCGATGGTTTTCATGTGCGGAGCGGGATCGGCGGGCGAGCGTATTTCGTTCACATCCGATTCTCTCAACCAGCGCGTGCGCGACAATGAGATTGAAGTTGCGGCTCGCAAACCAATTCCGACTGAAGCACTCATAAAGTGAAACTTTCCAAACGTGGCGAGTACGCATTGCGCGCGCTCATTGACCTGGGGATCGCGTCCGAGCTCGGCTGGCCCATGCTTCAGATCAGCGAGCTCGCTTCAAAAGAGAAACTGCCGATCAAATTTCTTGAGCAGATTTTTACGCAGCTAAAATCTGCCGGCTACGTGGCAAGCAGGCGCGGAAAATTCGGCGGCTACTCTCGCGCGCCCGATGAGCCGAATTAAATTCGGCGCCGTCATTCGCCTCATTGATGGCCCGTTGGCGCCGATCCGCTGCGTTAGCCAAACGTCATACGCTCGCTGCTCATGCCCGGACGAGAATCACTGCGGGCTACGGATGTTGATGTTCGATGTGCGAAACGCCATCAGCACAATCCTGGATCGTTATACTCTCGCAGACATCGTCGAGATCACGCTTCGCAAATATCGACGCGACAAAGTTACGCCGCCTTTCTGCACCGATCGATTCCGCTTACATCGGTGTTGCCCCAAAAAGGAGGCACTTCGCAGCAAGCGAAGAGGCGCGGCACGCAATCGCTTTTCAGGGTCGTCAGGGAGCGAAACCAACAATCATCCGCCAAACGTGCGGTGAAGTAGGAGAGAAGTCATGTTAGTCAACAAACATTGTTCAACTAGAAAAATCGCTGCTGCTTGCGCAGCGTGCTGGCTGCCATCCAGCCGCTAACTGCGCAGAGCGCTTCGGAATCGGATCGACTGGAGAAGCTCGAACGCGCAGTGGAGCAATTGCAAAAACGCAACGCGGAACTCGAGGCGGAAGTCGGCAGCTTAAAAGAAAGCAGACTGCCGCTGTTCCTGAAGGGCAAATTCGAAAACAAAGGTGACTCACGACGGAAAAACGTACGTCGAAAAAGCCGTGCCGAGCGAGAAATTGCCTCTGTTTACGTGCTGCAGCGTGGACCGGAATTGAAGCTGGTGCTGGGCGGATTCATTCAGGTCAACTTTGAGGACAGCGACGCCTTCGCTTTCGAACGGAAATTTTGGTCAGAGCGCAATCAAAGACCGTTTCAGGCTGCGCCGGGCGCGGATCAATCTAACCGGCGATTTTGCGGAGCAATTCGATTTCAAGATGGAAGGCGATTTTGGCCAGAACGATGGCACCAACAGCAACCGCACCGCATTTTCGGGCACAGACATCTGGCTCAACTGGCATCAGTTTCCTGCGGCGCAAATCAAGATCGGCCAATATAAAGCGCCATTTGGCTTGGAGCAGCTTACTCCAGATACGTCTCTGTACACTATCGAACGCACTTTGCCGACCGGCGCAATCACACCGGATCGGCAGATCGGTGCTCGAACTTTGGGGAAAGCCGTTCACGAACATTTGGCCTGAGCAGAAGGATTTGCTGACCTATTACGCCGGCATCTTCAACGGCAACGGCACGCAACACGACCGTCAACGACAACAACAACTTTATGTATGTCGGCCGTCTGGAGTCGCACGCTTGTTCAAAGACGTTTTCGGTAAGGGATCCTTTCTCAAGCTTGGCGGCTGACGTTCTCAACAGCCGCGATGACAAGGGTACAAATATCTCGCAATCGGGGAACCTGTTGGTAAATGCCGACGGCTCTCTCTCGCCGTTTGTCCTGCCGGGCGCGGATGAAAGAACGGCGTGGAGCGTGGACGCCTGGCTCAAACTGGGTCCGTTTGATTTGATCGGTGAATACCTCCAGGAACACGTCGAACGGTCGCACCGTGAACGGAGTGCCTCCAGGGTTCGCCGACTTTACGACCGACGGATTCTATGTAACGGCGGCTTATTTCCTGATCCCGAAGAAGCTTCAAGCTGTGGTTCAGTGGCAGGATTTAAACCCCGGACAAAAGGGTAACGACGGCCTCTATTCGATCCTCGGCGGCCTCAACTACTACATTCACGGGGACGATCTCAAGCTGATGGTGAATTATATTCATACCTGGTCGGATTTTCGCCAGGCGAATCCTGAATTTGGCCAGGATGAGTTCGATCAAGTCCTCGGTCGCATCCAGGTGATGTTTTAGCCGGCCACGGTTGAAGTGCTTTTCGATTCCTAAACACGTCGTCTATCTCCCAAATCCCTTATGAAAAAGATAATAGCAGCGATAACTGCAGCGATTCTTTGTTTTGGATCGTTTGCCACTGCAGAACAAAAAACCACAATTCGGTTCGGCCATTTTCCAAACATCACTCATGCGCAGGGCGTAATCGCGCACGCGCTTTCGCGGCAAGGCAAAGGCTGGTTTGAACAGCGCCTCGGGCCAAACGTCGAGATTCAGTGGTTTACTTACAACGCGGGCCCTTCGGCAATGGAGGCGATCTTCGCCAGATCGCTTGATGTGACGTACGTCGGGCCAGGGCCTGCGCTTAACGCGTACTTCAAATCGAACGGCGAGGAGATTCGTGTCATTTCTGGTGCCGCCAATGGCGGTGCGGCTCTGTTAGTGAAGGCGGATTCGCCGATCAAGGCGCCGGCCGATTTTCGCGGAAAAAGATCGCCACACCTCAACTCGGCAACACTCAGGACATTTCGTGTCGGGCATGGTTGAAAGCGCAAGGATTCCGCGTCACCCAAACCGGCGGCGACGTCATGGTGATTCCGACTGCCAATCCGGATCAACTCGCACTGTTTCAAAATGGCGGCGTCGACGCGGTATGGACAGTCGAGCCTTGGGTAACCCGGCTCGAACGTGATGCGAAGGCGCACGTGTTTCTCGAAGACAAGGATACGATCACCACCTGGCTCGTATCCAGTGTGAAGTTCCTGCATGACCGACGCGAGTTTGCTAAGAAAATCGCAGACGCGAATGTGGAACTGACGAAATGGATCCAGCAGAATCCGGCAGAAGCGCAGAAGTTATTGATCGAGGAACTCAAAGCTGAAACACGGGCTGATTTCGCGCCGGATGCCGTCGCACAAGCGTGGAAGCGGATTCAATTCACAAGCGAAGTATCCCGTGATTTGATTGCGAAATCGGTGCAGGATGGAAAAGACGCGGGTTTCTTGAAAGGGTCGACAGACACGTCGAAGCTGATCGAAATCCCGTAAATGCACATTGCACACCGCCGCCGTTCCTCAGCTGCTGAGGAGCTCGAGACTCATCGCGCCCTCGAAGCTCGCGATCGAGGACGTTTCGAAAAGCTTCAAAGGTGCATCCGGAGCAGTCCTCGCGCTCGATCGTGTGAGCCTGAATGTTGAGGAAGGTGAATTCGTCTGCCTCGTTGGCGCCAGCGGCTGTGGCAAAACGACATTGCTTAACATAATTGCCGGCTTGGAAAAACCCGACAGCGGAACGGTGTAGGCCGATGGCAAACCGGTGACCGGGCCAGGCCGTGAGCGCCTCGTGATGTTTCAAGAACCGGCCTTGTTCCCGTGGTTGAACGTGTTTGGGAATGTTCTATTTGGACTCAAGCTCAAGCCGAATCTGACAAACAAAGATCGGCACGAGGTGGCCAAGCTACTACCTCGAACTTGTCGGTCTCACCCGGTTCGAGCGCGCCAACATTCACGAGCTGTCTGGTGGAATGAAGCAGCGCGTCTCGCTTGCCCGCGCGCTGGCGCCTAATCCGCGCATGCTGCTGATGGACGAGCCGTTTGCTGCTCTCGATGCGCTGACTCGTGAGCAACTCTATGGAGACCTTCAGCGAATCTGGAAAGCGCGGAACAAAACAATCGTGTTTGTTACGCACAACGTCCGCGAGGCAGCTTGTCTCGGCGATCGTGTGATAGTTTTTTCGCCGCGTCCCGGTCGCATTCGAGAAGAGTTTGCTGTGGACCTGCCTCGACCGCGCGACATCAACAGTGTCGATCTTGCCGTTCATGCTACGAAAATCATGAAAGCGCTGAAGAGTTATAGCCAACTGGAGGTCGCAATCGCAGAATGAAACGTTTTTTGTTGGCGGCACTTTTTTTGCTGTTCTCCTGCTGATTTGGGAGGCGCTGTTTCGTGCAAAGATTTGGTCGCCTGTCCTCCTGCCCTCGCCGCGGCAAGTGGCAGTCTACCTGGAAGGCGCTGCGGTGGATGGAACTTTGGTGAAGGCCACGATCGTTACGATGCGTCGATTGCTCATAGGCTACATCATTGGACTTGTTGTAGGGCTGCCATTGGGATTGCTGACTGCGCGTTGGAAGGTGTGGCAGGACACCATTGGAACGCTAGCCCTTGGTCTCCAGACATTGCCGAGTGTCTGCTGGGTCCCGCTTGCGTTGTTGTGGTTCGGACAGACGGAAGCCGCTATGCTTTTCGTGGTGGTAATGGGCACGCTCTGGTCGGTCGTGATCGCAACGGAAACTGGCGTGCGCAACGTGCCGCCAATCTACAGCCGTGCTGCTTTGACCATGGGCTCCAAGCGTCTGCACATGTGGTTCAAGGTTATTCTGCCCGCGGCGCTTCCGTTCATTGTTAGCGGGATGAAGCAAGGTTGGGCATTTGCGTGGCGTTCACTTATGGCTGCCGAGATTTTCGTGACGATTCTGACCGGTTTCGGGCTCGGACAGCTTCTACACTACGGCCGCGAATTAAACGCCATGGAGCAGGTCATCGGCATCATGATTGTCATCGTCGTCATCGGTTTACTGGCCGATAAAATTTTCTTCTCGCCGATTGAAAGATTCCTGCATCGGCGTTGGGGTACCAGTCAGGCATGATCTTCAGGCAAAAGCGAGCGCCCGTGTCCGCGCGGCGCGAGGTGCGCATTAGCAACAAGCTGGGATTACACGCGCGCCCTGCCGCTCACTTTGTAAAACACGTCAGGACTTTTCGATCGGAAATCTGGTTCGTGACAACTGACGGTCGATATTCTGCTTCAAGCTTAATCGATGTTCTCCGCGCCAACCTCGATTGCGGAGCTACGGCAACACTCGAAGCTCACGGTGTGGATGCTGAGGAGGCCGTCGGAACGACTACAAAAGTTGCTCGGCGAATTGCACAGGTTCGACGAATCCTAACGCAGAGGCCGCGCGACGAGGATTCCGCTGTCTGACCCGTACCGATACAGATATTTTGAGAGCTGGTCGTCCACGACAACTTTGCCGTAATTACTGGGCGAGGAAGCGTGCATGAAATGCAAAACGCCGTCGCTCGTGCGCAGTGCCGAGGCCCACATGCGCGGTCGAACGGAGCCCGTTTCGCTCGCGCGAAATCACGCCAATGACGTCGCCGCTGCGCAATTTCGGCTCGATGCTGGCGACCTGGCTTTTGGAATTTCATAGAGCGGCCGCGACGACACATTCGCTTCCATGCGCGCAAGCGGTCCGAGCAACGAGCGATTCGCAGCAAGATAACGATAATGCCGCCAGCCAACGGTCATCTCGCGCGCAGAATGCGGAACGCTGCGCCCGCCAAGCTGACGCGTCATGTCGTTAACCAAACCGCGGCGATCGTTATCGTAAAGCCAGTCTTCCAGGTAATGCAGCCGGGAAAGATAATCGCCCGTGCATTGGCCGCCGCGATACCGGTCCATCTCGATGTAGTACAGCAAACGTTCCGGAGTCCAATTTGATTCCGGTTCGTTCAACATTCGCGCAAAGCCAAGTGCCGTTTCGAAAAACGTCCAGCAGTCCATCCCGTAGAAATTCACCGAAGGCGATTCGATCCGGTTATCGATCTCGAGAGTGAAATGTTTGTAGCGGGTACCGACCAGCGCTTTTCCAACCGCCGCAGTCCGATCACCGATCGGTAGTGATTTCCAATTCTCCGATTTCGCCTTGGCAACCAGCCGGTTGAATTGGTCCTGTCCCTTGAACACCGTGCCGAACGGCAAGCGCGATTCGGACGCTATCCCGGCTGAACAAATCAAAAACAGTGTGACGCAGACCCTCCAGCTCCGCATGTGAAGAGATTAACTGAACGCCGGTTGTAGAAAGTTACAAGGTCAAAGGGTTAGAGGCTTAGAACGTCGAACGCTCGGTGGATCGCTATGTCTGAAGTTTGTAACGTTTTAACGCTTTCCACTTTGTAACTGTCCCATATCGTTCTAAGACCGTGCCAATCCGCTTTCCGAAAAAGAAACGGCGAAATATTGTTCGCCAGGCGCCAGACGGCGATACTCCTGTTCCAGCGGGGCGGCATTCCACCCGCGTCCGGCTGCGTCCGCGGTCCGATTGGCACAAACGCAATTTTCTGACCAGCGTTTTGATTCCATCGCTGTTCGTGAAGCGATCCGGCGAATACGTGCCGCCGCAATTTCCGAAGATCCGCGAAGGCGAGATCTGCATTACCTGGATCGGCCACGCTTCATTTCTCATCCAAACGCACGAGGTAAACATCTTGATCGATCCGATTTGGTCGAAATGGCTCAAGGTCATCAAACGATTGAAACGGCCTGGCTTCGAAATCCATCATCTGCCTTCGATTGACTTCGTACTCGTGACGCATGCGCATTTTGATCACCTCGACCGGCGCACGCTGCGGCGCGTAGCTGCGAACCAACCGATCGTGGTTCCAACAGGCGTGGGAAACCTGGTCCACGATCTCGGGTTTCACATCGTGCACGAACTCGACTACTGGCAGACCGTCGAACTCGGGCCGCTCAAGATTTCGCTCACGCCATGTCACCACTGGGGAGCCCGGTTTCTTGCGGATTTGCACCGCGATTTCGGTGGGTTTGTGATCGCGTCGAATGGCCGCACGATTTTTCATTGTGGCGACACAGCTTATTTCCCGGGCTTCAAAGAAATTGGCGACCGCTTCAGTGTCGACCTGGCGTTGCTTCCCATTGGCGCCTATGAAGCGCCTACAGGCCGCGAAGTTCACATGAATCCCGAAGAGGCGGTAAGAGCTTTTCTGGAGCTGCGCGCCAAGACGCTAATCCCGATGCATTACGGGACGTTCCCTCTCGGTTTCGAGCCGCTCCACGAACCGCCGCAGCGATTGCTTGCAGCGGCACGCGCGCACGGAATCGAGGAAAAGGTGCTCGTGATGACCGAGGGCAAGCCAGTGGTGCTGTGAAAATCTTGATCGCCACGGATGAACACGGATGAACGGAGCGATCGGGATGAGCGACGTAGAAGGCAAAGCCGCGAGGGCAAGCGGCGAGCGAGTCGGGAGACAAGCGAGTTTCAAACACGGATTGCTTTTTCCTGATCCGTGAAAATCCGTGTTAATCTGTGGCCAAATCTTACCGGCGCGCTTTCAGCCGGATTACTCGTCGTTGTCTTTTGCCTGATATTGCTCTGGCACAATCCGCTCGTTTTTGGAATGACGATTACGAGTTGTCGGTGCTGCCAGTGTTCGCCGACATGGCGCGCAGTTGGTCCGAAGGTCATTGGCCGATCCTGAGTCCGTATTCCTGGGTCTGCGGCAATCTCGCGGGCGAATTTCAGTACGGCACGTTTTCGGTGTTCGTGAATGCGGCTCGTCGTTTTGATCTGGAAATTTCCGCTCGCCTTTCCACAACAGGCGGCTGCGCTTTCGATCGCGCACCTTTTTGTACTCGCGATTGGCGCATTTTTGCTCGCACGCGATCGCGGGTTTTCAGTCGCCTTATCCATCTTTGTCGCGCTGATTGCCTCGTTAAACGGTTGGATCATTTGCTGGGGGCGACCGATTGGTTCGGTGCGCTCGGCGCGTTCACCTGGCTGCCATGGGCGTGGTGGGGCGCGGAACGCGCTCTGGATTCGCGGCGAACGAAATGGCGATGCCTCTGGCCGGCGCCATTCGTTTATCTGCTCGTTACGGGCGGATTTCCCTACACGGTTTTAATGCTGCTGCTCCTCATTGCGTGGTTGTCGATCAAGTCACTGGTCCAAACTCGCAACATTTTCTCGATTCTGCCGCTGCTCGTCGGCGTGGCGCTCGGTTTTGGTCTTTCCGCACCCGCGTGGCTGGCGCTGCTTGATCTGGTTCAGGGTTCGGCACGCGAGTTGCAGTCCGCCGCAGCACATTGGCAATGGCGCGTTCCGCCTGCGGCGCTGCCGGGATTAATTCTGCCGTCGTGGACGGTGAACTGGACTGATTTTTCCTCGCGCAGTCGCCCACATGCGGCAGCCGAATTGGCTTGCGGCTTGGTCGCTCCTGCCGCGCTTATTGCCGGACTGATCTGGCGTGCCGCGACAGCTCGTTAGGCAAATCAAATGGGAGCTCGTATTGCTCTTGCTCGTGCTCTTGCTCTGCATGACTCCAACCGCCGGCCTGTTCCGTTGGAGTTTTCGCTGGCTGCCATTTTTCCATCTCGTACTGGCGATTTGCGCGGCGGAAGCCTTGCGTCTAAAGCCGGGGTCACCGACCCCGGCTACAGCGGCGCTTGGACTCGTCGTCTTGATAGGCGTCGCAGCGTTGATCTTCCACACAACTGGTTCGTACGCTTTTCCGCTCACTTGGATTTTTATTGGACTGGCTGCGGTTTGGGTTTGTTTGGAATTTCTGCCTACGCAGTTCCGATTCTCGATCGTGGACGCCCGCCGCGATCACGTTTTGCGCCTTCCTCGCCACATATCTCTGCGTTCCGACGAACGGTGGAGTGCCGCGCTACAATTTTCTCAAGAACTGCTTAAACCTGCGCCGCTCGATCCACAGCGGCTTTATCTCAGTGTTTATCCATGGGCGGAGCTTACCTATTGTATAGCAAACAAACCGCAGACCGGTCGGCCAAACGCTACGGCCGGGAAGCACCTCGATGTGGGCCGGATTGCGATTCATCAATGGCTACAGCCCGATCCGCGCCGCAGGTGTGGCACGCGAATTTGCAAACCAGCATTCATGGTGAAATTAATCCCGACGTAGGAAGCCATTTACTGAATCATCAAGCCGGCAGAGATGGCGAGCTGGCTTTGATGGGCGTGGACGGCATCGTCGTTGCGCGAGAAGTGAGTATCACGCCCCAGCCGAGTTCTGAATGGGAACTGGTCGTTTCAACCGAAGAAGGAAACGTCGTTTCATCGGCGCAGCGCGCCGTTCTCGCGCGTGCGCTCGGTCACCTCAATCGATTCGCGGCCTAACGAGCAGTTTGTGTTGGCGACGATCTCGCGGATTAATGACTCCCGAAATTTCGTGAACGCAGACATTGATGTCCCGGCTGGTGATCGGTCTGCACTTCTGACTTTTTCGCGTCCATATTTCCGCGGATACAAAGCGCGCATCGGAGATCAGAAACTCGCCATCACGTCTTATCGCGGATTATTTCCAATTTTGGAAGTTCCAGCAGGCACACATGGGCGGCTTACGGTTGCGTATAGACCAGCTTGGTTGCTGTGGGGAGGCGGTGTTGCTGCCGTCTGCGGATTGATCGTTCTGCTCGGTGTTATCGCCGCGTGGCGTTACTCTTCTTCGACTCGGAACGGAATCGCTGTCCCTGATTTCTTATGACAAGCGCGGCGCTCAGAGTTCTTTGGGATTTTCGAGCAGTTCGATCACGCGCTTTGAGTAAACGACTGGCGCCGCCGCCGTCGATGCTGCGATGATCGAAGCTTAAGGTGATTTGCGCTTCGGTTTTGGGGACGAATTCGTTTTTCGTTTCGTCCCACGACGGAACCTTTTGCCGACGCCGAGGCCGAGCAGCAACGTTTGATCGGGCAGGGGAATCGGCGTGCCCCATTCCATTCCGAAAATCCCGAAGTTGGAAACGGTGGCGATGCCGCCGGCCTGCATGTCAGGCGAAATCCGCCGCTGTCGCGCGAGTTCGATCAATTCCTTGTATTTCGTCGTGAGATCGGCAAGCGAAGTTTTGTCTGCGCCACGAATGACTGGCACCATGATTCCGTCCTCGGCTTCCACAGCGATTCCGATGTCGATCGAGTTTGATTGCACCACGCGGTTTCCGATGAATTTCGCCGCCGCGGCAGGATTTTCCGCCAGCGCAAGCGCGAGCGCGCGCAGCGCGTAAAGGCCGAGGCCGGGCTTCGGATCGCGCGATTGGCGATCTTGCAGCGCCGGATCGAGATTCACTGATGAACCGATCGTTGAAAGAGGACGTGTCCAACTCCGACGCATCGCATCGGCCACGCCGGCGCGAATCTTTGAAGCTTCGTGCGCTGTCTGGTTCTCGATCTTGTGCAGAAAACTTTCGAGGTCTTTGATCGTCACCCGGTTGCCGGCGCCGGTTCCCATGATCCCTGCGAGATCAGCGGTTGTTAGCTGCAATTCAGCCATGCGCGCGCGGACGCGCGGGGACATGAAGGTTGCGCCTTTCGTGATCGCTGGAACGGGCAGGCCGCCGGCCCGTTCGCCGTCGCCATCGCGCGCGGCGATCTTTTTTCCCGCGCTGGAGCAACTTCCTGATCGGCGCGCGCAGGAATTTCTTCCGCGACTTCCTTTTGCGGCGGAGGCGCCGGCGCGTGTTTAGCAAACCGCGCAGCGTCTTGTTCGCTTGCTTCAATGTAGCCGAGCACCGCGCCCACGGGATACGTCTCCTTTAATTGCACTGTGATCTTATCGATCTTGCCTTTGCACGGCGTGGTCACGCCCATGACCGCTTTGTTCGTCTCGACGTCGATGATTTCCTGATCGTCCACAACTTCGTCGCCAGGTTTGACCTTGATATCGACGATTGTGGCTTCGGCGATTGATTCGCCAAGCTGCGGCATGATGATCGGGACTTGCGGCATAGATTCTATTCTCGGAGCAACGCGCGCGCTTTTGCGACAATGTTTTTCGCGTTCGGCCGATGCGCGCTCCAGAGATTTGGATGATACGGAATCGGTGTGTCTTTCGCGTTGAGACGTCGGGGCGCGGCATCGAGCAGATGAAAGCCCTGGCTGGTGACCCGTGCGATGACCTCGGCGTTCGTGCCGCCCCAGGGAAATGATTCGCCGACGCAAAGCAAGCGGCCGGTGCGCGCGACAGATGCAAGCACGGTGTCGGTGTCCAACGGCTTGACCGTGCGTAGATCGACAACTTCAACCTCGAGACCTTCGCGCGCGAGTTCCTCCGCAGCGGCGAGAGATTCCTGCGTCATTGCGCTGTAACTCACGATCGTGAGATCGCGCCCTTCGCGCGCAATACGCGCACGTCCAGTCGGCAAACCTTTGTCCGGCAATTTGTCGGCCTTGAGATGGTAATAGAGATATTTGTGTTCGCAGTAAACGACAGGATCATCGATTGCCACAGCTTCTATCAACATCGTGTAAGCGTCTTCCACCGTGGCCGGCGTCATCACGATGAGACCGGGATAATGCGCGTAAAGCGATTCCATCGATTGACTGTGAAACGGACCGCTTCCCTTTGTTCCGCCGGAAGGCAAACGCACGGTGATCGGCACCGGCACGCCTGTTCGCCAGTAATGCGTGCCTGCGTTGTTGAGAATCTGGTTCAGGGCGATGCTTGAGAAATCCGCAAACTGCATTTCGACAATCGGCCGCATTCCCTGCATGGCAGCGCCAATGGCAGTGCCGACGATCGCATCTTCACTGATCGGCGTGTTCAACACGCGCTCCGGAAATTCCTTTGCCAAACCTTTCGTTGCTTTGAACGCGCCGCCAAATGCCCCGCCGACATCCTGTCCGTAAATGAAAACGCGATCATCGTCGCGCAACAGTTTTGCCTGCGCTTCCCGGATCGCTTCGAGATAAGTGATGCTCATGCGGCAATGACGAAATCCGAATGACGAATGACGAAACAATATCGAATACGAATGACCAAAATGGAGGACGACAACGTTCGTCATTTGAGCATTTGATTTCCTTCGACATTCGACATTCGTGCTTCGTCATTCCTCGTCCGACGTGATCGACAAGATCGCGCGTAGATAACGCGCACCAATCTTCTTTGTCGGCTTCCGGCACGGCTTCTTTTGAGCGGTGGCAACTGCCTCGTCCACCTGCGCGACGGCGTCTTTGCGCCATTCGGCCAGCGTGTCCTGGATCCAGCAGATTGGATTCGATAATCGTTTGCTCGGCGACCTTCACACAGTCCCGCGCAAACGCCTGACGCTTCATCTCTTCGGACACGTAGCTGGCGTCATCGTGTTCGCCATGACCGGAAAGTCGCAGCACGGAGGCAACGACCAACTGTGGCGGACGCCCCGCACGCGCGCGTTTGACCGCGCCGCCAATTACATCCAGGCACGCGGCAAGATCGGTTCCGTCCAGATTGTAACCTTCGAATCCGTATCCAATCGCCCGTTCCACCAAATCATCGCACGCAAATTCGCGGTCGTTAGGCGTCGAGTACGCGTAATGATTATTTGTCGCGACCACCACGAGCGGCACCTGTTCCACCGCGGCAATGTTCATTCCTTCGTGAAACGCACCGGTTTGCATCCCCCTTCGCCGATACACGTGAGGCCGACAAAATCTTTCTCTCCTCGAAATCGCTTCGCCATCAACGTGCCGACGGTAACTGAAACCATTGCGCCGAGATGACTGATCATCGCCAGTTCGTTATCGCGCGGATGCCCTCGATGAATATTGCCGTCGCGCCCGCGCATCGGGCCGAGGCGCGAGCCGAGATACGTGCGCGTGACGTCGACTAGCGGTTCGCCAAACGCAGATCGCCCGGCCTGGTCGCGAATCAACGGCGCAAAAATGTCGCCTTTTTCTAAAAACAAACCGCATGCGACGCTGACTGCTTCCTGGCCCTTACCGATGTAAACGCCGCCCGTAATCTGACCGCCGCGGTAAAGACTAACGAGCTTTTCCTCGAGCGTACGTGTCAGCAGCATCCAGCGAAACGCTTCGAGAAAACGCTCGTGGGGAGGCGCGGTTTTGTCCGCAGCAGCTTCGCCCAGCGATGCGGACGCGCGCTTTTTTCTTTTAACTTTGCGGTCCGCTGGGCCGTCTGAAGCATCGCGTCATTTTAGCCAAGATCGGCAACTGCGCGCAAAGTTTTTTGTGACTGCCGACATGGTTGCAGCAACTGATGGAGCCGGCGCGCCTGCGCGCTTCGAATTCCTATTGACGGTCCGGCAGGCTGGAAGCCCGCTGCCATTCAGTGCAAGATGCCTGAGCTACTAACGCGCTGCGAACGCGAGGCGCCGCTGCGTCGGCGCGTGCTCGCCGCCGTTTGAGGCTGCTTCAGTGACAGGTTGCGCCGGGGCAGTCAGTTTGACGCCGACCAACTTGCTCACGCCGCGCTCTTCCATCGTCACGCCATACAGGACATCAGCTTTGGCGATCGTCCGTTTGTTGTGCGTGATGATGATGAATTGGCTCTGCTGCACGAACCGGTCGAGCACGCGGATGAAGCAGTTAATATTGTTTTCATCGAGTGGCGCATCCACTTCGTCGAGAATGCAGAACGGGCTTGGGCGCACCATATAAATCGCAAACAGCAACGCGACGGCGGTCATTGCACGTTCGCCACCACTCAACAGCGACACGCTTTGCAATTGTTTCCCCGGCGGCTTGGCCGTGATTTCGATGCCGCAGTTCAGCGGGTCGTTCTCGTCCAGCAGTGACAAGTCCGCGCGCCCGCCACGGAATAACTCGCCAAACATTTCCCGGAAATTCGCCCGGACTTGCTCAAAGGTTTCGGCAAATAGTTTCCGTGTTGTGGAATTGATGCGCGCGATCACGTCGAGCAGTTCGCGCTGGGAATTCGTAAGATCGGTGTTTTGCGCTTCGAGGAACTTGTAACGCTCCTCGAGTTCGTCGTACTCGTGCACCGCCTCGAGGTTCACTGGTCCCATGTTGTCCAGCTGTGTTCTGAGGTCGGCGATAAGCTGTTCCAGATCCGCGGGGACGAGCTCCTCTTTCGCTGTCGCCACGCCTTCTCGTGTGTCGGTCTCCACGCTCCCCGGATCATCCGGGCTGGCGCGTTTTTCAGTTGCGCGCGCAAAACTTTTTCGAACCCGGGCTGATCTCGCGCGAATCCGCGAAGATCGATCTGGTAGCTGCGGGAAATGTGCGCGAGGAGATTGTCGACCTTCATTTGGAATTGCGATTCCCGGACCTGCCCCTGTGCGCGTCGGTCCTGTAATTCGCCTAACGAGTCTCGCACACGGCGCAGTTCGCTTTCCCGATCGGAAATCGTGGCAAGTCGTGTGGCGCGCTGGCCGGCGATTTTCGCGCTATTCGCTTGTGCCTCGTCACGCTGCGCCGTTTGAGTTTTGATCAGCGTTTCAGATTCACGCGACTCCTCAGCCTGCGTAGCTAATTTCCGTTCGTACATCGCGATGTCCGCCTTCCGCACTGTGATCAACTCGGCCAGCTCGGCGTCGCGCGCGCTCATTGGTTCGCGTTGCGCAATCAAATTTTCATGCCGCTGGCGGTCGGTTGCGACGCCCAGCCGCAGTTCATTGGTCCTCTCGGCTAACTCTTCCTCGCGCAGCACGGTCTTCTTCTGCGCGGCTTCGAATGCGGCTAACTCGGTCTTTTGATTGGCCAATTGATCGCGCCCCGATTTGAAGATCCCGCTCCACATGCGCGATCCGTTCGTCGGCCGCCGCAATCTGGCGCTCCAAAGCGGTTTTTCCGATTGCAAAGTATCGATTTTGCGTCCGGCCTCGCTCAGTTCGCGCTGAAGCCGCGAAGCGGTTTCAAGAGCGGTTTTCGCGTCGTCCCGCCTGGCGGAGACTGAATCGTGTTCCTTTGCCAGAGCAGCTTCTTCTTTTGCCAGATCGGCGATCTGCGCTTTGCGCTCGAGCAAAGAGGCCGCGCGGACTTCGCTGCTTCCCGTGAAAACGATTCCCTCTCGGGAAACATATTCGCCGGCGAGCGTGGCCATCGCCAGAGCAGGTTCTACGCTTTTTGCACTCGAGCGCCTGTTCGAGTTCCGGAAAAATTACGACGTCGCCGAGCAACCGCGTGACGAGTGCCTCCAGCGGTTTCGGTGCACGCACCTTGTCAGTGGCCCACGCGAGCGCCTCCGATGGCAGAACTTTTTGCGACGCTTGCGGCGCGGCCGCCGTCAGCTTGGGGATAAGCAGCGCGGCGTGTCCCAGCTTTTTTTCTTTAGGTGACCAATTATTTCGGAAACAACTTTCGCATCTTTTAAGATGATGGCGTGCAGATTACGGCCCAGCGCGGCTTCGATCGCCTGAATGAATTTTGGATCAACATCGAGTTGCGCAACGAGCGAACCGGCAATCGCGTCCCGGAATTCTTCGGAACCGTCGACGCCCTTGAGCAGAGCTTGCGAACCTTCGGCGAGGCCTTCACCTTCTTCATTCAGCTGACGCAACACGTCCAGGCGCGATCGCTTTTCGGCGAGTGTGCGATGGAGCGTGGTAAGATCCTGTTCCGCTTGCGCGACTAGTTTCTCCTTTTCGCGAAGGCTGGTCTCGACATCGAGCGGTTGACGACGGGCCGCTTTCAGCGAGACAGCGATTTGCCCGACGAGTTCTGTCGCGCGCTTCAGTTAACGCTTCGATCTCTTTTAGGAGTTGTTCAACTTGTGCGTGAGTCAATTCACGGCGCGCTTTGGTTCCGGTGAGTTCCTCTTCGAGCGCCGAGATCCGGCTTTCGGATTTCGAAAGCGCGAGTTGCAATTCTTGCAACCGCGTCACGCGATCGCTGCGTTTCTTGTGGATTTCTCCAGCCAGAGCTGATAGCTCGGTCAGCTCGGCTTCCTTTTCTTTCAAGTGCTGCTCGATTTCCGCGATCGAACTGTTCGTTTGCTTGATTTGAGCTGCCTGCTGGTGGCGTTTGTTTTCAGCCTCAGCGATGTCGCGCCGAGCGCGGTCGATTAATTCGGCCAGTTCCTGCGCGCGCTGACGGTTGAACTCGATCCGGTTGCGGTGCGTTGCAATCTCGCTGTCCAGTCGCTGCACTTCTGCACGGGACTCGGCGATCTCGGTGTCGATCTTGTCCAGCGCGCCGCGTTCTTCGGCGAGCGCGGTTTCGCCGCTATCGATTTTCGCGCGCGACGGTCTTCTCGCTGTCCATCAGACGTTCGATTTCTTTCCGCGACGCGGCCAGGTCGCGCTCGAGCGAAGCGAGCTGTTTGCAAGCATGATGTGTCTCAAGCACGCGGAGATCTGCGTGCAACGCCTGATAGCGTCGCGCTTTCCCCGCCTGTCGCTGAAGTGAGCCGATCTGGCGTTTAACCTCTTTGATTACGTCCCCGATGCGCAACAGATTCGCGTCCGTTGCCTCCAGCTTTCGGAGCGCCTCGCGCTTTTGCGTTTTATATTTCGTGATCCCGGCTGCTTCTTCGAAAACCGCGCGCCGATCTTCGGGACGCGAGCTCAAAATCATGTCGATTCTGCCTTGCTCCATCATGGAGTAAGCGGTTCGCGCGATCCCGGTGTCGGCGAAAAGACTTTGAATGTCGCGAAGGCGGCACGGCGTTTTGTTCAGCAAATATTCGGAATTTCCATCGCGATAAACGCGGCGCGTCACGCGCACGTCATGCCACTCGATTCCGAGTTCTTCAGCGCAGTCGGTGAATGTGAGTGAGACCTCCGCAAATCCCACCGGCTTGCGTGTATCGGCGCCGTTGAAGATCACGTCCGCCATTTCGTCGCCGCGAAGCGATTTGGCGGATTGCTCCCCCAGCGCCCAGCGTACGGCGTCGAGCACATTGGATTTTCCGCAACCGTTCGGGCCGACTATCGCGGTGACGCCCTCATGAAAATTGAAGACAGTTTTATCGGCAAACGATTTGAAGCCGAATAGCTCGAGCGATTGTAAATGCATTTTGGGCCAAACCCCGGGCCTTCGGAGCCTCAATACAGCAGGCTCATTTGGGTTACAAGCGGAAAATCACACAATTTGAAGGGGTTCCGGGGCCACTCGGCCACAGGATATTGTGGGTTCGTGACGATTGCGACATCCATTAGCACCCCCAAGTTGCAATTCCCGCCCATTTGAAAAGCACCGTCCCTGGCGCGTGGAACTTAACTCGCACTCTTGCCTTGGACAACTCAATCACTGAGGATGCGCCGATGGGAAATGAATCGACGAGCTCCCTCGAACAAGCCGAGCGCGTTGATCATCAATTGGTTCGCGGCATTGGAATTCCAGCTCTCACCGCGAATATCGTCAGCTCGACAATTGGTGCTGGAATTTTCGTGATCCCAGCGACGGTTGCGAAGGGACTGGGGTCCGCGGCGCCACTCGCATTTGTCTGCTGTGCGATTGCCATGGTCTTGTTCGTCACATGTTTCGCGATTGCCGGCAGCCGCGTTTCGTTGACCGGCGGTCTTTACGCGTATGTCGAAGTGGCGTTTGGGCGCTATGTGGGATTCCTCGCCGGGATGCTTTATTTTCTCACGGCACTCGGCGCGGTTGCCGGCGTCGTGAACGTATTGGCAAACTCTGTCGCTCTGGTGGTGCCGTTCCTCGGCGGTCCCGTGATGCGGATTATCGTGATGTTCGCGGTCTATGCTTCCCTCGTATTGATCAACATTCGCGGCGTCCGCGAGGGTGCCGGTGCCGTCACCGTGATCACATTGGCCAAGCTTCTGCCCCTGTTGTTGTTCATTTGCGTCGGAATATTTTTTATTCATGCGCCGAATCTTGCCTGGAGCGGTTGGCCGAGCAGCAAGTCGTTAGGCGACGCCGTTATCCTTTTGATTTTCGCTTTCGTGGGGATCGAGGTGGCATTGATTCCAAGTGGAGAAGTGAAAAACCCGGCGCGTACCGTTCCCCGGTCCGCTTATCTCGCGCTGGTGATCACGACGATCATCTACCTGATGATCCAACTCGTCGCGCAGGGCACGCTCGGTCCCGATCTCGCGAACCATCCCGCCGCGCCTCTCGCTGAATCGGCGGCGACATTCCTTGGCAACCTCGGCCGCATGATTCTTCTGGCTGGTGCGAGCATCTCCGCATTCGGATTTGTGACGAGCGATATCCTGAGTTCGCCGCGCATGATCTTTGCTTTCGGCCGCGACGGCGCGTTGCCGCAGTTTTTCGCGCATGTCCACCCGCGCTATCGGTCACCGGATGTCGCGATTATTACGTACGCAGCGCTCGCGTTCTTGCTTTCAATTAGCGGCACGTTCGAGCGACTGGCGGTCCTTTCGAATGTCGCGGTTTTGTTGATGTATCTGCTCTGCTGCGCTGCTTGCTGGGTTTTGGTGCAACGGGATGTGCGCTCGGATGGTAAGCCGTTCAATTTTCCTGGAATGAAAATTGTGCCTGCGCTGGCGATCCTCGCCATCGTTTGGATTCTCGCTCACGCCACGGTTCGCGAATTCCTCGTGACTGGAATCGTGCTGGCGCTGTCGTCAGTTTTCTATTTTGCGCGTACGGAGTTTCGCCGGAAAGCGTAGGCAAACGGCAAAAACCGATTAGCTTCTCGCCATGCGCGATAATTATCTCGAAGAGTATTATTCGTTCCTGCGGTTTCCAAGCGTCTCGACTGATGACAAGCACAAGGAAGAGTTGGTCGAGTGTGCAAACTGGCTGGTGAACAAGCTCAACAGGATCGGTCTGCAAGCGCAGCTTGTACCTACGAAACGTCATCCCATCGTCTGGGCCCGCAATGAACACCGGCCCGGGCGTCCGACAGTTATGATTTACGGCCATTACGATGTGCAGCCGCCGGATCCTCTGGAACTTTGGGATTCACCGCCGTTCGAGCCTGTCTTGAAGAACGGCTACGTGTTTCGCGCGGGGCTCCACGGACAACAAGGGCCAAATCCTTGCGCACATTCTCGGAATTCAGGAAACGATCGAAGAGCATCGTGAGCTGCCGGTGAATTTGCATTTGGTGATCGAAGGCGAGGAGGAGATCGGGAGTGCGAACCTCGGCCCTTTTCTAAGTCAAAATCGCGAGGCCCTGAAGTGTGACGTGGCAGTCGTTTCCGATACGGGAATGATCGAGCGTGGCGTGCCGACCATGAGTTATGGCTTGCGCGGCGTAACCGCGCTTGAGGTCAAAGTGACCGGTCCGAAAATGGATTTGCACTCGGGCGTTTTTGGCGGGGCCGTCGCAAACCCAATCACCGCATTGGCCCAAATGCTCGCAACACTTCACGATCGCGACGGTCGCGTGGCGATTGCAGGGTTTTACGATCGCGTCAAACCACTCGAAGACTGGGAGCGCGAAGCGTGGCGCAAACTTCCGGTCGACGGTGACAAACTGATTCGCGAGGAGACAGGTGTGCCCGAGCTTTTCGGGGAGGCCGGATACAATTCAGTGGAACGCATCTGGGCGCGGCCGACTGCCGAGATCAACGGAATCGGCGGCGGATATCAGGGGCAGGGGACAAAGACGGTGATCGCCAGCCACGCGTTTGCGAAACTGACGTTCCGTCTCGTTCCCGACCAGAAGGGCGAGGAAATTCTGGAACTGGCGAAAACGCATTTGGAAAAAATCTGCCCAAGGGTGTTACGATGGAAGTTACCATGGGCCACAGCGGCCCGTGGTATCTCACAGATCCGCACTCGGCGATGGGCGAAGCGGCACAACGCGCATTGCGCAAAGCGTTCAACCGCGACGCCGCGCTCATCCGCGAAGGGGGCAGCATCCCGATTGTCTCCGAATTCCGGGAAATTCTCGGCGTCGAAACGTTGCTCATGGGACTCGCCTTGCCCGATTGCCGCGCACACTCACCTAACGAAAATTTTCCTCTCGAAAATTTCGAAGGCGGAATTCGCTTGAACAAAGCAATCCTGCAAGAGCTCGCGCAGTCGTAGCACAGACATCTTGTCTGTGAGGCCGGCGGCATCCTGTCCGCCACTGGACGGACTCGCCGTGGCGAGCCTCCGAATCTCACGTGCTGTAGACGTGCGCTGTCCCATGGCATCCGGCCGAACTACTGGACTCGATTCTCCGCTGAGGACAGCGGACACTACAGCGTCGAATGTATGAAATGGCTTCTGATTCTGGTGATCTTGTTCGGCGCACGTCGAGTCGTTAGCTCGAAGAGCTCGTTGATGCAAGTCCGACTTCGAGCCGACAAACATCGAAAACACTCGACGAAGCAAGCCGACACCTACTCCAACGCCAACTGCTTCGCCAAAATCAAAGAAGGCTTCGCCGACTCCATCCCCGACGCCGAAGAGCAAATCAAAGCGCAAGAAAACGTCTCCTACTCCAACACCGGACGAATCGCCGTCGGCAACAGAGACTCCGTCCGCGAGTCCGGCGGAATCACCCGAAGCTGGTCGAGGAAAAAAGGCTGGCCTAACGTGAGTCTTTCGCCGGATGCAATAGAAGGTTACGAGAAGGACCCGCCCAAAGTTCGCCAAATCCTGGACGCCGGGCTCGCGCTAACAAAACAAAATCTGGGCTACACCTATGGTTCTGCCGATCCCGCGAACGGCGGCATGGATTGTTCCGGTTTCATTTATTACCTGCTTAAGCAAAACGGCTTCCCCGACGTGCCGCGCGATTCCAGCCAGCAATATGTTTGGGTGCGCAAAGCGGGAAATTTGTATGCGGTCCTGAGTCGCAAGGAGGATTCATTCGAATTCGATGACCTTAAGCCCGGCGACCTGCTTTTCTGGCGCGGCACCTACAACATCGATCGCGACCCGCCGATCACGCACACCATGATTTATCTCGGCCGCGAAAAACGAACGAATAAGCGCGTCATGATCGGATCGAGCGACGGCCGCACATATGATGGCAAACAACGTTGGGGCGTCAGCGTTTTCGATTTCAAAATGCCGCCGCCACCCAAAAGCGGCGACGCCAAAATCAGTCCAGTCTTTGTCGGCTACGGGCGAATCCCGGCTTAAGTGAGATTGAGACACCAGATGTTTAAAGACGGGCCGATCTCAACGGTCGGCCGTTCCGCGGTCGGACTACTTCTGCCACCTCACAGATGGAAGACCAAATTACTGCTCGTCCTTATTTCGAGAGGCTCGGGGACGCTGGGCCTCTGTTGCCGACGCCGGTTGAAGAGAAGAGTGATGAACGCGACGCTCCGATATCCAACAAACGCAATCGCAATTAGGACGAAGTATCACAATGAGGACGACGCGCTGTTCATTCTTTGAGAGCTCGAAGATCTGGAACAAGCGTTTCATTCATTGTCATTGGCGTGCTACGTGTCGATTAACTGTCTGCGTGTCATGTTGAGCGAAGCGAAACATCTCTGACTAGTCCTCTGTGCCGTCGATCAAATTGATCAGAGATTCTTCGCTTCGCTCAGAATGACAACAACGGCTACGCTTCATTTTTTGCGTAGCGAATTGGATCTGTGATTCCGGCTTCGCGAAAGCCTTTGAGCCGCAGGAGACAGGAATCGCATTCGCCGCAGGCGAGACCTTCCGGCGTCGGATCGTAACAACTGTGGGTGAGCGAAAGATCGACGCCGAGCTCGACTGCTTTGCGAATGATGTCGGCTTTGGAAAGTTTGATCAGCGGCGTGTGAATCTGGAAGCGTCGGCCTTCGACACCGGCTTTGGTTCCGACATTGGCGAGGTTCTCGAACGCTTCGATAAATTCCGGCCGGCAATCGGGGTAGCCGCTGTAGTCGATTGCGTTTACGCCGATAAAAATGTCATTGGCCGGAATCACTTCCGCCCAGGCAAGCGCGTACGCGAGAAAGATGGTGTTGCGTGCGGGGACGTATGTGACCGGGATGCCGTCGGTGATTTCTTTCTCGGAACGCTGCTTCGGCACGGCGACATCGTCCGTGAGCGCGGAGCCGCCGAAGACGCGCAGGTCGATTTTTGCGATGCGATGCTCTTTTGCGCCTAACGAATTGGCGACGCGTCGAGCCGCTTCCGTTTCGATCTGGTGACGCTGGCCGTAATCAAATGACAGGGCGTATGTTTCGTAGCCTTCCGCGATTGCGATTGCCAGCGTGGTTGCCGAATCGATTCCGCCACTGAGGAGAACGACTGCGGGTTTCATTTATCGCCCGACACGGTCATCCTGAGCAAAGTCGAAGGATCCCGCAGAACAGTCGCTTGGTTTCGCCTCGGGATTCCTCGACTTTGCTCGGAATGACAGTGAATCATCGACGATCGCGTCCCGGTTCGCTGTCCGGATACTCGGCGCGGACGGTCAGCGCGATTCCGCCGCGCGCGGAGAATTGGGCGGTGACGATTGCCTCGCGCGGCGCACAGGCTTTCACGAAATCGTCAAGAATGCGGTTTGTGACGGCTTCATTGAATGCGCGCTCGTTGCGATACGAGGCGAGATAGAATTTCAGTGACTTGCTCTCGACGCAGAGACGGTCGGGCACGTAATCGATATCGATCCTGGCGAAATCGGGCTGGCCTGTGACCGGACAAACGGAAGTGAAATCGTCTGTTTCGAAATGAATACGGTAATTTCGTTCAGGAGCAGGATTCGGAAACGTCTCCAGGCGCGCTTCGGCTGGTGAGGCGGGAAGTTTCGCGTCGCTCTGCCCGAGCAATGTTAATTCGACCTGCGCGTTTTCGTTTTGCCACAACAATATCAAAGTTTGCCGGGAGACGACGTGTCGGTCAATGGTATCTGCTAGCGCCAAAGGCGCTGTCTCATGCTAGCCTGGGGCATCGCCCCAGGAATCCAAATTAGCATGTGACCCAGCGCTGAAAGCGCGTTTCAATCAGGTCGATTATTCTCTGAATGTTGTGCCCGCAAGTGAATCGCGCTTTCAGCGCTTGCGGCTTTCCACTCGCACGATGAACCTGGGGCGTCGCCCCAGGCTGCCGCTGAGTCCTGCGCCTTTGGCGCTCAACACGGTCGATCGCCGCTATCCTCGCTGGAAATGCGCGCAAATCGTCGGCCACGTCTGGATATTTCGCCGCCAGCGCTTCGACATCGCCGATTTCGACGTCGACTTTCTCTACGCCGGGCCATTCGAGTTTGAAAATCGAACGTCGAACATCGAACGTCCAACTCCGAAGGGATTCGCGAGCAGGCATCGAATCGGCTCATGGACATCGAACCTGAAATTTCTAACAACAAAAATCGAACAAGCGTGATCGATGTAATCGCCCACGACTCGAAAACGGGCGAGGCGGTTCTTGTAATGAACGAGCCTAACGAGTGGGACGGCTCGGATGAGCAACTGCTTTCGTTACAGGAGCGGTTCAACGCGTACGTTTCATTTTTGCTCGATGGCGAAATGGAGTCCGGCCATCCGGAGCTCGCCGGCAAACCGGCGCGGATTGAGGTGCGTTGCACGCACATGCCGGATTCGCGAGCGCTCGAGTTGCTTGGGTTGATTCACGACCAGTTGGCGTTTCAAGACATAAAACTGGAAGTCGTCGTGCAGAAATGAAGCTGACGAGGGCCGTAGCGTCCGCACTTGCGGCTCCGACGGGTTAGAGTCTTGCAAGCATCGTCATCCTGAGCGGAGCGAAGCGGAGTCGAAGGATCCCGCAGAATAGCCTAAGGTCGCGCCACGGGATTCCTCGACTTCGCTCGGAATGACGCGATTCAAGGCTTCGTCGATTCCAATCGCGCGAAGAAATCGTCGAACAACGAGTCGTAAATTCGGCTGCGCTCAGGGTGATATTGGACCGCGAGTCCGAACGGGTATTTGCGCAGCCGCACCTGCTCGATGATGCCATCATGCGCGGCCCACGCCTCCACTTCCAAGTCGTCGCCTAATTGATCGATCGCCTGGTGATGCGCGCTGTTCACTTTGGGAAAACGATGAGATGCGCCACGCGCACTGCGCAACGGCTGAACATCCCGTTGCTTTTGCTCGGGCAAATTATGCCCTTGGATGTCGAGCTTGAGCGTGCCGCCGAGTGCGACGTTGAAGACCTGAAGACCTTTGCAAATTGCCAGAATCGGCAACCCGCGCGAGAGCGCGTTCTGGACAGCCTGAAACTCCCAGCGGTCGCGCTCTGGATCGATCTGTTTATCCAACACCGAAGGATCGGGAACGTCCTGCCGCAGAAATTCCGGGGAAATATCGGAGCCGCCTGAGAGTAAAAGGCCGTCCATCTCATCGAGCGGAACATTTCGAGTGCGCGCGTTCCAAACTTTGATGTCAGGATGTTTCGCAAAAATTGTGCGAAAGGATTTAGCGTCTTTTTGACGGATCCAGGTAGCCAGATTTGGCATTGGGCGAATTTGCGACTTGCCAATGGCCATGTAAAGAGCACTTCGATGTTGAGCGTGGATGTATCCAACGGATTACGCGAGGAACTAGAAGCCCTGGCTCTAAAAACAAAGCTCGAGCCATCGGAGTAGCACTGCACGATCTCGAGACCGGATTCCGATTTTCGTTGCGCGGCGACCGGTGGTTTCATGCTGCAAGCACGATCAAAGTCGCAGTGCTCCTTGCAGTATTTCGAGCGGCAGACCAGGGCCGGCTTCGGCTCGATGACTCGTTACACGTGCGAAACCGTTTCTTCAGCGCAGCAGACGGATCGGTCTTTCGCGTCAGCCAGGATCGCGACGCGACGCCGGAACTGTACGCGGCTATTGGACGGACCGCGAAGATCTCCGCGCTTGCGCACGCAATGATCTGTCGGGAGCAGCAATCTCGCGGCCAATTTGCTGCTCGATTTTGTGGGTGTGGAATATGCGCGGACGGTTCTGCGGGAAGCGCAAGTTGACGGGGTTGAGCTCCGGCGAGGCGTGGAAGACCACGGTGCACACGAGCGCGCGATAAACAATGAAGCGACTGCCGACGGGTTGTTGAGTTTGTTGTCAGCGATCCGCGGTGATTTTCTTACGCCCGAAAGCAAACGAGAGGTGATCCGCATTCTGCTGGAGCAACGATTCAACTCGATGATTCCCGCCGGGCTTCCAGCCGCATGCCACAGTCGCGCACAAGACCGGCGAGATTTCGACTGCCTGCCATGACATTGGAATCGTCTATTTGCCCGAACGCGAACCATACATCGCCGCCATTTTAACTGAATTTGATCCGGACAGAGAGGGGCGGCGCGAAACAGTCGCAGCTATTTCCGAAACTATTTATCGGTCGCTGCTGCAAACGAAGCCGAAATCAAATGAGGACTGAGTTTCTGCGGCCGATTGACGGTTTGCGTCTGGCTGAAGAGTATCGCGCGCTGTTGCGACCGGGCGAAAGCGAGGCTGGTGCCAACGGCACTGTTCATCGTCTGCCGCGTTTCTTCTATGAAATTGGCAGCTGGGAGGAAGCGCATGAAATTCGGCTGGCGCCGCACTTCACGCTCGCGGAATTGATGCTCGTCGACTGTCGCGAGGCGAGGCTTCTCCTAAGCCAGTTCCCTCATTACGTGCCGTGTGCAATCCTCTTGCTTGCCAGATTCCTGGAGGACTTCCGGCGCGAAGTTGACGCGCCGGTGTTCATCAGCGCAAACGGCGGATACCGCTCGCCGGCGCATCAGATTGGAGGCGCAAAAAGCATTCATGCGTGGGGCACAGCGGCAAATATCTACCGGATTGGCGATACTTTCCTGTCCGACACGAAGTCGATTGAGAAATATCGGACGATCGCAGCGTCGCTTAGTCCGGCTGTTTTTGTTCGGCCATTCGGACGTGAAAAAGGACAGACCAGCGACCACCTCCACATCGATTTAGGATACGTGAGGTTAACTCCGCGCGAATGCAGCGAAGCGAGTTAGTCTCGCGTTGAGCAGATGAAGGACCGCCGAACAGAACGCGACACGCATCGTCTTCGCCTTCGCACGCTTGGGGCAACGCCGCCGCGAGCGGTGATCGGGTTGGAAGCGGAATTTAATCTTTTCGTTAATGGACGCAGACGGCGTCCGGAAAAAGTCTTTGGTGATCCCAGCCGTCTGGTGCGACGGCGAATGATTCCGCGCACCGGCAAATCGTTTCAATTGCCCGCGGGCGGTGCAATTTATTTCGACACCGGCGTGATCGAAGTCGCCACGCCCATTGTTGAACTCGAGCCGGGCTGTTGTTATCGCGCGACGCGTTTGTTGTGGGAGCAGATCCGCTATCTGCGAAGGGAGCTGGATCACTGGGCCAGGCGACACAAATGTCAGTGCACGCTTCAGGGCTTCAGCGCGCATTACAATTTTTCGTTTCCAACCGCGCGGAAATCAAAGCTTCGAAATGCCACGAAGCTTGCGTATCTGCTGGCACACATCCTGCCGGTGCCGGTGATTTTGCTGGCAACGAACCGGCAGAGCAGCGCAGTCGGTGTGCGCCCGCGCGGAAACCGGATCGAAGTCACAGTTGATTTCACTCCGGACCCCGCGTTGATGCTGGCAACGACTGCGTTCATCGCGGGCGCCATGGAAACCGTGCTCCGCTGGGAAGATTTTGGCCTAAGACAATTGGGGCGGCATGGACTCCCTCGCATCGCGCGATTTCATCTGCGAAAACATTCGTCGCGACGCGGTTGGCGCGTCACCGCTGATTCGTTAGGCCAAAATCCATTCACATCTGATATCAACGAGTCCCTTTGGAAACTGCGTGACGGGCGCACGCTAAGCCTGCGTGCGATTGCGGCTGAAACTTTGCGGCCGTTTCGCCAGCGAATTCGACAGATCAGTGATTCGAGCACACTGGAGCACATCGCCGCGGTGTTCGCCGGAGATGCGCGCTCACTTCTCGACTTCGAGAAGCGCCCCGACGCTTATGACGACGTCGGGCATGGAATTGATTGGGGTCGCCGCCGGATGCGACGCTGGCCACGGTCCAAATACGAAAAGGTCATCCATCGCGTGATCGCGCGCGAACCGATGCGTATTGGACAGAAACGCTATCGGGTAGATCGGATGAACGGCTGGTATGAGATCGAATTTCGAGAAGTGGGAACCAAACGTCGCCGCACGTTTAATCTCGATGAGCTTGTGCGGCTGTCGGCTGCGAGAAAGCCAGCTGCGGCGCGCACCGCGCAAACGCAAAGACGGCAAAAAGCGCCGCGCAGCTGACGGAGCACAGCCATCTTAGCTGTGGATGGCGGCTTGCCTGCCGAGCAGACGTGATGTCAGGCGGGACGCTTGGTCGCCGCACAGGCAAGCATGCCTGTGCTCTGCCAACCCGACGGCTGGGACAGCCGTCGTTCACCTATAAGCCCATCAATTCCCGCACGTATTTCACGGGCGGGCTGCCGTAAGAGATTACCTGGTCGTTGTATTTTTGAGATTGAACTGGTCGCCGAGTTTTTCTGTTCGGCAGCGCGCAAATCGAGATGCTCCGTGGCGCCGACGAAGTAGGTGGAGAGCTGCGCGGAAGTAAGCCGGGCGCGTTTCCATTTGGCCACCGCTTCGCCCTCCTGCTGGTAACCTTCTTTGGTCATCAAATCCATCGCTTCCTTCTCACTCATGTTTCCGGCGTGGATGCTTTGATCGAGAATGGCGTTGCAAATCGCGCGCGAGCCGCATCTTCAATTGCTGCATCTTCACCTCGGGTCCGCCGTATCCCTGTTCCGCCATCACCTGTTCGCAATAAACCGCCCAGCCCTCAATGAAGGGTCCGCTCTGGAAAATTGCGCGAACCAGCGTCGGCGCGCGGAATTCATTCGAGCGCGCGAGTTGCAGAAAATGCCCCGGCATCGCCTCATGCACGGTCAAATCGCGAATCATATAGTTGTTGTATTCGCGGAAGAACGATTCCTTTCGCTCTTTCGACCAGTCCTTCGGTGTAGGCGCGACAGCGAAAAATGTTTTGCCATTTTTCTCGAGCGGCCCCGGCGCATCGCAATACGCAATGGCGACGCCGCGTTTGAATTCCGGCATCGCGATCACATCCAGCGGCATGTTTGGAACGCTGACCACGATCGTGTTGCTTCACGAAATCTGTCGCTTCTGTGACAATCTTCTTCGCGTAATCAACCACGGTGGCGTCGTTGGGATGTTGCTCCGCGAGCTTGTCCGAGACACCGCGGCCGTCACCTTGTGCTTGTCTGCGAGCAGTTTGCTCGATCGGCGTTCGGAAAATATTTTTGTAAAGCGGCAACGCCGTTTCGTAGATGGCGGTTTGTGTTTGTTCCAGATCGGCCTTTGCCCGTTTCATGATTTCTTCCATCGGCAAATCCGACGCCAGGGCGAAGCGCAGTTTCTTCCTGTACTTCTCCTCGCCGAGACGGAAGTCGCCATCGGAGCGGGGAGCAGATCGTTCTGGAGCCATTTTTTGTAATCCTCGAGCGCCGCAGCGGTTTTGTCCTGCAACGGGGCCAGCTCCTTCTTCATTTGCGGCGCCTGATCGAGTAGAGGGGCGAGTTCTGTCCGCACGAGATTGATTGCGCCCTGCGTTTGCTCAATCGCCGTCTCGGTGTGAATGCGCGGCGGATGTTGCAGATTGGCTTTCGCTTGCGCGATCACGCCCGGGATCTTTCCAGGCGCTGGCGCAAACTCGGGATCCGTTTTTCCGCCGGCGCGAAATCGCGCGCGACCAAAAGATAGAGGCTGTTGGCCAGGCTCTGCATGTAAACCAGAGGATTCCACTCCGGCTCCTTCAGCTCTTCGGCCCGGAAGATTTCGTAATCGATGTTCTCTTTGAGAATTCGAAAATCGATATTGTTCGCGCCAGTCGAGTTGCGATCCATCGATGGCGTTCAGTTTGTCGCGAAATTCCTTTTGCGTGGCGAGGTCTTTGGCTCGCGCTTCGGCCGAGTAGTCGGTCAACTCGCCATCAAAACGATGGTCACCGAGCTCAGTCGCCTGCTCGGGATTGGCCTGTAAATATTGTTCGACGTAATCGTGCGCAACTTTTTGGAACGCGTCGTCTTGCGAAGTCGCGAATGTGTTTAAAATCGACAACGATAAAGCGGCCGCGGCCGCGATGATGATTTTCATTCGAGTTCAGCTCGGTGTGCCGCCGTGAAGAATAGGTTCGGTAGCAACTTCATCGGGCGTGAGCTGTGATTGCAGGTAAGTGCGCCCCTTGTAAAAGCAAGCCACGATTGTGAAAACAATAG
>ERZ1370068.9406-contig-8187_pt1 | contig 36453 bp, 41 predicted proteins | sample MGYA00561227_ERZ1370068 | MGnify/ENA primary metagenome ERZ1370068 (study PRJEB38410, sample SAMEA6850437) | metagenome | study: Metagenomic assessment of the ecological functions of the soil: analysis of the soil microbiota associated with the... | reverse complement strand
TACGTATTGCTGGAAGCGTGCGCTCGCCGCCGGCGGTGTCCGTTCGAGGTCGTGCCCGGCATCACCAGCGCCATCGCGCGCCGGCTGTACGCGGCATCCCGGTGACGCACCGCGGCGTCTCGACGCAGCTTCACGGTCGTCACCGGCCACGAGGATCCGGCGCAAGGGCACACCGACGTCGACTGGGACGCGCTTCGCCCGCGCGGCGGCACGCTCGTGATCCTCATGGGCGCGGGCAGCATCGCCGACATCGCAGCGCGCGCTGATCGACGGCGGACGCGACGGCCGCACGCCGGTCGCCGCGGTGCGCAACGGCACCCGGTCCGGACCAGCACACGGTGCGTGCGACGCTCGCGACCGATCGCGGACGCCGGCGTCAGGCGCCGCAGCGCGATCGTCGTCGGCGAGGTCGCCGCGCTCGACCTCGGCGTGGTTCGAGCGCCGCCCGCTGTTCGGCCGCTCGGTCGTCGTGACGCGGCGCGCGAGCAGGCGAGCGAGCTGCGCGATCCGCCTCGAGGCGCTCGGCGCCGAGGTGATCGAGCTGCCCGTCGATCGCGATCGAGCCGATCGACGTTCACGGCTGCCCGACGCTCGCGCGCTACGACGTGGCTCGTGTTCACGTCGGCGAACGGCGTCGACGCGTTCTTCGACGCGCGGTCTCGCAGCCGCCGGACTCGACGCGCGCGCTCGGCGGCCGTGCGGGTCGCCGCGATCGGGCCCGGCACTGCGAGCGCGCTCGCGCGCGCGGGTATCGGCGCCGACCTCGTGCCCGAGCGCTTCGTCGCCGAGTCGCTGCTCGACGCGTTCCCGCCGCCCGCAGCGCGGGCGCGCGTGCTGCTCGCCCGGGCCGAGCAGGCGCGCGACGTGCTGCCCGACGGCTTGCCGGCGCGCGGGTACGCGGTCGACGTGCTCGCCGTGTACCGCACGGTGCACGCCGACGCCCGATGCCGGCGACGCGTCGCGCGCGTGCGCGCCGGCGACGTCGACGCGATCACGTTCACGTCGTCGTCGACGGTCGACAACTTCTGCGACTGCGTCGGCGCGCTCCCGATCCGCAGCCGCTCGTCGTGTCGATCGGGCCCGTCACCTCGACGACCGCGTGCGCACGCGGCCTGCGCGTCGACGCCGAGGCCGACCGCGCACACCATCGACGGCCTCGTCGCGCGCTCCTGCACGCCGTCGACTCGTCGTGCGCGTCGCGATCCGGAGCTCGAACGGCGGTCAGTACCATCGCGCCGTGACGCTTTCCCGAGCGGCGCATGCGCCGGCTGCGCCGCACGCCCGCGCTGCGCCGCGCTGGTCGCCGAGCACCGCGCTCGTCGGTCGACGACCTGGTCGCGCCGCTGTTCGTGAAGGAGGGCATCGACGCGCCCGAGCCGGTCGTCGTCGATGCCGGGCGTCGTGCAGCACACCCAGGAGAGCCTGCGCAAGGAGGTGCGCGCGCTCGCCGACCTCGGCGTGCCGGCGGTGATCCTGTTCGGCGTCCCGGCCACGAAGGACGCGCGCGGCTCGCGGCGCCGACGCGCCCGACGGCGTGGTGCAGGTCGCGCTGCGCAACCTGCGCGACGAGGTCGGCGACGCGCTGGTGCTCATGGCCGACGACTGCCTCGACGAGTACACCGACCACGGGCACTGCGGCCTGCTCACCGCCGACGGCGACGTCGACAACGACGCCACGCTCGAGCGCTACGCGGCGATCGCGATCGCGCAGGCCGACGCCGGCGCCGACGTGATCGCGCCGTCGCGGGATGATGGACGGCCAGGTCGGCGCGATCCGCGGCGCGCTCGACGCAGCCGGCCACGCCGACGCCGCGATCCTCGCCTACGCGGCGAAGTACGCGTCGGCGCTCTACGGCCCGTTCCGCGACGCGGCCGAGTGCGCGCCGCAGTTCGGCGACCGGCGCGGCTACCAGATGGACCCGCCGAACGCGCGCGAGGCGCTCGACGAGGTCGCGCTCGACGTCGACGAGGGCGCCGACATGGTGATGGTGAAGCCCGCGCTCGCCGTACCTCGACGTCGATCGCGCGCGTGCGCGACGCGTTCGACGTGCCGGTCGCGGCGTACCACGTGAGCGGCGAGTACGCGATGGTCAAGGCGGCCGCCGCAGCACGGTTGGATCGACGGCGACGCGGTCGCGCTCGAGCACCTGCTCCGCGATCAAGCGCGCCGGCGCCGACTTCGTCGCTCACGTACTTCGCGCGCGAGCTCGCCGAGCGCCTCGGCGTGAGCCGACGATCTGCGACGTCTGTAGCGCGCGCTGGCGCGCATCCCGGGCGGCGTCGAACTCGCCGGTGCGGGCGTTCGGCGTCGGTCGGCGGCGAGCCGTTCTTCGTCGCGCGCGGCGAGGGCGCGTACTCGTCGACACCGAGGGCAGCCGCTACCTCGACTACGTGCAGTCGTGGGGCGCGTCGATCCTCGGCCACGCCGATCCCGACGATCGTCGAGGCGGTGCAGCGCGCGGCGGCCGACGGCACGTCGTTCGGCGCGCCGACCGCGCGCGAGGTCGAGCTCGCCGAGGCGATCGCCGACGCGGTGCCGTCGGTCGAGAAGGTGCGCCTCGTGTCGTCGGGCACCGAGGCGGCGATGACCGCGGTGCGCCTGCGCGCGGCGCGACCGGGCGCGCCAAGATCGTGAAGTTCGCCGGCTGCTACCACGGCCACCTCGACGCGCTGCTCGTCGCGGCCGGCAGCGGCGTCGCCACGCTCGGCCTCCCGGGCTCGGCCGGCGTCACCGCCGGGCACGGTCGCCGACACCGATCGTCGTGCCGTACAACGACGTCGCCGCGCTCGACGCGGCGTTCGCCGAGCACGGCGCCGATCTCGCGGCGGTGCTCGTCGAGCCGGTCGCCGCCAACATGGGCCTCGTCCCGCCCGGCGACGGCTTCCTCGACGGCCTGCGCGAGCGCTGCACCGACGCCGGCGCGCTGCTCGTGTTCGACGAGGTCATCACCGGCTTCCGGCTCGGCCCGGCGGCGCGCAGGGCGCTACGGCATCACGCCCGACCTCTCGATCTTCGGCAAGGTCGTCGGCGGCGGCCTCCCGCTCGCCGCGGTCGGCGGCCGCGCCGACGTGATGGACGAGCTCGCGCCGCTCGGTCCCGTGTACCAGGCCGGCACGCTGTCGGGGAACCCGCTCGCGACCGCGGCCGGGCTCGCCGTGCTGCGCGCAGCTCGACGACGCGCGCCTACGACGACGCTCGAGCGCGACCGCCGACGCGGCTTCGCCGACGGCTTGCGCGACGCGCTCGCCGGCGCCGACGCCCGCGCAGGTGCACGCGCGCGTTCACGCTCGTCGGCGTGTTCTTCGCCGCCGCGCCGGTGCACGACTACGACGACGCCCGGCGCGCCGACCACGAGCGCTACGCGCGCGTTCTTCCACGGCCTGCTCGACCGCGGCGTGTCTTCTGCGCCGAGCGGCTACGAGACGCTGTTCCCGAGCCTCGCGCACACCGACGCCGACATCGACCAGACGATCAACGCCGCCGCAGCCGGCGGCGTCGGACTGACGGTCGGCGCGCGCCGCTACGGTCCGTTGCGGTCGCATCCTCGACGGCGCTTGCGGATGCGGTCCATGGTAGCAACAGCGACGCAGTGAACAAGAACACCACGGATCGCGAACGCCAGGAACGCTTTCTCCGCCCTGCTTGCTCGTGCCGATCATGTTGCTGCGCGACGAACATCGTCGTCTCCTAGCTGGTGGGAACCGGACGCAGGTCCGGATCCGGCCTTCTCACGCGCGCGGGCGTCCTTCTCGTACCAGTGCAGGGAGAGGAGAAAGATCCCGAACAGGATGAGGGAGGTGAAGAAGTAGGACGAACGGCGGCTGCCGCAACGAGCCGCGGTCGAACTCCATGATCACGTACTGCTTCGGCGTCAGCGGGTCGCACACCGGCGTCGGCGGCGGCTGGACCCGCGACCGGGGTCTGCACGAGCGTGTTGCAGATCTCCACGACCGCGCACTTCGGCGTGCTGCCAGAACAGGTTCTTCGAGTCACCGCCGACGGTGAACGTCTGGAATCCCTTGAAGTCGGTCAGGTAATCGGTGCTGCGACCGAAGATCGCGAACGGTTGCACCGGCGCTTCCTGGCTGGCGACCGGCGCCTTGGTCACGAGCGCGACATCGGTGGCGGGCGGAAGCTGGGCGAGCCCTCGGCATCGACCGGCGTGCCGTCCTCGGCGATGTTGTGCACCGCCGAGACCGTCGACTTCCGGGGCTGGCGACGACCTCGTCACCTTCCACCCTGGCGGTCGCCCTTCCGGGCTGTTCAACGGGGTCGCCGTCGTGATCCACAAGCTGGAGAGCAGCACGAGAAAGCCGGTGAGGCACGCGCCGGCGACGAGGAAGCCGAGTCGCGCCGAGGCTGGTGCCGAGCAGCAGGTAGACCGAACCCGCAGAACAGACCAACGGCGGAGAGCGCGACGAGCACGCCCAGGATCGTCGGATCCCAGAGGTTCTGGGCCCGCCCTCTTGGGCGAGCAGCCTGACCAGACCCATCTCCCCTAGCCCCCAGTCGTCGTCGTGGTCGAAGGAGTCGTCGTCGTGGTGGTCGCCGGCGCCAGGTACACGGTGCTGTCGAGGTGTTGCGCTCGAAGCTGACGATCTGCTCGATCATCTTCTCGGTGAGCATGTTGGCGAAGGCCGGCATGCGGCCGGAGCCGATGCCGCCGTTGCCGTAGCCCTTGTTCGCCTCCGGAGCCTGCTGGACGAACTGGAGCTGCGAGTCGAAGCCGAGCGCGCCCTTGGCGGCGCCGGGACCGAACCGCCGTTCGGTGTCGCCGTCGCGCAGGTTGAAGCCGATGCCGCCACCTTGGCCGCCACCGCCCCCGGCCGGGCCGAGCACGCGACGCTGTTGGGTTGCGTCGGGTCGAAGATCGACCAGCCCTGCGTGTGGCAACGCGCAGTACGTCTCGAAGAAGAGCAGCTGGCCGTCGCTGACGTCGACGTGAGTCACGCCACGCGACCGCCCAGCGAGCGCCGCCGCCGCCGTCTGCTCATCGGAGTACGCAGTGAGGAACGTGCGGCACGCCTTGCCCTCGGTCGCCTGTTCGTCCGTCGCCCGGCCCGGGCGTTCTTGATCGTGTCGGCGAGCGTCATTGCAGCGCTGCGCGGCGATGTCGGCGTCACTCGTCGTCGCACGGTATCCCCGCCGCTTCCACCACTTTTGGGCGTGCGCATCGGCGAGCGCCTTGGCTGGCATCGGCGAGGTCGCTGCGGTGGCCACGGCGACCTGATCGGTCAGCGGCCTTCCGTGCCGTGACGACTCCTTCTCTGCGTTCTTCTTCGATTGGTCGGGCGTCAGCTGGATCGACTGGATGTAGGCGACGAGATCCGCGATGGTCTGCTCGTTCTTCGCGGCCACCGCCCTAACACGCCGCAACGCCTGCATCGGCGTGCCCGGACGGCCGTACGTGATGATCTGCTCGACCTCTTCCGGCGTGAACCGCAACAGCTCGGTGTTGAGCGGCGGCGCCTTCCACGTGAAGGTCTCCGGCGGCCCGGGCCGCGGTCCGTCGGGTCGATGACCTGGGTCGTCGACCACGCCGCCGCCCGTCGCTGCCGTGGCAGTTCGCACTGCAACGACAACACCGGCGTTGTACGCGCTCGCCGGCCGGGTTGGCGAACAAGACCGCGCCGCTCGACCGGATCCATTCTTGAAGTACGTCTCGCGATGCGCCTGCCGCGCCGGCTCGTGGCACGATGTACCCGAGCATCACGACCGCGAAGATCGTGACGAACACCAGGCTCCACCCGCAGCGACGCTCGAGCCGCCGCCCTTCGAGGTCGTCGTCGTCGAGGAAGCGTGCCTGGTTGGCCGGGCTCTTCTTCGACCGCGCTTCGCGCGAGAGGTTCGCACCACGGCAGATGACGGCGCCAGACCGAGGATCGCGAGGATGTTCAGGAGAACGAGGAAATGCCGAAGGTCCGATCTTCCAGACGACGCAAGGCGACATCGGTGAGTGCCGTCAAACGCACAGCTGGACCCTCCTGCCCTTGCTTGGTGGTGTTGGTGCCGATCGGCGGGCCCGATCACGATGTTGCCGGTGTCGATGGTGATCGTTGCCGCCGCTGACGGTCGAGCGCGAAGCGGTCGAGGCCGCGCGGCGCCGGGCCGCCCTTCTTCTCGCCGACCCGGTTGTACTTCGAGCCGTGGCACGGGCACTCGAACCACTGCGAGCGTCTGGCACCACGGCACGCGGCAGCCGAGGTGCACGCACGTCTGGTAGAGCGCGACGATGCCCTGCTCCATGCCCGGCGATGCACGGGCGTGCTGGTAGACCTTCTTGGCCTTCGGGCAGCGTCGGCCTTCGGGTACGGCACGATGTACGTCTCGGCGCTCGGGACGTAGAACGGCGTCTTCTTGTCGCAGATCGTGCCGTGGATGTCGGCGATGCTTGCCGGCGTCGATCTTGCCGCCGAAGCCGCCGGCCGGACGGCCAGAGGAAGGCGAGGATCGCGGCGCCGAAGCACGCCGAGCCCGAGGCCGACGCACGCGAGCGATGCCGCGGTTGAAGAACTGCCGGCGGCTGACGCCGAGCTCTTCCTCGTCGACCGGCTCGTACGCGACGACGCCGTCGCTGCCGCGCGGGCGCGGCGACGTCGCCCGGCATGCCTCGCGCGTCTCGTCGGCCGGTCGCGCCGTCGCTCGAGCTCGGTCGACGTCGAGCCGCGGCGTCGCTCGCAGCCGCGACGCCGACTGCGTCGCGGCTCGCGTCTCGCGCGAGCGTGCCGGTCGTCGTCCGACGCCGGCGCGCCGGTCGCGAAGATCGTCGACCGCCGCGACCAGCGACGAGCGATGACGATGATCGCGATGGCGACGATGCCACGCGAGTCGCTGCTCCTACAGCTCGAAGAAGATGCCGTCGTTCCACGGGAAGACGAAGTTGAAGCCCGGGCCCCGGAAGAACGAGCCGATGATGACGAGCACCGCCCAGAACATCAGGAAGATCGTGAAGATCGAGATCGCGAACTTGCGGTCCTCGGGCTTGTTGCGACGGGTTCTTGTCGATGTACGGCGCGACGCATCAGCAGGAACGAGGCCCATGCCCGGGATGGTCACGCCGGCGACCATCGGGTGGAACATCGTGAGCAGCTCCTGCAGGCCGAGGAAGTACCACGGCGCCTTCGACGGGTTCGGCGTCTGGTTGACGTCGGCGAGGCCGAGCAGCGGCGCGTTCACGAGCGCCGAGAAGATCGGTGACGAACGCGGTCATCGACGAGGATCGGCGCGAACTCGACCACGAGCAGGTGCGGCCACGTGTGGACCTTGTCCTGGGCCTCGGCGCGCGTCTGCTGGATCGAGCCCGACTTGACGACGGTGAGCAGGCGCTGCGTGTGACCGCCCGGGCCGGTGCCGGCGGTGCGGCGCGCGCGGTCGCCGCCGTGGCGGCCGCGGCCGCCGCGCCGCCGGCGCTGCCGGCGCCGCGGCGCCGCCGTCACCGCCGCCGCGCGCGCGGCCTTGCGCCGCTGCGAGCGCTCGAGCAGGTGCGCGGGGATCGCCGCCGCGTCCTCGGTGATCGCGTCGCCGTCGGCGCGCGCGGCGGCGTCGCGGCGGCCGCGGCCGCGCGGCCTCGGCGGGCGTCGCCGCCTCGGCGCGGCGCGCCGGCCTCGCCGTCGCCGCCTTCGCCGCGGGCAGGCCGAGCGCCTTGCGGCGCTCTGCGCTGCGCTGCAGGAGGTGTTCGGGGATCTCGGTCATCGCTCGCCTCCTCGGCTCTACAGCGGTCCGGAGATGCCGCCGTCCTTGCGGACGCGCCAGAAGTGGACGGCCATGAAGATGACGATCACGAACGGCAAGCAGCAGCACGTGCAGCACGTACCAGCGCAGCAGCGTCTCGCTGCCGATCTCCTTCGAGCCGAGCAGCACGAACTTCACCTGGCCGCCGAACACCGGCGTGTAGCCCATCATGTTCGTGCCGACCGTGACGGCCCAGAGCGCGAGCTGGTCCCACGGCAGCAGGTAGCCGGTGAACGAGAGCAGCAGCGTGAGCGTGCAGCAGGATGACGCCGATCACCCAGTTGAACTCGCGCGGCGGCTTGTAGGCGCCGTGGTAGAAGACGCGCGCCATGTGCAGGAAGACGGAGAGCACCATGAGGTGCGCGGCCCATCGGTGCATGTTGCGCACGAGCGAGCCGAACGTCACCGCGGTCTCGAGCGTGCTGCACGTCGTCCCACGCCGGCGCCGCCGTCGGCCGGTAGAAGAACATCAGGAAGATGCCGGTGACGGTGAGCAGGATGAACAGGAAGAAGCGACAGGCCGCCGAGGCAGAGCGTGTAGCTGACACCTTCACCGCGTGCCGCTTCACCTTCACCGGGTGAAGGTGGTACAGCACGTTGTTCATGATCACGTAGGAGCGGTTGCGCGGGCTGTCGGTGTAGCCCTTGCGGAAGATCGAGCCCGGGCCGGAAGATCGACGTTCCACGCCTGCGAGCCGCGGACCTTGTCGCCGACGTCTCGCCAGCGCTCTGGCCGACCTTCGTGCCGCCGCTGCCCGTTGCTCGCCGTTGCCGTTGGCCACGAACCTGTCTGCCTCGATCTCCTCGGCTGCCTCAGAACCGGACGCCGTAGGCGTAGCCGTGTCGGTTGGTGCGGACGTGGGGTCGCCGTCGGCGCACGTCGGTCGGTGACCTTGCCGAGGATGATGACGCCGGTCGGGCAGCGGTCGACGCACAGCGCGCAGCGGGTGCAGACGTCTTCGTCGACGATGAACGACGACGTGGTCGCTGGGGTCGTCGCCGGGCTGCTCGGTGTTGACGGCCTCGTCGATCGCGTCGACCGACACCATGTGGATGCACTTCCACGGGCAGATGTCGACGCAGCCCTCGCACAGGATGCACTCGGCCTGGTCGATGTGGAGGAACTGCTTCGGCTTCACCGCCTGCGGTGAGCCAGGTCGGGTCGACCTCCTGCAGCACGTAGTCGGTCGACGAACTCCGGCATCGGCGGGTTCGCGTCGGTGCGCCATCGCGCACCGCCGTCGTACGGCCGGCCGTCGCGCGGTCGCGTCGGACGGGCGCGGCCGCACGGCGGCGCAGCGCCGGCGCAAGCGTCGAACGGACCGGCGCGGCGGCTCGCTCGGCGACTCCTCGGCCGCTTCGTCCGGTCGCGACCTGCCGCTTCTGCCACGCCGACGAACAGGCAGACGTTGAGGCCGAAGCACGATCGTAGATCCACGACGATCGATGTCGGCGACGCATGTCGCTGTCGATGCTGATCGGCAGTGAACGAGCTCGTCGAACGGATCTCTGGCTGTCCGGACGACGAACGTCGTCGTGTGCCCAGCTGCAGGTACGTGTTCGGCGAACGTGATGCCACTCGTGCGGGATGATGCCGTAGCGCGAGCGTGAACATCACCCGAACACGCCCATCGCGCCGACCATGCACTCGCGCCCACGTCGCGGGCTCGGTCGGACTTCTGGTCGCCGGCATGCCAGACGAACGACGATCACGAGCCCGATGCCAGGAGCAGACGACGACCCAGATCAGCGCGGCCTGCGGCCGCAGAAGTCGGATGCTCCGGCAGTTGGGATACCAGAGCGAGCAGCTCGCGAGGTGTCGGGCATCGGGCCCGCGGTGCTCCTGTCGGGAACGGGGCCGTCAGCCACGGCGACGATCGTCGCGGCCGCGCTTGCGCTTCCTACCACGCTAGATCGAGCGCGGTGCACATCGGGGTCGGACCGGGCCGCCGTGAGTCGCCTCCTCGGTTGCGGTGCGGAGATGCGCGCGTCCGGCACGTGATCATGCGCGCGTGCACGGCTGCGCGAAGACGACGTTACGACGTCCTCGTCGTCGGCGCGGGACCGTCCGGCGCGGCGGCCGGCTACTGGCTCGCCGCAGCGGGCCACCGGGTGCTCGTCGTCGAGAAGAAGCGCTTCCCGCGCGAGAAGACGTGCGGCGACGGGCTCACGCCGCGGGCGGTCCGCCAGCTCCACGACATGGGCCTCGCCGAGCCAGCTCGCCGGACTTCCAGCGCTTCGACGGCCTGCGGTCGATCGGCCACGGCGTCACGCTCGAGCTGCGCCTGGCCCGAGCACCCCGACTTCCCGCGCTACGGCTACGTGGTGCGCCGCCGCGACCTCGACGAGATGGTCGCCGACCGGGCGGTGAAGGCCGGCGCCGACGCTGTGGCCGGCGACCGAGGCGGTCGAGCCGCTCGTCGGAGGACGGCCGTCGCGCGGCGCGATCGTGCGAGCGGCACGACACCGGGTGACCGAGACGTCCGGGCCCGCTACGTGGTCGTGGCCGACGGCGCCAACTCCCGGTTCGGGCGGGCGCTCGGCACCGCGCGCGACCGCACGCTACCCGCTGGGCATGGCGATTCGCGGCTACTTCACGAGCCCGTACCACGACGAGCCCTGGATCGAGAGCCACCTCGACCTCCGCGACCGCGACGGCAACCACCTGCCCGGGCTACGGCTGGATCTTCCCGGTCGGCGACGGCACGGTGAACGTCGGCGTCGGCCTGCTCGTCGACGTTCACCGGCTGGAAGGACGTCAACACCACGCACGCTGATGGACGCGTTCGTGGCGACCGCGCCCGCGCGCTGGGGCATCTCGCCCGAGACCGCCGTGCGGCGCGCCGACCGGCGGCAAGCTGCCCGACCGGCGGCTCGGTCGACGCCGAACGTCGGGCCGACGCTGGTCGTCGTCGGCGACGCCGCCGGCTCGGTCAACCCGTTCAACGGCGAGGGCATCTCGCTCGCCTACGAGACCGGCCGGCTGGCCGCCGACGCGGTCGACCTGGCGCTCGCGACCGGCGACGGGCTCGCGCTCGCAGCGCTACCCGCAGCGGCTCGACGAGGTCTACGGCCTCTACTTCAAGGTCGCTCGCGCCTTCGTGCGCGCGATCGGCAACCCGGCGGTGATGCGCGAGCTCACGCGAGTCGGGATGCGCAGTCGCGACCGCTCATGGAGTGGGTGCTGCGGATCATGGCCAACCTGCTGCGGCCCGACGAGCTCGGTCCGGCCGAAGCGGCGTACGCGGTGGCCGCGCTCGTCGCGGTTCGCTCCGAGCCGCTGACCGGCATCGAGCCGGCTGACGCGTGTTCGACGCCTCCGCAGCATGCGCGAGCGTCGGGACGGCGCGTATCCCGCGAGTAGCCGCGGCGGCCGCCGGAGACGTGCGGAGCGAACGTGGCGACTACCTGCCGATCCTCGATGATGATCGTGCTGGTCGTCGTGTTCGTGGCTGCTGTCGTTCATCGGCGTCGCAGCTGCTCGCGCCGCAGCGGCCGAACTCGGCGAAGCAGGCGCCGTACGAGTGCGGCATCGTGCCCGAGGACGAGCCGGCCGAGCGCTTCCCGGTGAAGTTCTACCTGGTCGCGATGGCGTTCATCGTCCTCGACGTCGAGATCGTCTTCCTCTATCCGTTCGCCACGGTGTTCCGCGAGCTCGGCGCTGTACGGCCTCGTCGCGATGGGCGTGTTCCTGCTCGTCGCTGCTCGTCCCGTTCGCGCTACCTGCTCTCGGTCGGCGCGCTCGAGTGGGGTCCGGTGCGCGACGTCGCTCGACCGCGTGCCCGGTGCCGCTGCTGCGCACGAGCCACGCCGTGCTCGATCCGGCCGCGACCGACGCGCCGACGAGCCGAGGAGCGAGGCCGCCTGATGGGCCTCGAGTCGATCCCGCACAACTTCCTGACCGGCGCGGCTCGAAGACCTCGTGCGCTGGGGCCGCCGCAACTCGGTGTTGCCCGCGACGTTCGGGCTCGCGTGCTGCGCGATCGAGATGATGGCGACCGGCGCCGCGCACTACGACCTCGCGCGCTTCGGCATGGAGGTGTTCCGCGCCAGCCCGCGCCAGGCCGACCTCATGATCGTCGCCGGCCGCGTCAGCCAGAAGATGGCGCCGGTGCTGCGCCAGGTCTACGACCAGATGGTCGAGCCCAAGTGGGTCATCTCGATGGGCGTGTGCGCGAGCAGCGGCGGCATGTTCAACAACTACGCGATCGTGCAGGGCGTCGACCAGATCGTGCCGGTCGACGTGTACGTGCCCGGCTGCCCGCCCGGCCCGAGACGCTGCATGCACGGCATCCTCACGCTCCACGAGCAGATCCGCACCGGCGAGCTGCTCAAGCGGCGCGCGGCGTCGCCGACGGCGGCGCCGGCATCCAGGTCGACCAGCGCGACGGCGTCGCCGGCCGCAGCCTGAGCGCCGAGCGGCCGACGACGGCATGGCGTGACCGACGACGACGCTCGTGAAGACGATGCACGAGCCGCGAGACGAGCGCCGAGCCGTCGATGCCCGACGACGAGGTCGCGGCCGCGCTCGTCGAGCGCTTCCCGGCGCGGTCGTTCGTCGAGTCGCACGGCCAGCCGGTCGTGTACGTCGACCGCGCGGTGCTGGCGCGACGTCGCGCGTTCCTGCGCGACGAGCAGCAGTTCACGATGTGCGTCGACGTGACCGCCGTCGACCACCTCGCTCGACGTCGAGCGCGTGCACGTCCCGACGGCGTCGCGCCCGAGCGCTTCGAGGTCGTCGCCAACTTCCTGTCGCACCGCGCAACCGGCGCATCCGCGTGATCTGCGAGGTGCCCGGTCGACGACCCGACGGTGCCGTCGCTCACCGACCGTCTACCCCGGCGCCGAACTTCGCCGAGCGCGAGGCCTACGACCTGTTCGGCATCGACGTTCGACGGCCACCCCGACCTCACGCGCATCCTCATGCCCGACGACTGGGTCGGTCACCCGCTGCGCAAGGACGACGCCGCCGCGCGCGTCCCGGTGCACGTTCAAGGGAGACCCGAGCCCGCGATGAGCGAACCATCGACGCGAGCCCGCGGACGGCGCTCGAACGCAGACGACGAGGCGCGCAGGAGCTGCCGACCGACGACGGCGCAGAGCCGCGCGAGCTCGGTGCATCGCGACCGGCGGGCACGTGGCCCGAGGACGAGGTCGACGACACGATGATCATCAACATGGGTCCGCAGCACCCGTCGACCCACGGCGTGCTGCGGCTCATGATGGAGCTCGACGGCGAGACGGTGCTGCGCGCCAAGCCGGTCATCGGCTACCTGCACACCGGCATGGAGAAGACCGGCGAGGAGCTCACCTACGTGCAGGGCGCGCACCAACGTCACGCGCATGGACTACGCGTCGCCGCTCGTCGAACGAGCTCGTGTTCTCGCATGGCGGTCGAGCGGCTGCTCGACGTCGAGGTGCCCGCGCGCGCGACGTGGATCCGCATGCTGCTCGTCGAGCTCAACCGCATGTCGTCGCACCTGCTGTTCCAGGCGACGAACGGCATGGACCTCGGCGCGGTGTCGATGATGATCTACGGCTGGCGCGAGCGCGAAGAGGTGCTGCGGCTGCTCGAGACGATCACCGGCCTGCGGATGAACCACAACTTCATCCGCCCGGGCGGCGTCGCCGCCGACCTGCCCGACGGCTGGCAGCGACGACGTGCTCGAGCGTCTGCGACACGCGTCGAGCGCGGCGTCGCGCGAGTACGACGACGCTGCTCACCGAGCAACCCGATCTGGCGCGAGCGCACCGTCGGCGTCGGCGTGATCACCACCGAGGAGGCGCTCGCGCTCAGCGTCACCGGCCCGATCCTGCGCTCGACCGGCTTCGCCTGGGACCTCCGCAAGGCGCAGCCGTACCTCGCGCTACGACGAGGTCGACTTCGACGTCGATCGTACGCGACGAACGGCGACGTGCTTCGACCGCTACCGCGATCCGCCTCTACGAGATCCTCGAGTCGATGAAGATCGTGCGCCAGTGCGTCGAGCAGCATGCCGACGGGCGACTACCGCGTGCAGGACAAGAAGGTCACGCCGCCGCCGCGGCGCGCATCGACGAGTCGATGGAAGCGCTGATCCACCACTTCAAGCTCTTCACCGAGGGCTTCAAGGTGCCGGCGGGCGAGACGTACGTCGCGATCGAGTCGCCGCGCGGCGAGATCGGCTGCTACCTCGTGTCCGACGGCACGGCGAAGCCGTACGCGCATGCACATCCGCGGGCCGTCGTTCTACAACCTGCAGTCGATGGACGCGATGGTGCGCGGCGGCCTCGTCGCCGACGCGGTCGCGATCGTCTCGAGCATCGACCCGATCATGGGCGAGGTCGACCGGTGATGGCCGTTCACGCCTGCGAACCGTCGACCGCGCGCCGCGAGATCATCGCGCCGCTACCCGCAGCCGAAGTCGGCGATCGCTGCCGCTCGCTGCACCTCGCGCAGGACCAGGACGGCTGGGTCACGCCGCGAGGCGATGGAGGAGATCGCCGAGCTCGCTCGACCTGACGCCGGCGCGAGGTGCTCGGCACGTGCTCCTTCTACACGATGTTCAAGCGCGAGCCGGTCGGGCAGCTCGTCGTGTCGGTGTGCACGAACGTCACGCTGCCTCGTGAACGGCGGCCCGGAGCTGCTCGAGCACCTCGAGCGCGCGCTACGCCGACGACGACGACGTCGTACGGTCGAGGAGGTCGAGTGCATCGCCGCGTGCGACCGCGCGCCGGTCGCTGCAGGTGAACTACGAGTTCCACGAGCACGCTCACCGCGCGAGCGCGGCCGACGACCTCGTCGAGCGAGTACGAGCGCGGCGGCGCGCGGCCCGCACGATCTCGCGGCGCGATCGTCGGGAGCGACGCGACTGATGGCCGTCGAGACCCGCATCGTCACGAAGCGCCTGCGCGAGCGTCCCGACGACTCGTGGACGATCGACGCGCGCTACCGGCGACCGGCGGCTACGAGGCGCTGCGCAGGCGCTCGCGCATGGCGACCCGAGCGACGATCAGTCGAGCAGGTGAAGACGTCGGGCCTGCGCGGCCGCGGCGGCGCCGGCTTCCGCACCGGCCAGAAGTGGTCGTTCCTGCCCGAAGGACGTGTTCCCGCGCTACCTCGTGCGTCAACGGCGACGAGGGCGAGCCGGCCACGTTCAAGGACCGCATGCTCGTGGAGCGCGATCCGCACCAGCTCGATCGAGGGCATCGATCATCGCGCGCTACGCGATCCAGTGCCACCACGCGCTTCATCTACCTGCGCGGCGAGTTCGCGCTCGGCGCACGAGCGGCTCGAGCAGGCGATCGACGACGCGTACGCGCAGGGCTTCGTCGGCAAGAACATCCTCGGCTCCGGCTTCGACCTCGAGATCGTCGTGCACCGCGGCGCCGGCGCGTACATCTGCGGCGAGGAGACCGGCCTGCTCTCGAGTCGCTCGAGGGCGAGCGCGGCATGCCGCGCATCAAGCCGCCGTTCCCCGCGGTCGCAGGGCCTGTACGCGCAGCCGACGGTCGTCAACAACGTCGAGACGCTGTCGACCGTCCCGCACATCATCAGCGACGGGCGGCGAGTGGTACGCCGAGATCGGCGTCGAACCGCTCGACCGGCACGCGCATCTTCTCGGTGTCGGGCCACGTCGAGCGGCCGGGCAACTACGAGGTCGAGCTCGGCATGCACGTTCCGCGACGCTCATCGACGGCCTCGCCGGCGGCATCCGCGACGGCAAGCGAGCTGAAGTTCTTCATCCCCGGCGGCGCGTCGTCGCCGTGGCTGCTGACCGACGAGCACCTCGACGCGCCGCTCGACATGGACTACGTCGGCGCAGAGCTCGAGCACGATGCTCGGCTCGGGCGCGATCATGGTGTTCGACGAGACCACCGACCCGCTGCTCGTCGCGTGGCGGCTCGCGCAAGTTCTTCGCCCACGAGTCGTGCGGCAAGTGCACGCCGTGCCGCGAGGGCATCGGGCTGGATCGAGAAGGTGCTGTACCGCATGCTCGCACGGCTACGGCCGGCCCGAGGACCTCGACCTGCTGCTCGACGTCGGCGACAACATCGCGCCCGGCGTCGCACTGCGCCGCTCGCGCAGACGACGATCTGCCCGCTCGGGCCGAGCGTCGATGTCGCCGCATCGCGAGCCTCGACCGGTACTTCCGCGACGAGATCGTCGAGCGCACTCGGCGCGATCGGCGCCGCCGAGCGCGGTCGCCGGTGACCGACGCGACCGAGTCCGCTGAGCCGAGCGGCCGTCGACGCGATGACCGCAGCCGACGACCGACGTCGTGACCGGTCACGATCGACGGCCAGGACGGTCGAGGCGCCGCCGCGGCGAGCTGCTGATCAAGGCCGCGCAGGAGCACGGCGCCTACATCCCGCGCTTCTGCTGGCACGAGCGCATGAAGCCGGTCGGCATGTGCCGCATGTGCCTCGTCGAGGTCGAGGGCGTGCGCGGCCTGCAGCTCGTCGTGCACGACGCCGGTCGCCGACGGCATGGTCGTGCACACGCAGTCGCGACGCCGTGAAGAAGGCGCAGGACGGCGTGCTCGAGTTCCTGCTCATCAACCACCCGCTCGACTGCCCGGTGTGCGACCGGGGCGGCGAGTGCCCGCTGCAGGACCAGACGCTCGCGTTCGGTCCGGGCGAGTCGCCGCTTCGTCGAGGAGAAGCGCCACTTCGAGAAGCCGATCCCGATCAGCGACCTCGTGCTGCTCGACCGCGAGCGCTGCATCCAGTGCGGCCGCTGCACCCGCTTCGCCGACGAGATCGCCGGCGACCCGCTGATCGACTTCGTCGACCGCGGCGACCAGCACGCAGGTCATCACCTTCCCCGACGCAGCCGTTCGCCTCGTACTTCTCGCGGCAACACCGTGCAGATCTGCCCGGTCGGCGCGCTCACCGCGACGCCGTACCGCTTCCAGGCCCGCCCGTGGGACCTCGACGACGGTCGAGACGTCGTGCACCACGTGCGCGGTGCGGTGCCGCGGCGCGCTGCAGTCGTCGTCGAACCGGCTCGGTGCGGCTGCTCGGCGTCGACTCCGAGCCGGTGAACCAGGGCTGGCTGTGCGACAAGGGCCGCTACGGCTATCGAGTGGGTGCACTCCGAGCGACCGCGTGCGTCGACCCGATGGTGCGCGAGCGACGGCGAGCTGCGCCGAGGTGTCGTGGCCGGAGGCGCTCGACGCCGCCGCCGCGCGAGCTGCGCCGGCGCTCGACGCGCACGGCCCCGAGTCGATCGCCGTGCTCGGCGGCGCGCGGCACCAACGAGGACGCCTACGCGTGGGCCGCGCTCGCGAAGGGCGTGCTCGGCACCGACAACGTCGACGCGCAGCTCGGCGACGGCCTGCCCGCCGAGCGTCGTGCTCGGCCTGCCCGCGCGCGACGATCGCCGACCTCGACACGCGCGGCCGCGATCGTGCTGCTCGGCCCCGACCTCAAGGAGGAGCTCCCGGTCCTGTACCTGCGCGTCGCGCGCGGCGCGTCGAGCTCGGCGTGCCGCTCGTCGACCTCGCACCGCGCGATCACGCGCTGACGCCGCGTACGCGCACCGCGGTCGCCGGCCGCGCGCCGGGCGCGGCGGCGTCGGTGCCGCGCGACTGCGACGCAGATCGCTCGACGCTCGACGGCGATCGCGCCGGACCGGTCGTCGTCGTGCTGGGCCGCACCGTCGCTCGCCGAGTCGGCCGCGACGTCACGGTCGGCGCGGCCGCGCTGCGCGGCCGTGCCCGACGTCCGGTTCCTCTCGGCGCTGCGCCGCGGCAACGTGCACGGCGCGCTCGACGCCGGGCTCGCGCCCGGCTTCCTGCCCGGCCGCGTCACGCTCGACGCCGGCACGCGAGCTGGTTCGCCGAGCGCGTGGGGCGCGGTGCCGCGCGAGCGCGGGCTCGACGCCGCCGGCATCCTCGGCGCCGCCGCCGACGGCAAGATCGACGTGCTCGTGCTGCTCGGCGCCGATCCGCTCGCCGACTTCCCCGACGCCGACCTCGCGCAGCGCGGCGTCGACGGCGCCGGCTTCATCGATCGCGGTCGGCGCGTTCGTCGCCCGACGTCCGCGCGCCGCGCCGACGTGTTCCTGCCCGTGCACGCTCTGGGGCGAGAAGACGGGCACGATCACCAACCTCGAGGGCCGCGTGCAGCGCGTCGGCCGCAAGGTCGCGCCCGAGGGCACCGCGATGGACGACTGGCGCATCGCGGTCGAGCTCGCGTAGCGGCTCGGCGCGCGACTTCGACCTCGCGACCGTCGACGAAGTCGCCGACGAGATCGCGCGCGTCGCCGCCCGCGCACGCTCGGTGCCGACGCCGCTGCTCCGGCGCGGCGCGACGGCGTCGTCCTGCCGTTCCGCGAGCACGCCGACGAGATCGTGCTGCGGACGCGCGACGTCTCCGATCCTGTCCGACGACGGGCAGGGCACGTCGTGGGATCCGATCAAGGTCGAGGGCGAGGCCGCGGCCGACGCCGGCGAGGACCGAGACCGACGCCGTGCGTCGACCCGGAGCCCGACGTGGCAGCCGCGGCGCGCCGCTGCTCGAGTGGGACCGGCGCGCGCCGACGCGCTGAGCGTGCCGCCGCGACGCGCTACGCTCTGCGACTCGTCGTCGGGCGGCACGCTCTACGACCACGGGCGCATCGTGAGCGAGACGCCGGCGCTCGCCGGCTCGTTCCCGACAGCCGTGCTGCGCGTCAACCCGCACGACCTGGCCGCATCGGCGTCGACCGCGGCACCGAGGTGCAAGATCACCGCGGCCGCGGGCGTCGCTGACGCTGCCGGTCGTCGCCGATCCCGCCGTGCCCGCCGGCGATCGCGCGCTGCGCGTTCCCGGCCGACGGCACCGGCGCCGGCACTGATCATCGACGCGACCGCACCGGTCACCGACCTGCGCGTGGAGACGCTGCGATGAGTCCGGTGCTCGGCGCTCGACCCGCTCTTCAACAGCGGCGACATCGACCTGGTCGGTGCTCGTCGTCGTGCTGATCAAGGTCGTCGTCGCGTTCGTCGCTGCTGCTCGTGTCGGTGATGCTCTACATCTGGGGTCTGCGCAAGGTCATCGCCGACATGCAGAACCGCATCGGCCCGAACCGCGCCGGCCCGTTCGGCGTGCTGCAGACGCTCGCCGACGGCATCAAGCTGTTCTTCAAGGAGCAGTCGATCCCGACGTCGGCCGACCGGCCGGTGTTCCGGCTCGCGCCGTACCTGTCGATCGTGCCGGCGTTCCTCGATGTTCTGCATCGTCCCGATCGGCGGCGCGGTGTCGATCCTCGGTCATCGACACGTACCTGCAGGTCGCCGACCTGCCGATCGGCGTCGCTGTTCGCTGCTCGCGATGTCGGGCGATCGGCGTCTACGGCGTGATGCTCGCCGGCTGGTCGTCGGGCTCGAAGTACCCGCTGCTCGGCTCGGTGCGCGCGTCCGCGCAGCTGCTCTCGCTACGAGGCCGCGCTCGGTCTCGCGATCGCTCGGCGTGCTGCATCCAGGCGGGCACGCTGTCGACGCACGCGATCGTCGACCAGCAGGCGGGCATGAGCTGGCACTCGTTCTTCACGCGACTGGTACTGGCTGCCGGCGATCGTGCCGTTCGTGATCTTCCTCATCGCGGCGACGGCCGAGACCGAACCACCCGCCGTTCGACCTCGTCGAGGCCGAGCAGGAGCTCGTCGGCGGCTTCAACACCGAGTACACCGGCATCCGGTTCGCGATCTTCTACCTCGCCGAGTTCATGAACGTCATCACGATGTCGGCGATCGCGGTCACGCTGTTCCTCGGCGGCCCGTCGGGCCCGGGCTCGGCTTCCTGCGCGCCGACGGCTCGTGAACGTCTGGATCATGCCGGTGTTCTGGTTCATCGCTCAAGGTGCTCGTGCCTGCTGTTCGTGCACGGTGTGGTTGCGCGCCACGCTGCCGCGCATGCGCTACGACCAGCTCATGGCGCTCGGCTGGAAGTACCTCATCGAGATCGCGATCCTCTGGGTGCTCGTGTCGCGGCGCTCGTGCGTCGGCGCAGGACCAGGGCTGGAACCGCTGCGATCGTCGGCGCCGTCGCCGCGGTCGTCGGCGCTGCTCGCGCTCGGCGTGCTCTACGCGTCGCGATGCCGAAGCGCGGGCGAGCAGCGTCGAGGAGTTCCGCTGATGGGCCGCCTCAGCGGGTTCCGGGTCACGCTGCGCCAGATGGGCAAGCCGCGCGTCACCGACCGAGTATCCCGAAGGAGAAGCGGCCGAAGCCGCGAGCGCCTGCACGGCCGGCACGTCCTCAACCGCTACGAGGACGGCATGGAGAAGTGCATCGGCTGCGAGCTGTGCGCGGGCGTGTGCCCGGCGCGGTGCATCTACGTGCGCGGCGCCGACAACCCGATCGACGACCCGGTGTCGCCGGGCGAGCGCTACGGCTTCGTCTACGAGATCAACTACCTCCGCTGCATCCACTGCGACCTGTGCGTCGAGGCGTGCCCGACCGAGGCGATCACCGAGACGAAGCTGTTCGAGTTCTCGTTCACCAACCGCGACGACGCGATCTACACCAAGGACGAGCTGCTCGTCGACGACGACGGCCGGCCGCAGCGCCTGCCGTGGGAGCACTGGCTCGGCGGCGAGGACGACGACACGCAGCGCGTGGATGCGCGCGACGTCGCCGTCGGGCGACGCCGGCGTACGAGGGTCGGTCGGCTGGTCGGGCGAGCTCGGCTACGGCGTGCGCCCGCCGGAGCAGCGCGCCGAGCGAGCCGAGGCTCGACGGAGCGGCCCGGACGACCCGACGGAGCAGGCCGGCTGATGGACGCCGTCGTCTTCTTCGTCTGCGCGCGCGGCGCTGATCGGCGGCGCGCTCGGCGTCGTCGCTGCGCCGCAACCCGGTGCACTCGGCGCTGTGCCTGCGTGCTGACGCTGTTCGGCGTCGCGGTGCTGTTCGTCATGCAGGACGCCGCACTTCGTCGCCGCCGTGCAGGTCGATCGTGTACGCCGAGCGCGATCGTCGTGCTGTTCCTGTTCGTGATCATGCTGCTCGGCGTCGACCAGCACGAGACGCTCGCGTCGAGCCGCATCCGGTCCAGCGCCCGCTGCGCGATCGTCGCTCGGCGTCGCTGCTGCTCGCCGAGGTCGATCGTCGCTCGCCGGCCAGCGACTGGGCCACCGGCGCCCGCTCGTCCACGGCGCGGCTCGACGGGCCGCGCACGGCAACGTCGACGTCGCTCGCCCGCAGCGCTGTTCACCGACTACGTCTGGGCGTTCGAGATCACCGCCGGTGCTGCTCGTGATCGCCGTCGTCGGCGCGCGTCGTGCTCGCCCGCCGCAGCGGCCACGCCCGACCGCGACGACGCCGACGGGCGAGACGCGTGACGGACACCGTGATCGCCGTCGTCGCGATCACCGCCGACCTACTACCTGGTCGCTCGCCGCGATGCTGTTCACGATCGGCGCGGTCGGCGCTGCTCGTGCGGCGCAACCCGCTCGTGATGTTCATGTGCGTCGAGCTGATGCTCAACGCCGTCAACCTCACGTTCGTCGCGTTCGCCACGCGCGCTCGACGACATCGGCGGCCAGGTCGATCGTGTTCTTCGTGCTGGTCGTCGCGGCCGCCGAGGTCGTCGGTCGGCCTCGGCATCATCGTGGCCATCTTCCGGCGCCGTCAGCGGCGCCACCGCCGACGACCTCGCACGTGCTGAAGGGCTGAGGCGGCATCGACGCGCGATCTGCTCGATCTCGCTGGCTGATCCCGCGCTCCCGCTGGTCGGCGTCGTCGCTGCTCCTGCTGTTCGGCAGGCGCATCGGCGAGCCGCGTCGCCGGCTGGCTCGCGACCGCGCTGATGGTCGCGCTCGTTCGTCGTCGCGTGATCGCGTTCTTCGCCGCTGCTGCTCGCTCGACCGCCGAGGCGCGCGCACACGTCAGCCACGCTGTTCACGTGGATGCCGGTCGGCGCGCTTCAGCGTCGACGTCGGCTTCCTCGTCGACCCGCTGTCGATCACGATGATCCTGTTCGTCACCGGCGTCGGCACGCTGATCCACCTCTACTCGATCGGCTACATGCACGGCGACCCGCAGTTCTCGCAGTTCTTCGCCTACCTGAACCTGTTCGCGTTCTCGATGCTGATGCTCGTGCTCGGCGACGAACTTCGCTCGTCACGTTCCTCGGCTGGGAAGGCGTCGGCGCTCTGCTCGTACCTGCTGATCTCGTTCTGGTTCGAGCGCAACGCGCGCCGCGGTCGCCGGCAAGAAGGCGTTCGTCACCAACCGCGTCGGCGACTGTCGGCTTCATGCTCGCGATGTTCCTGATCTTCGCGACGCTGGGCACGCTCGAGCTACTCGGCGATCGACGCGCGGCGCCGGCACGACTCGCAGCCGGCACGGCCACCGCGATCGCGCTGCTGCTGTTCGTCGGCGCGATCGGCAAGAGCGCCCAGCTCCCGCTGTACATCTGGCTGCCCGACGCGATGGAGGGCCCGACGCCGGTGTCGGCGCTCATCCACGCGGCCACGATGGTGACCGCCGGCGTGTACCTGATCGTGCCGCGCTCAGCCCGTTCTTCGACGCAGCGCCGACGCCGGCGACCGTCGTCGCCGTGGGTCGGCGCGATCACCGCGCTGTTCGCCGCGACCGATCGCGCGTCGCGCAGAACGACATCAAGACGGTGCTCGCGTACTCGACGATCAGCCAGCTCGGCTACATGTTCCTCGCCGTCGGCGTCGGCGCGCTACGCGCGCCGCGATCTTCCACATGATCACGCACGCCTTCTTCAAGGCGCTGCTGTTCCTCGGCGCCGGCTCGGTGATCCACGGCATGCACGACGAGCAGGACATGCGCCGCATGGGCGCGCTGCGCAAGTTCATGCCGATCACCGCGGTCGACGTTCATCGTCGGCTGGCTCGCGATCGCCGGCGTCCCGCCGTTCGCCGGCTTCTGGTCGAAGGACGAGATCCTCGCCCAGGCGTGGGTCGACGCGACGACTACGGCCTGTGGGCGGTCGGCGTGCGTCGCCGCGCTGCTCACCGCGTTCTACATGACCCGCCAGGTGTGCCTGGTCTTCTACGGCGACGAGCGCTGGTCGAGCCGCACGACCGTCGCCGCCCGTCGGCTACGGGCCGCGACGCGCGCGAGGCGTCCCGACGCGCCGGCGCACGAAGCCGACGAACCGGCGCACGCCGACGATGCACGCACCGCACGAGTCGCCGTGGATCGATGACGTTCCCGCTCGTCGTGCTCGCCGGGCTGCGCTGTGCTCGGCGGCCTGATCAACCTGCCGTTCGAGCACGTAGAGCTTCGACATGCTCGACTCGGTGGCTGGAGCCGGTGTTCCGCGGCGTGCAGCCCGAGGTCACGCCGTCGTTCAGCCTCGGCTTCGCGCTGTCGACGATCGCGCTCGCGATCGCGGCGTCGGCGGCATCGTCTCGGCCGCGCGCTCTACCGCAACGGCCTCGCCGCGAACGGCGACCGATCCGGGCGACGAGCGGCTCGGCGGTCTCGCCAACGTGCTCGCCAACGCGTACTACCTCGACGTCGGCATCGCCAAGCTCGTGAGCGGCCCGGTCACGCGCGTTCGCGCCGTTTCCTCAGCGACGGTGTCGACCGCGACGGTGATCGACGGCGCGGTCAACGGCGTCGGCACGGCTCCGCGCGGCCGGTGGCGGCCTGCGCGCGGACTGCAGACCGGGCTGCGTGCGCAACTACGCGCTCGGCATCGTGCTCGGCACGGTGCTGCTGCGTCGGTTCTGTTCGTGCGGCGCGGTGTCGTGGCGGACTTCCCGATCCTCACGACGCTCATCGTCCTGCCGTGCGATCGGCGCGCTGATCACGCGTGCTGATGCCGAACGACCGGCCCGAGCTGGCCACGCGTCGTCGGCTACGCAGCGAGTGCGGCGACGTTCGCGCTCGCGATCTACCTGCTGTTCGACGTTCGACCGCAGCGATGCGGGCTACCAGTTCGTCTCGAGCCACCGCTGGATGGCACCGCTCGGCATCCGCTGGACGCTCGGCGTCGACGGCATCAGCCTGTTCATGGTCGCGCTCACCGCGCTGCTGTTCCCGATCGGCCTGCTTCGCGTCGGCCGAGCATCCAACGGACCGAAGGCGTTCATCGCCTGGATGCTGCTGCTCGAGGCGGCGCTCATCGGCGTGTTCCTCGCGCTCGACCTCATCCTGTTCTTCGTGTTCTTCGAGGTCGTGCTCGTGCCGATGTACTTCCTCATCGCGGGCTGGGGCCACGGCAACCGCGCGCTACGCGGCGATGAAGTTCTTCCTGTTCACGATGGCCGGCTCGGCGTTCCTGCTCGTCGGCATCCTCGCCGCTGGCGTTCCTGCACCGCAGCGCCACGGGCTGCCTCACGTTCGACCTGCGTCACGCTCGCTGCAGCGCACGTCGAGCGGCGCTCGTCGCAGCGCGACCGGCGCAGTGGCTGTTCCTCGCGTTCGCGATCGCGTTCGCGGTGAAGGTGCCGCTGTTCCCGTTGCACACGTGGCTGCCCGACGCGCACACCGAGGCGCCGACCGCCGGCTCGGTCGATGCTGGCCGGCGTGCATGCTGAAGATGGGCACCTACGGCTTCCTGCGCTTCGCGATCCCGCTGTTCCCGCAGGCCGCCGTCGACCTCGCGCCGCTGCTGCTCGTGCTGGCGGTGATCGGCATCATCTACGGCGCCATCGTCGCCGACGATGCAGACCGAACCTGAAGCGGCTCGTCGCCTACTCGTCGGTCGCGCACCTCGGCTTCGTGGTGCTCGGCATCTTCGCGCTCACCAGCCGGGCATCAGCGGCGGCGTGTTCACGATGCTGTCGCACGGCCTCACCACCGGCGCGCTGTTCCTCCTCGTCGGCATGCTCTACGAGCGCCGCCACACCTGCGAGATCGCCGACTTCGAGGGCTCTGGAAGGCGCGTCCCGATCTTCGGCGGCCTGTTCGTCGCCGCGACGTTCGCGTCGATCGGCCTGCCCGGCTTCTCCGGGTTCATCGGCGAGTTCCTGTCGCTGCTCGGCGGCGTTCCTCACCAGCCGCTGGTACGTCGTCGTCGCCACCACCGGCGTGATCCTCGCCGCGCGTCTACATGCTGTGGGCGGTGCCAGCGCGCGTTCACCGGCGAGCCCGACGGCGACAACCTGACGATGCGCGGACGTCGACTGCGCGAGATCTGCACGGTCGTGCCGCTGCTCGGGCTGTCGCTGTTCCTCGGCTTCTACCCGAAGCCGGTGCTCGATCGGGTGCAGCCGTCGGTCGAGCGACTGGTCGCACCACGTCGAGGATCACAGCGACTACAAGGAGCCCGCGGTCAGCAACGAAGGTCCGGCGGTCGCCAGCCAACGAGCGCGACAAGTGACCGGCGTTCCTCGCGCACGGCGACGGAGCCGATCCGCACGCCCTCCGATCGACTGGTCTCGCGATCGCGCCGTACATCTGCGCCTGTTCGCGCGGCGATCGTCATCGTGCTCGGGGAAGGCGTTGCTCCGCGCGACGCCCGTGGCTCAGGAAGGCGCGTTGCTCGTCGCGTGCCTGGCGTCCTGACGTCTCGGCGTGTTCGTGCTTCGTGCAGTGGACATCGTGCGACCGAGGACGGGCCAGTACCAGGCGATCGCCGGGCATGGTCGCGCGTCGACGGCTTCGCCGTCTTCGTGATGACCGTCGTGCTGCTGCGTCACGCTGCTCGCGCTCTTCCTCGCTGACGGGCTACCTCGAAGCGGGAGCAGCTCGAGGGGCCCGAGTACTACGCGCTGATGCTGCTGCTCGGCGACCGGCATGATGCTGATGGCGTCCGCCAACGACCTCATCATCGTCGTTCCTGCGCGCTCGAGATCCTGTCGATCGCGCTGTACGTGCTCGCCGCGTTCGACCGCCGGCGCATCACGTCGCAGGAAGCGGGCCTGAAGTACTTCCTCCTCGGGCTCGTTCTCGTCGGCGATCTTCCTCTACGGCGTCGCGCTCGTCTACGGCGCGACCGGCAGTACGAACCTCACCGAGATCGCCGACTTCCTCGCGACCACCACGCTCCTCGACGACGGCGTGCTGCTGCTCGGCATCGCGCTGCATGCTCGTCGGCCTTGCGTTCAAGGTCGCGGCGGCGCCGTTCCACATGTGGACGCCCGACGTGTACCAAGGCGCGCCGACGCCGTGACTGCGTTCATGGCCGCGCGCGACCGAAGGCGGCTGCGTTCGCCGCGATGCTGCGGGTGCTGCTCAGCGCGTTCAGATCGTACAGCGTCGACTGGCGCCCGGAGATCTGGGCGCCTCGCCGTGCTCGTCGCTGTTCGTCGGCTGCATCGCCGCGCTCGTGCAGACCGACGTGAAGCGGATGCTCGCCTACTCGTCGATCAGTCACGCGGGCTACATCCTGATCGGCGTGCAGGCCGCGACCAGGCGAAGGGAACGAGCGCCGCGCTCTTCTACGCTGCTGGCCTACGCGCTGATGGTCGTCGGCGCGTTCGCCGTCGTCAGCGTGGTGGCCCGCAACCGCGACGACGACCGCCACTCGCTGTCGTACCGCGGCCTCGCGCGCGCGACAGCCCGGTGCTCGCCGGGCTGCTGACGCTGTTCCTGCTCGCGCAGGCGGGCGTGCCGCTCACCGGCGGCTTCGTGGCGAAGCTCTCGGTGTTCGACGCCGCCGTCGGCGCCGGGTCAGTACTCGCTGCGCGCTGATCGGCATGCTCTCGGCCGTCATCGGAGGCGCTTCGTCTACCTGCGCATCATCGCTCACGATGTACGCGCCGGAACCGCTTGCCGAAGGCGTCCAGGACACTGAAGCGGATCGCGCCCGCGCGCCGGCGAGCATCGAGACGCGCAGCCGCAGTTGCGTCGTCGACTCCGGCGCCAAGGTTGCGCGCTCGCGATCGCGCGCGGCGGGTGTGCTGTTCCTCGGGCATCCTCCCGAGCGTCGTGCCGAGTTCGCGGGACGCCACACAACTCTTGCACTGGAGCCCGGGCGGTCCTCGCGCCGCTGCTCAGCCTGCGACCGGCTCGGGTCGATCGGAGCGCCAGAACGCGGCGGCGAGCGGTGCTCGGTCGTGCCGGCGGTTGCAACGACCGGGTCGAGCTCGGCCGGCGCGAGCCGGTGGGCCTGCGTCGATGAGCTCACGGCCGCCCGAGAAGTCGAACAGCTCGCGGGATCGGGAGGCGGCGGCAGCACGATCACCTCGCACGCGCGGCGGCACGTTGCGCATCTCGAGCTCGAAGCGCTGGCTGCGCGCGTGCGTGAAGCTGGTCATCACCACGTCGAGCGCCGAGCGCTCGCCGCGATCGGCCGACACCCGCCGACACGTTGAACACGAACGCCCGGTCGACCGGACCTGCCAGCAGCGTGCCACAGCGGGCACGCTGTCGACGACGCCGCCGTCCACCAGGCGCCGGCCGTCGTGCTCGACGATCGGGAACACGCCCGGGAGCGCCGCGCTCGCGAGCAACGCGGGCTTCAGCGGACCGCGCGCGAAGCACGACTTCGTCGCCGGTGTCGAGATCGGTCGCGATGGCGCGCAGCGGTACCGCGAGGTCGGCGAAGCTCCGGGCCGGCGTGGCCTGGTCGATCAACGCGTCCAGGCCGGTCGCTTCGAAGAGGTGGGTGCTCACGGCGCACCACGTTCCACGCCCGGCTCAGGCGGGAGCCGGGGAATCACGTCGGTCGAGCGTCAGCTGACGTCCACACGCGGTCGAGTTGCGCGACGCCCGTGAGGTTCGGCGAGTAGGCGACGGCCGCACCGTTGAGGCGCACCGGCCGACGTGCCGATCGACGCACGTCGGGCTCGATGCCTCGCTCGAGCGCGGCGCAGCATCCCGACCTGGGCTCACACCCTGGTTGCCCCCGCCCGACAGGACGAGCGCGGTGCGCGGCGGGTCGCCGTCGCGATCGCGGCGCTCTTCGGCGAACGGCCGCCAGGTGCTCCAGCCGGCCGATGTCGGGGCGGCGGCGGCGCGCCGTTCCGTCCCTTCGCGGTCCATGACTCCATGGTCGCGCTCGCGGCGGGACCGAGAGAGCCGCTCGATCCCGATTCCGCCGATCCCGATTGCGACCCTGCGGAAAAAACACCCGCGTATACTCCGCGTCGATCCCACCCGGGCCGGTTCCGGAGCCGCGCGTGACCGAGTTCTACAGGCAGTATCTGGCCGTCGCGGTCTTCGTCGTGGCGGCATTCGTGATGGTCGGAGCGATGCTCCGGAGTGGCGCGGCTGCTGCGCCCGACCGTGCCCGCAGGACGAGAAGTACATCACCTACGAATCGGGCTCCGACCCGTTGCCGCTCTTCGGCCAGGCGAACGTCCGCTACTACGTCTACGCCCTGCTCTTCGTCATCTTCGACGTCGAGGCGGTCTTCATCTTCCCGTGGGCCATCCAGCGTCGAGGCGCTACGGCTGGTTCGGCCTGGTCGAGATGATCGTCTTCATCGTCGTCCTGCTCCTCGGCCTGCGTCTACGCCTGGCGCAAGGGGCTGCTGCGGTGGGCCTGAGTCGAGCTCGCGGCAAGGCTGCCCAAGCCGCTCACCTAGCTGCTCAACTACAGCCGCAAGTACTCGCTGTGGATGTTCCAGTGGGGCCTCGCGTGCTGCGCGATCGAGATGGGCGCCGCGCTTCGGCTCGCCCCGCTACGACGTCATGCGCCTCGGCGTGATCCCGTTCCCGGCCAGCCCGCGCCAGGCCGACCTCGTCGTCATCTCCGGCACGGTCACCGACAAGATGGCGCCCGCGATCAAGCGGCTCTACGAGCAGATGCCCGACCCGAAGTACGTGATCTCGATGGGCTCGTGCGCCAACTGCGGCGGCCCGTACTGGGACTCGCTACTCGGTCACCAAGGGCGTCGACCAGATCATCCCGGTCGACGTCTACGTGCCCGGCTGCCCGCCGCGGCCCGGAGGCGCTGCTCGAGGGCATCGTGCTGCTGCAGCAGCGCATCCAGAACGAGGACATGGCGCGCAGCGACTGGCGACCGGCCGGGAGCCGATCGTCGTTGGCTGACGCGACGCACCGACGACGCGACGGCGCGCCGAGGCGACGCGCCGCTGCACCGCGACGACCGCTGCAGCGGCGACTGCTCGCGCGCGCTCGCAGGCCGAGCTCGGCGACGCGCGTCGTCGAGCACGCCATCGCGTCCGGCGACGACCTCGTGGGTGCGGGTCGCGCACCGACGCGTGGCGCCGACGCCGCGCGAGTGCTGCGCGACGCAGCTCGGCTGCGACTACTTCGCTTCCTCGCCGGCATCGACTGGATGCCGTCGCCGTGCGGTCGCGGCGAGGACGATCCGAGCGACACCGTCCGCGCCGGCGCAGCCCGACGCGAGATCGACCTACGGCGTACGCCGGCGGCGACGGCCGCTTCCAGGTGTTCGCGCGCGTCGAGTCGACGCACGCGGCCACGTCGGCGTCACGCTCAAGGCCGACGTCGCCCGACGACGACCTGCGCGTCGCAGTCGTGGGTGCCGGTCTACGCCGGCGCCGACTGGCACGAGCGCGAGGCGTGGGAGATGTTCGGCATCGTCTTCGACGGCCATCCCGACCTGCGCCACCTCTACCTGCCGGCCGAGTTCGAGGGCCACCCGCTGCGCAAGGACTTCCCGCTGCTCGCGCGCGATGGTGAAGCCGTGGCCCGGCATCGTCGACGTCGAGCCGATGCCCGGCGAGCGACGACGACGACGGCGACGGCAGCCGACGGCGGAGGCGAGCGACGCATGACCGCACGCTCGCCGACCGCGAGCAGCTCGAGCTCGACATCGCCGCGTCAGGCCGCTCGCCGACGCGCAGGTGAACGTCGAGCTCGAGACCGAGCGGCATGATCCTCAACATCGGGCCGCAGCACCCGGCGACGCACGGCACGCTGCGCATCGTCGTCCGCCTCGACGGCGAGCAGGTCGTCTGCGGCCGATCCGGTCATCGGCTACATGCACCGCGGCTACGAGAAGCTCACCGAGGTCCGCACCTACCCGCAGGTCACGACGCTCATCAACCGCATCGACTGGCTGGCGCAGCTTCGCCAACGAGGTGCCGTTCATCCTCGCCGCCGAGCAGCTGATGGACATCGAGGCGCCGCCGCGCGCAGTGCATCCGCACGATCCTCATCGAGCTGTCGCGCATCGCGAACGTCGTGCTGTTCCTCGGCGAGATGGGCGTGCAGGTCGGCGCGCATCACGCCGGCGTTCTACGGCTTCCGCGACCGCGAGTACGTCCTCAACCTGATCGAGGCGGCGACCGGCGGGCGCTTCCACCCGAACTTCGACCGCATCGGCGGCCTCAAGGACGACCTGCCGTAGGGGCTGGATCGACGAGATGCCGCAGGTCGATGAAGCAAGATGCGCGACTTCTGCGACGAGATCGAGGACCTCGCTCGTCGGCAACGAGATCTTCCAGAGCCGCACCCGCGGCATCGGCATCATCCCGCGCGAGCTCGGCGCTGCCGTACGGCGCTGTCGGGCGCCAACCTGCGCGCGTCGGGCGTCGACTGGGACCTCCGCCGCGACGGCACAGCCGTACCTCGTCGTACGACGAGCTCGACTGGAAGGTCTGGACCCACCCCGACGGCGACTCGTTCGCCCGCTACTGGGTGCGGCTGCAGGAGACGCGCGAGTCGACGCACGATCGTCGACTGCAGCTGCTCGACGGCCTGCCGGCCGGCCCGATCATGGCCAAGGTGCCCCGCATCATCAAGGTGCCCGAGGGCGAGGCCTGGGTCGAGCACCGAGAACCCGCTCGGCGAGATGGGCTACTACGTCGTCTCGCAAGGGCGACCTCGGCCCGTTCCGCGTGAAGATCCGCTCGGCCGTCGTTCAACAACGTCTCGATCCTGCCGTGGCTGCTGCGCGGCGTGTACGTCCCCGACGTCATCACGATCCTCGCGAGCCTCTACTTCATCCTCGGGGACATCGACCGATGACGCTGCGCTGCTCGCAGCTCGACGTCGTACTGGGGCACGACGCTCGCGCTCAAGACGTCGTCGTCGTGCTCGCGTCGTGCCGCTGGCGCGCTCATCCTCGGCTACGTCTTCCTGCTTCAAGATGATGAGCCACATGCAGAGCCGGCTCGGGCCCGATGGACCGGCGGGTTCCACGGCTGGTTCCAGCTCGTCGGCGACGGCGGCAAGTTCCTCCAGAAGGAGGACATCATGCCCGACGAGGCCGACCGCCGCGTCTTCGCGCTCGCGCCGGTCGTCGTCGTGCATGTCGACGTTCCTCGTCGTTCGTCGTCGATCCCGGCCGGGCCCGACGCTCGTCGTCGCCGACCTCGACGTCGGCGTCTTCTACGCGCTGGCGGTGTCGTCGCTCTCGGTCATCGGCGTGCTCGATGGCCGGCTGGGCGAGCGCCAACAAGTACTCGCTGCTCGGCGGCCTGCGCGCCGCCGGCCAGCTGATCGCCTACGAGCTGCCGCTGGTGCTCGCGGTCGTCGGCGTCGTGATCCAGGCCGGCACGATGAACCTGCAGGGCATCGTCGCGGCCCAGCAGCAACGGCGACGATCTTCGGCTGCGAGCGGCATCGGCAACCCGTTCATCCTCACGCCAGTTCGTCGGCTTCGTCGATCTTCATGGTCGCCGCCGCAGGCCGAGCTCACCCAGACGCCGTTCGACATGCCGGTCGCCGAGTCCGAGCTCGTCGCCGGCTACATGGTCGAGTACACGGGCTTCCGCTTCCTGCTCTTCTTCATCGGCGAGTTCGCGCACCGCCGTCGCGTTCGCCGCGCATCGCCGCCACGCTGTTCCTCGGCGGCTGGTCGCTGCCCGTGGCGTCGCATCGACGCGCGACTGCGATGAACGTCGCTCGGTCCGCTCGTGCTGTTCGCGAAGATGATGCTCGTCGCGTTCCTCATCTTCTGGGTGCGCTTCACCTACCCGCGCTTCCGCGAGGACCAGCTGCAGGCGTTCGCCTGGAAGTGCCTCATCCCGATCGCGCTGCTCAACATCCTCGTCACCGGCGTCCTGAAGGTGGCGTTCTGATGGCCGATGCTCGAAGCCGAGATCCAGGGCCTGCGTCAACGGGCCTCGGCGTCACGTTCACGAGCACGATGATCCGAAGCCGGCGCGCGTCACGGTGCAGTACCCGCACGAGAAGGAAGCGCCGCCGACCGCGCGCGCGGCGTCATCGCGCTCAAGGAGGAGAACTGCACGGTCTGCATGCTGTGCGCGCGCTAGTGCCCCGACTGGTGCATCTACATCGAGGGCCACAAGGAGCAGCGCGCCGCCGCGCCGCGACGGCGGCAAGCCGCGCAGCGTCAGCGTGCTCGACCGCTTCGACATCGACTACGCGCTGTGCATGTACTGCGGCATCTGCGTCGAGGTGTGCCCGTTCGACGCGCTGTTCTGGAGCCCCGAGTACGAGTACTCCGAGCCGCGCATCGCCGACCTGCTCCACGACAAGGACAAGCTCGGCGAGTGGATGGAGACCGTGCCCGAGGCCCCGAGCCGCTCGAGGCCGGCGCCGAGGCGAAGGGCAAGAAGTAGTGCGATCGGTCGCGCAGAACATCGCCTTCGGCGATCATCGCGGCCGCGATGGTCGCTCGGCGCGATCGGCGTCGTCACGCACGCAAGAACGTCGTGCACGCCGCGCTGTGCCTCGTGGTCGTGCTCGCCGGCGGCGGCCGCGCAGTACATCCTGCTGGCGGCCGAGTTCGTCGCCGTCGGTGCAGGTGCTCGTCTACATCGGCGCCGTCGATCGTGCTGTTCCTGTTCGGCATCATGCTCACCGCGCGCCGATGCGGCCGCGAGACGACGCTCGACAACGACCTGCAGCTGGCCGCGGCCGTCGTCGTCGCGCTGCTTCCTGCTCGGCGTGCTCGGCGGCGCTGCTCGATCGACGCCTTCGGCGACGACGAGATCGACGCTCGAGCACGCCGGTACCAGCACCGCCGCAGGTCAGCGACGTCGATCTTCCGCACCTACCTCGTGCCGTTCGAGGTCGTCGTCGATGCTCCTGCTCGCCGCGCTCGATCGGCGCCATCGTGCTGGCGCGGAGGGACTGAGCGCCGTGCTGCTCAACCAGTTCCTCCTCCTCGGCGCGTTCCTGTTCTGCATCGGCGTCTACGGCGTGCTCGCCCGCAAGCAACGCGCGTGCTCGTGCTGATGATCGATCGAGCTGATGCTCAACGCGGTGAACATCAACCTCGTCGCCTTCGGCGCGTTCCACAACACGACGTCGCCGGCCAGGTGTTCGCGCTGTTCGTGCATCGCCATCGCCGCCGCCGAGGTCGGCGTCGGCCTCGCGATCGTGCTGCTCATCTACCGCAACCTGCGCAGCGTCGACCTCGACGACGTCGACGCGATGAAGGGCTGACGCGACCATGTGGTTCCTCGACTACGCGTGGCTCATCCCGCTGATCCCGGCGGTCTCGTTCGTCGCTGATCCTGTTCTTCGGCAAGCGCATGCCGCGGCAAGGGCGCCGAGATCGGCATCGCCGCCGTCGGCGCGTCGTTCGTGCTCGTCGTGCGGCGCCGCCGTCCAGTGGATCAACCGCGTCGAGCGACGCACGCGGGCGGCGACGGCGCTCGCGGCGCTCGGCCGCAGCGTCGGTCAGCCGAGCGCCGAGGCGAGCACGGCGTCGCGGTCACGCCGGTCATCCAGCACGTCACGTGGTGGCAGAACGGCGGCGTCGAGCTTCGACGTCGGCATCCAGATCGACGGCCTCGCCGTGATGATGCTGTTCGTCGTCACGCTCATCTCGCTGCTCGTGCACATCTACTCGCATCGAGTACATGCAGCGGCGACCGCCGCTTCACCCACTACTACGCCGCGCTGTCAGCCTGTTCACCGCGTCGATGCTGCTGCTCGTCGTCGCCGACAACACGCTGCAGATGCTCGTCGGCTGGGAGCTCGTCGGCCTCTGCTCGTTCATGCTGATCGGGCACTGGTGGGAGGAGAAGCCGAACTCCGACGCCGCGCTCAAGGCGTTCCTCACCACCCGCACCGGCGACATCGGCCTGATCGATCGGCGTGATCATGACGTTCTTCGTCGTCGGCGCGACCGGCAGCTCGTTCAACATCGTCGAGCATCAACGCCGCGGCGCTGACGCGGCAGGTCAGCCACACGCTCGTGCTCGTGGTGCGCGCTCGCGCTGTTCATCGGCGATCATCGGCAAGTCGCGGCCAGTTCCCGCTGCACACCTGGCTGCCCGACGCCATGGCCGGCCCGACGCCGGTGTCGGCGCTCATCCACGCCGCCACGATGGTCGTCGCCGGCGTCTACCTCGGTCGCCCGCCTCTACCCGGTGTTCTTCGAGGGCTTCTCGATCGGCGACGGCGGCGTCAACCTCGATGGCGCTGCATCGGCGGCATCACCGTCATCATCGGCGCCGCGCTCGGCGTTCGTGCAGGACGACATCAAGAAGGTGCTCGCCTACTCGACGATCAGCCAGCTCGGCTACATGGTGATGGCGCTCGGCGTCGGCGCGTGGACGGCGGCGGTGTTCCACCTCTTCACCCACGCCTTCTTCAAGGCCGTGCCTGTTCCTCGGCGCCGGCTCGGTGAGCCACTCGGGCTCGCACCACTCCTTCGACATGAAGAAGGACATGGGCGGCCTGCGGAAGTACATGCCGCAGACGTTCTGGACGTTCATCATCGGCACGCTCGCGCTCGCCGGCATCTTCCCGCTCGCCGGGCTTCTGGTCGAAGGACGAGATCCTCGTCAACGCCGGGCACAACGGCTACACAGCTGTTCATGGTCGTCGGCCTCGTCGGCGCGTTCATGACCGCGGCCTACATGACGCGCTGCGTGTACCTCACGTTCTTCGGCGAGTACCGCGGCGGCCACCGCGCGAGCCGCGCCACGACGCCGCACGACGGTCGAGCACGACCTCGCCGAGTCGAGCCGTCGCATCGCCGTCGCCGCATCGAGCCTCGCGGTGCCGGCTCATCGCCGGCCGGGCTTCTGCAGTCGCTCGCCGGCGCTCGCCGGCTTCGACGCAGTCTCGACTTCGAGCACGTGGTTCGAGCCGCGTCGAGTTCGCCTTCGCCGAGCTGCGCCACGCCGAGTTCGACTCGTGCTCGCCGTCGATCGTCGGTCGCGTCGTCGCGCTCGTCGGCATCGGCGTCGCCGTACTGCTACTACTGCCGAGGAGCTCGGCGCCGCAACGGGCCTCACGAGCGCAACACGCTCGCGCGCGCCGGCTACACGCTTCCTCGTCAACAAGTACTACCTCGACGACCTGTACGACGAACGTCATCGTCGGCGGCGATCAAGGGCCCGATCGCCCGCGGCGTCGTACTGGTTCAACCAGAACGTCATCGACGACGTCGTGAACTGCGTCGGGCGCGGCGCGGCGCGGTCGGCAGCGTCACCTACGACGTACGTCGACCAGAAGGTGCGTCGACGGCGTCGTCAACGGCGTCGGCGACGAGCACCGGCGAAGCCGGCGGCGCTCCTGCGCCAGATCCAGACCGGTCGCGTGCAGCGCTACGCGCTTGCTGCTCGTTCGGCGCCGTCGGGCTGTTCGCCCTGCGTGCTGTCGATCGTCACGTCTAGAGCGGAGGGATCACTCGATGAACTGGTTCGACGACTGGGCGCTGACGCTCGCGGTCTTCCTGCCCGCTGGTCGGCGCGGTCGTCATGATGCTCATCCCGCGGCCGAGGAGACGCTGATCAAGGTCGGTCGCGCTCGCTCACGACGCTGGCGACCTTCGGCGTCGGCGATCGGCATCCTCGCCGACTTCGACTACGACCACGCCGGCGAGCTGCAGTTCGACGTCAACAAGCACGTGGATCGACGTCATCAACAGCCGCTACCACGTCGGCATCGACGGCATCTCGCTGCCGCTGCTCGCTGCTGTCGATGTTCATCACCGTGCTGTGCGTCATCTACTCGTGGAACCACTTCCCCGAGCCGCACAACCCGAAGGCGTTCCTCGTCGCTGATGCTCGATGCTCGAGATCGGGCATGATCGGCACGTTCGTCGCCCAGGACCTCATCCTGTTCTTCGTCTTCTTCGAGGTCGTGCTGCTGCCGATGTACTTCATGATCGGCGTGTGGGGCGGCGCGCAACCGCCAGTACGCGTCGATCAAGTTCTTCCTCTTCACGCTGTTCGGCTCGGCGCTGATGCTCGCTGAGCTTCCTGGCGCTGTTCTTCCTGTCAGACCGGCGGCCAGCACGCTTCGACATCGGTCGCTGCTCGCGCAGCGCAGCGGCGTCGGCATCGCGCACGGCACGCAGCTGCTGATCTTCGCCGGCATGTTCCTCGGCTTCGCGCATCAAGGTGCCGATGTTCCCGTTCCACACCTGGCTGCCCGACGCCCACACCGAGGCGCCCACGGTGGGCTCGGTGATCCTGGCCGCGATCCTGCTGAAGCTCGGCACCTACGGCTTCATCCGCATCGCGCATCCCGATCCTGCCCGAGGCGGCGCAGAGCTGGGCGCCGTGGATCGGCGCTGCTGGCGGTGATCGGCATCATCTACGGCGCGCTCGGCTGCCTCGCGCAGACCGACATGAAGCGGCTGATCGCGTTCTCGTCGGTCGCGCACATGGGCTTCGTGATGCTCGGCATCGCGACGCTCACCGACGTTCGGCATCAACGCCGCCGATCTTCGGCATGGTCGCCCACGGCCTCATCACCGGCATGCTCTTCTTCATCGCCGGCTCGGTGAAGGAGCGCTACCACACCCGCGAGATCACGCGCCTCGGCGGCCTGCTGCATGCAGGCGCCGAAGCTGGGCTGGATCCTCGGCTTCTGCGCGATGGCCAGTCGCTCGGCCTGCCCGGCCTCGCCGGCTTCTGGGGCGAGTTCCCGGCGATCCTCGTCGGCGTACCAGCCCGCGGCGCGGGCTCTCGCGAGGCGCTGTTCCGCACGCTACATGGTCGATCGCCGCCATCGGCACGGTGC
>ERZ1370068.8440-contig-7293_pt1 | contig 36457 bp, 56 predicted proteins | sample MGYA00561227_ERZ1370068 | MGnify/ENA primary metagenome ERZ1370068 (study PRJEB38410, sample SAMEA6850437) | metagenome | study: Metagenomic assessment of the ecological functions of the soil: analysis of the soil microbiota associated with the... | reverse complement strand
CGTTACGGTTAAGACGCGTCTGAAGCGCAGAACGCGGAAAAGTGGTCGACGTTTCGCTGGACGTCGGCCATCGGGTGTTCTCCGAGGCGTTCGGCGGCGGAAGAGGTCGCCGGAAGCAGCACGCGCCGATCCTTCCTCCCGCCGACGAGTCTGGCGGCGCCAGTGACGTCGAGCCCCGGGGATGAGTAATCTCGACAAACATCCGCCCCGCTGTTGTCGCGAGGCTGGTCCACTGCGCCCGCGCAGCCAGTGCCTGCATCAGCCTCCGGCGGGGATCGTCGTCGCCGGCGCAGAGGATCAGAAAGCCTCCGTTCCGACGCCGACGCAACGCCGGATTCTCGGTGGTGTCTGACGATCCGGTGTCGCCTGAAGACACTGAGACGTGAATATCGTGATATTGTTTCGTCGATTCCCAAATATCCTCGAGCGGCCCACGATCGGCGCCCGCACTCCCGCGCTTCCGCGTGGCACGAGCCGCGAAGTGGTGATTGTCGGTCGTTAAAACGCACGATGAACGGGCCGCGTCGCATCGGGTGTTCGCTGCGGAAAGAGGTCGATCGCGCCATAACGTTAACACGATGACTTATCACGATTTGAGCGTAACGCCGACGAGCGGATGCGATGGCCACGCAGCAAACCGGATTATCGAAGCAGATCGCCGCCTCGCAATCGCATGCTGCATCCGCCAGAAGCCAAAGCGTGGCGACGATTTTACCGCCGCTTCGGCCCGATCATGTCAGGATCTGCCGAGTCTGTTCCAACAGCACCGCGATTGCTGATCTGATTCTCGCAGAACGAGAATACCTTGCGTCCGCGTCAGCGAAGCGGATCTGCAATTCAGCGCCAATGGCGCGGCCGTAATGTCTCGGCACGAATAATCGCCGGTAGCCCACGCTGATGGATCAACGATCGAATAACGTTGCGCGCCGACTGGCTGGAAGCAGTGTCGCCGTCTTCAGCTGGGCTGCGATGGCGATTACGGCGAGCGCGAACGCGACGACGGCGACGGCGACCGGTGGAACGCCGTCAGACGAAGATCGCGATTCTCGCGCCATGGTCTCGCGATTACCGATAGTAGCTGGCGACGACGACATCAGCTCGGCGCTTCCGGCGGGCGCGCGGAGGCGGCGCCGCCGATTGTCGGAAGAGCCACGGCAACATGGCCGGCGAGTACATCGTCTGCAATGAAATTTTACCAGCGACGCAAAGCGTCGCCGGGGCAAGCGCAGGGGATTGCCGTAGTGCCTGGTCAGAGGCTTTATAGAGGGCTGAACGCGCCGCGAAGCTCACGCTGCGTGCCGATAGCGATCGCGGCGTCCTCGGCGCCAGACGCTGAGGTGTAGTCTGACGGAAGATCCATTTGACCGGGCGACATACGCCGCTCGCGCTACCGGAAGCGCGTAGCGCCAGATCGTCGCGCATATCCTGGTTGTCGAGGCGGCGGCGCCTTTCAGCGGCGCGTTCCCGAAAGCCTTCGACATCTTCATATCGGCGTTCCAGCATACGGCACGACGGCGCGAGCGCCCGGCGAGGTTCATGCTGCGCTGGTTTCGAGTCGAAGCTGGTCGAGCATCTAGAGTACAATCGCCGAGGGAGATCGGTCATGCAGCGTGTTGTACGGAATGAGAGCACCGCCGTTTGCCGCCATCAAGATGATCTCGCGATAAATGGCGAGCGCGGAAGGATTATCACAGCCGAGGAGCATCTATATCGGTGGGACATCGTCGTCAAGATCGTCGAGGGCGGCAGTTCTTCGCGACGTCGTTCTGAAAGCGTATCTTCCCCGGAGTATTTCGTGCCGTAGCGCTGGCGTGGCTAGTCGAGCGGAGTTTGCTTCCAAGGAGCATCGATCATTTCGTCAGTTTCGTTCACGACGCGACGTTCCACCGACCTGACGAATTCATCGTCGCCGCCCAGTCAGCACGCGGCTTCGCCGACGGTGCCGAGTTACCGCAACCGAAAAATGCCACACCACATCCTTCTCGAGACACCTGACGGATGTTATGGGACCGGGCCATTCAGCTGACATCACGCGGATTTATTTGGATTTGAGTACCCGCGAAATTAGACAACTGTTAGATGACTGCCACACTGAAGATTTGTCTGCACCCATGAGCTGGAGTCACCCTCGAGCTGACGCCTCCTCACGACACAGCACACCGCGAATGATCTTAATCCAGCTGATCTGTCGGGATTTCCTGGGACGCCTGATTGTGCTGATCTCAGCGAGATGCCCGAGTGCTGCATGCGCGAGCTGCGGGCGCAGAGATAGACGCACATCAATGGTGACTCGGATCATTCTTCCTGAACGCTGAGGCCGCGTGCCGCAGTCTGTTCACTGCAGGGATTCTTCGTGGCTGACGACGCCAGCTGCTCCTCGGGGATGTTCACGAAATGGTGCGACTGGAGATTTTTCAGGGGAATCGCCGCGCGCACGGCACTTCAGCACTGTCGGGCCGCGCAGCTCGTCGTGCCTCTGACTTTCGCGCCAGGTCGACAACGCGGAAGCTGCCCAGCGATTACCTCGCCGTTACGTCGATTCACGACGCGTTGCGCCACCCGGCTCATCGAGCGGTCGCGCTGGGCTCGACTGTTGTTTTCCCCTTCGGAGAGGTGGCTCGAGGACGCGGCGACGAAGGAAAGCGTTGCCGCGCCACACGCGCGGAGAGGTCGAGATAATCTCGACTCGAAAGATGCCAGCAGACGCCGCGATCTGTCACGATGTCTCGACGTCAGACGGCGAGCCGGTCGCATTACGTGAATTTGGGGCTGGCGGCGATCGCGGCCATATCGTCGCGCTCGCGGTGCACGACTGCACAAGATCGCCGACACGAGGCTGCCGCCGTTTACGGCCGAACTCCGTCGAGGTCACCGCGATTATATTCACTTATCGGGCCGATCGTCACGAAGATCCTCGATCGAAAGATGTTCTCCGATATCTACGCCGCGCAGATTGACTTCGCGACGGTATGCCGCGCCGACGGACGATTGATCGGTTGATCGAGCGGCAGCATCACCGCAGTTCCGCCGCGTCCAGCCAACTCCATTATCGCGGTCGTCACGAAGGCCGCGACGCGGTCGTCGGGGACTACATCACGCCGGGGAACGTCCAGCCGCACGACAGACGTCGATTCTCGCGGCGTGGTGGTACCGTTCAGCATCCACGAAATCCGGGCAGAGCGCTGCTTCGTTCATTGATGCGACGAGAAATCACTTCCAGATGGGCGGTCGGTAACCCGGCGACGTTTCACGCACGCTGCGATTCGTGCCGCGCCGACGGCTGGCGCTGTCGAAACTTTCCGGATCTCGCCAGATGGTGCCGCTGTGCGCGCTTCGGTGATCGACGAAGGTCGACGGCTCACGGGTTACCTAACGGTCGCTCGACATGCGCGGTTGCTGATCACCTCCGACCGCCGAAGATGAGCGGGCGTCAAATTCACCGAGAGGCGGAAAACGCTCCGCGATCGGACTCCGGCGGTCGGCGACCAGGCCATGTGCTATCGTGGTAATCACGCCCCACGAGGCGTCGCCGAATACTCGCGCGGCCCGACGGCCTGCGCGTGCCGCCCCGTCGCCCACGCGGCATTCCAGTCGGCTGAAGCGATCTTTAAGTCATTGTTCGTTTTTGTTGCTGGAGGAATCGCCGATTGGGCGTGATTCTCGAGCGATCCTCCCCGACGTCGTTCCATCCGCCTCGGTGAGAGCATCGCGACGAGGGATTCATTCGGTGTTCCGGCCTACAGAAAGCGAGATCACCCAGCTACCGCGCGCTTTTTGCGAGAGAAGTTCAAAGCCCGGCCCACAGAGGACGCAGGCACAGGTTTGTCGCCTGTTGCAGATGGCCAACGGCGTCGGTAGCCAGGATCGTCCGAAACCACAGACGCCGGCGTGGCCGTCACGGTGAGCTCGACGCGATCTGCAGCCCGACTTCCGCGGGATGACGGCCGCGAGGTAGATCTCGCTCGCCGGAATCGGAGCACTATTCGGCGATGCCCGCAGTTCCAGACTGGCGGTCGATCTTCGCCCGGGCGCGATCGATGCGAACACTTGGCCCGTCGCTTCGATCACGATAGCTCACCGGAGATCTCGAGCTTTCCGGCAGCGATCGCCCGCCTTCGAGTTCACCATAACGACGGTCCGACCGAGCAGTCCGGCTCAGGCCTCAGAGACAGCCGGGGCGCTTTTACCACCCGGTGCGACCTCGCGATCTCGAGGCCTGATGTGCCGCAGAACAGGATCGTAGTTGTCTCTCTGTCGAGGCCTCGTATCAGGATCATCCGCAGCCTTCACGGAAGAATCGGTAAAGCCCACACGCGATGCGACCTCGAACTCGTCGCACACGCCGGTCGCCTGAAGTTCGCGCCTCGTCGATCGAGAAGGTCACAGTTGCAGACGCGTCCGACGAAGTTTGACGTTGGCCGGAGCGACGCAGCCGATCGCAAGATCGATCGATCAGCTTCGCTGGCGTAGAGCTGAGGTGCTCGTGACAGACTGCGTCAGACACCAGCGCTTCAGCATCGGCAGGTAGTTCTGCTCGAAGTGAGTCCGTCGTCGAGATCCGATGAATGATCAGACGATGAGCTGCTAGTCTGCCGAAGCGGGAACGGAAGCATCGGCTGCCGGCGATCACAAACTTTGGTACGGTGTTGGTAGTCGGACGACAGCCTGCGTCGATTTATGTCGATGTCCACGACAGAAAGGTGTCAGTGAGGCGGTCGATCGACGAGTGAAACAGCCGATTGTCGCCGTAGAGCACCAGGTCGTTGCTGCACGAGCTCAGCCTCGCCTGTTCGCGGTGCACTCACGACAGCCGGTTTTGACCGCTGGTCACGATCGCTGCCGGACGCCGGTCGAGGCTGCATCGATTCCAGGCGGTGGCTCTGCGAAATGTGGCATCGTCGATTTCTGGTGCCGGCAATGCGGTGCGGCTATCCCGGAGCTTCCGTGGCGTGTGGTTGCGTCGTCGATCTTCATCGTCGGCCTGACGAGGCCCGCCGTTCCAGAGTCCAACCGAGCCGTCGTCGATGACATCGACTCCGTCGGACTAGTGGCCGCGTGGGTCGATCGACCATGATTGTGTCGAGCCTTTCGAGATGGGCGAACAGCATTTCAGTAGGCTGGCACCGGCAGCAATTGTCGCGTCGACGAGTCGCCAGTCTCAGGTTGCCGCAGCGAGCCACATCGCTTCGATAACGCGCTGCAACCAGTCCAGCTTGGGTCTCACCCGGCGCTTTATGCTGCCTGCCGAGCTTGACGCGGCGATGCCCAGCGTGATCTGCGCGCGACGACTCCGCGCCGTGGAGAGACCGTGGTCGGTGATCCGTTGCGCCGATGCCGCACGCCCGCGATAGAGCGATGGCGACCTGGAAGCGGGCAACCGTCGTTCCGGTGAGAATCGTCAACTTTCCGGGAATTTCTCCTCTACATTCGACTATCGGAACGCGGAGCCGATTTCCCGATCCTCTCGAGCAAAGATGCTCCAGACGCCGGTGCATTCAAACGGTTTCGGGATCGAGGTCTAAACTGGGCAGAATGACGGTGATCGAACAGATCGCCGCAGTGAAGAGGCGCGCCTGACTGACCGTAAGAGGTATCGATTGAGGCATTGGCGGATCACTCTGCTAATCTTCGCTCTTCTCTTCGATCAGAACCTGAGCTGCCTGCCTCGGTGATCCCCGCATCAGGCCTCACGGACGGGCCGATCGATCGCCCCTTCCCGATTCCATTGCCGCTTGAGACCGCCGAAGATCCGCCCAGTGCTGCCGTGGCTTCCTCGATTGTCAACGATCGATCGGCGGGATTCACGGCGGGCTGTCGTGTCGTTCGCCGATCCAGAGCCGCTGCCGAGATCCGCCATCGAGCCGCCGGCGTTCCCCGGGCGGTGGCGGTCGTCTTTCGATTTGCGTAAACTGGCCGAATCGTCATCTGGTGCGTCATCGAACATGCCTGAGGCGTCCGTCGCTTCAGGCGGTATCGACGCGATCGATTATCGCCCATGCGTTAAAGCGGGGCGGATAAGATCGCCCATCGCGTACAACACCGCGCCGAATTCCGGCGGCAGACTGACGTTTCGGGCGATTCTCTTTGTTCTGAACTCGCCGATTTTGTTCGAGGTAGTCGCCGTCGAGCAGTACGGCAGCTGATTTGGTGGCGCAGCTGAATGGCGCCGAAGAGGCTGGCGACCGCGTCATCGACGCTGCGCCGTTTCATCCGCGGATCCACGCCAGTCAGGCGCGGGCTGCAGCGATACTGGCGACGCCAGAACGCCGGTCATCGCCGACGGGCGCGGCAAATGGCGGAGAGCTCGTCGACTACTACAGTCTTCCGCGATGTTCACGCGATGCCTTCCAGCTCGAACTTCGGTGTTCGCGTCGCCCAGTGTGGCCAGCCACGGCCGGGCGGTTCACGAGTGCCGACGACCGGGATCACTGACGATTGGACACCGAAGAAGACGTTCCAAAGCGAGCGATCGTCGACCCCCGAAAGGCGTCGGATCGATGTTACTGGCGAGACGGTTGTCTGGCTGACTGCCGCGCTCACCCGGCTGACCGTGATTCCGCGCCGAAGTCCGTCACGATCGTCGGCGAGGTCATGCCGTACTGGCGCGGGATGGGTCAGGTCCGAGCGCCGCCTCGACTGTTGCGTACTGCCGAGGGCGACACCTTCGTATCGACCACCTGGTCGTGCCGAAGGTAATGGCCGTACAGTTCATAGTCGATCGTCGCGGTTCCGATGCGCGGAGCCGCAGGAAAGCATGCGACGGTAAGTCGTGACGTCACGAAAAATTCATCACGTCATTCACTTCCGTAAACGCGCGCCCACTGCGCCAGGCCGAGGCGATTTGGACAACGCACGAGGTTTCTTCGGGGAAGAGATGCGTTTACGCCCTCGGCGCAACAGATATCGGTACGGGGCGACGTCATCCATCGGCGGCTGATCGCGCTCTTCCGAGGTTCCGCTCGCGCGACGGCGTAGCAAAAAAACCGACTGCTGAGGACGCAGTCATTCTTTCAGGCTGCAGCGAGCTGATACCGTCTGCCGCCGGCGGTCACTGGCGCGACGATCGCGCCCTCAACGTGACGGTTCTATCGCACCGGGTCGTTCACGGGGACAACTGCTTGGCGACAATGCGAAGATCCGGCGCGCACTTACGCGGCGTTACGCTCGAGGAAGAAGGGGCCAGCTCAGACGGCGCTGCGCCGTGGCGGTTCAGCGATAACCGCGAAAGTTTGTGACGCGGCACGCGATCGTCTCACGACAAATAACGCTAGCGTGCCGATGCATCGTCCCGCGAGGGAGTCTGACGCGGCCCACCCAGAGCAGCGGCACGCCGAATGCGATCGGCACGAGATGCGACAGCGCCGAATGCAGCCTCGAAAGCGTCGAGAAGCTGCTCGCGAGGTTGCTCCCGCCGCCTGTCCCGCTCCCGATCGCTTCATCCAGCGCGTCGCCGCCGTAACCGGCGTGGAGGCGATGCCCGAATTGACGTATGCTGAAAGCTGATAAGCTGGCCGTGGTGTGAGCCAGGTTATCACTACATGCCATTCATCGTGTCCACAGCTGAGCTGCGGTCTCAAGGAGATGTCTATGCGAAGGTGAAGCGCACCCACGCGGACGGCGCGATCCACACGCTCAGTGGCTGCGATGACATGAAGAGGCTCGTCCATGACCTCGGCGTCTCTGGGATCGGCTGACATGGCCTCGATCTCCAGTCGTGCTCCCGGGCTACGAAAATTGGGGCCATCTGCCGCCGGGATCAAGTCGCCCCAAACTTGCAGCCAAATGGTGACGGATCACTTCTGCTTCCTCGGCTCATCAGGGTGATCGAGCTGGCACTGCCAACGACAGGGTGAAACAGGCGATCCAGGCGAGCCGTGGTGCTGTGACAGACGCCGCCAGATCTCAGCCCGAATGATGACGGATCTCGACGCCAGAAGTAGTCGGCATCGCACAAGCGTCGAGCGATGATCGGCAACAAGAGGTAGACCGTGGGAGCTCTGAAACAGAGCTGATTCTCTGCCACGACACGAAAGGCGATCGAATGTATCGATCAGATCCAGGACCATCTCAGAGGCGTCCGAACCGCTGACGCCCGTGCCGATATCTTTCTGATCGCTTGCGCTTTGCTGTCGCTGAAATCAGGAAGTCTCACGACCATCTACCTCCACCGCTCGGCCACTCCATCGCGCCCTCACGCTCCATCCTGCTCGCCGCGTGGCTGTTCCGCTTCTCCGCCTGGATCATCACCGGCATCGTCCCGCGCGAGCTGGGTCGCCGTCCACCGCAAGCATCACGCGCACACCGACGAGGAGGGCGACCCCCGCATGCCCCGAGACCGGTCGGGTTCTGGAAGTGGTCCAGCTCGGCGAACGTTTTCTACTACATCACAGAGAGAGCCGCAACCAAGAGACCGTCGCGAACCTACGCCAAGGACATGTTGAAATCCGACGTCTGGGATCGCGCCTCTGCCTTCAACCGCGGCGGCTGCCGGCCCGTCGGTGCGGCACCGGATTGGCCTGGCCTGCAGCCTGCTCGGCTGGTGGGGCCTGATTCACCGTCGTGGCTCGCCGGCTTCATGTACGTTTTCGTGCTGTCGTCGTCGATCAACGGACTTTGCCACCACTTCGGCTACAAGAACTTCGACAACACGGCGGGGAACTTCCGCACCGTCGCGCCTTTTGACCGGCGGCGAGGGGTTGCGCAACAACCACCACGGCCGTCCGCGCGCCGCGAAGTTCAGCGTGCGTCCTGGAGATCGACCCGGCCTGGCCGATCATCCGCACGCTGGAGATCTCGGCCTCGCGAGCTCCTCCGAAGGTCGCGGCGTAGACGGCTTGCTGTACGACATCACTCCTGCTGTCACCGCGGCTCTCGCGGTTTGGCCTGGTGATACGCCGCCTTCGCGGACGTGCTGGCCGACTTGAGTCGCGGGGACAACATCTCGACGTTACGCTGCGCGACGGTTCATCTGGGCGCGCATGCCGATGCCCCAGCCACCTGGGCGAGCCGGCCGGGATTCGATCGACGCCGCGTCCCGCCCGTAGTGGCTCGGGGCGTCGGCGTGCGCGCCGAGATGCACCGTCGCGCGTAGCGTCGAGAGCGTGATGTTGTCGCCGCGCTTCAGGTCGGCGAGCACTTCCCGCGACGGCGGCGTGTCGCCGGGCCAAACCGCGAGCGCGGCGGTGACGGCCGGGGTGATGTCGTACAGCAAGCCGTCTACGCCGCGACCTTCGAGACCCTGGCCAGGCCGAGGAGCTCCAGCGTGCGGATGATCGGCCACGCCGGGTCGATCTCGGAGGGGCGCACGCTGAACTTCGCGGCGCGCGGACGGCCGTGGTGGTTGTTGTGCAGCCCTTCGCCGCCGGTCAGAAGCGCGACGGTGCGGAAGTTCCCGGCCGTGTTGTCGAAGTTCTTGTAGCCGAAGTGGTGGCAAAGCCCGTTGATCGACGACGACAGCACGAAGACGTACATGAAGCCGGCGAACGCGACCGTGAACAGGCCCCACCAGCCCAGGACGCTAGCAGGCCAATGCCGGTGCCCACCAACAGGCCCGAAGCCGCCGCGGTTGAACAGCGATGCGGTCCCAGATGTCGGACTTCAACATGTCCTTGGCGTAGGTTCGCACGGTCTCCTGGTTGCGGCTCTCTTTGATGTAGTAGAAGACGTTGCCGAGCTGGACCTTCCAGAACCCGACGAGCTTGGGGCTGTGGGGATCGCCCTCCTCGTCGGTGTGCGCGTGATGCTTGCGGTGCACGGCGACCCACTCGCGCGGCACGATGCCGGTGGTCAGCCAGGTGAAGAACCGGAACAGCCACGCGGCGAACGGGTGCAGCGTCAGCGCGCGATGGGTGGCGGAGCGATGGAGGTAGATGGTCGTGCTGAAGACCATGATCTGGAGCACGACGAGCGAAGCGCCAAGAGCGATCAGAAAAGATATCAGCACGTGAACCTCATCAACGGCGTCAGCGATTCGGACACCGCTAAAGGATAGTCCCTGGATCGCCCGCCGTCGAACCGGGGCCGCTCGCGTCGCCGATCATAACTCGTGTCGTATCGCCCAGAGGTCGGGGAAAAGTGGCTGGAACAAGCTCTGTTTGAGGAACTCGACGCCCAGCGAGCCCCCGGTCCCCTTCTTGTTGCCGATCGTCCGCTCGACCAGCTTGACGTGCCGGTACTTCCATTCCTGAAAGCCTTCGTCGAGATCCGTCATCGATTCGAACAGGATCGCGAGCTCGGGGCGCGTGGTGTACAGGCGAAGCAGCGCGCGCCTGGATCGCCTCGTTGGCCCGGTCGGCGCGAGGCGGCGGGCTTCTTGCGCAGCTCGTCGGGAATCGCCACCCCTGATGGGCGAGGAAATCGTAGAAGTGGTCCGATCACCGACGGCTCGAGCAGCCGTTTCTCGAGGCGCCGCCTGCGCGACGTCCCCGGCGGCGTGCTTGAGCATCTCGGGCCGCTTCAACCCCATCACGAACTCCAGCTCCCGGAACTGGTACGACTGGAAGCCGGAGGCCGTGTCGAGCCGGTCCCGGAACGCCGAGAACGACATCGGCGTCATCGTTTCGAGGATGTCGAGCTGCTGGACGAGCGTCTTCATGATCGTCCGCAGCCGCTTGAACGTGTGGATCGCGCCGTAGAGGTCGCCCGCGGTGAAGTCGCGCTTCACCTTCGTCGACCTCGTGCAGCATCTCCTTGAACCACAGCTCGTAGACCTGATGGATCACGATGAACAGCATCTCGTCGTGCTCCGGCGGCGTCGAGCGCGGCCTCCTGCAGACCGAGCAGCGTGTCGAGCTTCAAGTACGAGGCATACGTCAGTTCGGGCATCGCGCTACCTCCGCGCCAGGACGCGCGGCGAGGACGACGAGGACGATCACGAGCGCCAAGCCGGCGAGGACGCACACCGCACGCCACTGCGCCTGCGCGCGTCGGACGGCGTCGGCATAGGGCGTCCTGCTGAACGTGACCATGTAATAGAGCGGAACGAAGCGGCCCGGGAAGAGCCTCGCGAGCAGCTTCTCGACCCGCTTCCCGAGGAGAAACGTCTTCGACGCCGTCTTGTCGCGCATCTCGAGGAAATTGCCGATCGCGAGGGAGGCCAACGCATCCGGCGTGCCGCTTGCGCCGCTCCTCGTAGGTGCGGAGCGCTTCGGCGGTGTCGTCCGGCGAACTCCCGCAGGCACTCGTCGCAGGACGATGCAATCCTCGAACGCCGCGTTGGCGCCCTGGCCGTAGAACGGGACGATCGGCGTGCGCCGCGTCCCCGAGAAGCGCCACGCGGTCCTTGAACCGCCACGGCGCGCAGCGCACCGTGACGAGCGAGCCCACGTCGTTGAGCAGGAAATCCTCCTCGAGCGACGGCATGAGCGGCGCCGCGTCCGGAAACGTCCTCTCGAAGTACGCGCGGACCTCTTCGCGCGTCGCCAAGGCCGAGAACGAGTTGTCCCCGGTGAACGGCCAGAAGCAGGTGCAGGTGTACGAGCCGTCCACGTTGGGGAGCGCGATCATCATGAAGCCGCCCGCGCGGCCAGATGTGGAGCGCGTTGGGCTCCATGCGGAAGCCGCCGGCGGCGGACGGCGGGATCGTCAGCTCCTTGTAGCCGTGCTGGAGGAATGACTGCGCGTACTCGAACCGGTCGGTCTTCTGCATCGCGAGGCGGACCTCGGAGAACGCCCCGTCGGCGCCGATCAGGAGATCCGCGGGAACGGATGACGTCGCCCCGGTGTCGATGTCCGCGAACACGCCGAGCGCGTGCTCGAGATCGACGTCGACGCATCGTCTTCCCGAAGACGACCTCGACGTTGTCCATCGCCTCGGCCGTTTCGACGAGGAGCCGGTTCAGGCCGGCGCGCGACACGGAGTGGATGACGTGATGCGCCTCGTGGCCGTACGGCTGGAACGTCAGGCTGCCGTCGATCGCATGCACCATGCGGCCGCGCATCGGAACCGCGACGTCGAGGAGCTTTTCTTGCAGCCCGACACGCTCGAGCGCGGCCAGACCGCGGGTCGAGATCGCGAGGTTGATCGATCGCCCGCGGCCCGAGGCGCCTTGGCGCGGATCCGGGCGGCGCTCGTAGACCTTGACCCGATGTCCCGCGCGCCCGAGAAACACGGCCGCCAGCGCGCCGCCCAGACCCGCGCCGACGATCGTGACGGACTTCGGCGCGGAGCTCACGGTCCGGCCGGAGCGACGCCAACTCCGGCCGCGAGTCGGACCGCTTGGGCAACCCGTCGCTTGAAGACCGAGATGTCGTAGTGCTCCAGAGTCCGACGCCTCAAGCTCTCGGGGTCGGCGAGCTGCGGAGGAGGATCCTTCAGCAACCGCACGATCGCGGAGGCGATCTCTTCCCGGTTGTCCGGATCGACCGTGATCCCGAGGTCTCCGTCGAGGAGCGCCTCGCGACAACCGTAACCGTGGCTGGCCACGACGGGGCGGCCGCGAGGCTGGCGCCTCGAGGAACACGATCGCGAAGCCTTCGAGCTTGGAAGGCATCGCGTAGACGTCGCAGAGGCTGTAGTAGTCGACGAGCTCCTCCGCCGACACCGCGCCCCGTCAGCACGGACGCGGTCGTGAAGGCCGTGGCGTTCGAGCGCCCGTTGAACGCGGGCGTCCTCGCCGCCGCCGACGAGCACGTATTTGGCGTGAGGGATCTCCGCGAGGACGAGCGGCAGCGCGTCGATGACGCGGTCATAGCCTTTCTCTTCGGCGCCGTTCAGCCGCGCCGCCGTCATGATCACGCGGCATCCTTGCAGCCCGTGCCGCTCGACGAGGTACCTCGGTTTCTCGCGAATGCCGAATCGAGCGCCGTCGACCGAGTTCGGAATCAAGAAGAGGCGGTCGCGAACGTCCGGAATCTGCGCCAGCAGGTTCGACGCGGTGTTGTGCGCGATGGGCGTCAACAGATCCGCCCCGCGCAGCGCGCGCGCATGGAGGAGCCCGCGGATGTCGATCGCGTCGATGCCGTACAGAGCGACGAGATAGCGGCGCGCGAACAGCGTCTTCAAGAGGAGCATGACGCGGTGAAGAAATTGATGTGGGCGCACCAGATGACGTCGGGTCGGCCGAACAGCGCCTCACGCAAAATCCGAAAGACGAAGCCCGCCTTCGCGGGAACGCCGAGCCCCTTGAGCTCGATGAGGCGGATCTCGGCGCCCGACTCCTGGATCCCGGCCCGGACGTTACGGTTGTACTGTTGAATCCCGCCGATCGTGTTGACATCGGAAGCCACGAGCAGCACTTTAGGCGGATGTTTCAACGGCGGGTCCTCCAGAAGCGGCGGGATGATAGGAGGATCCGGGAGGAAGCGTCAATCGGGCCCCGGCATTCGGAATGGAGGACGGACGTGACGAAGAGAAGGGCCCTGATCACGGGGATCACCGGGCAGGACGGCTCGTACCTCGCGGAGTTCCTGATCGAGAAGGGATACGAGGTGCACCGGATGGTCCGTCGCTCCAGCCTTTTCAATCGAACACGTATCGACCACCTCTTTTACGAGTCGAATCCGGGCGCGCACCTTCCTTCACTACGGCGATCTGACCGACGCTTCGGCCGTCAACCGCCTGCTGCGGAGATCCGCCCGGACGAGATCTACAACCTCGGCGCCCAGAGCCACGTGAAGATCAGCTTCGAGATCCCGCGAATACACCGGCGACACCGTCGGCCTGGGCACGCTTCGTTTGCTCGAAGGGATCAGGAGAGCGGCCTCGCTCCGCGTTTCTACCAGGCCGGCTCGTCGGAGATGTTCGGGCTGGTGCAGGAGATTCCCCAGAGGGAGACGACGCCGTTCTACCCCGATCCCCGTACGGGGCGGCGAAGGTTTATGCCCACTGGATCGCCGTCAACTATCGCGAGGCGTACGGCATGTACGTCAGCAACGGAATCCTGTTCAACCACGAGTCTCCACGGCGCGGGGAGAACTTCGTCACGCGCAAGATCACGCTGGGCGTCGCCGCGATCAAGCTCGGTTTGAAACGGCGCCTCGCGCTCGGGAATCTCGAGGCCAAGCGGGACTGGGGTTACGCGCGCGACTACGTCGAAGCGATGTGGCTCATGCTGCAGCAGCCTGGGCCTGACGACTTCGTCGTCGCGACGGGCGAGACGCACTCGGTGCGGGAGTTCTGCGAGCTCGCGTTCGCCCATCTCGGGCTCGACTATCGAGACTTCGTCGTCGTCGACCCGCAGTACTTTCGTCCGACGGAGGTCGATGTCCTCATCGGCGACGCCGCGAAGGCGCGCGAGAAACTCGGTTGGACTCCTAAGACGAGCTTCAAGGACCTCGTCCGGCTGATGGTGGAGGCCGACGTGGAGCTGATGGAGGTCGGCCGACACAGCCGCGCCACGAACTCCGAGGGTGCTCCCGCCGCGGTTGCCGCGCGGCGGAAGGCGTACACCGAAATCGACGAGTGCCGCATTTGCGGAAACCGCCACCTGGAGTCGATCCTGAACCTCGGGACCATGGCGCTGACCGGCGTCTTCCCGCGCAACCCCGACGCTCCGGTGACCAGCGGTCCGCTCGAGCTCGTGAAGTGCACCGCGAACGGAGCCCGGGAGGCCTGCGGGCTCGTGCAGCTGCGGCAAACGTACGACCTGGACCAGCTCTACGGCGACAACTACGGCTACCGTTCCTCGCTGAACCGCTCGATGATCGACCACCTCGCGCAAAGGTCGCGTCGCTGACGCAGCTCGCTGAGCTTCGGCCCGGGGACACCGTCGTGGACATCGGCAGCAACGATGGGACCCTGCTGGCGCAGTACGCCGTCGACGGGCTGACGCTGGTCGGCATCGATCCGACCGCCGCCAAATTCCGCCAGTACTACCGCAAAGACATCAACGTGATCGCCGACTTCTTCTCGGCCGAGCGCTTCCGTTCCGCGCTTCGGCGAGGCCAAGGCGAAGCTCGTCACCTCGATCTCGATGTTCTACGACCTCGAGCGTCCGCTGGCCTTCATGGAGCAGGTCCAGGACATCCTCGACGACGAGGGACTCTGGCACTTCGAGCAGAGCTACCTGCCGTCGATGCTGAAGCGCAATTCGTACGACACGGTCTGTCACGAGCACCTCGAGTACTACGCCTTGAAGCAGATCGTCTGGATGGCCGAGCGGGTCGGTCTGCGCTTGATCGATGCGTCGCTCAACGACATCAACGGGGGAGCATCGCGATCACGGCGGTCAAGGCCTCATCCCGGCGGGCCGCGTCGCCGCAGCTTGCGGCCCTTCTCGTCGACGAGAACGCGAGGCGCCTCGGAGACGGCCGGCGTGTACGACGAGTTCCGAGGTCACATCGCAGCGAGCAAGACGGCTCTTGTGGAGCTTCTCGATTCGCTTCGAAGTGAAGGCCGGACGGTCCTGGGCTACGGGGCTTCGACGAAGGGCAACACGATCCTGCAGTACTGCGGCATCGACTCGGAGCGCCTCGCGGGGTCGCCGAGGTGAACCGCCGAGAAATTCGGGAGCTTCACCCCGGCACCGGGATCCCGATCATCTCCGAGGTCGAGGGCCCGCAGCCTGAAGCCGGACTTCTTCTTGGTTCTCCCTTGGCATTTCCGAGACCACATCGTGCGACGTGAGGCCGACTTCCTGAAGGCGGGCGGGAAGCTCATCTTCCGCTGCCGGAGCTCGAGATCGTCTCCGGATGAGGCGCGCCCTCGTCGTCGGAAGCGACGGGCAGGACGGTCGCATCGTGTCCGACCGCCTGCGCGGGGAGGGGTCCGAAATCGTAGGCGTCGGCCGCGGCATGGACATTCTGGACCGCGAGGCCGTCGCCCGGCTCGTCTCCGAGTTCCGGCCCGACGAGGTCTACTACCTCGCGGCCGTGCATCACTCCGCGGAGGATCGGGAGAGCATCGGCGGGAGGGATCTCTACGCGTCGAGCCACCGCGTGCACGTCGAGGGGCTGCTCAATTTCTTGGAAGCGATCCGGGTCCAGCGCGCACCGGCCCATCTCGTCTACGCCGCATCGTGCCTGGTTTTCGGCGGAGACGTCCACGAGCACGCAGGACGAGTCGACGCCGTTGGCGCCGGTTGGCATCTACGGAATCACCAAGACGACCGGCACCTACTGTTGCCGCCTCTACCGCGGCGCCGGCGTCCGCGCCTCGGTCGGAATCCTCTACAACCACGAATCGCCGCTGCGGAAACCGGACTTCGTCTCGCAAAAGATCGTGCGCGCGGCGGTCGACATCCGCCGGGGACGGACGGCGAAGCTCGTCCTGGGTGATCTGTCCGCTTTGAACGACTGGGGTTGGGCCGAGGACACCGTGGACGCGATGATCCGCATCGCCCGCTTGGACGCCCCCGACGACTTCGTCGTCGCGACGGGCGAAGCCCACTCGGTCGCCGAGCTCGTCGAAGCGGTTTTCACCCGGGCGGGATTGGATTGGAAGCGACACGTCGAGGAGGATCGCTCGAGGATCGCGCGACTCCGGCCGCCCCTGATCGGCGATTCCTCGCGGCTTCGGGAGCGGACGGGCTGGAAGCCCAAGGTCGGCTTCGAGGAAATGGCCGCCCGTTTATGGGATGCCGCGTGGGCGGCTGAGGGGGCAGCCCTAGGCCGTCCGGGCCGCGCGATGGAGCATTCCGGCGACGCGCCAGACCTCGTGGAACGTGTTGTACAGCGGCACCGGCGCGACGCGAACGACATCGGGCGGCCTGAAGTCGCCGACCACACCGAACGCTTCGATCGCCCGGAGCGTTTCCGCCGGCCGCTCGAGGATCCGGATGGAGAGCTGGCACCCGCGCTCGGCAGGGTCTTCGGGGTGATCAGCTCGAACCGCCTGCGCGACTCCTGGTCGAGCAGCCACTGCAGGTAGCCCGTGAGCACGACCGACTTCTGTCGCAGCGCCTCGATCCCCGCTTCGTCGAAGATCGCAAGCGACGCGCGCAGCGGCGCCATCGCGAGGATCGGAGGGTTCGACAGCTGCCAGCCGTCGGCTCCGTCTCGCGGCACGAAGTCGCGCTGCTCGTGCATGCGGAAACGCGTCGCCGGGTCGTTTCCCCACCAGCCGCCCATCCTGCGGAGAGTTGCGTTTCTCCCGTGCCGCTCGTGGACGAAGCAGCCGGCGACCGCCCCGGGCCCCCGTTGAGATACTTGTACGAACACCACGCCGCGAAATCGACGTCCCAGTCGTGCAGCTGCAACGGGACGTTTCCCACGGCGTGTGCCAAGTCCCAGCCGACGACGCATCCCTGGCGGCGTGCGGCCTTCGTGACGGCCGCGATGTCGAGGAGTTGGCCGGTGTAGTACTGAACGCCGGGGAGGAGCACGAGGGCGATCTCGCCCCCGCGCCGCTCGATCAGCTCCGATCAGATCGTCCGTCCGAAGGAGCGCCTCGCCGGAGCGCGGCGCCGACGCGGATCAGACCCTGTCGCGGGGTCGATGCCGTGAAGGCGCGAGCTGCGTCTGCGCGGCGTAGGTGTCGGAAGGGAACGCGCCGTCTTCGATCAGGATCTTGTCGCGGCCGGCGATCGGCCGGAAGAACGTCGCCATCATCAGGTGGAGATTCACCGTCAGCCCGTTCATCGCGACGACCTCGACGGGTTCGGCGCCGACCAAGCGCGCGTAGGGCTCGCGAAGCGCCTCGTGATACGAAAACCACGGCGTCTTTCCCGAGAAATGCGCGTCGACCGCGAGCGCGGCCCAGTCGTCGAGCTCGTCCGGCCACGAGCTCGCGCGCCGCCAACGGCATCAGCCCCAGGGAATTCCCGTTGAAGTACACGACCGGCTCGCCGTGACGCGTCGGGAGCGCGAACCGCTCGCGGAACCGCGCCAGCGGATCGCGCTCGTCCAGGCGCTTGGCGAAATCTTCCGAGGCCTCGAAGACCGGCGTCATCCGAGGAACCTCTCCCGCGCGACGGCGAGGAACTCGAGCGCGGTGCCGCTGAGCAGCCGCTCCTTCGTCGCCGCGTCGAACTCGTCGATCGACTCGATGAGCGTCCCGGGAACCGCCTCTCCGAGGGGAAACGGGTAGTCTGAGCCCAACGCGACCCGCTCGGCACCGATGAGCCGGACCAGGTAGCGCAACGCGTCGGCGTCGTGGACGAGAGAATCGACGTAGAACCGGCCGAGGTAGTCCTGGGCGGCACCGCGTTGTCGACGGCGCAGAGGTCGGGGCGCGACAGGAACCCGTGCTGAACGCGGCCGACGGTGCCGGGGAACGAGCCGCCGCCGTGCGCGAAGGCGATGCGCAGGCGGGGCAGCCGTTCGAGCACGCCCCCGAAGATCACCGAGCAGATCGCCAGCGCCGTTTCGGTCGGCATCCCGACGAGCCACGGGAGCCAGTACTTCGTCATCCGCTCCTTGCCGAGGATGTCCCACGGGTGAACGAAGACGCACGCGCCGAGGTCGGCCGCGGCCTCGAAGACCGGGAAGAGCTCCGGATGGTCGAGGCTCCACCCGTTGATGTGCGTCCCGATCTGCACACCCGCGAGCTTCAGATCGCGCACGCAGCGCTCGAGCTCGTAGATCGCGAGGTCGGCTTGCTGCATCGGGAGCGTCCCCAGTCCGACGAATCGGCTGGGACTTGCCGTCGACCACCGCGGCGACGTGGTCGTTCAGGAGCGTCGCAAGATCGAGGGTGTGCTCCGGCTTCGCCCAGTAGTTGAACATCACGGGAACCGTCGAAAGCACCTGGACGTCGACTCTGGGTCGCGGCGCAGTCCTCGAGGCGTCGCCGCGGATCCCAGCAGTTGTCCTGAATCTCGCGGAAGAGCGCGCCGTCCAAGATCATCCGCGCGCACCCCGGCGCGTGGTGGTCGAGCTGGATGAACCCCGGGGTCCCGTAGCGCTCCGTCAGGTCCGGAAGGCTCTCCGGGAGGATGTGGGTGTGGAGATCGACTCTTCAGGACGCGGTGCTCGACCACCGGACCTAGACCGCCTTCGGCGGCTCTGGCTTCTGCATGACCACGCCGCACGTCCGGCACGTGCGCTTCGACTTCGTCCGCGAAGAACCCTTCGATGATCGGCTTGAGCTCCGTCCCGAGGTCCTTGCAGTGGAACGTCGCATCGTGGAGCAGAGCGCCGCACCCTCGCAGAACCAGGTGAGGTGGTCGATCTCCTTGGGCTCGCGCATCCGCTCGACCACCATGCCGACGGTGCCCGCCGGGCGCTGCGGCGAATGCGGGATTCCGGGGGGAGGAGGAAGATGTCCCCTTCTTTGAGAACGACGTCGCGAGGCTTGCCGCCCTCGATGACCTTGACGACGATGTCCCCTTCGATCTGGAAGAATAGCTCCTCGCCATCCTCGATGTGGTAGTCCTTCCGCGCGTTCGGTCCGCCGACGATCATCACTTGGAACTCGGTGTCCTGCCAGATCATCTTGTTGCCGACCGGCGGCTTCAAGAGATGGCGGTGCTCGTCGATCCAGTGCTTGAGATTGAACGCAGCCAACGCCATGACCTGATCCTCCGGGAAATCGAGCGATTGTAGCGCGAAACCGGGTGAAAGCCTATAGATGCTCGACCAGCTTCGGCCTCAGAAACCAGCGCAGCGACGCCGAACCCTCGCCGAGATCGCGCCATCGGTCGACACCCGTGTCGCAGGCGAGCAGTCCCGCCGTGGGAATGTCGAAGGCGCCGGGAGACGCGCCGCAGAGGAGCGCCGCCGCCTCGGCGATGCCGGGGCTGTGCGCGACGACGAGTACGGCGCTACAGGAGCCGGGTAGCGCTTGAAGCGCGGCGAGCCATGCATCGCCCGAGGCGTCGTACAGCGCTCGATCGAGCTGGATCTTCCCGTCGAATTTCATCGCCTTGGCCACCGCCTCGGCGGTCTCTTTCGCGCGCAGCGCCGGGGACGCCACGATCGTATCGGGCACAGCGTGAAGCTTCGCGAGCGTTCGGCCCATCCTCAGGGCGTCCTCGCTGCCCCTCGCGGCCAAGCGCCTGGCGAAATCCTGCTGCCCGGGAACCCCGGCCTCGGCCTTTGCGTGTCTCATGAGGAGAATCGTCTTCATGCGAGGCGAATGTACACTCACCGGCCCATGATGCGCATCGACCGTGGCTTCTCCGACGCCGTCGAGCGCGCCGTCCGCGCGGCGGAGTCGCGGTACCAGCGCCGAGCTGATCGTCGTCGTCGCGGCGCGTTCCGGCTCGTACCTCGACATCGCGGGAGCCGTTGGCGCGGGCGTCGCGATGCTCGTCCTGCTCGTGGCGCTGTTCGCCCCGGCGGCGTTCCACCCGGTCGCCGTCGCCGTCGAGACGCCGCTCGCGTTCGCGCTCGCCGCATGGCTCGCCCATCGCAGCCCGGGACTGCTTGCAGGCCCTGGCACCGGCGGCCCGCTCGCGCAAGCAGGTCGAGCGCGCGGCGGCGGAGCATTTCGTCGCGGAGGCGGTCCACGGGACGCGTGGGCGCACCGGGCTTCTCGTCTATCTCTCCTTGCTCGAAGAGCGCGTGGCGCTCGTGCCCGACTCTCGGGCTCGAAGGGCGTGTGCCCGCAGCCGCATGGGCCGATGTCCGCTGGGAGCGCGCGGGAGATCCTTCGCGGCCGCGGACGCAAGACGACCTCGTTCGCGGGATCGAGCAGATCGGCGCCATCCTGCGCGCGCGGATGCCCGGCTGACGGAACGGACCTCAACGAGATCCCCGACGCGCCGCGGATCCTCCGGTGAGGCCGAAGCAGCGGCCGTCGTCGCCTTCTGCACGGCTCTGGCGGCGACTGGAACCGCCTTGCGCGCGTCGGTGGTGGCGGCGGCTACTCCGGCGGAGGCGGACACGGCGGAGGCGACGGCGGGGACGCGGGACTGATCTTCGGCCTCATCCGGTTGCTGCTGTGGCTCGTCTTCGCGCATCCGCTCGTCGGCATTCCCTTGCTCATCGTGATCGTCATCGTCGTGTTGAACGTGGCGAGATCGGGCGCGATCGGCCGGAGCGTCGGCGAGAACCCCACCATCTTTCCGCAACAGGCCCCGATGCGACGCGGCCCGGTGAACTTGACGCCCGTTCGCTCGACCGACGCGTTCTTCTCGGAGCCGGTCTTCACCGACTTCGCGCAGCTCGTGTACGCGAGAGCGCAGGAGATGCGCGGCACCGGGAACCGCGGGCCGCTCGAAGCGTGGATGGCGCCCGGAGGCGATCGACAAGCTCTTCGCCGACCGCGTGGGCCTCACGTCGGTCTCCGAGATCGTCTTCGGGGCGACACGGATCGTCCAGGCGGCCGACCGAGTCCGGCTTCGTCCGCATCGACGTCGAGTTCGAGACGAACCTCACGGAGATGCGGAACGGAGCCAAGCGCAGGTCCTCTGCACCGAGCGCTGGTCGTTCCGACGAAAGGCCGGCGTGCGCTCCCCGCGCCGGAGCGGATGCGGGCGCTGGCTGCGCGGGCTGCGGGTCGACGCTCGAACCCAGAACCGACGGCACGTGCGCCTCGTGCGGCGCAAACCGGCGGGGCGGACTGACGCAGTGGGAGGTCAACGCCATCCCCACGGGAATCGACGTCCGCTGGCGCCGCCGGAGCTCGACGTCGACGAGGGAGGGGCATCGAGCGCGGCACCGAGCTTCCGACCGTGTATGACTCCCGTCTTTCCGCCGCCAGGCGCGCGTTCGAGGGGAGGCACCCCGATCATGCCTGGCCGGCGTTCGAAGAGCGTGTGCGCGCCGCGTTCCTTGCGCTTCAAGAGGCGTGGTCGAGCCGCCAGTGGGAACGGGCGCGGCCGTTCGAGACCGACGCGCTTTTTCAGACACACCGCTTCTGGATGGAGCGGTACGCGGCGTTCTCGCTGGTCAACCGTGTCGAGCAGGTCGCGGTGACGCGCGTCGCGCTCGCGAAGATCGATGTCGACGCGTTCTACGAGTCGATCACGGTGCGCATCTTCGCAAGGGCGCTCGACTGGACCGAAGATGCCGGCGGCAAGGTCGTCGGCGGCAGCAAGCTCGGCGCCCGCGAGACCTTCTCGGAGTACTGGACGTTCTTGCGAGCGATCCCGGGGACGGTCGCCGCGCCGTCGAACTGTCCGTCGTGCGGCGCACCGCTTTCAGCAGGCGGCGGCGCACCGTGTGCGCGTCCTGCGGCGGCAAGCTCGTCGGCGGGACGTTCGACTGGGTCGCGTCGCGGATCGAGCAGGACGACGCTTATGCGTAATCCGGGGCCGGCGACGACACTCTGAGCGTGACGAGGACCGCTTCCGGCGCGCACGCGACCCGGATCGGAATTCCGCACACGCCCACCCCCGGCTGACGACGATCTGCGCCCCGTCATGCTCGTAGCGCCCTTCGTCGAGCCGATAGCGGCTCATCTTCACGAGCACCGGCCGGCCGGGAATGCGCACCTGGCCGCCGTGCGTGTGCCCCGAAAGGGTGAGGGCCACCCCACGGACGGCGGCCTCGGGAAATACGTCGGGGTTGTGCGAGATCAGCACGAACGGGAGCATCCGGCGCGACGACGGCCGCCCGGGCTAGCGCCTGGTCGAGGTCGGGACGAGCCGATATTCCAGTCGTCGATTCCAGCGAGTGCGAGGCGCGACGCCGCTTCGCGACAGCGCGATCGACGTCGTTGTTCGAAGACGCGGACGCCGCACGACTTCGTAAAAGCGTGAGACGCGCCGCGACGTCACTGCGTGTAGTGGTCGTGATTGCCGTAGACGGCGAAGACGCCGAGGGCGCGGTCAGTCCGCTGATCGCCGCCCGGTGCGGCAGGATCTCGGGCACGTTCGAGGTTGCCAGATCGCCGCCGTGGATGACGACGTCGGCTCCGAGCGTCCCGAGGCGCGCGAACGCCGCTGCCAGCGCCGCCGGGGAAAGAAACGGACCCGCGTGGACGTCGGACAGGAACAGAAGCGTCGTCCCGTCGAACGCCGCGGGAAGACGGGCGATCGGGATCTCCGCCGATGCGACGGTCAGATAGCGCTCGAGGATCGGTGCGTACGGGATGGCGATCCCGGGCAGGCGCCACCACGACCTGGCGGCTCAGAAACAGGCTCGTCGCGCGCTCGATCCGCCGAAACCACCCGCTCTTCGGGTCGAAGTGCGCCCGGGGAGCTGCGACGCCACGGACTGCGGAGGGATCGAGTGAGCGCCGGCGCATGGCGGGTATTATCTCCACGCTGCAAGGGAGGTCCCGTGGCCACGATCCTGATTCCGTCTCCCGACAACGTGAGGCGAGCGGCCGACGCGCTACGTCGCGGCGAGCTGATCGGGATGCCCACCGAGACCGTCTACGGACTCGCGGCGAACGCTTTCGATGCCGCTGCGGTCGCGCGGATCTTCGCGGCGAAGGACCGTCCCAGCTTCGACCCGCTGATCGTGCACGTCGTTCGGCCGGCGGGCCCGCTCGAGCGCGAGGTGCTCTCGGGCCTCGAGGACGAAGGCATCGTCGAAGTGCGGCGCCTGCCGCAGCTCGCGCGCGAGCGGGCCGACGTCCTCTTGCGGCGGTTCTGGCCGGGACCGTTGACGCTCGTTCTCCCGCGCGGGACGGAGAGATCCCCGACCTCGTCACGAGCGGACTCGACACGGTCGCGATCCGCATGCCGTCGCACGCCGTCGCGCAGGCGCTCTTGAAGGAGGCCGCGCTTCCGCTCGCGGCGCCCAGCGCGAATCGCTTCGGGCGGATCAGTCCGACAACAGCCGCGCACGTCGTCCAGAGAGCTGGGAGATCGGATCGGAATCGTGCTCGACGGAGGCGCTTCCGCCGTCGGCGTCGAATCGACCGTCGTCGCGATCGCGAGGGATGGGACGCTGACGCTCCTGCGTCCCGGCGGCGTCGCCGTGGAGGCGATCGAGGCCACGGCGAGCGTGCGCCTCCCGCGGACGCCCGTGACCGCGGAAGAGGAGTTCCCGCCGCTTCGCCCGGCATGAGCGCCGTTCACTACGCGCCGCGCAGTCCGCTCCACCTGCTCCCGGGCCCCGACGCCCTTCCGCCGGGCGCGACCTGCGTGGGGCTGATCGGCGTTTTCGCGAGTCCGGCCGAGGCGGCGGACGCGGTCGCAACGATCGGTCGACGCTACGGTGTTCCGGTCGTGCTGCGCGCGCTCACCGAGAGCGGCAACCTGGAAGAGGCCGCGCGCAACCTCTTCACGTCGCTGCGCGAGCTGGACGCGGGCGACGTCCCGCTGATCCTCGCCGCGCCTCCGGGAGGCGATGAGGGCTGGCGCTCGCGATCGCCGACCGCCTCCGCCGGGCCGGGGTCAGGCCTAAAGCTGACCCCGTGCCGGAGCTCCCCGACGTCGACGTTTACGTCGCCGCGCTTCAGAGCCGGATCTTACGCGCCTCGCTCGAGCGGGTGCGGCTGAACAGCCCGTTTCTCCTGCGCACGGTGGCACCGCCCCTCACTTCGCTCGCGGGCCAACGGGTCGTGGGCGTTCGCCGTCTCGGCAAGCGCGTCGTGATCGCGCTTGACGACGATCTTTCTCGCGATCCACCTGATGATCGCGGGGCGCCTTCACTGGAAGCCCAAGGGAGCGAAGCTCGCCGGGAAGATCGCCCTCGCCGCGCTCGATTTCACGACCGGAACGCTGACGTTGACGGAAGCCGGGACCAAGAAGCGCGCGTCGCTCCACGTGGTTCGCGGCGAAAGCGATTTGGCCGCGCTGGGCCGCGGTGGAATCGAGCCGCTCGACGCCACGCTCGACGGATTCCGCGCCGCGCTGACGCGCGAGAACCGCACGTTGAAGCGCGCCCTCACCGATCCCGCGATCTTCAGCGGCATCGGCAACGCCTACTCCGACGAGATCCTCCACGCCGCGAAGCTCTCCCCGACGCAGCTCACGCGCAATCTCGACGACCGCGAGATCGGACGCCTGCGCGACGCCGTGCACGGACCCTCGTCGCGTGGCGCGAGCGCCTGACCGCGGAGGCCGGCGGGGAGTTTCCGGAGAAGGTCACCGCGTTTCGTCCGGGGATGGCCGTGCACGGTCGCTACAAACAGCCCTGCCCCGTGTGCGGCGCGGCGGTGCAACGGATCGTCTACGCGGAGAACGAGGCGAACTACTGCGCGCGCTGCCAGACCGGCGGGAAGCTGCTGGCCGACCGAGCGCTCTCCAAGCTCCTCGGCAAGGACTGGCCGAGAACTTTGGAGGAGCTGGAGAGGCGGCCCTAGATCCGGCGACCGCCTTACGAATCGGGGTACGATAGCGGGTCAGGAGGTTCGCGTGCCCATTGCCTATAGGGTCGATCACGAAGCACGGGTCATCGTCGCCGCGGCGTACGGAACGTTGACGGACGAGGAGATGTTCGACTACCAGAAGCAGGGCTTCAAGATGGACGAGGCGGCCGGTTACGACGAGCTCGTCGACTTGACGCACGTGAAGGAGATCGCGCTGCCTTCGACCGAGCGCGTGCGCGAGCTGGCCGATCGCGCCGCCGGCATGGACGTGAAGCTCGGAGGCTCGAAGTTGGCCGTCGTCGCCCCCGGAGATCTGGCGTTCGCCCTCGGCCGGATGTTTCAGACGATCAGGAGCTCGATCCCCGCAGCACGACGGCGGTGGGGGTGTTTCGATCCACGGACGAGGCGCTCGCATTTCTCGGCGTCGACCATCCGTTGGCGCTGCCGATCTTGGACTGAGCCCTGCTCCGACTACTTCGGCCGATCCGTTCAAGACGTCGATGCCCTGCTTGAACACGACGTCGGTCGCGATCTCGGCGGAAGCGAGCCGGGCGAGATCGGCCGCGAGAGTTGCGTCCATCGCGCCGGACTTCGGCAGGAATGAGACGACGCCGTCGTAGTCGCCGTCCCCCTGGAGCACGAGAATCTTTTCTGACAGCGCGTTCATCGCCGCCTGCATCTTCGGGAGATCGACGCGGTAGGTCCCGGTCGCAGCATCGCGCGTGAACGCCCCCATCTGCCGGAAGAAGAGAAACTGCGCGAGGTTGGCCCGGCCGTGGGCCTCGGTCGCGCCGAACCGGATCGAGCGGAAGAGGCTCGCCAGAAACGTGACGCCGTTGTCCATGAGGTCGGTTCCGGGAGCTCCCCTTCTCCTTCAGCTTCGCGACCATGTACAGGCCGAGGACGTCCGCCTTCCCCTCTTCGAGCGCCCCCGCCTGTTCCTTGAGCGCCGCGCGGACGGTCCCCTTGCCGTTGATCGTGTTCTTGATGCCCAAGCCGTGGGCGACCTCGTGAAACATCACGTTTTCGAAGAAGGCGTCGAACTTGACGTGGGCGCGCTCGTCCGAAGCGATCAGGCGGTCGGCGATTGGAACGAGGATCTTGTCGAACTTGGCGCGCATGGCGTTTTTCAGCTGCAGGCGGCGCGTCCCCTTCTTGAGCTGCACCTGCTCGTCGTTCGGCAGGTTGATCGCGATGGTCTTCGACCCGGCGTTGCAGTCCCCGGCGTAGTAGACCGCGTCGTAGGCGTTCAGATCGGAATCCGTTCCCGGCGACTCGCGTTTGTACTCGGGCGGGACCGGCAGCCCGCGCTGCAGCTCGGGAAGGAACGCTGCGAACTTCGCTAGCCGCGCAGCTCCACTCGCGGTCCTTCAGGAGCACGTAGCCTTCGTGGGTCGACTTGATGCCGAGGAGCTCGTCCTCGTAGTTTTCGATCGGACCGATCACGACGTCGACGCCGTTGTTCTTCATGTCCATCCAAGCGAGATCGCTCGGCTGGTAGTCGTCGTCGAGCAGCGCCTTCGCGCGCAGCTCGAGGTAATTTCGAAGGCCCGGATCGTCGGCGAGCACTGCGGCTTCGCGCAGCTTCCCTGCGGCACGCTGCACCTGTTCGGCGAACGCTTCGTGAAACGGCACCGCGAAGAGCTGATTTCCGCTGTTGCGGCGGACGATCGTGTACGGGCTCTTGAGCGCCGGGGCCGTCGCCGCCGCGGCGTCGAGCTCTTCTTTCGTCATGTCGGCCGGGTAGTAACCCGCCCCTTTGGGCTTGGGGCCGACGCCGGGAGAAACGGCGCATTCGCGTTCAACCGGTCCCACGGGCCGTAGTTGATCTCGGCGAAGCGCCGGAGCTCGGGTTCGGCGATCGACGCGAGGAGCGCGGCCTTGTCGCCGTAACTCTCCTTCCAGAAGATCGCGTCCATCTCGCGGCAAGCATCGATGAGGAGCTCGACCATCCGCCGTTCTTTGCCGCTGATCGAAGTCGTAAAGAGGTCCGAGGTCAGGGCGACCTCGACGTATTTCGTTGTCTCGGCCTTCATCGGCTTGGCCTCCGGCGCCTCGGGGCGGCTGGAGCACGCCGCCAATCCAACGGTGACAACGACTGCCGCAACGCCGAGCCCCTGCCTCATGGTGTCCTCCGATGTCGATCGCGCCGACCGCATGCTAGCAGGCGCGCGGTGTCGCAAGGCGCGCCGAATCGGGAGAGAATGACCGGAGCGTGAAGGAGGTATTCATGACGCGTTCCGCGATGACTTTGCTGCTGGCCGCCGCGCTCTCTGTCGCAGCAGGCGCGGCCGAGACGCCCCCAACATGACGACCTACTACTTCGGCGTCTTGATGAAGGGACCGAAGTGGACGGCCGAAGACGACACCGGATCGAGCCAAGATCCAGGCCGGACACCTGGCGCACCTCAAGCGATGTGGAAGGCGGGGAAGCTGGTTCTGGCAGGGCCGCTCGCGGACGACGGAGACTGGCGCGGCGTTCTCATCTACCGCACGAAGACGCTCGAAGAGGCGCAACGGCTTGCCGGTGACGATCCGGCCGTGGCTGCCGGCCGCCTCGTCGTGACGATGCATCCCTGGATGATCGAGCGCGGCATTCTGCCGGATCCCTTGGAAGGCGCTGCGCGCGCCGAGGATCCGAAGTGACATCGTGGAGCCGAATGACCGAAAAGACGTGAGACAATCGTATCCACCGCTCGGGAGGATACCGCCATGATCGCCCGCACCTGGCACGGCCGCGTCATGACCGCAAAGGCCGATGCATACCTGGCCCACCTGAAGCGCACCGGGCTCTCGGAGTTCCGGTCGACGGCCGGGAAACATGGGGGTCTACGTCCTGCGGCGCGACGAGGACGGCATCACGCATTTCATGGTGACGACGCTCTGGTCGTCGATGGACGCCGATCCGCAGCGCGGCCGGGAGAATCCGGACCGCGCGCGGTACTTTCCGCAAGACGACGAGTTCCTGCTCGAACGGGAGCCCCTCGTCACCCACTACGACGTCTTGATGGCGATCACCGGCCCGCCGACGTCGTAGACACTAAGCCCACGCCTTCGGCTTCAGAAACTCCTCGTAGAGCTCCGCCTCGCGCGTTCCGGGCTCGGGCTTCCAGTCGTAGCGCCAGCGCACCCGCGGCGGGAGCGACATCAGGATCGACTCCGTCCGTCCGCCGGATTGAAGGCCGAATAAGGTCCCGCGATCGTAGACGAGGTTGAATTCGACGTAGCGGCCGCGCCGGTAGAGCTGGAACTCGCGCTCGCGCTCGCCGTAGGGTGTATCGCGGCGACGCCGCACGATCGGTAGGTAGGCGTCGAGGTAAGCGCTCCCGACGCGGCGCACGAATGCGAACGAGCGCTCGAACCCCGTCCGTCGAGATCGTCGAAGAAGATGCCGCCGATTCCCCGCGGCTCGTTCCTGTGCTTGAGAAAGAAGTACGCGTCGCACTCGGCCTTCAGACGCCCATATAAGTCGTCGCCGAACGGCTCGCACGCCTCGCGCGCCGTGCGATGCCAGTGCTCGCAATCGTCCCGGTAGCCGTAGTACGGCGTGAGATCGAAGCCGCCGCCGAACCACCAAACCGGCGGCCGCCGTCGTCGTCTCTCGCGATCGAGGAAGCGCACGTTCAGGTGCGACGTCGGAACGTGAGGGCTTCTCGGATGGACGACGAGCGAAACGCCCATCGCCTCGAACGCGCGCCCCGACAGCTCGGGCCGTCGCGCGGTCGACGCCGCGGGAGCGACGGTCCGCGTACGTGTGAGAACCCACGCCCGCCTGCTCGAACACTTGCCCGTCGAGAAGGACACGCGTGATCCCGCCCCCGCCGTCGCCGCGATCCCACTCGTCGCGGTGGAATCGCGAACCCGATTCCTCGTCCTCGAGGGCGGAGCAGATACGGTCCAGCAGCTCCGAGGAAGTACGCGCGGACTCTGCTGGGATCGCCGGGTGTCATTCCCGGCATTATCGCCGCGTTCAGCGGAGGACGCTCGTCAGATCGCGCCGCCGAGCGCGGAGATGCTCACCGAGCCGCCCGAGGTGTGGACGTAGAGCATCTCGCCGCCCTTGCCCGAGCGATCCCTTGATGCTCGAACCGCTGACCTTGCCCAGGATCTTCACCGGGATGTCGGTCCGCACCGAGCCGCCGGAGGTCGGACGCGTCGATCGCGAGATCGACGTTCGGATCGACCGCCACCGAGATGCCGCCGCCGGAGCTTTCGATCTTGCCGCCGCGCGCGTTCCCCTTCGCGAACGAGACCTCGACGTGGCCGCCCGAAGTGTCGGCGTCGACGCGTCCCTTCGCGCCGCGGATCTCGATGTGGCCGCCCGACGTTTCCGCGAACAGGTCGCCATCGACCGCCGTCGGCCTCGATGTGGCCTCCCGAGGTTTCCACCTTGGCGTTCCCGGAGATCTTCTTGATGGAGATGTGCCCGCCGGACGTCTCGGCGGTGAGGTTTCCGCGAAGATCGGTCGACTTCGATGTGGCCGCCCGGACGTTTCGGCATGCGCGTCCCCTTCGAGCGCGCTGACCGTCACGTGACCGCCGCCGGTCTGGAGATCGGTCGTGGTCTTCGTGGGGACCTGAATCTCGAAGCGGATCTTGCTGTTGTTGAACCAGCCCGTCCAGGACGTCAGCGCGTCCTTTTTCTTCAGAGTGATTCGCACCTCGCCGGGAAGCTCTTCGAGTTTCAGGTCGAACCGGGACTCGAGATCGTCCTTGTCGCTCGTCAAGACGACATGCGCGCCCGGAGGACGACGGAACCCGTGACCGTGAGGCTGCCGGCGTCGGAGTCGATGGTCAGCTTTCCGCCGGGTTCGAGCTTCAGGTTCTTCTCGATGCGCGTTTCGGCGAGGGCCGGCAGGCAGGACAGGATCGCCGCAGCGGCAGCGGCGACGACAAGACGGCTGATGCGAGCTGTTCATGGAAGGGCCTCCTCGGCATGAAGAACGAGCAGGCTCGGGGACTGGTTTCAGCAAAATGTGGGTGACGACGCTCCGGTCAGTCCCTCGATGCGGCTTCCAGGGCCCTGACGACGAGGCGGATCGTGATCAGGTCCTCGTCGCCCTCCGGGTAGAACAGCCCTCCGCAGAAGGCGCCGGAATGGTTCGACGGAGTCACGTGCATGATGAGAAGGTCCCCGCGAAAGGTCTTTCTCGCGACCCGCGCTTCGATTCCCTTGACGATGTCCCCAGGCTGGATGCCGGCAAGCGCCTCGGGGAGGAGCATCGAGAGTCCCGAGAGGCTGACGTCCCGCAACGGGGCTTCGAGGCTGGGCCCGTTGGGCGACGGGTAACGGAAGTGAGAGGGCCGCCCCCGCATCGGTCGGGAGCGGATGGCGACGCTCCAGCCGCCGGTTCTGGAACGCGGGTACGATTTTCGATTCGGCCATGACCACCCCCTGATCGGGTCTGCCGCCGCCGGGCGGACCGGGGGCAATATGGGGCCCGTTGGGGGATACGGCCAGTTTCAGGCCCACCAGGGGGACAGCCGCTTCCCCGTCGGACCGGGGACCGTCGCATAGTGAGAGACGTCGTTGAACAGCACGAGCCGCGCCTCGGCGCCGGATTTCATGTCGAGGATGTTCAATCCGCAAGGGCTCATGTCCAGGCGGTCGCGGTAGCCGCGCAGCTCGACGCCGAGCAGCTGTCCGATGACCAGGCGGATCGTCGCCTTGTGCGAGACCACGAGGACCGCTCCGTCCGGATGGCGATGCACGATCGCGAGAAACGACGGTAACGCCCGGGCGAGGACCTGCAGCCCCGTCTCTCCGCCGGAAGGCGCGAAGGTGAACGGGTCCCGCTCCCACCGGGCGTACTCGTCGGGACACGCGGCGCGGATCTCCTCGCTCGTTCTTCCCTCCCAGTGACCGTGATCGGTCTCGCGCAGCTCGCGAACGGTCACGACCGGGAGCCCGCGGCCGGCGACGATCAGCCCGGCCGTGTCCTGCGCCCGGGACATCGGGCTCGCGTACGCCGCGGCGAGCGGCTCGCCCGCCAGCCGCGCGGCAAGGGCCCGCGATTGCGGCGCGTCCCTCCTCGGACGAGCGCGACGTCCGATGGAGCCCGCGTATCGATCCTCCGCGGAAAGCACGGTCGCCCCATGCCGCACCAGGAACACGCGTGTCGCCACCGATCCTCCTAATTCGGGCATGGAATCCAAGCGTTTAGTCCGGATGATAAGCTCCAAGGTTCGCATCCTCGCGCCAACGTAATTTCGGGACTTTCCAGGAGGACAGGCTTCGGCGATAACCGGCACCTATATTGGCGATTGTGAAGAATCTCGACGAGTGCGGGTGCGGCTCTGGGCCCGCTCCCCTCCTCCCGTGGTCAACGGGGAGCCGGGGACGGGTGCGGGTCCGCGGATCGCCGACATCAACCCGTCGACGGGGAGCCGTTCGCGTGGGTGGCATGCGCCGATGCCGCGGAGATTCGAGCAGGCGATCGAGGCGGCCGACCTTCGCTTCGAAGCTTTGGCGCGGCGCTCCCTTCGACGAGCGCGCCCGACGGCTCGCGCGGCTCGCCGAGAAGGTTCACGAGCAAGCCGACTCGCTTGCGAGCCTGATCGCTCTCGAGCAGGGAAGCCGTTCGCCGAGGCGCTTGGCGCTCGAGGTTCTCCCCTCGCTCGACCACCTGAAGTTCCTGTCGCGTCACGCGCGCGAGCTGACGCAGGGCGAGCCGATCGAGCCGCGGCACCCGCTCGTACGCTCACAAGCGCGCCCTCTACCTCTACGACCCGCTGGGTGTCGTCGTTCTGATCACGTCGTCGTCGCTGCCGTTCGCGCAGCCGCTGATCCAGACGGCGTCGGCGCTCGCGATGGGGAACGCCGTGATTCTCAAGCCGTCGGATGCTGGCGCCGCTCACCGCGTTTCGCGTCGGCGAGCTGTGCGCGGAGGCGGGATTCCCGGCGGGCCTCGTCAATATCGTCCCGGCGACGCCGGAGGACACGCTTGCGGCTCGTCGCTCACGACAAGGTCGCCAAGGTGTTCGTCACGGGAACCCACGAAACCGGGCAGAGCATCATGGCGGTCGCGGCCTGCGGACCCCGACCCGTCGTGCTGAGCCTCGGCGGCAAGCACCCGTCGATCGTCGCCGCCGACGCCGACATCGCGCGCGCCGCCCGCGGGATCGTCTGGGGCGCCGCTCGCCAACGCGCGGACAGAACTGCGGCGCGGTCGAGCGCGTGCTACGTCGAAGAGCGGATCGCCGCCGCGTTCGTCGAGACCCTCGCTCGCCGAGGTGGACCGCGTCCGCGTCCGGGCGATCCGTTGGACGGCGAGCGTGGACATCGGTCCGCTGATCTCGGAAGAGCGCCGTCAGACGGTGCACGAGCAGGTCAGCGAGGCCGTGCTGTTCGGCGCCCGCCTCCTCCGCGGCGGCCAGATCCCCGACGGACCGGGTACTTCTACCCGCCGACGGTCGTGCTCGACCCGCCCGAAGGCTGCCGCCTGCTCCAGGAGGAGACGCTCGGCCCGGTGCATCCCGATCGTCGCCGTCGAAAGCATCGAGCGCGCGATCGAGAACGCGAACGACAGCGCGTACGCGCTGACCGCGAGCGGTTGGACGAAGTCGGAGGACACCGCCGAGCGGCTGATGGTCGGGCTGCAGGCCGGGGTCGTCACGATCAACGACGTGCTCTACGCCTACGGTGAGCCGGCGGCGACTTGGTCCGGGTTCAAGCGCAGCGGCCTGGGCGCCAGCCACGGGCTCTCCGGGCTCAAGGAGATGAGCCGCCGCCGGTTCGTCGTCGTATCGACGGCTCGTCGGCCGAAGCTCCGGCCTTCGCGTTCCCCTACGGTGACCGAGGCCGGCAGCACCGTGCCTCGTCGTCATGGATACGCTGCACGCGCCGAGCCGATGGACGCCGCGGCGATCGCGCTGCTCCGGCCTGTTGCGATCGAAGCGATTCCGCGCTCGCGTCCCGTGGCGGTCGTTCCTGTTGGCGCCGCAAGATCGGCCAGTCCGTGAGCGTCTCCGATCGCGGCTCAGTCCGATCCGGCGGTAGAGCGGACGCAGCGCGAGGAGCACGTCCGCGACAGCGTCGCTCCAAGCCGGCGTCTCGACGAGATCGAACGACGCCGGCAGGTCCCATTGCCGGCCCAGCTCCCACCACACGCCGCGGCGCGCCACCTCGACGAACGCCTCGATCCCAGTCGGCCTCGCTCGTGAGAACACGCAGCGCGAGCCTTCGGGCCACGGGGCCGCGCGCGAAGACGCGGAAGTCGAGGCCCGCGGACGCTGCCGATCTCGACGAGCGGCCTCGCCCAGCCCCGCGACGCGGCAGCGGAACTCGAATCGGCCGAACGCGTCGGCGGAGGTGTCCCACGCGAGCCGCGCGCGCCACGTGATCGGCGTGAATGCCGACGTTGAGCTGCAGGTCCGGCCTGATAGCCGTGCGGGAGCGCGGGAGAGCGCCAGCCACGTGCAAAACGGGACGTATCCCTTGGGCCAATCGAGCGCGAGGCAGGTGCGCGTGAAACGTCGGGGCCCGGTGCGTCGTTCAAGACGCAAGGAGCAGGTCGTCGGCGAGCAGCGTGAGCGCCGGGGTGGAAGGCCTCGATGATCGCGCGGCGGCGCGGCTCGCGTCCGCGGATCCCGAAGACGTCGAAGTCCTCGCGGCTGGAAGCCGGGAACCTGCGGCGGAGGCCTGCGAGAAGCATGCTTCGATCCTAAGACAACTCGCACCGCGCGCTGCCGCGTTGAGGTTAACGTAGACCTCCACAGTCACGGAGAATCCGTCTTTCCGAGGGAGCACAGCATGCATGCGTCATCGCTCGCCCCTGCTCGCGGCGCTCGTTGCTGTTGGTCGCGGCCGTGTCTGCCCGCGACAGCACAGGACATGGCGTCGTTCGAGAAGAACCTCACGGTCCACAAGCTGAAGAACGGACTCACCGTGATGATCTACCGGCGTCCGGTCGCGCCGGTGTTCTCGTTTTTCACCTACGTCGACGTCGGCGCCGCGCAGGAGGTCCCGGGATCACGGGCCTGGCGCACATGTTCGAGCACATGGCGTTCAAGGGGACGAGCGTCATCGGCACCAAGGACTTCGCCGCCGAGAAGGTCGCGCTCGCCAAGGTGGACGCCGCCTACCACGCCTACGACGCGCGAGCGCCTGAAGCCCGGCGGCCCGACGCGCGCGAAGCTGGACGCCCTGAAGAAGGCGCTGCAAGGACGCCCAGGAGGCGGCCGACACAGTTCATCGAGAAGAACGAGTTCAGCCAGATCGTCGATCGCGCGGGCGGCGTCGGCATGAACGCATCGACCAACTCCGATCAGACCGTCTATTTCTACTCGCTGCCCGCGAACAAGGTCGAGCTCTGGGCGTACCTCGAGTCCGTCGCGCTTCCTCGATCCCGTGTTTCGCGAGTTCTACAAGGAGCGCGACGTCGTCATGGAAGAGCGGCGGCTTGCGCACCGAGAGCACGCCCAACGGCCGCCTGTTCGAGCAGTTCGCCGCCACGGCGTATCACCGCGCACCCGTACAAGCAGCCGGTCGTCGGCTACATGAGCGATCTGCATGGCGTTCACCCGCGAGGACGCCGAGGCGTTCTATCGGAAGTACTACGTCCCGGCGAACATGACGATCGCGCTCGTCGGCGACGTCGAAGCCCGAGGAGGTCATCCCGATCGTCGAGACCTACTTCGGCCGCATCCCGGCCGGGCCGAAGCCCGAGCCGCTGCGCACGGTCGAGCCGCCGCAGACGGCGGAGAAATCGGTCGTGCTCAGTCCGACCCGTCGCAGCCGGTCTACATGGAGGGCTACCACCGGCCCGACGCGCATCGAGCCCCGACGATCCGATCTACGACGTCATCGCCGACGTGTTGTCCGACCGGCCGCACGTCGCGTCTCTACCGGGACCTGGTGCGCGACAAGAAGATCGCCGCGAGCGCGAGCGTCGTTCAACGGGTTCCCGGGATCGAAGTACCCGACGTTGATCGGCGTCCGCGCGGTCCCGACGCCGGGTCACACGAACGCGGAGGTCCAGGCGGCGATCCGCGAGCAGCTCGAGCGGCTCGAAGACCGAGCCGATCACCGACGACGGAGCTGAAAATGGTGAAGACCCGGGCCAAGGCCGACCTCATCCGCAGCCTGGACAACAACTCAGGGGCTCGCCCGGCAGCTCGCCATCACGCAGGCGCGCCAAGGCGATTGGCGCGAGATGTTCCGTTACCTCGACGAGCTGGACAAGGTGACCAAGGACGACGTCATGCGCGTCGCCAAGGCGACGTTCGTCGCGCAAAACCGTACCGTGGGCATGATCGAAAACTCCGACGCGGCCAAGGCCGGGAAGTGAGAGGGCGACGCCATGACCGCACGCATCACGACCCGCACTCGATCTGACCGCCTTCGCCGCCGCGTCCTGGCGCTCCCCGCGGCCGCGCAGGTCAAGCGCTACACGGACATCAAGATCGCCGCCGCTGCCCGGCGTTCGAGGTTCCTCAACCCGAGACGTTCACGCTCGCCAACGGCTTGCGCGTGTTCCTGATGGAGGACCACGAGATCCCGGTGATCTCCGTCCGCGACGCTCGTGCGCACCGGCGCGTTCTACGAGCCGCAGGACAAGGTCGGCCTCGCGCGCTTGACCGGCGTCGGTGCAGCGGACGCGGCGGCACGACGTCGATGACCGGGCGACCGGATCGACGATTTCCTCGAGGCGCGCGCCGCCTTCGTCGAGACCGGCATCGGCGGCGACTCCGGCTCGGCGTCGATGAACTGCCTGAAGCAGGACTTCGACGAGGTGTTCAAGGTCTACCTCGACGTGCTTGAGGAACCCGGCGTTCGCCGCAGGACAAGCTCGACCTCGCCAAGGTTCAGGCCAACGCGTCGATCGCGCGCCGCAACGACAACGTGCGGCGGCATCACCGGCCGCGAGATCGGCGCGCCTCGTGTACGGCCCCGATTCGCCGCTCGTGTCGCTCGAGGAGTACGCGACGATCGCCGCGATCACGCGGGACGACCTCGTGCGCGTGGCACAAGACGTACTACCACCCGAACAACATGATGCTCGGCGTTTCCGGGGACTTCGACGCGAAGGCCATGCGCAAGACGATCGAGAAGGCGTTCGCGTCGTGGCCCAAGGGCCGGCGTTCGTCCGGCGCGAAGGTCTCCTACCGCGACCACGCCCAACCCGGGAGTGTTCTTCATCGAGAAACCCGACGTGACCCAGGTCAACATCGCGATGGCCCACCTCGGCATCGAGCAGAAGAACCCGGACTACTTCGCGGCCCAGGTGATGAACGACGTCCTGGGAGGAGGCTTCTCCGGCCGGCTGATGAACACGATCCGCACGAAGAAGGGGTCTCGCCTACGGCGTCAACGGAGGGCTGGGCGCCGCGTTCAACCGGCCGGGACTGATGCGCCTCGGGATGCAGACGAAATCGGTGTCGCTCTTCGACGCGATCGCGGCGCTGAAGGAAGAGGTCGCCGGGATCGTG
>ERZ1370068.64-contig-10054_pt1 | contig 36464 bp, 53 predicted proteins | sample MGYA00561227_ERZ1370068 | MGnify/ENA primary metagenome ERZ1370068 (study PRJEB38410, sample SAMEA6850437) | metagenome | study: Metagenomic assessment of the ecological functions of the soil: analysis of the soil microbiota associated with the... | reverse complement strand
CGTCGGCTGCGGAATATCTGCGGATCGAGTGGCGCGGTCGCACCGGAAGATGGGCGTTTGGGTGTAGCGTGACCTTCAGGGCAGGCGAAGGCTACGCCATCGGCGCACAAAAACGCCGCAACTTTAACTTCCGGTCTGTACGTGCGTCGCCTGGCCGAAGAACACTTCCGCCGACTCCATCATGCGTTTCGGTGAGCGTCGGGTGCGGATGGATTGGTGAGCTTGAGATCGGTCGCGTTCGCGCCCATCTCGATCGCGAGGACGCCTTCCGCGATCAGCTCGCCGGCGCCGCGGACCGACCAGACCCGACGCCAAGCAGCCGCTCGGTCTCCGGATCGAGAATCAGCTTCGTCAGGCCGTCGGTGCGATCGAGCGTGATCGCGCGGCCCGACGCGCCCCACGGGAAACTTCGCGACCGTCACCTGCCGGTCTCTCCTTCTGCCGCCTGCGTCTCGGTGAGCCCGCACCACGCCAGCTCCGGGATCGGTGAAGACCACCGCCGGGATCGCGCGCGGCGCGAACGCGACGTTCTCGCCCGCCATCACTTCCGACCGCGACGCGCCCTTCGTGCGACGCCTTGTGCGCGAGCATCGGCTCGCCGACGACGTCGCCGATCGCGAAGATGGACGGCTCGTGCGTGCGCCGCTGCTCGTCGACCATGATGAAGCCGCGCTGATCGACCTGCACGTGCGTGCGTTCCGAGGCCCGGAATCTTCGAGTTCGGCCGGCGCCCGACCGCGACCAGCACGCGGTCGAACAGCTGCTCTTTCGGATCGAGCCGTTCCCTTCGAAGGTGACGCGGATGCCGCTTGGCTTCGGCCTTCATCTGACGACCTTCGTCTCCAGCAGCACGCTCTTCATCGTCTGCGCTGACGCGCTTGGCGAGGACGTCGACCAGGTCGCGATCGGCGCCGGGCAGCAGCCCGGGCGTCATCTCGACGACGGTGACGGCGCTGCCGAGCGTCGCGTAGACGCTGCCGAGCTCGAGGCCGATGTAGCCGCCGCCGACGACGAGCAGCGACTTCGGAATGTCGGGCAGATCGAGCGCCGCGGTCGAGTCCATCACCCGCGGGTCGTCGACCTTCAGCACCGGCGGAATCGCCGGCAGCGATCCCGGTGGCGAGAATCGCGTGCTCGAACTGGACGCTTCCTCGCCGCCCGTTAGGTCAGCTTCACCGTCAGGTTGTGCGCGTCGACGATCTCGGCCCAGCCCTGCAGGTGCTGCACCTTGCGGCTGCTTGACGAGCTGACCGGTGCCGCTCGTCAGCCGCTTGACGACGTTGTCCTTGAACTCGCGCAGCTTGCGCGAGATCGATCTTCGGCTCGCCGAACTCGATGCCCCACGCCTTCGCGTGGCGCGATTCGTCGAGCAGCTTCGCGACGTGCAGCAGCGCCTTCGACGGAATGCAGCCGCGATAGACGCACACGCCGCCGGGATTCACTTCCGGATCGACCAGCGCGACGCTGAGACCGAGATCGGCGGCGAGAAACGCGGCCGCGTAGCCCCCGGGCCCGCCGCCGACGACGACGAGTTGAACAGACGTCATGTGCATCAAATGCAACCACGAAGGCACGAAGATCACGAAGGACGCACGAAGAAAACGATTTGTAAACGTTCTTCTTCGTGCGTTCTTCGTGCTCTTCGTGTCTTCGTGGTCACAGCTAGAGTTGTTGGTATGTCTGCAGCCGTTCAGCCCTGGAGCGCGAGAAGGAACGGCTGCTCGAGCGCCTCGGCCGACCCAGCGCAGGAAGCCGGATGCCGTCGGCGCCGTCGATCGACGCGGTGATCGTAGGACAGCGACAGCGGCAGCATGAAGCGCGGCACGAGCTGGCCGGCTCCTTGTCGTAGACCGGCTCCATCCGCGCGCGCGAGATGCCGAGGATGGCGACTTCCGGCGCGTTGACGATCGGCGTGAAGTAGGTGCCGCCGATGCCGCCGAGGTTCGAGATGCTGAAGCAGCCGCCCTGCATCTCCTCGAGCGAGATCTTGCGGGTGCGCGCCTTCTCGGACAGCTGCGCGCAGCTCCACCGACAGCTGCACGATGTTCTTCTGATCGGCGTCGCGGATCACCGGCACCAGCAGGCCGCGATCGGTGTCCACGGCGACGCCGATGTTCACGTAGCTTCTTGACGATGATCTCGTCGGCGGCCAGGTCGATCGACGCGTTGAACTGCGGGAACACTGCGCAGCGCGGCCGCGACGACCTTGACCGCGATCGCGGTCACCGTCAGGTTGCCGCCGGCCGCCTCGACCTGCTTCGCGTAATCTCTTGCGCAGCTCCTCGAGGCCCGTGATGTCGGCGAGGTCGCACTGCGTGACGTGCGGAATCGTCGCCCACGCGGCGCTCAGGTGCTCGGCCGTCTTGCGCCGGACGGCGCGCATCGGCTGCCGCTCGACGCTGCCCCAGCGCGAGAAGTCCGGGCAGCGGCACCGCAGCCGACGCGCCGCCGCGCCGGCGCCGCTCGTCGACCAGCCGCTTGGCGTGCGCCTTCACGTCCTCGACCGAAATCCGTCCGCTCGGCCCGCTGCCGTGCACTTCGCTGATCTCGACGCCGAGCTCGCGCGCCGTCCGGCGCACCGACGGCGCCGCCGGCGCGGGCGGCGCTTCCGGCGCCGCGGCGGCGTTCGGCGGCCGCCTGCGCGCCCGCGTGCTGATGTCGACGACGTTGGTCGCCGCGATCGGCCTGGCGCGCAGCATCTGCGGCGCCTCGGCCGCCGGATCGGATCCTTCACGCCCGCCTTGTCCGGCTGTCGGTCGAGCGATCCTGCGCCTCGACGTCGGGCTGCAGCTCGCTCGTTGCCGTCGATCGCTTCGACCGCTGCCGGCGCGGGCCGGCTCTTCGGCCGTCCTCGGTCCGTTCGGCCGTCGCCTGGCTTCGGCCGGCAGCCTGGCTTTCGCAGCTGGCTTTCGCCGAGCCTGCTTCTCGCCGTCGCCCGGTCTTCGGCGCGGTCAGCGCGCGCTCGGCGCCGTCCTCGTACGCTGAGGATCGCCTGGCCGACCTTGACCTTGTCGCCGGCCTTGACCTTGATTTCCTTCACGGTGCCGGCGACCGACGAAGGCACTTCGATCGTCGCCTTGTCGGTTTCGAGCTCGAGGACCGGTTGTTCTTTGGCGATGGTGTCGCCCGGCCTTGACCAGCACGCGCAGGACGTCGCCTGCTTCGATCTGTCTCGCCGAGCTCGGGGAGTGTGAAGTCTGTCACGAAGCACTCTCCATGGCTGATGGCTCGATGGCTAATGGCACATAGGTCCATGGATGTGCAGCACCCTCGATAGCCATATGCCTTAGCCATCAGCCACGTAGCCATTTCGCTATGAAACAGCGGGATTTGCTCTTCTCGGGATTGATGTTGTGCGCCTTGATCGCCTGATCGACGACCGACGCGTCGAGCTTGCCGTCCCGCGCGAGCGCCGCCAGCGTGGCGACGATGACGTAGCGGTAGTCGACTTCGAAGAACTCGCGCAGCGACGCCCGGGTCTCGCTGCGGCCGAAGCCGTCGGTGCCGAGCACGGTCAGCGGACGCGGCAGCCACCGGTCGATCGTGTCGGGCATCGCCTTCACGTAGTCGGACGCGGCGATCAGCACGCCGGGCGCGTCCTTGAGGCACTGCGTCACGTACGGCACGCGCGGCCGTCTCGGCCGGATGCAGCATGTTCCAGCGCTCGCACGCGTGGCCGTCGCGATAGAGCTCGGTGTAGCTGGTCACGCTCCAGACGTCGGCCGACGCGTCGTATTTCGACTCGAGAATTTCCTGCGCCTTGATCACTTCCGGCAGGATCGCGCCGCTGCCGAACAGCTGCGCGCGCAGCGGTCGCCTTCGGCTTCGACGCCGCGCGGAACTCGATACATCCCTTCAGGATGCCGTCCTGCGCGCCCTTCGGGCATCTCCGGCATCGCGTACTGCTCGTTCATCACCGTCAGGTAGTAGAAGATGCTTTCCTGATCGACGTACATCCGGCTGGATGCCGTCCTCGATGATGACCGCGATCTCGTAGGCGAACGCCGGGTCGTAGCTGACGCAGTTGGGATAGGCCAGCGCAAACAGCTGGCTGTTGCCGTCCTGGTGCTGCAGCCCTTCGCCGGCGAGCGTCGTGCGGCCCGAGGTGCCGCCGAGCAGGAAGCCGCGCGCGCGCGAGTCGCCGGCCGCCCAGATCAGATCGCCGATGCGCTGGAAGCCGAACATCGAGTAGTAGATGAAGAACGGAATCGTGTTCACGCCGTGCGTCGCGTACGCGGTGCCGGCGGCGATGAACGACGACATCGATCCGGCTTCGTTGATGCCTTCCTCGAGGATCTGGCCGTCGGACGCTTCCTTGTAATAGAGGAGCGTGTCCATGTCGACCGGCTCGTACATCTGGCCGGCGTGCGAGTAGATGCCGACCTGGCGGAACAGCGCCTCCATGCCGAACGTGCGCGCTTCGTCGGGCACGATCGGCACGACCAGGCGGCCGAGTTCCTTGTCGCGCAGCAGCTTCGACAGCAGCCGCACGAACACCATCGTCGTCGACGCTTTGCGGCCCTCGGTGCCCTTGTGGAATTCCTCGAAGAGCTCGCGTCGGCGACGGGCTTCAGCGGCTCGGCTGCGCACCTTGCGCGTCGGCACGTAACCGCCGAGCGCCTTGCGCTGCTCGCGCATGTACTTGATTTCGATGCTGTCTTCGGCCGGGCGGTAGAACGGGGTCTTGCCGACTTCGGCGTCCGAGATCGGAATCCCGAAGCGGGTGCGGAACGCCCGCAGCTCGTCTTCGTTCATCTTCTTCTGCTGGTGCGTGATGTTCTTGCCTTCGCCCGCCTCGCCGAGGCCGTAGCCCTTGATCGTGCGCGCGAGCACGACCGTCGGCCCGCCCTTGTGCTCGACCGCCGCCTTGTAGGCGTTGTAGACCTTGATCGGATCGTGTCCGCCGAGGGTCATCTTCTTCAGCTGATCGTCGGACAGGTGCTTGACCATCGTCGAGCAGCCGCGGATCGGCGCCCCAGAAATGCTCGCGCACGTAGGCGCCCGATTCGACCGCGTACTTCTGATACTGGCCGTCGACGATCTCGCCCATGCGCTTGACGAGCAGGCCGTCGCGATCCTTGGCGAGCAACGGATCCCACTCGCGGCCCCAGATCGCCTTGATCGACGTTCCAGCCCGCGCCGCGGAACGCCGCTTCGAGCTCCTGGATGATCTGGCCGTTGCCGCGGACCGGACCGTCGAGGCGCTGCAGGTTGCAGTTGACGACGAAGATCAGGTTGTCGAGCTTTTCGCGCGCGGGCAAGCGTGATCGCGCCGAGCGCTTCGGGCTCGTCGGTCTCGCCGTCGCCGAGGAACGCCCACACCTTGGCGTCCGACGTGCGGCTTCGAGGCCGCGATCCTCGAGGTAGCGCATGAAGCGCGCCTGGTAGATCGCCATCAGCGGACCGAGCCCCATCGACACCGTCGGGGTATTCCCAGAAGTCGGGCATCAGCCACGGGTGCGGATACGACGACAGGCCGCCGCCGGGCTTGGTCTCGCGGCGGAAGTTCTCGAGGTGCGTCTCGTCGATGCGCCCTTCGAGGTACGCGCGCGCGTAGATGCCCGGCGCGGCGTGGCCCTGGAAGAAGATGACGTCGCCGTCGTTGGCCGATCGCCTTCGTCGGCCGCGGAAGAAATGGTTGAAGCCGACTTCGTACAGCGTCGCCGCCGACGGCGAAGGTCGAGATGTGGCCGCCGATGCCTTCCTCGGCCTTGTTGGCGCGCACGACCATCGCCGCGGCGTTCCAGCGGACCAGGCTCTTGATGCGGCGCTCGAGGTCCGGGCTGCCGGGCATGAGCGCCTGCTCGTCGGCGGAGATGGTGTTGATGTAGGGGGTGTTGGCGGTGAAGGGCAGCTTGACGCCGTTCTGTCTGGCGTGAATCGTCAGCTCGCGGAGCAGGCGGGCGACCTTTGCCGGACCGCCGCTCTGCAGCACATAATCTAGCGAGTCGAGCCACTCCCGGGTTTCGGTCGCGTCAAGCTCCGCAGCGTCTTTCGGGGCGATATATCTCACGGAAACGGGATCCTTTCAGCTCATCGGATTGTCGGCTGACCGGCTCTGCGGCTGTAGGCCAACCACCACTTATGCCTTGGCGGCGAAGGAAGTAAACCCATGCGTCGCCAGCTCTTCGCCCTGACCTTCGTCGCGCTGCCGCTGGCGGTGCTCTGCTCGCGCGACATCCGGCTGCAGGCGCACACGCGCAGTCGCGCGAAGCGCGCTCCGCGCCGGCCGGTATAGAGATCGACGCTCTGGATCGCAAGATCGATCCCTGCACCGACTTCTACCAGTTCGCGTGCGGCGGCTGGGTCGCGAAGAACCCGGTGCCTCGCCGATCGCCGTGCGCATGGCCGCTTCACGGAGCTGCAGGAGCGCAACTTCACGGTGCTGCGCCGGATCCTCGAAGCGCCCGGCGCGCGAGGGCGATCGCAAGAAGCGGCGCCGACTTCTACGCCGCGTGCATGGACGAGCCGAAGATCGAGGCCGCGGGTCTGACGCCGATCGGTCCCGACCTCGCCACCATCGACGAGATCCTCAATCCCGACGACCTTCCGATCCTCATCGCCCACCTGCACGCCTATCGGCATCCCGGCGCTGTTCCGCTTCGGCGCGCAGACCGACCTCCAGGACGCGGCCAACGCGATCGCCAACGTCGATCAGGCCGGCCTCGGGCCTGCCCGACCGCGACTACTACCTGAAGACCGACGCACGCTCGGTGGAGCTGCGGCGACAAATACGTCGCGCGTCATCCAGAAGGAGCTCACGGCCGCGGGCGAGCCGGCCGGAACAGGCGCTCGCGGACGCGAAGGCGGTGCTGTCGATCGAAACGGCGCTCGCCACCGGCGATGCTCGATCGCGTGAAGCGGCGCGATCCGGCCAACACGCAGCACCACGATGACGATCAACGAGCTGCAGGCGCTGTCGCCCAACTTCAACTGGCGGAGCTACGCGGCCGCCGCCGAAGCCGCTCGGCTCCTGACCATCAACGTCGCCGGTGCCCGACTATCTGCGCGCGCTCAACGCGCTGATCACCGTCAACGCGATGAACGATCTGAAGGCGTATCTCCGCTGGCATGTGCTCCACGAATCGGCCGATCTGCTCCCGAAGGCCTTCGCGGACGCCGACTTCGATTTCTTCAGCCGGACGCTCGCCGGCCAGCAGGAGCAGCCGCCGCGCTGGCGCCGCTGCGTGATCGATGACCGACGAGCGGCTCGGCGAAGCGCTCGGCAAGGCGTTCGTCGACGAGACGTTCAGCCCGAAGGCGAAGGCCGACACGCTGCAGATGGTGCAGGACATCAAGAACGCGATGCGCCAGGACATCGACGCGGCGCCGTGGATGAGCGGTGAGACGAAGAAGGCGGCGATGGTCAAGCTCGAGGCGGTGGTCGATCGCATCGGCTACCCGGACGAGTGGCGCGACTACTCCAGCGTCCGCGTGACGCGCGACGACGCGCTCGAGCAACCGTGCAGCGGGCGCTGCTGTTCAACCGCAAGCGGAACCTGGCGAAGATCGGCCAGCCGGTCGACCGCGGCGAGTGGAGCATGACGCCGCCGACGGTGAACGCGTACTACAGCGCCGACCGCAACAACATCAACTTCCCCGCCGGCATCCTGCAGCCGCCGTTCTATCGGTCGGGACGCGACGCGGCGGTGAACTACGGCGCCGCCGGCGCGGTCATCGGCCACGAGCTCACCCACGGCTTCGACGATCAGGGCCGCAAGTTCGACGGCCAGGGCAACCTGCGCGACTGGTGGACGCCGGCCGACGGCAAGGCGTACGAGGAGCGCGCCACCTGCGTCGCCGATCAGTACTCCGGCTACGCGGTGGACGGCGACACGCACGTCAACGGCCGTCTGACGCTCGGCGAGAACACCGCCGACAACGGCGGCCTGCGCCTCGCGCTGATGGCATACCTCGCCGGCCCGGGCGCGAAGAACCAGTCGAAGATCGACGGCTTCACGCCTGAGCAGCGCGTGTTCCTCGGCTGGGCGCAGGTGTGGTGCGAAAGCGCGCGCCCGGAAGCGGAGCGCCTGAAGGCGGCGACCAACCCGCACTCGTCGAACAAATATCGCGTCAACGGGCCGACGTCGAACATGCCGGAGTTTCAGAAGGCGTTCTCGTGCAAGGCGAACGCGCCGATGGTGCGCACGAGCGCGTGCCGGGTCTGGTGATCTGTAGGGGCGGGAGGGGCGAGGGTGCAGGTCAGGAGGGGCGGGCGAAGGCTGGGCGGAGGCGGAGTGGCGAAGGGCTGAGGGCCGATCGGTTCGTGGTTCGAGGAGGAGTTGTTATGAAAACGCGCGTGTTCGCTGCCGCTTGCTTCGTCGCGTTACCGCTTGCGACGGTCCTCACCATCGCGCAGACGACGGCGGACCTGAAGGTCCGCACTACAATCGCAGGACGAGCGCGCCGGCCGCTGCTGCCGAAGATGTAGTGCAGGCCTTCAGGCCTGCCGACTCCGCGTCCGGCCTGCAACTCGACGCGCTCGATAAGACCGCCGACGCGTGCACCGACTTCTATCAGCTTCGCCTGCGGCGGCTGGATCGCGAAGAACCCGGTGCCGTCGGACCGCGCGGGCTGGGGACGCTTCGAGGAGCTCCAGGAGCGCAACAACGAGACGCTGCACACAGATCCTCGAGACCGCGGCCGCCGGCCGCGATCCCGACTCGAAGAAGATCGGCGACTACTACGCGTCGTGCCTCGACGAGACCGGCGATCGACGCCGAAGGGCGTCAGGCCGCTGGATCCGCTGCTGAAGAAGATCGCCGGGCTGTCGAGCGTCGCCGACCTCGCGCCGCTCGTCGCCGAGCTGCACACGATCGGCGTCAACGTGTTCTTTCAGTTCGGCTCGCAGGCCGACTTCAAGGACGCGTCGGTGGAGATGGCGATCGCCGATCAGGGCGGGCTGGGCCTGCCCGATCGCGACTACTACTTCAAGGACGATGCCGAAGTCGGTCGAGCTGCGCACGCAGTACGTCGATCACGTCGGCAGGATGTCGGCGCTGCTCGGCGCCGCGACCGAGCAGGCGAAGGCGTCGGCGCAGCAGGCCATGAAGCGTCGAGACCGCGCTCGCCAAGGGCGCGCTCGACGCCGTCGTCGCGCCGCGACCCGAACAAGATCTACCACAAGATGTCGAACGCCGAGCTGCAGGCGCTGACGCCGCAGTTCATGTGGAACCGCTACTTCACGCGGCATCGGCTCGCCGCCGATCTACGCGCTGAACGTCGCCGAGCCCGACTTCTTCAAGGCGTTCGGCCAGATCGCTGGCGGCGACGCCGCTCGACCAGATCAAGGCGCTACCTGCGATGGCATGTCGCGCACGCATCGGCGGCCGTCCTCGTCGAAGCCGTTCGTCGACGAGAACTTCCGCTTCTACGGCACCGCGCTCACCGGCGCGAAAGAGCTGCGGCCGCGCTGGAAGCGCTGCGTGCAGTACACCGACAACGACCTCGGCGAGTCGCTGGGACAGGCGTTCGTCAAGGAGGCGTTCGGACCGCAGGCCAAGGCCGACACGCTGAAGATGGTCCACGAGCTCGAGGCGGCGCTCGAAACCGACATCAACGGCCTCGCCTGGATGACGCCGCCGACCAAGAAGGAAGCGCTCGTCAAGCTGCACGCGATCGCCGACAAGATCGGCTATCCCGACCACTGGCGCGACTACAGCGCGCTCGACCATCGTCCGCGGCGACGCGCTCGGCAACTCGCAGCGCAGCAACGCGTTCGAGTTCCACCGGCAGATGAGCAAGATCGGCAAGCCGGTGGACAAGAGCCTGTGGGAGATGACGCCGCCGACGGTCAACGCGTACTACAACCCGCTCGAGAACAACATCAACTTCCCCGCCGGCATCCTGCAGCCGCCGTTCTACAGCGCGAAGGCCGACGCGGCGGTGAACTTCGGCGGCATCGGGCGCGGTCATCGGCCACGAGCTGACGCACGGCTTCGACGATCAGGGACGCCAGTTCGACGCGCGCGGCAACCTGAAGGACTGGTGGACGCCGGCCGACGCGAAGTCGTTCGAGGATCGCGCGCAGTGCCTCGTGGACGAATACGCCGGCTTCACAGCGATGGACGACGTGAAGCTGAACGGCAAGCTGACGCTGGGCGAGAACACCGCCGACAACGGCGGCCTGCGCATCGCGCTGATGGCGTACCTGGCGACGACGGCGGCCCAGCCCCGCGCAGACGCTCGACGGCTTCACGCCCGAGCAGCGCGTGTTCCTCGGCTGGGGTCAGGTGTGGTGCGAGAACGTGCGCCCGGAACGCGCGCGCATGCTCGCGCAGATCAACCCGCACTCGCCCGGCCACGATCGCGTGAACGGCGTCGTCTCGAACATGCCGGAGTTCCAGAAGGCGTTCGCGTGCAAGGCCGACGCGCCGATGGTGCGACAGAACCAGTGCCGGGTGTGGTGACGAAGGCGATGTTCGTCGTTCTGCGTTACGGCGTTCGGTCGACGAGCCACGAGCGACGAGCCGAACGTCGGACGAAGACGACGCGAAGGACTGGCGAACAACGGACGATCCCGCTCAGCGAAGTCACGCGACGCAGATCGTCTCCTGCGAGCGCTGCCCCCGCCTGCGGACCTACTGCGCCGAGATCGCGCGCGACGAAGAAGAAGGCGCACCGCGACGAGATCTACTGGGGCAAGCCGGTGCCCGGCTTCGGCGACCCTCGACGCGCGCGTACTGTTGATCGCGCTCGCGCCGGCGGCTCACGGCGCCAACCGCACGGGCCGCGTGTTCACCGGCGACGGCCCCGGCGGATCCGGCGATTTCCTGATGGCGGCGCTGCACCGCGCAGGGCTTCGCGAACATCCCGACGTCGCGCGACCCGCGCGACGGGTCTGGCGCTGCGCGACGCCTTCATCGCCGCCGCGGCGCGGTGCGCACCGCCCGACAACAAGCCGACGCCAGAAGAGATCGCCAACTGCCGCGTTCACCTCGACGCCGAGCTCGCGGCACTTCCGCGAATCCGCGATCGTCGTCGCGCTCGGCAAGATCGCGTTCGACGCCTACCTGCAGCTCCTGAAGCAGCGCGGCGCCGGCGATCCGCCCGCGACCGGCGTTCGGCCACGGCGTCAGGTGCACGACCTGCCGAATGGACCAGATCCTGATCGGCTGCTACCACCCGAGCCGTCAGAACACGAACACCGGCAAGCTCACGCCGCGATGATGGACGAGATATTCCGCGCCACTGCAGCGCATCCTGGCCGCGGCCCGAGCGCCCAGATGACGTGGGCGATCGACAAAACCGTCAGGCCTCCACTGCAGGCCGGATATGCAAGGATCTGCACGCTCCGGACGGGCAGGATTGCAACGAATTCCAGCGACGCGACACTAGTAACTGGCGTTACAAGGAATTGCGTTGACCCGGTACCCAGCGGCTCCTAGAATTTCAACGCTTCCCCTCAACTTCCGTCGACGATTTGCCACCCATGATGAAAAAGCTTGCCGCACTCGCGGCTCTAGTCGTGCTTCTCCTCACTCAGCGCCCGCACGCGCAGAGCAACCGGCGCCCGACATCTACTTCGTCGACGTCGGCACGGGCGCGTCGACGCTGATCGTCTCGCCGACCGGCAAGACGCTGCTGGTCGACGGCGGCCCTCCGGGAAGCGGCGCGAAGATCAGCGGGCTGCTGAGCACTCTCGGCATCGCGACCATCGACTACACGGTGATCACGCACTACCACATCGATCACATGGGCGGCATGATCGAGGTGCTCAACGCCGGCAAGGTCGCGGGCATCTCGTTCGACAACGGCGACGGCGCCGGCGTGCAGCCGCCGGGCACGTCGACGTCATCGAACAGCACGCGCGGCACCTATCTGAACTACGTCGCGGCGACCGGGCCATGCCGGCGTGACGCGGCAGACGGCGGTTCCGGGCAACGTCATCGATCTCGGCGGCGGCATGCGCGCCACCTTCGTCGCGGCCGGCGGCCACTTCCTGAGCGGCGGCAGCGTCACCATCACCAACGACGATCTGAACTCCGAGAGCATCAGCACGCTCATCGAGCATAACAACTTCGACTACCTCGTCTCCGGCGACCTGACCGGCGGCGGCAGCACGTCGACGGCGAAGACGCCGGACGTCGAAACCTACGTCGGCCAGATGGTCGGCGACGTCGACGTCGTACAGCTGGATCACCACGGCAGCACGACCGCGAACAACCAGACATTCCTGAGCGCGCTGAAGGCGGAGGTCGCCGTTCGCGCAGACCGGCGAGACCAACACCTTCGGTCACCCGAACCGCGAGACCGCCAACAAGTTCCTCAACACGCCCGACACCGTCGGCAACAGCTTCGCCGGCACCGGCGTTCCACCCGCCACCGGCATCGGTCCCGTCTTCTATCAGAACGAAGCCAGTCCTGCCGGCGACGATCGCGTGACGCAGCAGGGCTACACCGGCGCGGCCCCGGGCAACGCGGGCCAGGGCACGATCGTGCTGTCGACCGACGGCACGACGACCTACTCGCTCCGCAGCTTCGACGACGGCGGCACCCGCATCGCCGGCGGCGCAACATACCTATGCCGTCGACGGCGTGTCGGCCGGCGTCACCGGCCGACTTCGAGCCGACGCGTGGTCGTGCGGACCGTCGCCGGTCGCTGCCGCTGGCGAACGAAGCGACGACGATCACCGCGGTCGTCAACGATCGCGAGTCCCCGATTTCCAGCGTCTCGCTGGCGCTACAGCCTCAACGGCGTCGCGCAGCCTCCGGTCGACGATGACGCTGACTGGCGGCAACAGTCTATCAGGCGACGATTCCTGCGCAGCCTGACGGCACCCGAGTCGACTACGCCGTCACCGGCACGGCCGGCGGCCAGCAAACGACATTCGCTCTCGGCTACTTTTCCGGCGTGACACCCATCCAGTCGCTTGCACGCGCTGACCGGCAAGGGCGAGCCGCTCTACAACGGCTACGCCGCACGAATTCAGGGCACCGTCACCGCGCTCCGGCTTCAGCGCCGGGCACCAACGACGACTACGTGCAGGACGTCACCGGCGCGATCAACGTCTACCGATCGACCGAAACGCCGACCGCGTTCACGTCGCACGACGCCCGGGCAGGTTGTGGAGGTCTTCGGCCGGGTCGGATTCAACGGCGGCCGGCTGCGCCTCGACATCACCGAGTCGGTCGAGAACGTCACCGTCTCCGTACGGCATCGTCGTGCTGTCGTCGAACCCGGCGCCGGTGCCGGCGCGCCGTCACGATCGCCGGCCTGTCACGTCAATCCGGAGTCGCTCGAGGGACAGCTCGTGTCGATCGCGAACTGCACGATCGTCGGCGGCACGTTTCCGGCCACGCCGCAGCCGCTCGACGCCTTCGTCACGATCTCCGACGGCACCGGCACGTTCTCGATGAAGATCGATCACGATACCGACGTCGAGGGCTTCGCGCTCGGCAGCCCGTTCACGGCCGTCGGCATCGTGCAGCAGGACGACTACCTCCGGCCCTTCGACTCCGGCTACAACGTCACGCCGCGCAGCCGCGTGGACCTCGGCGCCGCGGCGCCGGCGCCTCCGACGCTGCTGACGATCGCCGATGCGCGCGTCGATCAGATCAACAACGTCGACGGCACACCTGGCGCCGACTTCATTCCGGATCGGCTGAACCAGGTCGTCCTCGTGCACGGCACCGTCTCGTCGATCGATTTCCGCGGCGGCAACGGCGTCGAGTACTGCATCCAGGACGCCACCGGCGGCATCGACCTGTTCAACTCGGGGACGAACTTCGGACCGTTCAGCGATCGGCGACACCATCGAAGCGCTCGGCACGGTCACGCAGTTCAACGGCCTGACCGAGCTGACGGTCACCGCGCTGTCGCTGATCTCGCACCGACACGCCGCCGGCGCCGCAGGTGATCACGCTGTCGCAGCTCGCCAACGGCGGCGGAGAGGCGTTCGAGGGACAGCTGGTCCGCATCGACAACGTCACGATCACCGAGCGGACTGTTCCGGCGCCGAACGCCTCGCGGCAACCTGACGATCGCCGATGCGACGGGCACCGGCACTCCTGCGCGTGGACAGCGACACCGACATCGATGGCACAGCGACGCCGCCGTCAGGCGCGACGTTGTCGATCACCGGCCTCCTCGGCCAGTTCTCATCGGCGCCGTTCGACAACGGCTACCAGCTGCTGCCGCGGCAGCTGAGCGACATCGTCGCCACCGGCGGATCTGGACCTGCATTGACCGCGTCGCCGGGCGACGCTCGCCTTCGCGTCAACCGACATCGGCAGCGCCGCCATCGCGCCGGTCACGATCACGAACAACGGAAGCACGACCGCTCACGCTCACGACGCCGTTCACGATCACGGCGACCGACGCCGGCCAGTTCTCCGTCGACGCGCCGTGTGACGGCGACGCTGGCGGGCCGGTTCGTCCACGACGGCGTCGGTGACGTTCGCGCCCACGACAGGCGGCGCGAAGAGCGCGACGCTTGAACATCTCGAGCACCAACGGATCGACGACCGTGGCCTTGACCGGCACCTGCGCCCACGCCCGGAGGCACGTCTCCCGATCGTCATCAGCGAGTTCCAGCGTGCACGGGACAGCCGGCGGCAACGACGAGTTCGTCGAGATCTACAACAACAGCGATACCGCGGTGGATATCAGCGGCTACACGCTGCATGGCTCGAACAACGCGGGGACCAACAGCACGCGCGCCACCGTGCCGGCTAACGTGATTCTGCCCGGACGCGCCCACTACCTGTTCACCAACACCGCCGCCAACGGGTACTCGCTCCCCGTTCCCGGCAACGTGACTGTACGCGACGGGCATCACCGACGACGGCGGCCTTGCCATCTTCACCGCGGGTTCGAGCGGCGTGGTGGTCGACGCGGTCGGCCTGAGCGCGGGATCGATCTACAAGGAAGGCGCCACGCTCACGCCGCTCACGACCAATACCAATCGCGGCTACGAGCGGAAGCCCGGCGGCGCGGCCGTCACGCTCCAGGACACGAACGACAACGCCACGGACTTTGCGCTGATCACACCGAGCGCGCCGCAGAATCATGCGCTGACGGCTTCGCCGTCGAGCGTCAACTTCGGATCGGCGGCGCCGGGAGATACGCGTTCCCAGACGATCACGATCAGGAACGTGCTCGCGAGCGCCGTGACGCTCAACACGCCCACGCTGGGCGGGACCGACGCGGCCGCATTCGCCGCCGGCGCACCGTCCACGACCACCGTCGCCGCGGGCGGCACGGCGACCATTCAGGTCACATTCCAGCCGGTCGACACCGGCGCGAAGGCGGCATCGCTCGTCGTCACGAGCACGAGCACCGGGTCGATTTCGGTCCCGCTGAGCGGAACGGGATCCGGAGGCCTGACGGTCTCGCCGACGACGGTCGACTTCGGTGTTCTCACGCCTGGATCCAGCACTTCGTCGCCGGTCACGATTACGAACACGGATGCCACTGGCGTCACCCTGACGCCGCCGTTCGCAGTCACCGGTGCGAACGCTGCGGACTTTGCCGCCGGCGCGCCCGGGGTCACGTCGCTCGACGGCGGCGCGAGCACGTCGGTCTCCGTGCTCGTTCCAGCCCGCGACGCCAGGGCCGAAGAGCGCGACGCTGTCCATCACGACCTCAGGCGGCACGACGCGAACCGTCGCGCTCACCGGCATGGGCACCTGTCCGACAATCGCTGTCGGCGGCTCGCTTCCAGCCGGGACGGTCGGCACGCTCTACGGCGGCGTGGTCACGGCCAGCGGCGATCGACGGGTCCCTTTACCTTCACGCGTCAGCGTCGGCACGCTGCCGCCAGGCCTGACGCTGAGCGCGGCCGGCGTGATTTCTGGTCCGCCGAGCGCGGCAGGCACGTTCACCTTCACGGTGCAGGCCGCGACCGCCAATGGATGCAGCGGCAGCGCGCCGTTCACGATCACGCATCGTTCCGCGCGCCGATTGTCGTCACGGCGTCGCCGTCGCCCGTGCAGCTTCGGGGTCGTGCCGGTCTCGACCAGCGCGAACCAGACCGTGACGCTGACCAACGTCAGCGCCTCGCCGGTCGATGCTGTCGACGACGCCGTTCACGCTGACCGGTCCCGATGCCGCGCGGTTCTCGGTCGGCGCGCCGGCATCGGCGTCGCTGAATGCGGGCGCTTCGACCACGGCGACGGTCACGCTTCACGCCTGTCGCCGGCGGCGTGCAGAACGGCACGTCTGAACGGTCACGCCGGGCGGCGGCGCCGCGGTCACCGTCGGCCTCACGGGAACGGGTCTCGATCGTGACGCCCGTCCTGATCAGCGAGCTCAGGTTCCGTGGACCCGCGGGCGGCAACGACGAGTTCGTGGAGATCTGCAACAACACCGACGCGCCGATCGATATCAGCGGCTACACGCTGCACGGCTCGAACAACGCCGGGACCAACAGCACGCGCGCCACGGTGCCGCTGAACACGATGCTCCCGCGCGCGGCAGCACTACCTCTTCGTGAACACCGGCGCGGCCGGCTACTCGGGCGCCACGCCTGGGAACACGTCCTACGGCAGCGGCATCACCGACGATGGCGGCGTCGCGATCGTCGACAGTCACGGCGTCACGGTGGATCAGGTCGGGTTGAGCGCCGGCTCGCTCTACAAGGAAGGGGCGAACCTCGCGTCGCTCGGAACGACGAACACGGATCACAGCTACGAGCGGAAGCCCGGAGGCTTGTCGCTCTCGCTGCAGGACTCCGACGACAACGCGACCGATTTCCAGGTCACGACACCGAGCAATCCGCAGAGCGTCGTGCTGTCGGCGACGCCGGCCAGCATCGACTTCGGATCGATTTCGCAGCTCACGTCGCTCTCGCAGAACGTGGTGATCAAGAACCTGCTGCTGGTTGCGGTCAGCCTCGACACGCCGGCGATTTCGGGCACTGATTCAGCGGACTTCACCGCGGGCGCGCCGTCCTCGACGACGCTGGCAGGAGGCGCCAGCGCAACGGTGAGCGTGACGTTCCATCCGTCGGCCACCGGCGCGAAGGCGGCCGCGCTTGGGTCACCAGTACCAACAACGGAGCCGCGACGGTGCCGCTGACAGGCATCAGCACTCCGGACACGACGGTGCCCGTGCTGACGCTGCCGGGCGATATCACGACCGAAGCAACCGGCCCGACAACGGTCGGTCGCTTACACGGCGACAGCCACCGATTCTGTTGACGGTCCGATCGTCCCGCTCTGTTCGCCGGCGTCGGGATCAGCGTTCGGCGTGGGACCGACGACGGTCAGCTGTACCGCGACGGATCCCACGACAACAGTGCGAACGGCAGCTTCGTGTCGTGACGATCACCGATCACCGCGCCGTCGGTGACCGTACCGGCCGACATGCACGAAGGAGGCGACAGGCGCGGCAACGGCGGTGACGTTCGCGGCGACCGCGTCGGACCTGGTCGACGGACCGATTGCGGCGAGCTGCACGCCGGCCTCTGGCGCAGGCTTCCCGTGCGGGACCACAACCGGTCAACTGCAGTGGCAACCGACTCACACGGTAATAGTGCGAGCAGCGCCTTCACCGTGACAGTCACGGATCACACGGCACCCTCGGTCACGCGTGCCCGCCAACATGACGGCACGGCGACGACACCGTCCGGCGCAGTGGTGACGTTCACCGGCATCGGCATCCGATCTCGTCGACGGAACACGGCCGGTCGTCTGCTCGCCGGCGTCGGGCAGCACGTTCCCGATCGGCACGACCACCGTCGGGTGCACGGCGACCGACACGCACGGAAACAGCGCGAGTGGATCGTTTACCGTGACGGTCGTGACGCCGCGCGCAGCCAGGTCGGATGATCGGGCATCGGGACGATCGTCATCGGCAGCGTGACCCACTCGTTCGACTTCCTCGTGCAGGAGCGGAGGCAGCGGCGCCGACCTGAGCGCGATCAGCTATCGCGTGAAGACGGTGCGTCCCGGACCAGATCAGGGAGGACACGTTCGATGGCAATGGCGGTGACCGGTGTCACCTTCTACAACGTGCCAGGCGTGACTCCGGGAACTGGCCCCGCGTCGGGCGTCGGACACGGCGACGTTCACCGGCACCGGTTGGTGGAACGGGCGCTCGGGTTACACGTTCGAGGCGCGCGCGACCGATGCCGGCGAGCCTGGTCGCGGCTCGTGATGTCGTTCGCGATCACGATTCGCGAGCGCGACCGGCGCGGTGGTCGCGTCGGTCGACGCGACGCTCACGTCCGGGAACATCCAGTCCCAATAGCGCGCCGGAACCTCGAGACGGCGCACGGTGTCCAACCTGGCGTGAGTGAAAACGCTCACGTCAGGAGGAGCCGTGCGACGTTCGCTTTCACGCTCTTCTCCATCGTCATGCACGCCGTCGCGATCGCAGGCGGGCTCTACGCGCAGATCCTGGCCGATAGCTCGCAGCTCCCCGCTCCCCACCGGCCGATCCAGTTCGAGGCGTCGCAGTTCATTCCTGTCGACATTCAGTTGCCGAAACCGCGCGTCGTGCATGCGGCGGGAGCAGGCGAAGCCGTTCTCGCCGAGGCGCCGCGCCGGTGGTGTGCGCCAGCGGGCATCGCGGCTGGAAACGGGCCGCGAACCCGCTGGTCGCGCCATCCTCCTTCGGATCGATCGCGGGGTCGAAAGCGGGTCGCCGCTGAGCATCGACGGGGTCGGCGTCGAAAGCGCGGTGGCGCCGCCGCCCTCGCCGGCACCGATCGCGCCCAGTGCGTCTGCATCCGGGATGGCGGCACCGGTGAAGGTTGTCGATGCCGCGCCCGTGTATCCGGCGATCGCGCGGACCGCGCGCGTCGAGGGTGTCGTGATTCTCGAGGCGGTGCTCGACGTCGAGGGACGTGTGGACTCGGTGCGAGTGCTGCGATCGATCGCGCTGCTCGATCAGTCCGCGGTGGACGCAGTGAAGCGGTGGCGGTTTACTCCGGCGCTGCTCAACGGTCAGCCGGTGTCGGTAGTGATGACCGTCACGGTTAACTTCAGGCTTCAGTGATGAGTCTCTTACGCCGTTTTCACTGGCGTAGTGGACCTTCAGGTCCGCCGACAGATCTGTCAGAGTGGCGCGATCGATGTTGCCGCCGCTCATGACGCAGACGACCTTCTTGCCCGCCAGGCGATCCCGCAGCTTGACGGCGGCCAGCAAGCGGCGAGGCGCCGGCGCCCTCCGCCAGGTTGTGCGTCGTGCGCAGCGCCAGCCGGACGCCCTCGGCGAGCTCCTCCTCGCTCAGCGACACGATGTCGTCGAGCTCCTGTTTCAGGATGCTCGAACGTCAGGTCGAAGGTCACGCGCGTCGCCATCCCTTCCGCGAACGTGTCGGCCTTGTCCCCGACGACCCGCGACCCGGTCCTCCACGATCGCGCGAAGGCGTCGGCGCGCTCCGCCTGCACGCCGATCACCCTGGCCCGGCTGCCGAGACCGCGTCCGCACGATGCGCACAGCCGCACGCGCCGCTGCCGCCGCCGATCGGCACCAGGATGACGTCGACGTCGGGCTGCTCTTCGAAGATCTCCAGCGCGTAGGTGCCGACGCCGGCGATGAGCAGCGGCTCGTTGGCGGAATGCACGTAGCGCAGGCCGCGCTCGTGCTGCAGACTGCTCCACCCGTTCGCGCGCCTCGTCGAAGTCGCGTCCGAACTCGATGAGCTCGGCGCCGTACGCCCGCATCGCCGCGTTCTTCTCGGGGTTGTTGCCCAGCGGCGTCACGATCGTGCACGGGCACGCCCTCGCGCCGGCAGGCGAGCGCGATCGACTGACCGTGGTTGCCGGTCGTCGCCGTGATCACGCCGCGGCGCTCGCTCGGGCGACGAGGCTCGCCGATCAGATTGACGCCGCCGCGCACCTTGAACGCGCCGGTCGGGTTGTGGTTCTCGTGCTTGACGAGGATGTCGAGACCCGTCTCGGCATCGAGCAGCGGGTGCGACATCAGCGGAGTGGGGCGAACAATTCGCCATCACGCGCGAGCGCGCGGCGTAGACGTCGGCAAGAGTCGGTTCGGTCATCGATGAAGTTGGTGGTGCCGAGATCGATCCCGCGACGACTCTGCTCATATCAATCTGATTCAACACAGCGACACAAAGGACACAAAGTTCTTATTGCATAAATTCACACTTTCTGTGTCCCCTTGGTGTCCTTTGTGTTGGAGCACACCTCACCGCCTGGTCCTGGCGTTGCACCTTGCACCAGGCTCCGCACGAGCGGCACGATCAGGTCCGGCGATCCGCATCAGCGCGCGTCGACCCCCAGGCGATCAATCGACGCGGCCTCCTCCGTATCGACGGTCCACACCTGCACGCTGAGACCGGCCTTCGTGCGCGCCTCGACGAACCGCGGGAGACGACGCGCGTGCGTCCCGACCACTTCGGGAATCTGGTAGCCGGCGTAGGCGACGCGAGAACCGGCCAGCGGAACCACGAGCGGTAGAGCGCCCATCGCACTTCCTCGCGTGCGCGCGCTGGTCGCGATCGCCGGCTCGAGGCGCGCGCGCCGCGCGCAGCACGCGCAAACCGAACGATCCGAGACAGACACGGCTCAACAGCGCCGGCGCGGCGGACGACGTCGACTGTCGCCGCCGCGAGCTCGGGCGGTTCACCTTCATCTCGACGATGACGCGCACGTTCGCGGTGGCGCGCAGGCACATCGGCAAGCGGCGGACGTCCGCCGCGCCGCAGCTCCTCGGCGGTCCGATCGGCAATCGGGCCGCGCAGGCCGGTCGTGCGATCCAGCGAGCCGGTCGTGATGCACGACGACGACGCCGTCTCGCGAGAGGTGAACGTCGAGCTCGAGGCCGTCGGCTCCGAGCGCCACGGCCGTTGTCGAAGGCCGCCATGGTGTTCTCCGGCGCGAGGGCGCTGCCGCCGCGATGGGCGAACACCAGTGGGCGTGGCGATGAAAGAACGGGTGGCGCACGAACGGGAGTCTACAATGCGGTCCTGCTATAGAATCGATCCATGGCGGCCATTGAGACCCTCGGAGACCTGCGGCGGTCCGGGCTATCGCTCGCGGCCGGTCAAGCAGGAAATCCGCGACAACCTCGTCCGCAAGCTGCAGGCCGGCGAGACGCTGTTCCCGGGAATCATCGGCTACGACGACACGGTCGTGCCGCAGCTGGTGAACGCGGTGCTCTCGCGCCACAACTTCATCCTGCTCGGCCTGCGCGGCCAGGCCAAGAGCCGCATCCTGCGCGGGCCTCGCGGATCTGCTCGACGAGCGGATCCCGGTCGTGCCGGGCTGCGAGATCCACGACGATCCGCTGGCGCCGCTGTGCGCGTCGTGCCGCGCCCGCATCGCGAAGGAGGGCGACGCGCTGCCGATCGGCTGGCTGGGCCGCGACGAGCGCTACGTCGAGAAGCTCGCGACGCCCGGACGTGACGATCGCCGACATGGTCGGCGACATCGATCCGATCAAGGCGGCCGAGGCGGGCCTGCAACCTCTCCGACGAGCTGACGATGCACTACGGGCTGCTGCCGCGCGCCAACCGCGGCATCTTCGCGATCAACGAGCTGCCCGACCTCGCCGGCAAGATTCAGGTCGGCCTGTTCAACATCCTGCAGGAAGGCGACGTCCAGATTAAGGGCTACCCGATCCGCCTGAAGCTCGACGTGATGCTCGGTGTTCACCGCCAACCCCGAGGACTACACCGCGCGCGGCAAGATCATCACGCCGCTCAAGGACCGCATCGGATCGGAAATCCGCACGCACTACCCTGCCACGCGCGGCAACGCGATGGCGATCACGAAGCAGGAGGCGTGGACCGAGCGCACCGGCGGCCTGCAGGCGCGAGATCCCGGCCTACGTGCGCGAGGTGGTCGAGGAGATCGCGTTCCAGGCGCGCGGCGATCGCAAGATCGACAAGCGGTCGGGCGTCAGCCAGCGGCTGCCGATCACGCACGCTGGAGCTCGTCGTCTCCAACGCCGAGCGCCGGCGCGCTCGCCAACGGCGAGACGCTCGTCGGTGCCGCGCGTCACCGACGTCTACGCCGCGCTGCCCGTCGATCACCGGCAAGTTCGAGCTCGAATGCGAGGGCGAGCTGCGCGGCGCCGAGCAGATCGCGCGCGACCTGATCCGCTCCGCGGTCGGCTCGGTGTTCACCGGCATGTTCGACGGCGTCGACACGCGCACGGTGATCGAGTGGTTCGACCTCGGCGGCTCGCTGCCGCTGAGCGACAGCTCGTCGGCAGACGAGGTCATCGCGCAGACGCGCGGCGTCCAGGGCTGCGCGAGCTGACGACGCACGCCGGGCTCGCGCCAGGCGCCGCCCGGCGCCGGTCGTCGCTTCGGCGATCGATTTCGTCCTCGAAGGGCTTGTACGCGCAGAAGAAGATCAGCCGCAGCGAGGATCGCGGCTACTCGGCCGCCGAAGCCGCGCCGCGCGCGCGGCGCGCGGCGCGAAGAACCGACGCATCGACGAAGAGATCCGGATGCCGGCGGGGAAGAAGAAGTATTACTAACTAGGTAGGCTGGGACGGCTAGGGAGCTCGGCGACGGCTAGAACTGATGAAGTACCGCTACACGAAGTTCACGGGCGACGCGCTCGACGAGCTGGATCTCGAGGATCTGGTCGTCGAAGCTCTCCGACCTGCTGCTGTCGAGCGGCTTCGGCAACCCGCACGGCCACGGACGACGAAGAGCGGACGATGCAGGCGCTGCACGACGCGATTCTCGATGCGCTGTTCAACGGCGGCGTGCTGCCGGAGGAGACGATCGAGCGGCTGCTCGGCGATCCCGCCGACGGCGATCAGGACGACGGCGCGCTCGCAGCTCGAGGAGCTGATCCAGCAGATCATCGAGCGCATGGCCGAGCGAGGGCTACATCACCGCGCCGCCGGATCTGGAGGCCGAGCGCGAGCGGCGCCAGGGGCGCGGCGGCGGACAGGGCCCGGACCAGCCGCCGGTCACCTTCGAGGTCACCGACAAGACGCTCGATTTCCTCGGCTACCGCGCGCTGCGCGATCTGCTCGGCTCGCTCGGCAAGAGCAGCTACGGCCGCCACGACACGCGGGAGCAGGCGACCGGCGTCGAAACCACCGGCGCGCCGAAGCCCTACGAGTTCGGCGACACGCTGAACCTCGATCGCGGCGAGCACGCTGCTCAACGCCGTGCAGCGCCAGGCGCGCGACGCGCGGAGGACCCGGAGCCACGACCAATCCGCACGACCGCGATCCGCGCTCCGCGACGATCCACGTCAAGCACGAAGACCTGATGGTCGTGCAGGGCGAGTATCAGAGCTCGTGCGCGACGGTGCTGATGCTCGACTGCAGCCACAGCATGATCCTCTACGGCGAGGATCGCTTCACGCCGGCCAAGCGCGTCGCGCTCGCGCTCGCGCAGCTGATCAAGACGCAGTATCCCGGCGACGCGCTCAAGGTCGTGCTGTTCCACGACTCCGCCGAGGAGATTCCGCTCGCCGAGCTCGGGCGGGTGCGGGTCGGGCCCTACTACACGAACACGCGCGAGGGCCTGCGGCTGTCGCGCGCGGATCCTCGACCGGCAGCGCAAGGACATGCGGCAGATCATCATGATCACCGACGGCAAGCCGTCCGGCGCTGACGCAGCCCGACGGCCGCATCTACAAGAACGCCTTCGGCCTCGACCCGTTCATCGTCGCCGAGACGTGCGCCGAGGTCGCGGCGTGCCGCAAGAGCGGCATCATGATCAACACGTTCATGCTCGCGCGCGACTACGACCTGGTCAGCTTCGTCCGGCGCGTCGCCGATATCTGCAAGGGCAAGGCGTAGCTTCACGACGCCGTACACGCTCGGGCGAGTACGTGCTGATGGACTACATGGACAAGAAGACGAAGACGATTCACTAACTGCAATTGCTGAATGCGGATTGCTAGATGCTAGATGCGATCTCGAACTAATTGCAATTTGCATCTAGCAATCTGCATTATTTGTACATGTCTGATCTGCTGCCCCTGTTTCCGCTGCCCAACGTCGTGCTCTTCCCCAACGTCTTTCTGCCGCTGCACATCTTCGAGCCGCGCTACCGCGAGATGGTCGCCGATGCGCTGGCGAGCGACCGCATGATCGGGATGGTGCTGCTGCGTCCCGGGCTGGGATGCGCGACTACGAGGGGCGGCCGGCGATCTATCCGGTCGGCTGCAGCGGCGTGCTGACCCACAACGAGCGGCTGCCGGACGGCCGCTACAACATCGTGCTGCGCGGGATCGAGCGCTTCCGGATCATCGAGGAGGACCACGTCGCTCAGCTATCGGCCGGGCGGTGGTCGAACCGCTGCGCGACACGGCGCTCGACGCCGGCGATCGCACGGCGATCCTGCACCAGCGATCGAAGCTCGAGTCGATGCTCGGGCCGCGCCGGTCGAGCAGCCGGGCGATCCGCGCATGCCGGCGTCGATGTCCGACGAGGACCTGGTCAACGCGCTGGCGCAGTATCTCGACCTCGAGCCGCTCGAGAAGCAGGCGCTCCTCGAGAAACCGTGCCTGCGCATCGCGCGCCGAGTCGCTCGTCGAGCTGCTCGAGATGAAAATCATGATGGCGCGCACGCCCGGCGGATCGCACTTCGCGCACTGAGCGCTATCTCTTCAACGCCTCCGCAGGAACTGCTTCGCCTCGCTCGAGGACGGCTGCAGCTCGACCGCGGTCCTCAAATACAGGACGGCGGACGCGGCATCGCCGCGCAGCGTGAGGATTCGCCGAGCAGGAGGTTGGCGCGGAAATGGCGCGCGTCGAGGGCGAGCGCGGCGCGCAGCTCGGCGATCGCCTCCGGCACACGATCGATACGAGCGTAGACGGAGCCGAGCGAGTAGCGTGCGTCGGCCCATTCGGGCATCGCGGTGGCGACAATCGCCAGCTCCCTGGCAGCGGCCTCGAGATCGCCGGTCTCATAGAAGGCGATGCCCAGCTCGTAGTGCCCCCGCATCCCCGCGGGCTGCATCTCCACCGCACGCCTGAGCGGCGCGACCGCCCGCGCGTCGCTGACGCTGGCGCGCACGCGCGACGCCCAGATTCAGCTGTGCGATGGGAATGTTCGGCTCGCTCGCCACCACCCGTTCGAGCAGCGGAACGGCGCGCGCGAAGCGCCGTCTTCGATCGCCAGGATGGCTTCGTGGAGCATGTTGGCGACGGCGATGCGATCCTTCGGATCGACGCCAGTCACCGCGGGCGTGCCGCCCGATCCGCCGACGTAGCCAAGCGCGGCAAGCCGCTCGGCGACCTCGCGATCGACAGCCGGCAGCCGGCAGCTTGCCTCCCCGCCGGTGTCACGAGGCTCGACCGCGCGCAGGAACCAGGCGAGCTCCGTCGTCGGGCCGTCGGCGACACGACCGCGGCTGTCGGCGAGATTGCGCGCCGCTGCCGGGTCGCTGACCAGGTCGCAACTCGCGCCGCGGCGCCTTCACGTAGAGAAAGCGGTCCGATCGCCAGGAGACCAGCGGGCTCCAGCCGAAGGCACGCCGGGGATACGCAGACTCCGCATAGACCGGGCGGTCGTCGCGTGTTCGCTGTCGCCGCCGAGCAGCGGCTGCAAGGTCTGCCCGCATCTCCGGCGGCACCGGCATGCCGACGCTCTCCAACACCGTGGGCGCGATGTCCGCCAGGTCGCACACGCGTGGGCATCGTGCACGCCCGCCGCCTCGACGCTGCAGAAACCTGATCGTGGAGCGGGACGTGCAGGGTCTCCTCGTCAGGAACACGCCGTGATGTCGTCTCGCCGTGACCGCCGAGCGACTCACGCCGTGATCGCCGGCGACCACGATGAGCGCGTCGGCGCCGGCGGCACGCGACGGGCGTCGCGACGGCGCGATCGACGGCGGCGATTTCTCCGTCGTATAGGGGCGGCAGCGAAGCGCTGCTTCAAGTCGGCTGGCGGGTCGTACGGGTCGTGCGGATCGAAGAGGTGCGCCCAGGCAAAGAACGGCTCGGACGGCGATCGCGGCAGCGCCGTCAGCCAGCGCACGGCGCGCGCCGCCGCCTCGTCGCCGCGGCGCTCGAGCGTGTGATAGCGATCCTCGCCTGGATTGCGCAGGCGAGAACCCGGCGTCATAGGTCGAAGAAGCCGCGATCGAATCCCGGCGCGCGTGCCCGTCCGCGGATCCAGGACGATCGAGCCGACGAACGCCGCTGTGCGATCGCTGCCGCCGCAGCAGCTCCGGCAGATACGGGACCGGACGGCGGCAGCGGTGCGCCGAAATCACTCGACGCCGTGCCGCGGCGGATAGGTGCCGGTCAGATGGTGGCGTGCGACACCGTCGTGATCGGGGCCTGCGCGTAGGCGCGCGTGAACACGGTGGCGCTGCGCGCCAGCGCGTCGAGCGCCGGCGTCGAGGCCGCGCGTGCGATCCGAGAAACCCCATCCGATCGGCGCGTGGTGTCGAGCGTGATCAGCAGGACGTCTGGTCGTGCGCGCAGCGGCGGGCCGTCGACTGGCTGCGGCGATCGGCGCGGCGCTGAACACACCGTCGAGAGCGCGCATGACGGAGACTTCTGCAGGCAGGCGGAGCGCAGTGGCCCGAGGGCGGCCCGCCCATCATGCTAACCCCTAATCCCTAGTCCGCCAATCCCCAGACCCAGCCCCTAGAAGCAAGCACCTTCGAACGCCCACTGCATCGCGCGCGGGCCGCCGGATCCCATCACCGGATTGCCGCGATCGACGTCCGGCGTCGACCCGATCTTGCCGAACGACGCGCTGCGGATGCTGGTGCTCAGGAATCCGCCGAGGTTCACGTGGTTGGTGAGGTTGAAGATCTCCCACCGCGCCTGCAGCCGACTCGACGATCCGAGCTTGAACTCCTTGATGATGTTCATGTCGAGCTGCGCGAAGGTCGGGAGGCGATAGCTGTCGCGGCCGCAGGTGCCGAGCTTGCCGGCGGTGGGACTGCCGAACGCGTCGGTGATAGTTGGTGACGACCGACCGCGTGGTGTTCGGGATCCGGGTAGAGATAGTCGAGATCCCAGTTGTGAAGATCGGCGTCGCTGAGGCAGTCGGCGCGCAGCTGGCCGGTGTTCTGGCCCGACAGATCGAACGTGCCGACGCCAGGGTGAACGGGCGTCCCGACAACGCCGAGAACACCGCGCCGACCTGCAGCGGTCCGCCGCCGACGCGACGTTTCGGAATCTCGTAGCTGCCGCTGGCGTTGAAGTTGTGTCGAATGTCCGACGCGCACGGCCCTTCGTTGTTCGACGGATCGCATGGGTTCATCGCCTGCTCGGTCGCGCCGTCGCGGCTGCCCGAGTTGTAGTCGGTGCACTTCGACGAGCGTGTAGTTATGCTGCGTGTTCAGCCCGTGCCACATGGTTCTGCCGGTAGGAAAACTGCACGCTGTCGTACCACGACTTGCTGTCGTTGGTGAACTCCACGATGCTGCGATACTGCGGGAACGTCTTGAAGAACGGCCGGAAGCTGTCGGTGTTGCCGGTGGTCGGCGAGCCGAGCGGCGCGCGCGTTGGTTTTCCTTGCGCCACACCAGGTCGTTGCCGCGCGAGCCGATCGTACGACACCGTCACCGAGTTGTTGCGGAACAGTCTCGCGCTGAAACGTCGCGTGGAAGTAGTGGTAGTAGCCCGAGTGGAAGTCGTCGGGCACCTGGAAGATGTTGAACGGCGGCACGCCGGTGGGCGACGAGCCGAACACCGGCAACGCCGGACTGCAGGCAGACGTAATCGCCGCCGGCCGTCGAGTTGTTCGGGTCGAGACACGTTCACCGACGCGCTGTCGGGACGACGGCCGGCTGCTGCGAAAACGACACGCGGAAGACGCCCAGCGCCGGCGTCGAGAACAGGCCCGGGTGAACGACGCCGATCGGCGCGTTGTCGTAGGTCAGCGCGTAGCCGGCCCTGACGCTCGTCTTGGCCGTCGCCGGTCGGATCCCATGCGAGCCCGGCGCGCGGTCCGAAGTTGTTCTTGTCGGCCTTGTACAGCTGATCGAGTCCGTTCGTGCCCGAGCTGCACGCAGCCCACGGTCGGGGAAGAAATTCGTCGCGAGGTTGTTCTGCTCGCCGGTCGGCGTGAACAGCCTCGTAGCGCAGGCCCAGCGCTCACGCGTCAGACGCGACGTGACGCCTTCCAGTCGTCGTTGATGAATGCGCCGAACGACTTCTGGCTCATCTGGCGCTCGGTCGATCCGAAGGAGCGCGCAGCGGTTTCGAACCGCGCCAGCAGCAGACCGACGAGCGCATCGACGTCGCCGCCGCTCCGGCCGTTCGCGGTGAGCGTCGTGCGCGCCTGGTTCCGGACGCTGCGGTTGGACGCGTAGTCGAAGTTGCCGCCGATCTTCATGGTGTGTGCGCCGGTCGTGTGGGTGAGCGCGACCGACACCTGCGTGTTCAACGTCGGCGCGGTCGTGATCGGATAGCCGCCAATGCCGCCGATGTGGCCGAACGGCGTCGTCACGCGCCGGGCACGCCGAGGTCGGCGGCATCGAGCGGACCGGTGTTGATGCCCAGGCTCTTGGGATCGATCTTGTTGTTCGGCTCGATCGTCTGCGACATGTAGTTCATGCCGAACCGCGTTTCGAGGAGCGTGCTGGTTCGACAGCGTCGAGTTCCAGACCACGCCGGTCAGCGCCACCTGCGTGGGATCGGTGACCGAGTTGAACATGTCGACCGGGCCGTTGGGCGGAACGATTTCACCGCTGTTGCCGGCGGGCGCCGACTGATAGCTGCGTCCGTAGAAGACGCGCTCGTTGATCAGGTTGCTCGCGTTGAGATTGCTGATCGACCTTGACCGAGAACGTGCTCATGTTCGCGACCGTCGGGGCCGCGACGTGCAGCGTGCCGGTCGGATCGGTCGGGTAGAACTTGATCAGGTTCTCGCCGATCGGGTTGACCTGCAGTCCAGCGGCGGCGATCCGCGATCGCGCCGTCGCGATCTGCGCCGTCGGTCGGGACGTGGACGTCGTAGGGCGTCGACACCGCGAGGCGCTGGCCTTCGTAGTAGCCGAAGAAGAACGCCTTGTCCTTCCTTGATCGGGCCGCCGAACGTGCCGCCGCACTGCTGGTTCTTGATCGGCGTCGGATCTGGCGTCCTTGCCGAGCTTCTGCGCGGCCCGGACGTCGAAGAAATTCGGCTTGTCCGTCCAGTCGTCGTGCCGGAAGTAGTAGCCGGTGCCGTGCGGCGCGTTGCCGCCGCTCTTCATGACGACGTTGATCGCCGCGCCGCCCTTGACGCCGAATTCCGCCGACGGCGTCTGCTGGCACGGTGAAGTCGCCGATCGCGTCGGTCGGGACGCAGCGTCGCCGGAATGCCGATGATGCCGGTCTGGCTGAGCACGCTGTCGCCGTAGTAGCGATCGTTGTTGGAAATCCCGTCGATCATGAAGTTGTTCGACGTCGTGCGCGCGCCGCTGACGTTCAGGCCCTGGAACCCGCCGCCGGGCCGGTGCTGAACGCCGGGCATCACATTGAGCAGCGAGTTGAAGTCGCGCCCGCTCAGCGGAATCGCCTCGATGCGCTGCGAGTCCGACACGGTTGTTCAGCTTGTCGGAGAACTCGATGACCGGCGACACGCCTTCGACCGCTGACCGTTTCCGACTGCGTGCCGACCTCGAGCTTGAAGTCGACTTTCGCCACGCCGTTCGGCGTGACCAGCGCGTCGCGCGACACGGTCTTGAAACCCTGCAGATCGGTCGTCACCCGGTAGGTGCAAATCGGCAGCTCGGCAACGGAACCCGCCGGTGCCGTCGGTCACCGCGGTCCGCGTGGAAACGCGTCTCCGCACAGACGGCGCTGACCGTCACGCCCGGCAGCACGCCGCCCGTCGTGTCGGTCACGGTGCCGGTGATGTCACCGGTCGTCCGCTGCGCGTAAGACACGGTGGACAAGCTGAACACGGCGAGGATCGCCAGGATCGGGCCACGATTCCATCGTTTTTTCGACATGAATCAAATCCTTCTCAGCTTCTGAGGGAGGGCGCGCGCAAGATTGTCAGCGTTTGTAAGCCTCCGCAGACACATTGTCAATAGCAGTTTCATAAGTTTGTCGCGCCGTAGCGGCGACAACGGCGCTCGCGCGCCGCTCCGTCAACGCGGCCAACTCTGGCACAATCGACCGCGTGATCCGATCGACGGCAGCGCTCATCTGCGGCGCGATCGCGCGCTCTGGCTCGCGGTCGGATGCGCCCGCACCGCCGATCAGCGGGCTCGGAAGCGCTCAGGCTCGCTGCGCGGCGCCAACGTGCTCCTGATCACGATCGACACGCTGCGCCAGGATCGAGTCGGGGCCTATGGAAACACCAGCGGCCTGACCCCGAACATCGATCAGGATCGCCGCGCAAGGCGTCCGGGTCGCGCACGCGTTTTCGCCGGTCCCCTCACGCTGCCCGCCCAGCGCGTCGATCCTGACCGGCCTGCTGCCGGTCCGGCACGGCATTCACAGCAACACGGGATTCCGCCTCGACGAGCGGGTGCCGACGCTGGCCGGCATGGCGAAGAGCGGCGGCTATCGGACGGGCGCGTTCGTCGGCGCGTTCGTGCTCGACGCGCGGTTCGGGCTCAATCACGGATTCGACGATGCGACGATCGCCTGCCGCACGGCGATCGCGCGTCATTTCATTTCGCCCGAGCGGCGCGGCGCGGACGTCGTCGCCGCTGCCGCCGCCTGATCCTCCGGCCCCGAGCACAGTAGGGGCGGACCCGCGTGTCCGCCCCGGGGACACCGCGCCCTGGTTCGCCTGGGTGCACCTGTTCCGATCCTCACGCGCCATATGACGCGCCGGCTGAATACCGCGCGGGGCGCACGCGTACGATGCCGAGGCAGTCTGCCTATGCCGACGCGGATGGTCGGGCGCCTGCTCGAGCAGCTCGACGCCGCCCACGCGCTCTGACCGCACGCTCATCGTCCTGACCGCGGACCATGGCGAATCGCTGGGCGAGCATGGAGAGACGACGCACGGGTTGTTCGCGCAGCAACTCGACGCTGTCGGTGCCGCTCGTGATGAAGGGCCCTTCGATCGCGCCGGCGACGATCAAAGCGCCGGTGCTGCACACCGACATCACGCCGCACGATTCTCGACTCTGATCGGGCTCGCGATCGCAACAGCCGGTCGACGGTCAGTCGCTGGTGCGCCCGCCATCGCGCGAACGGCCGCTGTACTTCGAGGCGCTCGACGCGTCCGCTGACGCGGGGCTGGGCGCTGCCCAGAGGATCGTGCAGGGCGACTGAGCAATATCGACCTGCCCGACGCCGAGCTGTACGACATGGCCACCGACCCCGTCGAACTGCAGAATCGCATCGATCGCGATCCCCGCGCCGATCCCATGAAGCGGGCGCTCCAGGTCGTGACGACGCAGCAGACGGGAGCGCCGCGCGTGGCGCCGAGAATGAGGCGGCGGGACGCCTGCGATCGCTCGGCTACACCGCCGGCAGCTCGTCGCGGACCGCCGTGACTGCGGCCGACGATCCCAAGCGCCTCGTCGCTTGAACGAGCGGTTCAATACGGCGCTGACGGCCTTCGACGAAGGCCGCTCGCAGGGAGGCTCTGTCGGCATTCCTGGAGATTCTGCACGAGCGACCGGACTTCGTCGCCGCGCGCACCAGCGCGGCGACGCGTACTGCTCGCATCCGGCAGAAATCTCGCAGGCGGTCGACCTGCTGCGCGCCGGCCTCAAAGAGCAGAGCGATTCTCCTGAACTGCTGGCCAGGCTCGGAAGCGCGCTTCGCGCGTCCGGCGACTCTGCGCGGATCCGCGGATGTGTCGGAGCGCGCTCGCCGCGGCGGCGACGACAACCCCGACGTCTTGAACGATCTCGCGCGTGGTCTATGCGGGTCTGGGACGAGGCGACGAAGCACGCGCGGTCTTCAAACAGCTGCTCGATCGCAATCCGTCGTCGGCGACCACCTGGTCTCAACCTGGGCCTCGTTCGAACTTCAGCATCGGCGACGGCCGGGAGGCGACCGACGCGTTTCGCGCGCGCCACGAGCATCGATGCGGGGTATGGGGAAGCCTGGCACGCGCTGGGCGCGGCTCGTGGACGGCGACGTGCCTGGCGCCATCGATGCGTGGCGGCACGCGGAGCGCCTGCTCCTCGTGAATACGATCTGCTGTTCAACCTGGGAATGGTTCTCGCCGACAGCGCGCACGCCGGCCGACGCGCCCCTTACCTCCGCCGCTTCGTGCAGGAGGCGCCGCGCGATCGCTACGCCGGCGACATCGCGCGGGTGCGGGCGACGATCGAGCGCCTGGAGCGAAACGGCCGATGATGCGGACCGGCTGATCGCCGCGGGCTGGGCGTCGTGGCGTGGCGGAGTGGTGATCGGCGGCATCGCCGCCTGCGGACGCGCGGTCAACCGGTGCCGGCGGCTGTATCACTCCGGCGCACTGCGTGGCGACAACGTCCTGCCTGGTGACGATCGACACGCTCCGCGCCGATCACGTCGGCGCCTACGGCAGCGCGCTCGGTCTGACGCCGACGCTCGATCGGCTGGCGAAGGAAGGCTTGCGCTTCGACACGCACGCGCACGTGCCGATGACGCTGCCCTCGCACACCACGATCATGACAGGGCTGCTATCCGTTCGCGAACGGCGTTCGCGACAACGGCGTCGTTCCGTTTCGATCGGACGCAAGCCGACGCTCGCGAGCGCGCTGGCAGCGTGCCGGCCACCGGACGGGCCGCCTTCGTCGGCGCGTTCGTCGCTTGACGCGCGCTTCGGCACTCAACGCCGGCTTCGATCGTCTACGACGATCGTCGTGCAATGGCAGCAGCCGCGAACCTCGACGATCGTGCAGCGAACGCCGAGCAGGTGCTGGCGCCGGCGCATGAATGGATCACGAACGGGCCAGCTTGGACTCAGACCGGGAAATGGCAGCCCAGTCCGGAGCCGCTAAACTCAGCCCTGAGCCACCAGTCCCTGGTTTGCGCTGGGCCCACCTGCACGATCCGCACGAACCGCACACTCCGCCCGAGCCATTGCCGGTCGCGCTACAGCCGGACCCGCATTCGGCGAAATCGCGTAACGCCGACGCAGGCGCTCGGCGCGCTTCTCGAGTCGCTCTGCGCGCCGCGCAACGCCCTCGATCGCACGCTCGTGGTCATCGCGTCCGATCATGGCAGTCGCTCAGGCGAACACTGGGAACGCGACCGCATGGACTCTTCGTCTACGAGGCGACGCTTCGCGTGCCGCTCATCGTCTGGGCGCGCAGCGACTCGATCGCCGGCTGTCACCTGCCGGAGCCTGCCAGGCTGGTCGATCTCGCGCCGACCGCGTGCTCGATCTCGTCGGCGTTCCGACAGGATCCCGTCGACGGCCGGAAGCCTCGTCCGCGCGCGCGAACGAGCAACCGCCCGGATTCAGGCTCGTATTTCGAGGCGCTGAACGCCAACCTCACGCGAAACTGGGCGCCGCTCAAGGGATCGTTCACGACGGCTGAAGCTCGTCGATCTCCCGGTTCCCGAACTCTACGACCTCGCGGCCGATCCCGGCGAGCAGCACAACCTGTATGCCTCGCAGCGCGACCAGCGCGCGTGATCTCGAGTCGCGCCTCGATCGTCGATCAACGCGGGCACAGCCGGCGCGTTCCGCACAGCCGCCTGATCGACGCCGGGCCGATGCGGCTGCGCTCGCTCGGCTATGTCGTCGCCACCGCGCCGAAGCCGGCGCGCGCCTTCACGGCGGCGGACGATCCCAAGCGCCTGGTGCACCTCAACGCGCCGCACTGGACGATGCCGCCGCGATGTGGTCGCGCGGCGAGTGGCGCAGCAGCGCGACTCGGAACGCTCAAGGCCGTCGTTCGAGAGAGGCCTCGACCTCCGCGATCGCCTACGATCGGCTCGCGTTCATCCTGCGCGCGATCGCGGGTCGGACGCGGTTTCCGGCGACGCGGTCGCGGTGCTCGACGACGCGCCGCGCAAGGCCGGCCACGCCGACCGGCCGCTGCTGGGGCGCTCGCTCGGTCTCGATGCTGCGCGACGCCGGCGAATCTCACGCGTTCGGCCGCCGTGCTCGAGGCTCGCTCGGTGCGCGACGACGCCTCGGATCTGCAGACCGCCGACGCGCTGCGCCCGGACGCCTACGCGCGGATGGGACCGCCCGCGACGCGAGGCTGAGGTCATGTTCCGTAGCGCGTGCTCGCCGCGTCGCCCGAACGCCGCCGGCGCGACCTGGAACAACCTGGGCGCGCTGTAAGCTGCTCGACGGGACCGCACCGGCCGAAGCGTGGTCGACGCGTCGTTGACGCGAGCCGATCGCGCATCAACCAGGATCTCCGCCGCGCGCACAACGGCCTCGGCGTCGCCTACGCGCGGCAGCAGGCCACACCGACCGCGCCGACCGCCGACGGCGGAACGCGCGCTCGAGCTGCGGCCCGGTCGCCCGGACGCGCGAGCGAACCTGCGAGCACGCAGGGCGGCAGAAAGTGAGAAAGCGGCCTCGCCGACGCGAGGCCCTCTACCTGTCGTTGCAGCTGCAGTCTGGCTGAAGCCAACGCCGAGCACGCACAGTCGGACACGGCCGGACACAAGGAGAGCGCGTTAGCTCGCCGGCCTTCGCCGTCCGCATGGCGTCTAGCTGTCTGAACTGCTAACCCGCTGACTACAAACATCTGACTTAACCGCGCTAGAACTCCAGCCCGGAACCCCAACCGGAACACGCGCGGATCGAGCAACCGCGATGACCTGCTTATAGCTGGGCGCCCAGCGCCAGATTGCTGAAGTTGGTCACCGGATCCGCGTTCAGCATGTTGTACATGTCGAGCATCACCGGTGGCCTTGAACCGGCCCTGGGCGGCAAATCGCCTTTGCTCGCGACCCGGAAGCGAGCAGGCTCACGCTCTCCGACCGGTTCTCGCTCGAGGTTCTGCGAGAAGAACGCGCACGTCGAAGCTGCACACGTTCAGGTTCGACGGCCCCGTCCGGGACACCAGCGGCGAACAGTCGAAGCCGCTCTGGAACCGGTAGAACAGTCGATTCCGACGCCTGATGTCAGGGGCGAAGGCGTACCGCCCCGACATCTGGGCGTTGTAAAAATCGTCAGGACTTCTGCCGGTTCGGCGCGTGCGGGGGTTCGCCGAGATCTGTTGCGGATACACGCCGAATCGGATCGGTGCTGCTCAGCGGGGCTGGTCGGCGCCGGAGTCGGGACGTCGGCCGACCGCAGCTCGTCGCGCCACTGGTAGTCGCGGCGCTCGCCTGGAAGAAGAACTTGCCGCCGAATCCTTCGTGGAACGCCACCTCGACCGTGTCGCAGCTGTGAACTTGCCGTCCGGCGATGTTGAACGTGTACGGCGTGCCGGTGGTGACCAGCCAGCGAGTTCGGCACGTCGAGCAGCTGGTAGGTCGGTGCCCAGGTACGGTCGCCGTCACCGGCACCGTCTGCCTGACCCGAGCCACGCCGTCCACGGTCGGGCTGAAGTAGAACGGCACGAACTCCTTCTGCATCTTCCGCACGTACGTGGCCGCGGATGAACGACTCGCCCCAGCAACTGGCGCTCCATCGGTGGCGCTCACCTCGGTCGGTGTACGGCGTCAACGACGTTCCGCGGTCGACCGGCGTCGGCCGACGACGCCGATGCGCGACCCGATCCAGCGCGCCCAGCGCCTGCGGTCGCCGTCGCATACAGCCCGTTGGCGGTTCGCGTCCGTTGAAGTCGTACTCGACGCAGCTCGTGCCGCCCGGGTTCGCCGCGGAGAAGCCGTCGCGCAGAGTTGTTGTAGTAGCGTCCGTAAACGCCTTCAACGCACCGTCGTCGACTGCGAGTCGACGGTGTAGCTGAAACCGACCCGCGGCGCGGCGTTCGTGTTCGCAGGCAGGGTTCCGGCCGGTATGGTGCTCGTATTCGGAAGAGATCGTGGTTCCATCGGTGGGCACGACCACGCCACCCTCGACCGGGATATCTTTGTTCGCCGTGGTGTAGCCGAGGTTCTGATAGTCGAGAAGCCCGGACCCCGGCGCTGATCGTCAGGCGGTTGTTCGGCGCCCAGCGATCCTGAATGTAGCCGGCGTAATGCTGGTCGACGTTGGCCGACGTGGTCCAGGCCGAGCCGTAGCCGCCAGGCGCGCCGACGTCCGCGAAGCCAGATGCTGGCAACGGCGCCGGCCGGATTGACCTGGATTCGGTAGGGACCCGACTGCCCGTTGATGCCGAGCGTGCCCAGTCGTGAATGTCTTCGAACCCGAACTTCAAGTCGTGGCGCACTTTGACTTTCGAGGAACGAAAGTAGGTCAACTGCGCCTTGACCTGCGGCTTCTTGCGCTCGCTGGTGAAGGCGTTCCAGCCCGGCTCCACGACGGAAGCGTTCGCGATGAGCTGCACCGGTGGCTTGACCGCCCGGATCGACCGCTTTCAGCACCATCAGCCATGCCAGGTGGAATTCGCCGACGTTCACGTTCAGGAGCATCTTGTCGCTGATCACCGATTGCCACTCGCGCCCTTGCCCATCCACGACACGCTGTTCTGCGCGAGCACGGACTCGGGCGGGTTCAGCGACGACCGCAGGTTGCGGAACGGCTTCTCCTTCTGGCCGCGCTGGTAGTAGCCGATGAACGTGTTCTTCGCGTTTGAAGCTTGTAGGTCTCTTTCGTCGTCTGGTTGTTGAACTTGCCAGCAATACGTAATAA